>Ga0315336_1002016_pt1 | contig 33951 bp, 49 predicted proteins | sample ASW5metaG_FD_204512 | JGI IMG/M metagenome (GOLD analysis project Ga0315336, IMG submission 204512) | Ammonia-oxidizing marine archaeal communities from Monterey Bay, California, United States - ASW #5 | ecosystem: Environmental > Aquatic > Marine > Intertidal zone | place: USA: California...
CCGCGATTGTCAGCGTGCGTTCCGTTCCATCGATCGGTCGATTCTTCCGCGTGTAGACGATCACGCTGAACGTGTAATTGATCTCGTTTTCTCTAGGCATTCAATTCTTCATTCGCGACCACAATCCCGCCGCCGCAGATTGCGTATCCGGCCAGGTCCAGCCAGTGATCGATCAGGTCAGGTGACGTTCTGATCCGAGCCAGCTTGATGCAGGCTGAAAACGCAGCCACATCGCGAGCGTTGAGCGGTGCCTGCAGTTTATGTTTCAGAACGACATTCGCGATCGCCGCGATGTCAGCGAAATTGTCCTCTGCATCTCCGTAGTGGTTCTGCCGATCGGAGCAGATGAACTGCTCGACCTGATCGATCAGTTCCCGTCTGCGGTCCTGTCCTGTGCGTTCTGTTGTGGTGGTGGTGTCGCTCATCGCTTCCGTTTTCCTTTCAGTGTCCACGGTTCAAAAAATGCCCTGATCCCATCAACAACGACTCCGCAGCCGAGAATCGGTTTGCGTGTGAATCGTCTGCCGTAATCCATCGCGAGCGATGACGCATCGACTCCGCAGCCGACTGACAGCCCGAACACTCTGCCGCTCTGATTGGCGTGATACGTCACGCCGGCATTGCTGTGGTGATGTCCGATCACGCACGATGAAAACTCTGCCTTCGCCGCGACTGTTGCCGCATTCATTCCGCCGCCGCCGCGATCGCCGTGAGAGTACAGCACGCCTTCGATGATGTGTGTGCTGTACCTGGCATGCACATTCCAGCCGAGCGGCAGTTCCCAGAAATCCCGGAACGCGATCAGCACATCGGGATCGAGCCCGGCTGTAACCGCCTGCCGCTGCGTGAGTGCATCGTGATTCCCGATCATCAGTTCGCAGATCGGGAACGCATCGGTCAGACGTTTGACCTGAGCGATTGCCCGTTCGCGTTCGCGTTTCGGATTCTTGAGTTGCGGATGTTTTTCGTGGTAGGAATACGCACAGTTGTCGATCAGATCGCCAATGTGCACGATGTATTCCGGTTGCCAGATATCGGCTGTCGCCTTGAGGAAATCCACGTACCCGCGTCTCATGCACGGTGCGTGCGTATCGCCAACGATTAACACGGTCGCCATTCATGGCATCTCCAGTCGGAAAGAAACTGTCTGCAATCGATGTAGCGTTAGAACGGCAGCTCCTCATCTGTCAGGATCGATTCTGCATCAGGCAGCGGCCCGAGTTCGTAGTCTGTGATGCGGTCATACTTTTCGCCTTCAGTGGTTTTCACGGTGATGCGTTTCGGTTCACGCAGGTATCCGCGTGTGCCGATCGCAGCCGCTTCCTGGGCCGTTTCGGGACATTCCTGCCTGATGCGATCCTGCCACCATCGCTCCGCCTTTGTGCGTGCGTAGCCGGTGTGCTCTACACAGACCCATTCGCTGACCGGAAACTTCACATCGGGATCGGTTGTGTGGTAATCGACCCGCAGCGTTTTCGGTGCCGTGTCGTCTGCTCCTTTTTTTGTGTGCTCGGCATACGTCACCGATTCGATGTCGTACACTTCAAACGTGACTTCCGGCGAGATGATCGCGGCTTCGCTGGCTTCGACTTCGTGCGTGATTTCCGGTGGCGGAAATGCGAAGTCACAATGCACACAGCGACGGCATCCGGCAGGCACCACCTCGCGACAGTCGGGACAGACTCGGATCGGAGTCGTCCCGTCGCCGCTACCGGATCCGTCGCCGCGTGCTGATGGATCAATCGCATCGATCGGACCGTGCCTTTCGATGTTGTTTCCATAGTCGAGGATCAGGCAGTCAGTTTTTGATTCATGCAGCCGCAGCCCGCGACCGACCATCTGCACATAAAGACCGGTCGAAAGCGTTGCCCTGAGTAACGCGATGCAGTCCACGTTCGGAGCGTCAAATCCGGTTGTCAGCACGTTGACATTGATCAGCCACCTGAGCGATCCATCGCGGAAACGTGCGAGCAGTGCCGCCCGTTCCTCGTCCGGCGTTTCGCCACAGATGAACCCGGCCGGCTCGCCGTGCTGGTATTCGATTTCATAAGTGATCGACATGCCATGCATCACGCCGGCTGCGAAGATCAGCACGCTGTGCCGTCCGTCTGCCAGTGTGATCAGTTCGGACACAGCATCAGAGACGAGTTGATTGTCACCGTTGAATGCCTGTTCCATCTCATCGGCGATGAACTCACCACCGCGGACATGCACGCCGCTCAGATCGGCAGCATTCACAGCGGATTTCCCCCGCAGCCGCGACAGGTATCCGCGATCAATCAGGTCTTCGACAGGCACGTCATAGCAGACGCGGTTCAGGAAGTGTTCCGGCTGGCAGATCAGCCCGGTCGTTGTGCGGTACGGAGTCGCCGTGAGCCCGATCACTCGTGTTTTCGGATTCAACTCGAGCAATGCGGTCAGCAGCGTGCGGTACATGCCTTCGCCGCTGAGCGGAATCAGATGAGCCTCATCGACCAGCACCAGATCGAACGCACCGAGTGCTTGCGGTTTGCGGTAAGCCGATTGAATGCCTGCCACGATGACCGGCTCATCGGTATCACGCCGTTTCAGTCCGGCTGAATGCACGCCGACTGCGATGTCAGGACAGATCGCCGCGAGTGTGCCGGCAGTCTGCTCGAGCAGTTCTTTGACATGCGACAGCACCAGCACGCGGCCGTTCCACTGCTGCACGGTATCACGGCAGATCGTCGCGATAACCAGCGTCTTGCCGGCTCCTGTCGGCAGCACGATCGCCGGATTGTCAGACTCGCTGAACAGATGCTGGTACGCTGCCTCAACCGCTTCCGTCTGGTAATAACGTGGCTCCATTGGACACTCTCTCAATCAGTGGTGGTACACTTGCGAGCGGAACGATCAGCAGCCATTCCCGCTCGTTTTTCCGATGCAGCACAATCGGCACTTCTCCATCTGCCGCATCGCGTTTCGCCTGCTCGACTGCCGGATACAGTCGGAGCGATTCGACTCGTTTGACTTCAACGTGCAGGCCCGGCACCGTGACGACATCTTTGCCTTCGGTGCCGTCGTACTGCTGCCCGCGGCGAGCCGGCAGCCCGAGCACTTCAGTCAGTGCCCGTGCCGCTTCCCGCTCGCCGCGTTTGCCTTTTTCGCGGGAATGTTTACCGGTCAAACGGTGCTCCCTTCGCCGCGGTCCAGGTCGCCTGTGCGGGCTCGTTTGAGGCACTGTCGAAACCTTTGATCGCGTTGGCATCCTCGCCGGTGTCTTTGCGTTTGCGAGTGATCACCGTGATCGTCAGCGGCTTATCGTGCAGGTCGGCAGAATCATCCGGCTGCATCACTCCGACTGCGTGACAGATGCTGCTGAGCGTCTGCTGTGCGATCTCGACTGCCTGCGGATTCGGATTGTCCAGATTCAGATTCTCAAACAGCTGCCGTCCCTTGTGCTCGCCGTCCACGATCTGCAGTGTCAGTCGCAGGTACGATCCGTTGCCGGATTGCGTCTTGCGTTCCTCGCTGGCACTGATGACCGCGGTATATGTGCCGGTCGGCAGCGGCTTGAATGCGGACTGTGGTTCGATCCGTTCGGCATCAAATCCTGTGAGCTTCATGCTGTGTCCTTTGCTGAGTGTGGTGGTGGTCAGACGATAAAACTGATTTAGATTTCGCGGTGCTCAGAACAGCGATGCCTGCTTGAGCGATTCTTCCGCAGCGGTCAGATTCTTCACGGCGATCCGGTAATAGCTCGGCTTCAGTTCCATGCCGACAAATCGCCGGCCGGCTTTGATCGCGACATGCCCTTCGCTGCCGATGCCGGCGAACGGGGAGAGCACCGTATCTCCGGGATTGCTCCACAACTGCACGCAGCGTTCGATCACATCCAGCTGCAGCGGGCAGATGTGCCGCTCGTCTTCCTCATCGCGTGCCGTTGTGTACTGCAGCGTGCGTGAAGGATTGATATCCATCCAGACCGGCGATGCGTATTTCTGCCAGATGTCGATGCTCAGTCTGCCTTCGCTGCGAAACGTCTTCGGATCGCCGACAAATCGATCCAGTTCGCCGTCAACCGGCTCAGGATTCTCACCCGGCTTATTGAATGTGACGACATAATCCGCCAGTCCCTGCCGACTCCTGATGGAATCCTTGCACACCTGTTTATGCAGCAGGCCGATCGCTTTCGTACGCTGCATCTGCGTGACGGGATCCTTCCAGATGCAGACTTCACTGTGATAGATGAATCCCGCCGCCTGAAAGCCGCGGATGATGTCGCCGCGGAAATCCCGAATGCTGATGTATCCGTGATGATTTTTCGTCGTCGTGATCTGCATACAGTGCACGCTGACATTCCGGCCCGGTTTCATCACGCGGATCAGTTCTTCAATCAGGAACTGAAACTGCTGCCAGAACTCGTCGTACGTGCGGACGTTTCCCATGTCGCGTTCGGAATTGGAATAGGTATACAGCGATGCGAACGGTGGCGAGAACACGCAGAAGTCAATCGAGTCATCCGGCAGCCCGCGGAGTGCTTCCACACAATCCGCATTGATGCAGGTCCACAGTTCCGTCTGCTGCTGGTCGATTACTTTTTCAGCCATGCCGGTATCTCCATCTCGGTTGTCGGTTGATAGGATTTGTCGCTGCGGCGTGTTGATCGAATCTGTGCCTCAGACAGTTCTGACATTGCCGCCGCGATGCCTTGAAACATCGCTGTCACTTCGCGTTCCTTGCGTCTGAGATTCAGCACCACCGGCAGCTCCTCTTCGCTGGCGACCGTGTGTACCTGCACGGTCTGCGTCTGCCCGAATCGCCAGAACCGGCGAATCATCTGATACCACTGCTCAAATGAATCAGTCGGGAAAACGATCGTGCGGGCACAGTGCTGCCAGTTCAGACCGAACCCGCCGATCTTCGGCTTTGTGATCAGCGTGCTGATCTCGCCGCGAGTGAATGCCGCCAGTTTTTCTTCCTTCTCATCGACCGAATGCCGGCCGGCGACTTCCACGGCACCGGGTATGATCCGGGCGAGCGTTTCGCCTTCGATGTTCAGGTTGCACCAGATCACGCACGGCGTGATCTGGCTGCCGGCGATCTCGGCTGCCCGTTCGCAGCGTGCCTGCAGGCTGTCACGGCGTGCTGCTCTGCGATCCGCCAGCGTTGATGCACCGGTCGCGAACAGCTGCCCGCGGCGAGCGGTTGCCGGCACAATCTGATCGTGATATTCGATCTCTGGCAGGTCGTACCCGTGATCGCTGTAGCCGATGTCAGACGGTTTCCTGAGCATCACGCACCAGGACGACATCCACTGCCAGAACAGATCGCGGGCATGTCCCTTGAGTCTCCACTTGGCTGTCTCGCCGCCATCGTGAACGAAAAACGTCGAGAGCATTTCCGCCCGGCTCATCACTCCCAGAAACTGCGACTGATTCCCGAGTTCCATGTGATCATTCGGGCTCGGTGTCGCTGACCAGGACTGCCGGAACGGGATCGATGTCCAGTGTTCCAGCAGCGTGCCGCGAGTCTTGCCGTCAACACTTTTCAGAATGCTGCCTTCGTCGAGAATCAGACCGCCGAACTGATCCGGCTCAAACAGATGCAGCCGCTCATAGTTGGCGATATTGATTCCCGGTCGCACATCGGCAGCCGATCTGCAGACTGTGACATCCGCTGCGATGCTGAATTTTTCGGCTTCGCGTTTCGTCTGCTCGGCGACTGCCAGCGGAGCGAAGATCAGCACCGGCATCCCTGTGTGCTCTGCGATCAGTCGTGCCGATTCCAGTTCCTGCAGACTCTTTCCCATTCCGCAATCTTCGTATCCGCCGAAGCGACCGCGGATGCAGGCCCAGCGAACAATCTGAGCCTGCCAGTCAAACAGATTCGAATTCAGCTCACCCGGCTCGAAACCGCTCGGCGAATCCGCCAGCGTCTTCGCTGCGATGAACTCCTCATAACGTGTCGGCTGCATGTGGTGGTACTCCTTCAGAATGCCTGGGATGCCTTCGCGAAATCAGAAAACGACAGCGGCAGTTCATCCGGCAGGCTGCAGCGGTTCTTCGCGGCATGGCTCGGCCGCTCGCTGGTATGGATGACGCGTTCGCCGGTGCCGATGCCGATCGTGCGTTTCGCGAACCCTTCGCCGGTCGTCTTCTGAAAAACTTTGTACGAGCAGAACAGAACCTCATCGGAGAATTCCTGCATGTGCTCGGCTGCGAGTTTGTGCAGCTTCGGTGCGTACCGGTCGTAGGGCTCGCCGTCCGGCGGAGCAAATTTGCTGATCCGTGCATGAGCGATCATGATCGCTGTCATGCCGTGTTCAGTCCGCAGATAGTTCAGGGCATTGCACAGCCGGCCCCAGTGTGCCAGAGCGAACGTGTAGCCTTTCGCGTATCCGATATCTTCGATCGATTTCACATCGCGTTCGTCAGCGACCTTGCGATGGATCAGACGTTCCAGCCAGTCGAGCGAATCGATCACAACGGTTCTGTATTTGTGTTTTTCCGTGCTCAGTGCCGTGAGATGCTCAAAGAATGCATCGAGCGTGCTGCTGAGCGGAAATGATGCACAGTCGATATCCGCCAGCCCGTCTTCAGTCGGCAGAAAGATCGGTTTCGGAGCACCGGCTGCGAACGTGCTCTTGCCGATCCCCTGCACGCCATAAATCAGAATCCTTCGCGGCGTTGTCTGTTTTCCTGTGGTGATGTTGTCCAGCGTCATGACTGCTCCCCGGTTGTGGTGGTGGTGGTAATCGCTGTCACATCCAGATCGCCGTAGCGGTCCAGAGTGACCCGGTACATCACACGATCGACTTCGTGATGCACACTGCCTGGCGGCAGATTTCCGATGCACTGCCGCAGGTTGTGGCAGGCGTTTTCGAGATGTTCATTCGCGTCTGCTGCTGCTTCCGTGCTCGCTTTCCAGTCCCTGATGCAGGCTCTGATCTGACTCACTTTTTCAGTTCTCCAGTTCCATTAAAATCGGTTCCTCGTATCTGCTCGGCCAGACGTTCGACCGCTCACACTCCATCAGTTCGGCGACTGCCAGTGCGTTTTCGCGGCTCGCCTGTTCCAGTGCCTGATCAGACGGCCGGAACAGTCCGCAGCGGTACGGCTCACACTTTTCCGCTGCCACGATCGCGACCAGATCGACATCAGCACCGGCTGCGTTGGCGACATCGCGATAGAACGCGAGCTGATGCACGTAGCCGAACTTCAGAGCCGATGCCAGGAACGAATCGAGCCCGCGGGTAGTCTTCAGATCGACGATCAGGCCGCCGTCTGTGTCCAGCCAGTCACAGCGAATCTGACAGGCTCGGCCCATCCACTCAGCACGGATGACGTTCTCAGCGACTCCGTGAGCCATCAGCATTCCGGTGCGTTCGTGCTTCTGCACGTTCGCCGCCATCTTGCTCATCGCGGCATAGTCATCGGTCGAGATCACCGGTCGGGTCTGAGCTGCGGCCCATGCCCGGAACGCCTTTGTCTGCGTGCCGTAGGGCTGCTGCGTTTTTTCGTTGATCGGCCCGTCAGCGACCAGGTACTCATCGTTAAATCGCTCGGCTTCCAGCACCATGCAGTGGAATGCCTCACCGAAAAAATACGCATCGCGTGCCGGCTCGCTCATCAGCCCGATTCGGTGGTAGTGGTAGACCTGCGGGCTGCGTCGGAATCGCGTGAGTTGTGTTGAACTCAAGTATCGATCGGTCTTCGAGTGATACAGTTCGGCGACTTCCTGGATCAGTTGCAGTTTTGCGTTCTCGTCTTTTGTGGTGGTGGCACTCATCGTTACTCCTTGAGGATTTGAAACACTTCCGGGCTCAGTTCGACTGTCTGCAGGTCCACATCGGCGGCAGTCACCGGCATCGATCTGCGGATTTTTTTGACGCAGCGGCTGGCTCCCTGTGAGACCATTCGCCGGATCGCCGCTTCCACCGGGCACGCTCCCGGCTTGTAATACTTCCAGTTCCGCAGCGTGTGCAGAATGATGTCCTGTGCGAGATCATCGACTTCAAGCGATCGCAGCGATGTCTGATATTCCGCCGCGAGTCGCCGGGCGACTGCGTGTGCCAGAGTTGTCAGCAGGCAGTCGCACGCTCTGCCTGTGACTGTGCTCCGCACATCGATGCAGCCCCATGCCTCATTCATTCGTTACCATCGGCATCAGCAGGAACTGCCAGCCGCCATCGTGCGAGAAATGCACTGCTCCGTCTGATCCGTTGTGTGCCAGTGTGACTTCACAATCGCTGACCGGTTTCAGCCCGTCCGTCAGGTAGTCGGGATCGATTCTGAATTCACACTCGCCGAGCAGTTCCAGCTGTCGCGTGATGTCTGCTGTGCCGATGTCAGCACCGGCACCGCTGGCACTGATTCCAGCCGTTGTGATCGAGACAGTCACCGCTCGCGTTTCTGCCGCGGTCACGATTGCAGCCGATCGCACGGCAGAGAGCAGTTCGCCGGCCGGCAGGTCAAACGTCGCACCGCGGGAAGCGGCTGCGGCGATCTTCTGCCATTCAGGAAATCGCCCGGCACATTCCTGGCAGGTCAATCGGGCATCGCCGCACTCAAACACGATGCCGCCCGACAGCCCGAAACCGAATCGGCACTCATCGCCGCGATCGAGCAGCCGCACGAGCGTTTTCACGCTCCTCTGCGGGATGACCGGTCGCACATCGCGATCAGGATCACCCGCACATTCACACGGCACCTGCGTGGCGACCAGTCGCCGCGAGTCTGTGGCGACGACTGTGAGCGTTTCGGATGACGTGAAATCCAGCAGCACGCCGGCGAGTGCGTAGCGTGCGGAGTCTGGATCACAGGCCGGCAGAGTCGCCGCCAGTGCCGCCCGGAACTCGCCGGCATCGACGGTGTACCAGCGATCGACCGAACATTCTGCCAGCTGCGGAAACTCATCGATCGGCGGAGCCTGCAGCACGAACGTGTCGCGATCAGTGCCGATCGCCTCAGTCGTGATCGTGATGTTTTCATCTTCAATCGCACTGAGTATCTGTGAGACGCGATCAGCCGGCAGCAGTTGTCGCGGTTGACAGTCGCTGCCGATCTGCAGATAGACTTCGCCGTCTGTCGCCATCAGGCAGCATCGCTCGCCCTGACAGCCGAACGCAATGTAACGTAAGACATCACGCGGTGAACGTGCGGGCGAAATGGCTGCAGCGGTACGCCACAGCGTGCGGAAGTATTGTGTGTTGATTCGCATGAGTCTGCCTCTGCATCCTGGTGGTTGTGTGGTGGTAATCCGTGTTCCACTCGCTGCCGCATCAGTTCGATTTTCGCTTTCGATCCCGGTCGATGATGAGTCGGCAGACTGATCTCTGCCGGGATGTGTCGTCTGTGTGTCATCCTCTTCGCTTCCTTGTTTCGAGGTATCGGAAAATCTGATCGCGTGTGTACATCACGCGACCTTTCGCTCCTTCGGTCCATTCGATTCGGCCGGCTCGCCGTTCATCTGCCAGCCATCGCGGTGAGACGTGCATGTGCTCAGCCGCTTCGCGTTCTGTCCATGTCATCGGCTGCGACTTGCTGTCATCAATGTGCCGTTCAACGACTCCCGCGATCAGTTCTTCGATGCTCATGTTTCCCCTTCGGTACGTGTGACAATTGACAATCGAATCGCGGTGCTGACTGCGAACATACACACGATCGGCAGACGTTCAACGACTTCTGCAGCGACCGGAAACCGTCCCGGTCAGCTATGGTCAGCTATGGTCGCGGTACGGTCAGGTACGGTCAGTCTGGCGTTTTTCGTTTTTTTGCCCGCACAGTCCGCTTGCGTTTCTTTTCGCCGGCGAGCAGGTCGCAGAGCAGCGATCCGGTGGCGATCAGCGAGTAGCCGTTGACGATCACGCCGGGCTGATCGCGGGCACGTGCTGCGAGTTCCCGCGAGCGATTGCGACTGATGCGGAGTCGCGAGCAGAAATCGACCAGATCATAGACCCGATTCGGATCGATCCCGTCGAACGGTTGCAGTTGTTTTTTCCCATCCGTGGACATTACGATGATCCTGCTCGATTGTTTGTGGTGGTACACTTGCTGTTGAGCACGCCGGCAGCCTGGTTGCAAACAGACTGCCGGCACTTTTTCTGCTGCTCATTCTTCCGGCGTTTCCTTCGGCCGCCCCTGCTGCACTGGCGGGCTCAGTTCCGCCCGGACTGCTTTCGGCAGAGCCTTCCAGATCGCTCGCCGGACCCATTCGCCCTGCGTGATGCCGGCGGATTCCGCGGCTGCTTTCGCCGCCTGCCACCAGTCGTCAGGACAGACAAACCCGTGATGATTCTGTGATGTCGGCATCGATTACCTTCCTTCGCACCAGTCGATCAGTGCGGTCATGATGAGGATGAACAGCCCGCCGCAGACAATCCACGGCGTGAGCGTGTGCATGGTTTGTGTGATCATTCTTTCTGCTCCGTTTGTGGTGGTACGCATTTCAGAAGTCGGTTTCAGCGTCGATCAGTTCCGCGGTGAATCTGGCATCGTCCTGCCGCCATTGTGCGATCAGTGCAGCGACGGCAGCATCTGCGATGCCTGAGCATTGCCAGATCAGTTCGATCTGTGCCGCCTCTGCATCGCCGAAGACTTTTGCAGCAGTCCCGACACATTGTCCAAACTGATCGCCGTTCCAGCCGTGCAGAAGCGTTCGCGGGCTGCGGGCTGGCTCTGCGTCGAGATCATGATTCCACAGTGCCTGGATGAATGCGTCGATCCAGCAGCAGGCGATCTCATCCCAGTCATCGCACTCTGCCAGTTCAAACTGCAGTGCAATGACTTCGCTGCACGTTGCGTATTCCAGTCTCATCATTATTCTGCTCCTCGTTGTGGTGGTACGTTTGAAAACTGATCTGATCGTGTTACGGCGTGTCCCTGATCGCGGCGATGATGACGACATCCGGCGTGCTGCTGCAGAACTCAACCTTCCATGCCAGTTCCCAGCCATCGAACCGGTACAGCGTGATCTCGCCTTCATTCGACCTGCAGACCCGCACGCGGTGACCGGGCAAATCGAAGACTTCGCGTTCACACTCCCAGGCGTGCGGCGATGTCGGATACTGTGAGTGATCGTTGATTTCGAATCCGCAGACCAGCAGGAAATCCATCAGCGACAGTCGCCGGCAGACAGCATCGACCAGCGATCGGCCGCCGACAGCGGCGAAGTCTGACAGGTCCGCTTCATCGGTCTGCAGCATTCCCACGAATGCCCGCAGATCGTCGTCGCTGAGTTCTGTGCCGCATTTGTCGGCGTGATCAAGATAACTGGCGATCGTGTTTCGAATGTCTGACATTGTTTCTGCTCCGTTTGTTTGTGGTGGTACGTTTGAAAAGCAGCCCGGCCGAAGCCGGGCTCGTGTGGTTGTCTGTTACAGTCCCAGGCGAATCGCCCACTCGCGGCAGCTGTCCTGATGTTCCGGCTTGACATAGCACGGAGCGTTCGAGCCTGTGTAGTAGTCGATCGATGATTTGATGTGATGCAGCAGGCCGAGTTCACCGCTCGCCGTTTCCTGCGGCTCGTTGATGTAGTGGATGTCCATCCGACCTTCGTACTGTGCCCCGTCGCAGCAGGTGATGCAGAAGAATGTTTTGTCGTATCCGCCGCACGGCGAACGGTGCAGAGCGATTTTCCGCAGCACCTCATCCGCTTCCGCCACAGTGTCGAGCATGATGCCGTTCGCTCCGACCTGGCTGGATTCGCTTTGAATCGTGATGTTGTCGATGAAAACCGGTCGTGTGATCTGTTTTGCTGTTGCCATCGTTTCTGCTCCTGTTGTTTGTGGTGGTAACTGTGTCTGATGAGCTAAGTATTGTAATGTATCGGCAGCCCGTCAATATACCTTGCAATGTTTTTTTGAGAATTGGCAAAGATTCCCCGAAAACAGCGGAAAACACAGGGAAACAGCCGGAAAGAAAGATCAGCGGCAGTGACTGCCGGACCTGCACAGCGGCATTCAGACCGGCATGTGAGCCGGTGGCGGCAGTTCAAAGCGGCTGCCGGAGAACTGGCGTGCGAAAGCGATCGCGTGATAACGGGCATCTGTCGGGCTCATGCGGGAATAGTACATTTGTCCTGGTACGTTTTCAAGCATCCCGCAGCACAGCATCCCGCAGCACATCGGGCAGATGCACTTTCCCCGCGATCGCGACTGACTGAGCGGCTGCCATCGCGATATATTTCTGAGTTGTTCTGATGCTGCGATGCTGCATCTGATGCTGCAGTTCGAAGGCACTCAGCCGGCTGCAGTTTGCGGTCGCGAATCCCCGCCGCAGATCGTGGAATCCGTACCACTCGCCGCGGGTCTGCTGCGGCTGCAGTCCGGCCCGCTGCTGCAGCTGCCGGAATCGATACGCGGCAGTCTGGTAACAGAGATCGAAGACACGCACACTGCCGGCAGATGGCCGCCAGCGGTCGAGCAGGTCGGCTGTCGGCTGCGGAATTTCGATGACCGCATCCCGTCTGCCTTTGTTGTGCTCGGCCGGGCTGCGGACTGTGCAGCCGCTGATCAGTTTCCATCGCAGGTCGAGAGTCGCACCGATCCGCCAGCCGGTTGTGTACAGGAACGCGATCAGAGTCTGCAGTTGCTGATCCTCGCAGCACCGGAACATCCGGCTGAATTCTTCTGAGCTGATGAAACTCGGCTCGCGTCTGACCGATCGCGGCGGATCAACCTGCGGCACTTCGGCGATCAGATGCCAGCGGTACGCGGTGCGGAATGTTTTCCTGAGCCATGCCAGTTCAACTCCGATGGACGCTGCCGAGATGCCGTCAGACTGTCGCTGAGCGATGTACGCATCGAGCGACCGGGCTGAGATGTCTGCCATCGTGACCGGCCCGATCAGCCGTTCGTAATGATCCAGAGCCCGCGATATGGCATCGATGGAACTGGCAGCCAGTGCGGTGATCGAGAGTTCGAACTCATCGCGGAATTCCCGCCAGCTGCCCGGCTCATCCTGTCGGATCGCGAGCGTCTGTCTGGCCTGCGTTTCGATCGCAAATCGGCGAGCCGCCCGCCTGCCGCGTTCGCCTGCTCCGAACGATCGCGAGCGTTGCCGCCCGTCTGCATCCCGCCAGAACGCCAGCCAGGACGCTTTCGCTGTGCCGTGTTTTTCGATCTGCGAAGGAATCTGTCTGACAGCCGCCATGCTGTGTGCTCCTGTGCTGCAGTTCTGGACCTGACGCATCTGGTGAAACGGTGGTGAAACGATGCGTCACGGCAGCGATATAGCGTGTTCTGTTTTTATGGCCTGTAATTCGCCACGCACATCGTCTGCCTGTGAGCAGCAGTTTTAAGCATGTTGTCGCTGCATTGCAATACCGCTGATCAGCAGTTCTCTGTCGTTTCTGGTGAAACGGTGGTGAAACGAAAACAGCCCGGCGATGCCGGGCTGCCTGTTTGCTGCTCATGTCTGCCGTGATCAATCGGCCGCGGTGATCGTCGGTGCCATCGAGAATCGACCCCACGGCATGACTGCTTCTGCCCCGTTGTACTCAGCGACCTTGAGCCGCTTGCCGGCAGTCGTCTTGACGAAGCACTTTGTGCGGCTCGCGATCGTGATCGAGATCACATGATCATAGTCGCAGATGCTTCGCGTTCTGTATGTCTCGCCGGCTTTGAAAGTCTTCATCGTTCTGCTCCGTTTGTTTGTGGTGGTAACTGTGTCTGATGGGCGAAGTATTGCAAGGTATCGGCAGCCTGTCAACATACCTTGCAATGTTTTTTCGGAATTGGCAAAGATTCCCGAAAGCAGCAGGAATCAGGCGTTTTCAGACTCGACTTCGAGTCGCAGCAATCGTGATTCCATGCTGGACACGCGATCGCCGAGATCGGCGGCAGTCGCTGCCGATGCCTCGATCCGTGTAACTCGACCGTGCATCGAGTATGCCCACGGAACCGCAGCGATCAGAATCGTCGTCTGCACGCCGAGCAATCCACACACGAGAGTCATCGCCGTTTCAGTCATTGTGTGTCTCATTCTCTTTCAGCCAGTCGGCGAGCTCACGCTCAGCCCGTTCCTGTTTCTTCTTCAGTCTCGCAGCGTGTGCCGCTTTGCCAGCCTCGGCAACAAATCCCAGCAGCCCGCGAGATGCGAGCGTGCCACCGACTGCCATGCCGCCGAGATGCCCGGCGATCGCACTCGCGATGATTGCTGTGATTGTTCCCATTCCATTTTCCTCAATGTGCAAAACGGCGATGCAGCAGACCGGTCAGCAGGCCCGGTATCAGACCGAGCAGATAGTTCAGCGGATCACCGTCCACATCGCGGCGAACATCCTGCACCGTGCCACGCAACTCGCCGGCGTTCTCTTTCAGGTCGGCGACTTCCCGCTTCAGTGTGAGCACTGCTTTCGCTTTCTCGATCGGATTGCCGTTCTTCAGTTTGTCCACTGTCTCACGCAGCGTTGCCGCGTTCGATTTCAATTCGCCGGCATTCGTTTTCAATTCATCGACCTGCCGCTTCAGTCGCTCGACTGATCCCAGAGCGATTCCGACCGGCTCACTGATCTCAACTGACGGCGTGCCGTCTGGCGGCCGCGGAGTGTTCCCGATCGGATCAGGAAACGGCACCGGCGGTTTCGGCGGCCCGATCACAATCCTCGCTCCGAGATTGATCACGCCTTCGAGGAATCCCAGCACGCCGCCGAGCGGCTTCGCATCGTAGCCCACGCGGTATCGAGTCGTGCCGCGAACCCAGACCAGCGGGAACACGAGATCATCTTTCGGCGGTTTTGCTGTCTCCCTGAACTCGCGTTCCAGTTCCGGCCGATCGAACGCATTGAGCTGCGGATCGTACTTGCAGAACACAATCCTGAACTGCTTGAACGCACCGGCTGCGACATCACGCTTCAGCCGCTGGCACGGTTCACAGTTCGGCGTGACGAACATGATCACTTCAGGCTGTGCCTGTGTCGTCTCAATCACGCACGGCTCTGCCTGTATCGTCCGTTGATACTTCCAGATGATATCGTCGGCGATCGGCTCAGCGTGCCGTACAGCGTGCCTGACGGCTTCGTGAGTGATCCAGATCGATTCAAACGAGCCATCGGGATTCTTACCGGCACCGGTCAGCAGTCCGACGACTTCGCCGCGATCATTCAGCAGCGGTCCACCGCTCCAGCCGGGCAGCCCGGCATTGCTCGCAACTGTCACGCGGAACGGGACTCCCTGCAGTTGTGCACGTGCCCTGCCGGTCACAGTGCCGGCAGAGCGTGTCAATTGTCGATCACCACCTTTCCCGCCGGGATATCCGAATGACTGCACCCGATCGCCGACCGCCGGCGGAATCGTCGCGATCGACAGCCACGGGAACCCGCTGCCTTCGCACAGAAATGCAATCGGCCCGTCACCGTTGCGACTTTTCAGCAGCTGCACTGCCCGCACTTTTCTGCCGTCTGGAAACTCAGCGGTCAGGTAGTTTTTCAGTCGGCAATGCCGAGCCGACAGGATCAGCCCGCGATCGCTCACGCAGACGCCGGAGCATCCGCCGATCTTCACGACAGCCGCAGACGGCTCAGCACCGGTGCAGATCGTTGCCGCGAATGCGAGAAACAGAAACGCTCTGAGAATTGCTGATTTCATTTTCCGCCCCCCAGTGCTCGCCGATAACTGGTCATCATGTGTTCTACGATCAGATCGCCGCGATACCCGAGCACACGATCGACCATCAGTGACAACCAGTTCGGCCGATGCTGTTCTCGACCGAATCGATCCAGATGCACATGCTGCCCGCAATGCTTAAACCTGATCGGCAGCGGCACCCGCGGCACGATGTCATTGCCGTTCGTGATGCGGTAGTGATTCGGCAGACTGCGATTCACAACGCGAGCCGATCCATGTGTGAAGCATCTCGGCGATCCGAATGTGTAGCAGCCGCGAACCGGAAACCCTTCACGATGCAGAGCCAGTGCCGTGAGCACAGCCTGCGGTGCTCCGAGCGAATGCCCGGTGACATATACTGCCGCCGGTTTCTGATCTTTGACCTGCAGCCACAGCCACGGCCAGACAGCCTGCCATGCCCGCAGAAATCCAGAGTGCCCGCTCAGCTTCAGTTTGCCGCAGCGAGTGTTTCCAATGCGGAGATCAAAGTCATTCCGCCAGTCGTTCAGGCTCGTGATCTCAGTGCCGCGGTGAGCCACAACGAGACTAGCCGGATCAGAGATCAGCAGTGCGGTTGAATCATCATCTTCGATGAATTCCGCATCGGTCGCAGACCAGCGGGAACGCACAGTATCGGCTTCGACTTTCGGCCGGTACGCATCGGCTGCAGCCCGTGCGAGCGTGTTCGCGATCTCGTTGCTGTAGTGATTCATTCATCACAGATATAGACTCACGAGACGAATGTGATCACGTCGCCGTCGATGTTGAATCCGCTCGCCTGCACCTCACAGATGCCATTCATGAGCCGGAACAATCCGCCGCGAATCATGCGGGCGTGAGCGACTGTGCTGCCGTCTGCTGTGCAGACTGCATACTGCTTGCGATGCAGATCGAACAGGATATAAAAGCATCTCACGCGGCGTTCTCTTTACGATCAGGACAGTTGATGCACTGCCTGATCTCCTGTTCGGTTGACGGTTTCATCAGCGTGCAGAGGTCATACAGAACGCATTCGAATGCCGCGACTGCACCGCTCGGGCAGTTGCAGGCAACGTGCCGCTCATAGTCGCCGCGATGCTCGCACGGTGGTGATGCTCTGCGGAAATGTCTCACGATCAGTCCTGTGTGATTCGCAGCGTGCCGATTGTTCCGCCCGTTGTCGGGCTGAGTGTCACAGGACTACCGACTATCATGTCCGCTGACAGATTCGCACCGCTGAGAAATCCATCCTCAGCCAGTGCAAAAGGAGTCGTCGAGCCAGTCACAGACAGCCCGATCGGATCGAATGCAATTTCATCGTCGTCATCCAAAATCGTCAAAACAGAACTCAGGATCGGCAGCACTGGCGACGGATTGGTTTCCGATCCGGTCGTGGTAATCTGCAGCATGTAATGAGCGGTGAAACCGGCTGCCAGCGTGAACGTGCCTTCCCATGCGTATATTTCATTGTTTGCAATCTTGCAGGCAACAGGCACTCGCCCGTCTCGCGGCGTGATCGTATGTGCGAGTGAAACCACATACGTTCCGGCCGGCATGTTGAGCGATGCCGGCAGGTCGGGACTGGTCACAGTGAAGTCAGCAGTGAACGTGTCGGTAGTCTCAAGCCATGCCCGCACATGCCCGCTCAGCAATGCCTGATCAATCTCCTGCTGCGTTGCACCGGATGGATTGCTCAGGCTCGGCGACGGCGGCGATTTTGCCGGGAAGTTGCCGCTGATGTTGTGATAAATCATATCACCGTGCAGCAGCTCTGAAGAGAACTGAGCGAGCCGGAAACTGTATCGCCGCACCGTGCCGCCAGCCGGCGGATCTTCACCGATCCTGAAATCCTGACCGAATGCCCAGAACAGCGACTGACTGTATGTACCCGGATCAATCGGCCCGTGATTGTTCGGCAGCGTTCGCGGTGGTGTCGTCGTGCTGCATTCGACCGGATTGGCTGCCATCTCCCATTCTGCGACGGTCCAGCAGTCTTCAGTCTGGTAATAATAATCAGCACCGATCGATCCGTCTGTGGTTTCCACCGGTGCCGCAAGTGTGGCAAATGTTGTCAGGTCTGATTCAGGACGCGAAAAGCCTGCAGCGAGTGCGGCATCCAGCGAGCCATGTGTGTAAGCGTGCGAGAATTTCAGCTTCGATGACACAGCATAACCGAGCTTGAACGCGAACGTGTCGTACGGATTGAATCCGGTTTTCAGTTCGACTTTGTATCGATAGTAAGCAGCCGGTTCTGTGTACTCGATATCAACCTGCGTGAAGTGCATCGTGAATTCAGCGTTGACGATGCCGCTGCTTGTTTCTGAACTGCTCGCCGTCTGATCAGTGATCGTGAAACGATAATCATCGACGATTGATTGGACTGCATAATTGCCGGCGATCGTCAGCCCGCCGACTGAGACAGTCGGATTAAATCGCACGATGTCACCGACTGTCAGTCCATGCGGAGTCAGCGGTGCGATGAGTGATGTGCGGTACGTCACTTCGATCAGGTTGCTGCCGGCGATCGTCGTGAAGGCGTTGTGCAGTTCTTCTGTCCGCTGTTCGGTCTGTTCCGTCAGCGTGACAGAATGATCAGTGACCGGTGCGTATCCAGCGTTCGTCAGGTTGTACGCATCTTCAACGGCAGTGAATCCGTCTGCCGTTCTCGCCGTCTCGCGATTGATGACGATCGCGTCCCGCGTGTCGGCTGTTGCCAGCGGTTCAAACACTGTCAGCGGCGGGCACAGATCGCCGACACAGCACCCGCACGGACCCGGCCGGCCCATTACGTCAGGTCCAGTTTGCGGACCTGGAACTTATACTGATGCTTCGCAACTTTCGGAGTGTTGTGAGCAGTGACAGTGCCGCCACCTGTTGCCGTTGAAGTCGCCGCGATCTTACTGGTGATCGTGTACGTGTTCGAATCGACCACCGATGCAATCACATGAGCCCCCTGCAGATTCAGACCGCCGACATTATCGCCGCCAACAAACACGACATGCTCATTTGCGGCGAGTCCATGACTGGCGTGCGTGACGGTCACAGTCTGACTGTCGGCGGTCGTCGCATACGGTGCAGAGATCGAATCCTGACCGCTTGCCGCCCATGAGAATTCGAACAGTGCCGTGTGTTCTTCCGTGCTGCCCGGTCTGGATGATGAGTTGACGAATACAGTTTCAAACGGCTTGATCTGCCAGGTCGCTGCACCGGCTGATGTGATCGTCACGCCGTTCGCGTTTCGGGCATCTGAGCACTCACGCAGTATCGTCTGACTCTTTGAGTCATAGACCGTCAGCAGTACCGTTTCAACTTCCGCCAGCGTTCTGCTCGCTGAATCTTTGTCGATCAGTTGAGCCGTATATGTGTTGCTGGTTTCTTCGTTCAGTTTCGCCACTGCCATTTATGTTATCCCTTCGCTGCCGAGTGCCACATCATTGATCGCGACAGCTTCGGTGCCGAGCGATAACGCCGTGAACGGCACGCCGGCGAGTGCGTTGTGAGCCTTCGCTGTGATCGTCACGCCGGTCGCCGGCACATCGAATGAGAAACCTTTCGCAGCGATCGTGAGTGCCGGCACCAGCGGAATCGTCGGCAGCGTTGCCGCAGTCGCTGTGATCGTCGCCTGCTGTGGAGTTGATTCACTCGCCGGACCTGCTGCCGCGATCGTGAGCGTTGCCTGTCGCACTTCAGGGATCAGCGTTGCCGCAGTCACTGTGAGCGTTGCCTGTTCCGGTGTTGCTGTCATCGGCAGGCCGGATGTACTGAGCGTGATCTCAGGACACTCCGGACGGATGCCGGTATCAGGGAACGGCCAGGTCATTCCTGAGCCGCTGTTGTACAGTTCAGTCAGGTTGTCGGCTGTCAGAGCCAGATCCCACACGCCGACCATCGAAACGGCTTTCTGCCCGGTCGCATCGCCGGCCGATGATCCTGACCCGCACACGATCGCGTACGTCAGATTCATATTGCTGCCGGTGCCGGATGTTGTCGCCTGATCATCCCAGTCGCTGCCGTTCACGCTGATGCTGATTGCCGATTCAGACAGCTTGAACGCGACCAGTTGCCACACATCATCGTCAGGCTGCGGCGTGAGTGTTGATCGCACTGTCTGCGATGTCCCGGAGAACACAGTCGCTTCGAGCTTTTCAACGCCTGTGTTATTGTTCCAGTTGCAATGCAGGCTCGGATTAGCGAGCGTCGTGCTGCCATCGTGACCGAGAGTGATCCAGTTGCCCGATGCCGGATCAGCATCTGACTTAATCCAGCCGGCGACAGTCACCGGCAGCGATGTGATCGACAGCCCGTCAGTTGCCGTGACCAGCCGCACTGTGTGCGAGTCGTTGTTTGTCGCGTGTGCTGCTTTCTGACCAGACAGATGACTGTCGATCGTGTCGCCAACTCCAGCGGTCTCGCCGCCGGTCTCACCGTAAGCCTCAGACGTGAGCGTTGCCGTTGATCCGCCGACAGCGGCCACGCGATCCGCGTCCGTGACAGTCTCATCAAGTTTCCAGAAATAGACCAGGCCGTTATTCAGACCGCCGGTGCCTGCTCCTGATGAGCTGCCAGCGTTGGCAGTCACGATCGTGAGTGCAGGCACAGTCGGAGTCGCTGAGATCGGTGCCGCAGCCGTTGACGGCAGCGTACTGAGAGGCGTCTCGCTGAATGCTGAATGACCGAACGTCACTGATCACACTCCGTCAGAATGTCTGTGCGATGTCAACCCAGGTGCTCGTCGAATCATAAATCATCCACTGATACCCGCCTGATCCGCTGTTGCTGCCATCGTCAAGATAGATGTCATTCTCGCTCGGCGATGCCGGCGGCGTTGACCTGGGAGCCAGGTTGAAATCTGCTGCCGTGCTGGGACTGATCGCGAGCGTGTCACCGATCGTTTTATTGGTGAGCGTCTGCGATTCATCGATCGAGACGGCTTTATCCGCCGGCAGCGTGCAGAAGATGTCCCGCGTGCCGGATGACCAGTCCACAGCCGAGCCGCTGTTGCTGCTCGCCAGGATCGTTGTGCGTGCGAGCGTTGTTCCGCTCAGCGTATACGTGCCGATCCCGACTTCCCAGTCAGTCCCGTCGTCGGCTGCGTAACAGCATGTATTGCTGTTGCCGATCGCCGAGAATGCCTGGAAACCAGTTGCAGCACCGGCGAGCGTATACGTGCCGGTGCCGGTCGTCGTCGATGTCTCTTTGACTCGATCCTTCTGAACGTATGCCACGTCGCTGCCTCATCAGGAGAGTGTGAGAATTCCGCCGCTCGGCCAGGTCGTTGTAAAGTCGCTGCCGTTCGGTGTCTGGTCAGCTGAGTACGGGCACCATGCGAGCGGAATGTGATCACTGTCAGCAGTCACCTGCTTATAAACCAGAGCCCCTTCGATCGCGTACGTGCCCGCCGCGAGGCTTGTCCAGGTCACATCCGTGGCATCGAATGTTGCCTTCTCGTTTGTGCCGTCTTCGGTGACGGTTTCCGAAGCCAATGCTTTGCGGCTGTAGCCGCTGCCGTCGAACTCAACGCCGGCGATTCCTGCTCCGCCATTCATCGCCGAGAGTGTTGCGGGATCCTCGCTGGTGTTGCCCGGATCGTACGCGGAATTACTCGCGACCAGCAGCACGCGGATATCATCGGCCGTCAGGTCGAGATTGCCTTTCAGGAATTCGCTTTTAGCTTTCGGAAAAACACGGGCAGCCATTTCTCACTCCTGATTATGAACAGTCGAGCCAGACAACGAGCCACTCGTTATCGACGAAGATTGCGATGCCGTATGTACCGGCCGGAGCAGTCGCCTGCCGCGAACGGCTCACAACATATATAGACTCCAGGCCACTGGGAGCGGGTTGCAGTTCCTGCGGCGTGTAGACGGCCGGTGCTCCCCCGCCTGGCACAACATATTGTGCCGTGACGTTCGGATCTGAATATAACCGAGTCGCCAGAGCGGACGCGGCACCCGTCAGCGAGTCCGTTGCAGCACTGAGTGATTCATCTAGTCTGAACTGTGCGAAGCCAGCGATATTCGGTGGCAGGTCCGATCGCTCACGGCTCGGTCCTTTCGGAGTCGCTTCATGTTCGCGAACTGTGCGTGCGATTCGCTCGGCAGACCCTTTTTCAAAGTTCACGCCCATCATTCACCTCGTGCGGTTTTCGCTGTGTGGCACTTGCGACATAGCGTCTGCCAGTTGCGACAATCCCAGAACAGCATGACATCGCCGCGGTGCGGCACGATGTGATCGACCACCATCTCACGGCTCTTATCGATCCAGCCGCAGGCGTTGCAGGCTGGATTGATCGCCAGCCACTGCAGCCGTGCTTTCCGCCAGCGGTGATCGTAGCCGCGAGCGGCTGCAGAGCCGCGATTCTCTTTGACCTGTGCCGGCCGCCTGACTGGTGATCGTTCTCGCGGTTTCGGTTTGATCGCCATCAACCGAGCCCGAGATTGTCGAAGTTGATGTAATAATAGACATCCCATTGCGTATAGACAGCCGTTCCGGGCAACGTGTCCGGGTCAATCTGTTTCCCGTTAGCATCGAGCGGCACAGGCTGTCTGACCGGAGTCCCGATTCTGGATCCGTCGCCCTTTTCAGTACACGGAGACCGCACGATATTCGGTGTCGCTCCTGTACGTGCCGCGTCATACTTCTGATACAGCCCGGCTTCCAGGATATTCGGCTGCCAGCCGTTTTCGTTGTATGAGAAGACGTAGGAAACCTTCCAGAAGTCTGTAAAATCCTGCCTCGATTGTTCGGCAGTGATGCGTACTCGCCAGTTCCCTTTGCTGCCACCGCGGAAGGTTCGATCGTTCAGGCTATTGTTGTATGAGAATGCAGTAGTTGCATCGAAGAACGGCTCATTGCGTTTGATCGTGAGTGTCGGATTTACCTGCGGCACTTCGATCGGCTCGTCATACCGATCCCCGGCTGAGTTGAGAATCTCGTTACCGCCCTTGTCTGTGGTTGCGTAGTGCGTCCGTTCTTCCGTGCCCCAGCTCTCCGTCTGATCCTGACTGACCGGATCGATCTCCTCGACCTTTTCCTTTTCCATGTCGTTGTTGTATTTGACGGTAACGACGAACACTCCCGGCTCGCCGCCTTTCGTTTTCGCTGAGACGCTGCCGACTCTCGACTGTCCGTCAGCGTGCCCGTCACCGATCGCAGGGATGCCGGAAGCGGTCGCCGCGACCAGGCTGGAATCATCCTTCGATGTCTGCACAACGAACGCTCGCGTGTGCGAGAGCTTGCCTTCTGTTTTCAGTTCTGTGGAGCGTGATTCGTACAACTCCTGAACAGCCAGCACAGCCATTGATCAGGCTCCGATCATCATTGTTAATTCTGCTTCGAGCAATCGCTCGTCCTGTCGCGTCATCATCTCGTTCATTTTCTTCAGTTCGGTCACGGCTGCCTTCGTGTTCTTCTCGACTGCCTTTTCGCCACCCTTCATCGCCCGGTTGATGATGTCGAACGATTCACGCGAGCCCATCATTGCAGCCTTCAGCGGTTCGACTGCGGCTTTACCGGCTTCCGCTGCCGCATTGGTCTCGTCTTCAATCGCATCACCGTCAGGACCGCCGACAGCGTTCAGTGCATCCAGCGTTGCCTGATTAAATCCGGCATCGTCTGCAACGGTTGTTCCTTCTGCGTCCGCGATCGCCTGGCGTGCGGCGAGCGTGCCCATGAAATCCTCAGCGAGCCGGGCACCGTCTTTCCTGATCTTGTCCTTCAGTCGCGATTCTTCTGCCGTCTGCGTTCGACTGCCACCGGATGCGATGAACTTCGCCGGATTGTCCATGAACGCTGACACGGTGCCGGAGATGTTGAGCCATTTCAGCATCATCCGATCAATGACGTTGCTCCACAGGTCTCCAAACCGTTCGAATCCAAACGTCGCAACAGTGACCAGTCCATGCACTCCGTCGCTGATGAAATTCCACACCGGAGCCACTGCAGAGCCGATCGAACTGAACACTTCGATGATGCCTTTGATTCCACCGGCGATCGTTGTCGTCAGCGGTCCGCCAACGAAAGATGCGAACCCTTCCAGCCCGCTCTGAAGCGGTCCCGAGAACTGCTGAAAGATATCGATCGCCATGCCGCCGAGTGCTGATTTCACCTTCGTGAATGCACCGGCAACATTGTCCAGCCGTTTCTCTGCCGCTTCAGCGGCGAAGCCGCCGCCGCCTTCCAGACCTGCCTCATTCTCTCGCAGTGCATCCCCGCCGGCACCCATCAGGCCGCCGAAGGCAGACGCAGACGCTGTGTCAAACAGCGTGTTGAGAATCCGCACTTTCTCGCCGGATGCCATGCCATCCAGAGCACCACCGAACTCATCGACAATATCTGCCATCGGTTTAAATTCGCCGCTGGCATCCTTGAAACTGAGCCCGAGAGCATCGAGTTGTGCCTGTGCCTCTTTGCTCGGCTTGCCCATGCCCTTGAAGATGCCCCGCAGCCCGCGGCCGGCTTTGTCAGAACCGATCTGAGTTGACAGTACCGACAACGCTGAGACTGTTTCGATCGTTCCTTTGCCGGCGAGTTTCGCAGAACTGGCAACAAATCCGAGAGCGTTGCCCAACTGACTCACATCCGTCAGACCGCTGGCGGCACCTTTCGCCAGCACATCCGCCACAGCACCGGCGTGCCCGGCTTCCAGCCCGAACTGTCTGATTGCAGCCGCGGTGATGTTCGCGGCTTCGCCGAGTTCCAGACCGTCAGCGGCTGCCAGACTCAATGCCGCATCAGTCGCCGCCATCGTTTCTTCGACAGTGAATCCAGCCCGTGCGAGTGCTTCCATGCCCTGAGCCGCTTCAGCACCGGAAAACGCAGTCGTGCGTCCGAGCGTCTCTGCCTTTTCAGTCAGCTGTGCCATCTGTGCTTCGGTCGCACCGTTGACAGCCTGAATCGCTGACATCTGCTTTTCGAATCCGGCACCCTCGCGAACGATTGCCGCCAGTCCCGCACCGAGTGCCAGCGGAGCACCGATTGAGCCGAGCATACCAGCTGCACCGCTCATCGATCGGCTGAACGTGCTGACGCGGTTGCGGGCTTTCTTCAGACCTTTATCCAGTCCGCCCGTTCTCGCCGTCAGATTGATCGCCAGACTGCCGATCGTCGCCATTCAGTCTCCCGATAAAAAATGAATGGATCGTTTCTTCGATCTCATTCTGCGATTGCTGCCGTTTGTAAGTCGGCCGGAAATCATCACATTTCAGGTTGCCACGTTTCTGCAGCCGGTTGCAGATACTCGCCGCGATGATCGCTGCCTGATCCCAGTCGTCTCCCCACGGATGCATCAGCCGGTACATACGAAAGCGGATGAACTCCCGATATGGAGTCACCCGCTTCGCGTGTGCGACTGTCATGCCGAGAACGCGGAAGGCAAAGAAATGCCAGTCCCGCTCCTCGGCATCAGTCAGTTTTTTTCCAGTTCCTCAAGATCGGATTCCGTCACGCCGTTGAGCGTCTTGACCGCTTCCAGAACGCGATCGAGTGCCCGTGCTGATTTCTTCCCGAGTGCAACAATGTCGCGGCTCGTGAACAGCGACTTGCCGCTCATGTCGCAGCAGCACAACGCGACGATCGAGCCGCGAACATTTGCCAGATTCGCTGACCCGTCCGTATTCTGACGAGCGGCTTCCCACTTGTCTTTCTCCGCACCGGTCAGCGTTCTGACTGCCACATCGCCGCCCCATTCCGGCACGGCAATCGTCTCGATCGTCAGATCATCTGCACTCAGGATTTCATCCCGGCTCAACAGAGCCATGCTGTGTTCCTTTCATCAGCTGCCGGCTGTCACAGTCGGAGCACCGGAAAACTTGATCGTCGCAGTTGCGGTGATCTTGTCCTCACCGGGTACGGTGATTTCATAGTTGGTCATGAATCCGCTCGATGCGTACGTCGCACCAGTGCTCTCAGCACCCTTGAGCGGGAACGTGATCGTGATCGTTTCTGAATCCTGATCGACCGGAGCCGCATCATCCGTATCGTGAATGATTTCAACTTCCAGCTCGCCGCCGTCTTTCATCTCAGAAGGAATAAATTCCTTCCATCCATTTGTGCTCGCGAAGTTCGTCACATCGACAGACTCGCGAGTGATGCCGCTGATCTTCACATCCGTGATGTTTGCAAAGAATCCGCTTTGAAAAGTGATACTCGTGCCGAAACCGAGCGATGCCATTAAGTCTCCGTGATTTCGTGGACTGGTTCGAGCAACGCTGCCAGCGTTGCTTCAATCAAACAAACGCGATCTGTCAGCCGCGAAACATCCGCAGGCATAGACTCGTTTTCGATATAGGCTCTGCCATTCACCTCGATCAGTTCGTCAACCTGCAATTCTGAAATGCCGCTCGGCGTGCGAACTTTCAGCAGCGTTCGCTCACTCATAGACGCACCTGATCGAGATGTGGACGACATATTTCAGCGAGTCATCATCGGCCGATTCGAGCATCCGGCCGTCACGCTCATCGTCAACGAAGATCGCGTGAATCAGCAGGCTGCCGAGCGTGCCTGTGTATCCGTCGAGAGAACTGATCACAGCGGCTGCGACTGAACGTGCCGTGCTGTATCGGTCGCCGATGCAGTCGTATCGGATATCGGCTTCTTTCGCGTCAATCGCTCCGCTGAATGCGTAGGTTCGATCGATGCCGTCTGTCTGATACATGATCAGCGGGAATGTCGCATCAACCGGAATCTTTGCCGGATAGATGCGACTGCTGATCAATGCCGCCAGCGGCCCGTCGGCTTCCAGTCGCGTTGTCAGTTCGGTCTGGATCGTCATCTGCGTTTTGCTTCTTTCTTAATGCCTTCCCATGCCCGGCGAATGATCGCACGCCGTACGGCTTCGCCTGTTGTCCGCAGAGCGATCGTGACAAATGGATTCGCCTTGAAGCCGGGATGCCGTACCGCCCTGACTGTCGTACCGTCAGAGAGCCGCAGCAGCCGCCCGCGGCGTGACTGAATCATGTGCGGCTCTGCTCCCGTGTGCAGAACGTGAGCCCAGCTGAAACCCTTCCCGAGTCCGGTGCGTGCGAAGATGACATTGCCGCGATTCTTGACCTGATGTTTGAATGCCCGCTTGAGCCGCTTTCGTGGATCGCCGTCATCGTCCCTGGCGGGATCGCTGGTATCGCCTTTCGGTGCTGTGGATTTCAGCTTTTTTTTGATCTGCTGAATGCCTTTACTCATCGCCGGTCGCAGCACCCGCTTGACGATCTTTGCCGGCATCCGATCGAGTTTGCGGATCAGCCGCCTGTGTCCGGTGATGCTGACCTGCACATCGCCGCCGTGACTGAGTTGCTTAAAACTGGTTGACGGTTTCTTCGCCATCACTCTTCCTCGCTTCTGAGGAACAGAATGATTTCCCGGTTGCGATTATCGACGTTCACGTAGTCGTGCACTTCCCAGATCACCGAATCGATCTGCACACGCAGATCACGGTCGGCACCAGTGAAGTAACGCACGCTCAGTGTGTGCGATGCCGCCCGCGTTGCCCGCTGTGGACCCATGTACGGCAGCAGCAGCCCGCGGCGAGTTGCCAGCGTTGACCATGTTTTGATCGGCTCGCCGTAATCGTCGCGGCTCAACGCAGCACTCTCAATTGTGCATTCTGCGTTCCCGCGTTCCAGCAGCACCGATCGCGGCAGAGTCGATTCACGTTCAGGCCGGTACAGTTTGGGCTGTTTCATTTACCACCGATGCACGCGATAGGTCGTGAGCCAGACGTTCAGCCGTTCCAGATCGGGATGCCCGAAATCGTAGAATTCGCGGGCATACTGCTTGACCGCCGAGAGCAGCAGGTCGGGCACCGTCGCGTATCCGCAGACGATCCGAATCTCAACGGCATTCGGTTGCGTGCGTGTTGCCGGCCAGACCTGATCGTAGGCCGGCACAATGCGAGCCGCCTGCCGATTGTCTTTCGCATCGACCGTGTAGATCGAACTGCTGAGCGTCTGCTGCGTGCCGTCTTCGTCGTGATACTTGATCGATGTCACCGACTGCAGCGGCACATGCGGCACCAGGATCGTGTCTGGAAACTCATCCAGAAAGATGTCAAACGTCGCCTGCCCGATCTGTCGGCCGGTCTCGGCTTCTGCCCATTCCGTTGCCGCTGAAACCGCTGATGCAATCAGCGTATCATCAGCGGTGAATCCCGAATCGAGCCCGAGAAACTCTTTCGCGTCGGCAGTCGAAACAACTGCAGCCGCCGCCGAGACGACTTCGCTTTTGTACTCCGCATTCCATGTCATTTCATACGCTCCGCGCCACCATGCTGATCAGCAATTGCCGGCGGCGGGAATCGAACCCGCGGAAACCAGATAATGAGCCTGGTCAGGGATTCCAGCACCCTTCGCCGGTACAGAAAAGGCGGGCACCGCGAGAAGCAGCACGATGCCCGCCGACCACCACATTTCTGACGGTCCAAGGTCAGAATCAATCAGGCTTACGCCTGTGTCAGGTACTTGATCGACTTGCCAGCGGCAGTCGCTGCCGGATCAACAATCTTAGAATCGAAGGCGTTGAGAGCAACGAAACCGTCCTCATCGGTTGCCCGATAGAGTTCAGCCAGTCGATAGATTCGAACGGTCTCGACGAGCCGCACTTTGTGCTTGCTCATGTCACCGAACAGCAGCGATTTCACGCCGGTCGCGATCGCTGCCATGTCGTTGTTGATGCTAACCGGATAACCGTAGATGCGATCCGGTTCGTTGCCGACAGTGCCAGCCTGCCAGATGTACTGACCGTTCGAATCCTGCTCTTTTCGCAGTGCTTTGATCGTGAGATCGTGGCACATGAATCGAGCATTCGCACGGTTCGCAACATCGACCGAATGGATCAGGTCGAGCACTTCGTTGAAGTCGATTGCCGCAGCCGCTGAAGTCGTGAAACTGGAATCGGTCGCATCGACCACAACGCCATTCGGCTCAGACGATCCTGATCCGACTGTGCCTTTGTTGTTGACCAGTCGCCCGAGCCGCTCACCGAACGATCGGCCGAGCAGTTCAGCCAGATCGACATCAGCATCACGCAGTGCTTCCCAGGTCACTTTCAGGATTCCTGAAGAGCCCTTGTAAGCATCCAGCTGCACTTTGCTGAACGTCGGATTGCTGCCAGTGCCAACGCTCGCGGCTTCCGCGATCATTGATCCACTGTTCGCCGTATCGTCGAACGTAGGCCAGATCACCGGAGTCGCTTTCGCAGTCGTCAGCACGTCTGCCACTTCCAGGATGCCGCCGTAATGCAGCATGGCTTCCTGCAGAGCCGTCACGAGCCGCGAGTTGATGACGTTGCCGGCATCATTCGAGCCGGTGCCGGTCGTCAGATCGTTTTTGAAACCGCGAAGCGTAGCATTGATCGAGCCGCCGAGTTGCAGGCCGAACAGTTCTGCCGCTTTCCTGCCTTCGGCAGTCACTTCGCTGCGGAATTCTTCGTACTGCGAATCGAGCCAGGCACGCAGTGCCTTGCGTTCCAGTTCAGGATCAGCGATCGCCGGCGTGCCGGTTGCCGCTGCCTGATCATCACGCAACTCAGTCAGTGATGCCGTCAGGCTGTCGGCTTTCTCGATTCGATCGATCTCGCTGACGAGTGCCTGACTGTTTTCAATCAGTGCGTCGAACTTCTGATCATCTTCTGAAGTCCATTCGCTATCCTGCCGGCTGTCGAGCAACTCACGCACTTGAGTCTCGATACCAGCACGTTCCTCACGCAACGCCTTTACAGTCTTCATTAAATCTCCCTGCGGAAAAAAACACGGGCTGCTCAGAGCACCCGAAAGTGTGCGGCAGCCTTCCGCCGCAGAAACTGTTTTCGATTCGCCGACTGTTTCTGATCGCGTTTGCGATCCGTATACCGCAGCCGGTCGAGCACCTTGATCGGTGCGTTCTCATATCGTGATTCAACTTCACTGGCGGCGATCGCCTGTGATTCTTTGTTGCCGATGATCTCGGTGATAAACCCGTCAAGCAGTGCTTCCTCGGCTGTGAAATATGTCTCAGCCGCCATCACATCGAATATCTCGTCAAGCGGCTTCCGTGTCCGCCCGGCGTAAATGCCGGCGATCGTTCCATCGACTTTTTCGAGTTGATCAGCGAGTTCCCGCATGTCGTCAGAGTTGCCCGCCGCGATTGTCCAGGCGTTATGAATCATCATCAGCCCGGCTTCATGCATGGCAATTTCATCGCCAGCCATCGCGATGAAAGAAGCTGCCGACATTGCTGCCCCGTCGATCTCAACGCGAACATGAGCCGGATGTTTTTTCAGCAGCGTGTTGATCGTCACGCCTTCGTACACATCGCCGCCGTAGGAATGCAGATTCAGAATGATCCGATCAACAGAACCTGCCTCTTCGAGAGCAGCCGCGAATCCTTCCGCCGTAATGCCGTCCCAGCCGCCGACATCAGCGTAGAACGTGATCTGAGCCGTGCCGTTTTCAGTCGTCACCGATGGCATGTTCTGCATTCACATCAATCCAATTCACTGGAACATAGTGAGTATCACCGCCGTCAATCGGCTCCTCATTGTCTCGCCGTCGCAGTTCGTTCACCGAGTAGCGGCCCATTTCTCGATGTTTGCGATCGACTTCCGCCTGCTCCTGCAGGCTGCGTCTGATGAGTTGCCGTCTGTCGAATTCCATATAGGTCGAGTCGCTCTGCTTTTCTTCCTCGGTCAGCAGTTTGTCCCACAGTTCTGATTCCCAGGCACGCAGCCACGGCTCAATACAGCGGTCTGCGTGTGCGTAGTTTTCCTGCTCCAGGCTGTTGTACGACGCTCGCGACTGGTCGCCGAGATCGTGAGGACGCACACCAGTGATGTTCGCGATGTCGATGATCGTCGCCTTCTTCACTTCCGCCAGCTGTGCCTCTTCTGCACTGGCTTTCATCGGGACATACTCAGCAGCCTGATCGAGCACGCCGACTTTGTGAGCCTGACCCATGCCGGAAGATAAGACGCTCCAACGCTCCGCGAGTTCCTTCGCCTGATCTTCTCTGAGCTTGCCCGGCGTTTTCAAATAACCGGCGACCGTGCCGCCCTGCGAGTAATAGAGCGTTGAGTATTTCTGAGCCGCGATTGCTCCGCTGAGAGTCTGCTCCAGCATTTCGACAACGCTCAGCCCGCTGTACCCGTCGAAACACAGGCCGGGAATGTGCAGCACATCCTCATAGCGTTCGCGGTACGTTGTGTCGCCGCGACGGTAAACCACCCACAGCCGCTCGCTCAGCCCGTTGCCTTCGATCACCACAGTCGTGATCGGTGACGGTGGCAGCGGCTCCAGATACAGCGGTCTGCCGCCGGCATCACGCCAGATGCGGGCAAAACCGTTCCCGGTCAGTTGAGCGTGCAGCGTCAGCAGTCTCCGGAACTGGTAGGCATTGCAGTTCAGCCACGGTTTCCGCAGCACCAGCGGATAGCTGGGATGATCGGTCGCACGTTCCCGGCCGGCATCCGTTCTGCGGTATGTGCGGATCGTCAGCCGGGCAACATCATTCGAGATGATGTTCACAGCACGCCACAGCGGGGGGATGCCCATCGCTGTCTGTGCGGTCACATCGACCGGCAGATTGTTGTTTCCCCAGACCGCGTCGACCCATTGATTCACATCGCGAACCTGAGTCAGGTCTTCCGCCTTTGGTCGCTTGAGCCATCCGAACATTAAAAAACAAATACTCCCGGCTCATTGCCCTGGAACTCACCGTACAGAGCGGCTTCAAAAGCCATCACCGCGGCAACGACTGCATCAATTTTGTTGATGCTTTCGCTCTTGTCCGGCATCCACTGGTCACGAGCATCGCGGCGGATTACCAGGTTGCCCGCCTGCCACGCAAGCACCGGATCACCACCATGCCGCAATCGCTGCCCTCGCACAGTACGCAGCAGAGAACGCAGCGGCTCATTGTATGATTTAGCGTTCTGATGAAACGGATGGACGGTCACGCCGTGAGAATTCAGAAGATTCTGTGCAATCTGCTCCGCGAACGTGTCGTCATAATTCCACTGCTGCACGTTGAGATCGTTGTTAGCTTCGATGATCCATTCTTCAACGCGAGAGAAATCCACTGCATCACCGGAGCAGACACTGATCAGCCCGGTTGAAACCCATTCGCGAAACGGATGCGTTTTCAGATCGACTGAGCCGCTCACACAGCACCAGGACTGAGCCCGCAATTGCCAGACCGGATCGCCGTCTGCCGTCTCATCGACTTTCGCGATCACGGCAGCTGCCGCCCAGTCATCAGTCCTGCCGAGATCGAAACCGCCATAAGCCTGATCAGGCCAGTCGACCAGATCGCCGCTGCAGCGAGCCCACTGAGCCGGCGGGATCGCACGCTCCAGCGATGTGACTTTGATATTGCAGTGATATCGTTTGAATCCATTCTCATCGGCGGGATTCAGTTTCGCGTTCTCAGCCTGCTCGCTCAGGTATTCCAGTTTCGGCGTTCCGAGTCCCTCAGCCCACTGCGGCACGCCATTCGGAAACGCTGTGAGCATGTTCGGATTGGCTTTCGGCCACAGCGATTGATCCTGCCAGTTGTCATCCTCATCGAGCCTGGCGATGAACGCGAACAGATTATCATTCTGCTGCGTACCATCTGCCGCTGCTTCGAGCGTATTCGCCGCCAGGAAATCCTGCTCTGCCCAGATGCGGGATTTGTCGTCGCCGGCTGTCGTGATGATCACCGTCAGCGGCTGTCGCCGTGAGCCTGATCCGGTCGTCATCTTCTCCCACAGCGGCCGATAGTAATCACGCCAGGCGTGCAGTTCATCGACGATGACCAGATGCGGATTCAGCCCGTCTTTGTTCTTTGATTCGCTGCCGAGCGGTCTGACAATCGATTCGCGGTAATGCTCGCCGGGAAACGAGCACCGCTTTGTTCTGATCTTCGCGGCGTTCCTGATTTTTTTTGACGGTGAGAATTCGACCATCGACAGGAACGCATCGTACACGAGCCGTGCCTGATCTTCTGCGGTCGCGATCGAGTAGACTTCCGCACCCGGCTCATGCGGCGTGTCATACAGCGTCAGCAGTTTCATGATCGCTGATGCGAACAGCGACTTGCCCCATTTCCTGCCCGCTGTGATGTACGCACGCCGGAATCGCCGGCACCCGTCAGCCCGCCGCCAGCCGACCAGATTCCAGAGGATGAACTGCTGATTCGGTGACAGCAGAAACGGATTGCCCGCCCACTCTGCTTTCTGATGCGTGCAGACGGCTTCCACAAATCGCAGCGACTTCTCAGCGATGTCAGCATCAAAATGCAGCCCGCGTTCGTGAGCGTGATCGAGATCATCCAGATGCCGCTCAACCGCCAGTTGAACGTAACGGCCGGTGATAATGTCGCCGCTCATGACGGCATCACAATAATTCGCCACGCACGCGGCATGATCACGGCTCATCGTTTCAGCCTCTCGTGCCAGTACGCGATGTCGGCGAAGACATTCGGATTACATCGCCGCCAGTTGCCGATGTGACCGATCAGAAAGTGACAATTGATGCCGTACCGTTTCGCTTCGCACAGCGGGATCAGATTGCTTTCGACCAGTTCCAGATCAGGAGCCAGATAAAACGGCACGCAGTGATGAGCGATCAGCGAACGCCTGCCGCCACAGACTGCACAGCAGCGACCCTTGAGAAATGCGTTCCGCACCTTTCGCCACTGTGAACTGCGGCGGGCATTTTTTGGTGCCTTATTCGGCAGCCGATCGGCCAGGTCTCGCCAGTGACTCATAAGGCATCCAGCGGATCGGCCGGCTCTGTCGGATCGCTGGAAGCGAGCCCGCGTTTCGACTTCGGCGTCAGCCCGAACTGTGCCAGCAGACTGCGGAAGTGACCACGCATCTGATTCAGCGTTGAGACTTCAATCCGCCGCTGGCACTGATTGCGGTCGGTGTCTTCGGTCAGTCCGTTCACGCGGAGATCCGCCTGCAGGTTTGCGATGTCGATCTGCAGCTGTGCCAGTTGACCTAACGCCATGAAGTCGTCGCCGCGAAGCCTGCCGTCAGCGTCAATCTGATCGGCGAGAATGCGGAACAGTTCCTGCCCGTCTTCGCACAGGCCCGGCGGGATCAGGATTGTCTGACCGGTCTGCAGATTATGTTTCATCATCGGCACTGTCTCCCGTGAGTAATTCCTGCAGCCGCTTCACAACTTCAAAGATCGAGACACTGGAAACGCTCAGCAGTTCTGCCGCCGCGAGTGACTCGGCTTTTTTCTTCGTGCTCGCGTTGACCCAGTACCGCTCCCCGTCTGGCGATTCGACTTCCCAGATGTGCGAGCCGTTGCCGGCTTTCGCAGCAGCGTCAAATGATGTGAACAGGTTGCTGTCGTGTTCAGGCTTGTTTTTTGCCCGATCTGCCATGCCAATCGCTCCGATTCAGTCCACCCAAGACCGAAAAATGACGTGTTTTTTGTGAAAAGT
>Ga0315336_1002017_pt1 | contig 33935 bp, 28 predicted proteins | sample ASW5metaG_FD_204512 | JGI IMG/M metagenome (GOLD analysis project Ga0315336, IMG submission 204512) | Ammonia-oxidizing marine archaeal communities from Monterey Bay, California, United States - ASW #5 | ecosystem: Environmental > Aquatic > Marine > Intertidal zone | place: USA: California...
CCGCCCCCCTCCCCCCCCCCCCCCCCCCCCCCCACGGCCCCGTCTGGCATCGGGCGTAGGCGGTCCCGACGTCCGAGGACTCTCGCGGGGCTAGGGGGTGGAGAGGAAGTTTGCGACGGCTTTGTTCCAGTCTTTGGGGGATTCGAAGTAGGGGGAGTGGCCGGTGGTGGGGATCTCCACGACGCGGGCGTCCGGGAGGAGCGCGGCGCCGGCGTGGATCTCCGGGGGCGGGAAGAGCGGATCCTCGTCGCCGACGACGAAGAGCGTCGGAGCGGCGACGGAGCGCGCCTCTTCCTCGGAGTGCGTGCAGGCGAGCAGGCGCCCGGCGATCGCCGGAACGTCGGGGTTCCCCATCGCGCCGAGCATTTGGTACAGGTGCGCGCGCTCGGGCTCCCGGGCCGAGAAGTCCGGATGAAGCGCGGGGTGCAGGCCGAGCTCGGCCGGCGGAGGGCTGATCCCGCCAGGCTGGAGCGCCGCGATCGCCGGGGACGTGATCCCGCCGAGCGAGTCGGCGAGGACGAGGCGGTGGACGCGCTCCGGGGTTTCGAGTGCGAGTCCGAGCACCGTCCAGCCGCCCATCGATTGGCCGACGAGGTGGGCGCGGGGGATCTCGAGGTGGTCGAGGAGTGCGCGCAGGTCCGCAGATGCGACGCCCGGGCCGGAGCGCTCCCCGCGATCGGTCGAGCGGCCGAACCCGCGGTGATCCCACGAGACGACGAGATGGTCGCGCGTGAGTGCGGCGACCTGCTGGTACCAGACCGCGTGGTTCCCGCCGAGGCCGTGACACAGCACGACCGGGCTTCCCGTGCCGCACGCTTCGTAGTAGAGACGCTCGCCGTCGGTCTCGAAGAATCCCGTGCGGCGGGGGATGCCGCTCACGCTTGGGGCTGCCGCGCGACGCATTCGATCTCGACGCGGGCGTCGAGTGCGAGCCGGGCGCCGCCCACGGTGATCCGCGCGGGCGGGTCCTCGGGAAAAAACGCCGCATACGCCGCGTTCATGGCCGGGAAGTCGGCCATGTCGGCGACGTAGATCGAGACCTTCACGACGTCGCGAAATCCGGCGCCGGACGCCTCGAGGATCTGCTCGATGTTCCGGAGGGTTTGTGTCGTCTCGGGCCCGATGCCGCCCGGGGCCAGCTCGAATCCGCCCGATACGGTGCCCAGGGTGCCGGAGACGAAGATCCAGCCGTCCGCGACGGACGCGTGGGAGAAGACCGGCAGCCGGCCGAGTCCTTCGACGACGATTCGTTCAGGGGGCGTGCTCATGTCCGGAGGCTACTAGATCTTTCCGGGTCTGAGATCTGTTCTCTTGACTCGTGCCCGGCGGTCCGATATTTGAAAGATGATGCAGAGTTTCGCGCTGAACGGTCTCCTTCTCGGCCTGCTCCTTACGGGGGCGGGTGGGGAGGGCTGCGGCCGCTAGGCGCGAATTCAGATTCAGTCCACAACCCTCTCCCGCCGAGCCGGCCGGAGGGGGTTTCGTGTTTTGGGCTCCAGAGAGGATCTGGATCCGGGGTGCGAGTGCCGACCTCCGGCGTGCCGGCTCGGCACCCGGAGCCTTGTCATGAGCGATCGGATCCAGATTTTCGACACCACCCTGCGAGACGGCGAGCAGACCGCCGGCGTCGCGTTCTCGGGAGCGCAGAAGCGAGAGATCGCGGGTGCGCTGTCGGCGCTCGGCGTCGACGTGATCGAGGCGGGCTTTCCCGTCAACTCCGCGGAGGAGTTCGCCGCGGTTCGCGGAGTCGCCGAGGCGGTTCAGGACACGCGGATCTGTGCGCTCGCTCGCGCGGTCCCGCGCGACGTCGAGGCGGCGGGCGAGGCGCTCCGGAACGCGGCGGCACCTCGCATCCATGTGTTCGTGAACGCGAGCGACATGCAGCTGGCGCTGCAGCTCGGCAAGACCCGCGAGAACGTGATCGGGATGGCCGCGGCCATGGTGGAGCGCGCGCGGGACTTCACAGACGACGTGGAGTTTAGCCCGATGGACGCGACTCGCGCCGATCCCGGGTTCCTGATGACGCTGCTGCGAGCGGCGACGGCGGCAGGCGCGCGGACGCTCAACCTGCCGGACACCGTCGGTGTGGCTCGGCCAGGCCAGGTCGCCGATCTCGTTCGTCGCGTCGTGCGCGAAGTGTGCGAGGAGGCGTCTTCGGAGACCGTCGTTTCGTTCCACGGCCAGGACGACCTCGGGCTGGCGACGGCAAATGCGCTGGCCGCGGTCGAGGCGGGCGCACGCCAGCTGGAGGTGGCCGTCAACGGGCTGGGAGAGCGATCGGGCAACACGTCGTTCGAAGAGGTCGCGATCGCACTCCGCATTCATGGGGACGCCTGGGACGTTCACACAGGGATCGACACCACCGGAATCTGCGAACTCTCCCGTCGCGTGGCCCGGGCGAGCGGTGTCTCCGTGGCGGTGAACAAAGCCGTCGTGGGTGCGAACGCTTTTCGGCACGCGTCCGGGATCCATCAGGACGGCGTGCTCAAGGAGCGCGCGACCTACGAAGCCTACGACCCGGCCTGGATCGGCCACGCGACCGGGACCGAGATCGTGCTGGGCAAACTCTCCGGACGTGCCGGTTTCGCCGCGCGGGCGGCGGACCTCGGCCACGCACTGGAGGGTCGCGCGCTGCTGCGGGCGTTCGAGCGATTCCAAGCCGAAGCCGCCACCACGAGAGGGGCGGTACCCGATGGGGTGATCGCGAGAATCTGCGGAGACGACTCGCTGCAGAGACGCTCTGTTACCCTGCGCCACGCCGAGGAGGGCGCATGACAGAGGGAAGCCGGCGCGCCATCTTGGCCGCATTCGCGGCGAACGCGGGAATCGCGGTCGCAAAGTTCGTGGGGTTCTTCGCAACGGGAGCGGCATCGCTCTTGGCGGAAGCGGTGCACTCGGTGGCGGACAGTGCCAACCAGGGACTGTTGATTCTCGGGGGCGCGCGATCCGGCCGCGAGCCGACGACTGCGCATCCATTCGGTTACGGCCGCGAGCGGTATTTCTGGGCGTTCGTCGTCGCGATGGTGCTGTTCACGCTCGGCTCTCTGTTTGCGATCTACCAGGGCGTGGAGAAAGTTCGCCATCCCCATGAACTCACGGACCCGCAGTGGGCGATCGGCATCCTGGTGCTCGGCGTCCTGTTCGAGGGCTTCTCGCTGCGCACCGCCGTGCGCGAGGCAAACAAGGTCCGTAAGGGCGTCGGCTGGTGGGCGTTCATTCGCCGGGCACGAAGTCCCGAGTTGCCCGTCGTCTTGCTCGAGGATCTCGGCGCGCTTCTCGGTCTGATGTTCGCGTTGGTGGGGATCGGTCTCGCTATCTGGACCGGTGACCCGCGGTTCGACGCGCTCGGAAGCATCGCGATCGGAATTCTCCTGGGCGTGATCGCGGTCGTGCTGGCGTCGGAGATGAAGAGCCTGCTCATCGGTGAGTCGGCTCAGGCCGGGAATCGCAAGCAGATCGCCGAGGCCATCGAGACCTCCGACTCGGTGGAGCGACTGATCCACCTGCGGACTCAGCACATCGGCCCGGACGAACTCCTGGTGGCCGCGAAGGTCGTGCTCGACCCGACCCTGGCGGGCCGCGAACTCGCCGATGCGATCGATCGGATCGAGGTGCGGATTCGCGAGGTCGTTCCGATCAGCGAGCTCATCTTCATCGAGCCCGACGTGTATCGTCCGGACCGTGAGGGCGACGCGCCGAGTGTGTCGCGGGAGCTCGGTCGCTGAAGCGCAGGTCCGCTCGGCGAGCCTTCAGCGCCTGCGCCGGCACGCCGATGAGGAGCCATGGTGCGACGTCGACTCGTCGCGGCCCTGGCGGTCGCCCTTCTCCTGTCCGGGTGCGTCATGCCGACCGGGACAGATGTCATCGTCGATCGGCGCGGGGCCAACTTCTTCACGGGCACCGGGATCCTGCTGGAGATCTCCGAGGATCGGCAGAGCTGCCTGGTCGCCGCGCGGAACAATGCGCTGTTCGTCGAGAAACGCTGGGTGCCGTGCGCCTACGTCCACGCCACCCGCGTATTCGGCGGCGGCTGAGCCGCACTCCGGCCCGGAAGGGCTGAGGAGCCGTTTCGGGGCGTGCTCGGCAGCGCCCGCCACCCGGGTGTGAGAACGCCGGCGCTGTGGGTGGAAGGATGCCTCCGGGGCGACTAAAGTGCGGCCGTAGACCTTCTGTTCCCCGCGGGGAGCCGCCTCTTCCGGCGCTCCCCTCGCGGGCAGGTGGGTCCGGGGGATCCGCCGCGCCGAAATCGGCCCGGGCTCCCGGCTTTACTTGCCCTCTGCCCCGGAGACTCCACGCATGTCTGTCACCCTGATCGCCCTGGTCGCAAGCCTCGTTGCCATCGGTGCTGCCGTCGCCCTCTATATGCGGGTCCTTGCGGCCCCGACCTCGACTCCCAAGGCCATCGAGATTGCGGAGGCCATCAAGGATGGAGCCTCCGCATTCCTCAGTCGGCAGTATCGGACCGTCGCGGTCGTCGGGGTGCCGATCTTCCTGCTGATCGGCTTGCTGGGGCACCTCGGTTGGTGGTACGCGGGCGGCTTTGCGCTCGGCGCGCTCGCCAGCGCGGCAGCCGGTTTCATCGGGATGAACGTGTCGGTGCGCGCCAACGTGCGGGTCGCCCAGGCCGCGCACGACGGCTTCGGCAAGGCGTTCGGTCTCGCGTTCCAGGGCGGGGCGGTCACCGGCTTGCTCGTCGTCGGCGCGGGCCTGCTCTGCCTCGCCGTCACCGTGCTGGTGATGGACCTGGCTGGCAAGCACGAGCCCGACGCATTGATCGGGCTGGCCTTCGGGGGCTCCCTGATCTCGGTGTTCGCACGTCTCGGCGGCGGCATCTTCACCAAGGGTGCGGACGTGGGTGCCGACCTGGTCGGCAAGGTCGAAGCCAACATCCCCGAGGACGATCCGCGGAATCCGGCCGTGATCGCCGACAACGTGGGCGATAACGTCGGCGACTGCGCCGGCATGGCCGCCGACCTCTTCGAGACCTACGCGGTCACCGCCGCGGCAGCGATGCTCATCGCGCACATCCTCTTCCCCGGGAACACGAGCATGTTCCTGTATCCGCTGGGCATCGGCGTGGCAGGAATCATCGGCTCGCTCGTCGCAATCCCGTTCGTGCGGATCTCCGAGCCGGCGCCCGGGCAGCAGCCGGCCGTGATGCGGGCGATGTACGCCGGTCTCGGCATCTCCGTCCTCGTGATGATGGGGCTCATCTTCGTGCTGAATGGGGTTTCCGTGTTCCCGGACGGCATCACAGGCGTCGACCTCTGGATCTGTGCCGGCGCTGGCGCCATCGTGACCGCCGTCATGATGGTGGTGACGGACGTCTACACCGGCGACGGTTCGCGGTTCGTCGCGAAGATCGCGACCGCCAGTGAAGGGGGCCACGCGACGAACATCATCAGCGGCTTGGCGGTCGGAATGCAGTCCACCGTGGTGCCGGTCGTCGTGATCGTGATGGCAATCGTCGCCTGCTTCGAGTTCGCCGGCCTCTTCGGGGTCGGAATCGCGGCCATGTCGATGCTCTCGCTCGCAGGGATCGTCGTGGCGATCGATGCGTACGGTCCGATCACGGACAACGCCGGTGGCATCGCCGAAATGGCGGAGCTCGGTGACGAGGTCCGGAACGTCACCGACCCGCTCGATGCGTTCGGCAACACGACCAAGGCGGTGACGAAGGGCTACGCGATCGCATCCGCAGGGCTCGCAGCGGTCGTGCTCTTCGCGACCTACATCGAGGACCTCGAGCGGCTGGGCGGCGTCGAGACGAACTTCGATCTGTCGAACACCTCTGTGCTCGCGGGACTGTTCATCGGAGCGATGATCCCGTTCGTATTCGCATCTCTGGCGATGGACGCAGTGGGCGTCGCCGGCCAGAAGGTCGTCGACGAGGTGCGGCGTCAGTTCAAGGAGATCCCGGGGATCATGGAAGGGACCGGGAAGCCGGAGTACGCGAAGTGCGTCGACATCGTGACGCGCGAAGCCCTGCGCCAGATGATCGCCCCGGCGCTGATTCCGGCAGTGATCCCGATCGTCGTCGGATTCACGCTCGGCGCGGAAGCGCTCGGCGGCCTCTTGATCGGCTCGATCGTCGCGGGTGTCTGCGTCGCCATCTCGATGACGACCGGCGGCGCTGCGTGGGACAACGCGAAGAAGTTCATCGAGTCCGGCGCACACGGCGGCAAGGGCTCCGAGGCCCACAAGGCGTCCGTCACCGGTGATACGGTTGGCGACCCGTACAAGGACACCGCGGGCCCGGCGATCAACCCGATGCTCAAGCTCATCAACATCGTCGCGCTGCTGATCATTCCGTTCATCGCGTGATCCCGCGGCGGATGGGCTGGTGACGCTTCCGGGCAGTGCTCCCTCGGGTTCCGACCCGCGGGATCGACTGCCGCGGACGCTGACCCTGCACGATGCGGTCTTCCTCGTCGTCTCTTCGACGGTCGGGTCCGGCATCTTCCTCACGCCGGGTGCGATCGCCGATCGCTTGCCGCATCCGGGTCTGATCTTCGCGGTCTGGACGTTCGGAGGCCTCCTGGCACTCGCCGGGGCGCTCGCGAACGCCGAGCTCGGAGCGATGTTTCCGCGCGCCGGCGGCGACTACGTCTATCTGCGCCAGGCGTTCCATCCGGTCGCCGGCTTCCTGGTCGGCTGGCTGAGCTTCTTCGCGATTTTCGCGGGGACCGTGGCGGCACTCGGGGTCGGCTTCGCGTCGGCGGCCGCACCGCTGCTCGGGTGGGGAGAGGGGAGTGTGGTCCCGCTCGCCGTCGCCACGGTGGCGGCGGTTTCCGTCCTCAACTATGTGAGCGTGCGCGGCGGCGCGATCGCGAATAACGTCACCGGTTGGATCAAGGTCGGCGCTCTGCTGGTCTTCGGGCTCGTCGGTCCGTTCACCGGGGCCGGCAGCCTCGAGAACCTGCGGCCGCTCGCGCGCGGTGTCACCGAGTTCGCGGCGCCGGTGGCTCTGGCTCTCGCGCTCTCGCCGGTGTTGTTCAGTTACCTCGGCTGGAACTCGGTCGTCTACGTGGCGAGCGAGGTTCGGGACCCGGGCCGAACCTTGCCTCGCTCCCTGTTCATCGGGCTCGGCCTCTGCACCGCGATCTATCTGCTCCTGAATGCGGTCTACCTGTATGCGCTGCCGGTGGCGGAACTCCGGACTGCAGGGAACGCCGGCGAGGCCGCGGCGTCGGTCCTGTTCGGGGAGCTGGGCGGCCGGCTCGTCAGCGGCTTCGTGTTGGTCTCGATCCTGGGCACCCTCAACGCCACGGTGTTGGTCGGCCCGCGGATCGCCTACTCGATGGCGCTCGATGGTCTCTTCGTGCCCGGCGTCGAGCGCGTCCACCACAGATTTCAGACGCCGGCGTGGGCGGTGGCCGCGCAGGGCGTAGCCGCCGCGGGTCTGCTGGTCGTCCTCCAGACGTTCCCGAGCGCGCTCGACTTCACGACCTTCGCGATTCTGCTCGCGACGATGGCCGACATCGCGGCGCTCTATCGCCTGCGCCAGATCGCTCCCGACCAACCTCGCCCGTATCGTGCGTGGGGCTATCCCTGGGTGCCCGGACTTTATGGACTCGCCAATGCCGGGATCGCAGTGGGGCTGTTCTGGGGGCGGCCGACGGAGGCGCTGACCGCGGTGGGGGTCTTGCTCGCCGGACTGCCATTCTACGCGCTGTGGCGCCGTCTCGGAAGGCTCACAGACCGCTCGTGAACGGCCGCGCAGGCGGGCATTCTGCGATTTCCCACCCGCATGAGCCCGAGTCCGGATCGCGCAGGCAGCGGCCGGTGGGCCCGGCGCTGGCCTCCCCGTCGGGGCACAAGCGGTTCGGCATCCCGAGAGGCGGACCGCACGCGTTTGCTGCGCAGAGGGCGCGGACGTCGAAGGCTGGCGTGTGGATTGGCCCGGTCCTCTCGCAATCGGCCTGGGAGAGCGGGAGATCGGGGTCGCAGCCGAGGGCTGCCGTGAAGCGGAGTCGCCAGGTACCCGGGGTGTTCGGCGCGAGGAGCGGAAGCGAAAGGCTCTCGCCGGCGTCGATGGGGCGAGCCAGGCCCTCCCAGATGCAAACAACCGCCGGGCCGGAATCGCGCCAGCCGTGCTCGAACTGCTGCTCGAGGCTGTATGCCGAGCAACCCGCGAGCGAGACCGTGGCGTCGCTTTCGTTGGAGAAGGTGGCGGTGCCGGCCTCCTGCGGGGTGTAGGTCGCGCGATCCGTCGACGCGAAGCAGGCGAGTCCACCGAGTGCACAGAGACCGAGGAGAGCGAGGCGCATGGGGTCAGGGTATCGCTGCCACGGCCTCGCCCCCATAGCGCCTTGCCCCGGCCTGATTTCTCCAATAATCTTGGGCACCTAGGAGGGTGACCCAAGGCTGCCACGTCGGCCGGAAACCGATGCATCACCGCTGGCTGCGTTGCTCTCAATCGCCCTAGCTCGCTAGGGCTCAATCGAGCGCCTTGCTAGCGGCGCGCCTCGGTTCCCGGGCCTTTCCGCGGCAATCTTGGGTCACCCTCCTAGGGGGGTCGGGGGTCTCCTGGAAGTGCGTCACGACTTCTCAAAGCTACGGCGCCTGCCGCCCTACGTTCTGGCCGAGGTCACTGACCTCAAGCATGCCGGTCGTCGGGCAGGTGAGGACATCATCGATCTCGGCATGGGCAATCCAGACCTGCCGACGCCTCCGCACGTGGTCGAGAAGATCTGCGAAGCGGCGCGCAATCCGCGCAACCATCGGTATTCGTCGTCTCGCGGAGTTCCGAATCTGCGACGCGCGGCGAGCGAGTGGTACCAGCGCAATCATGGCGTCGAGATCGATCCGGACGGGGAAGCGATCGCGGTCATCGGTGCGAAGGAGGGTCTCTCCCACTTCGTGCTCGTGACGATCGGTCCCGGCGACGTCGTCCTCGCGCCGGACCCGACGTACCCGATCCATCAGTACTCCGTGATCATGGCCGGGGGCGATCTTCGCTACGTGCCGCTCACGCAGGACGACGACTTTCTCGACAGCCTCGAGACTGCGATCCGTCGAACATGGCCGAAGCCGAAGCTGTTGATCCTGTCGTTTCCGCACAACCCGACGACCCGCGTCGTCGAACTCGGCTTTTTCGAGCGGATCGTCGCGCTCGCGAAAGAGCACGAGATGATGGTGATACACGACTTCGCGTATGCCGAGGTGTGTTTCGATGGCTACAAGCCGCCGAGCATCCTCGAAGTGCCGGGGGCGAGGGACGTCGCGATCGAGTTCGTGTCTCTCTCGAAGAGCCACTCGATGGCAGGCTGGCGCGTGGGTTTTGCGTGCGGCAATCGCGAGATGATTCACGCACTCACGCGAATCAAGAGCTATCTCGACTACGGGATCCCGCAGGCGATTCAGATCGGCGCCATCGTGGCCCTGCGCGGTCCCCAGGATTGCGTGACCGAGGCAGCCGATGAATACCGGGCACGCCGGGATGCCCTGGTCGAAGGACTCGCACAGCCCGGACCGGGTGCGTGGAAGATCGAGAAGCCGCTGGCCACGATGTTCGTCTGGGCAGAGATCCCCGAGGCATATCGTGACCTCGGCTCCCTCGAGTTTTCGAAGCGCTTGCTGAAGGAGGCCCAGGTGGCCGTGGCGCCCGGGATCGGCTTCGGCGAGAGCGGCGAGGGGTATGTCCGCTTTGCGCTGATTGAGAACGTTCACCGCACGCGCCAAGCCGTGCGCGGGATCCGCAAGTTCCTGCGCGGAACCGAGGACGGAGAATGAGTCGTCCGCACGTCGGCGTCGGGCTGATCGGCTTCGGCACCATCGGGACCGGAGTAGCCCGGGTCCTGCGACAGAACGCGGACGTCATCGAGCAGCGCCTCGGTTTTCCGCTCCGGCTGGTGAGGATCGCGGACCTCGACCTTGAACGGGACCGCGGAGTCGATCTCTCCGGCGTGCGTTTCGACTCCGATGCCGAGGGCTTGATCGAGGACCCCGAGGTCTCGATCGTCGTCGAGTTGATCGGCGGGTACGACATCGCTCGGCGCCTGACACTCCGGGCGCTCGAGTGCGGCAAGCACGTCGTGACTGCCAATAAGGCTCTGCTCGCTCTGCACGGCAAGGAGCTCTTCGAAGCCGCGCGCGCGGCGAGTGTCGACATCGCGTTCGAGGCGAGTGTGGGTGGCGGAATTCCGGTGCTGCGCGCGATTCGAGAGGGCCTCAACGCCAATCGGATCGAGTCGCTCTACGGCATCATGAATGGCACGACCAACTACGTGCTCACCGAGATGGAAAAGACCGGCGAGGCGTTCGACATCGTGCTGAAGCGAGCGCAGGATCTCGGCTACGCAGAGGCGGACCCGACTTTCGACGTCGACGGGGTCGACGCCGCGCACAAGCTCACCTTGCTCGCAGCGATGGCGTTCGGTGTGGAGTTCACATTCAAGGAGATCCCGACCGAAGGAATCCGCGGACTCCTGCCGCTCGACTTCGAGGCGGCGAAGGAGTTCGGCTACCGGATCAAGCTCCTGGGCGTCGCCAAGCGATCGGAGGGCCCCGGCGGTGAGGAGCGGATCGAGGCGCGCGTACAGCCGACGATGATTCCGCGCGACAGTCTGCTCGCGAACGTCGATGGCGCGATGAACGCGATCGCCGTTCAAGGCGATGCGGTGGGCCCCACCCTGTTCTACGGGGCCGGTGCCGGCGAGATGCCGACGGCTTCAGCGGTCGTGGGAGACCTGATCGAACTCGCCCGGGAGGTGCGTCGCGGCACTTCGGGTCGCGTGGCACCACTCAGCTATCTGCCCGATGCCCTGCAGCCGCGACCGCTGGTGCCGCTGGCCGAGCTCGAAGGGCGGTTGTATCTCGTCTTCACCGCCGAAGATCGTCCGGGCGTGCTCGGCCAGATCACGACCATTCTCGGCGAACATGGAGTGTCGCTCGCATCGGTGATCCAGCAGCGCTCCGACGGGGGCATCGGCGTGCCGGTCGTGGTGCTCACCCACCCGGCCGTCGAAGGCGCCGTTCGTGCGGCCCTCGCAGAGATCGACGACATGCCCGAGGTGCTCGCGCCCACTCGCCTCGTCCGGATCGAAGAGGAGCTCTAGCGGTGGTGGAAGAGAAGCCGACGTATAGCGCTTGCTTCGAGAGCATTCGAAATCCCGGCGAGCGCTACCCGCTCGACGAGGTCCGGTACACAGATCGCGAAGGGGGCTTGCTCCAGGTCGTCCACGACATGGACGAGCTGAAGAAGACGTCGGGCGACGAGTGGAAGCGGATCTTCCAGGAGCGCTCGCATCGGACCGAATGGCCGCTGGGTTCCGGTGTCTGGGGAAAAAAAGAGTGGGTCCTTCCCGAGATCGAGGCCGAATCCGTGGTCTCGATGTACGAGGGCAACACGAATCTGTTCTGGGCGGAGCGGTACGGGGCCGAACTCGGCCTCGACGATCTCTGGCTGAAGCTTTGCGGCAATACGCACACCGGTTCGTTCAAAGATCTCGGAATGACGGTGCTCGTCTCGATGGTGAAGGACATGATCCGCAAGGGTCGCGAGATCCGAGCCGTCGCCTGTGCCTCGACCGGTGATACTTCCGCGGCGTTGGCCGCGTACGGCGCCGCGGCTGCCGTCCCGACGGTCGTGTTCCTGCCGCGCGGCAAGATCTCGCTTGCGCAGCTGATCCAACCGATCGCGAACGGCGCCATCGTATTTGAACTCGACACGGACTTCGACGGCTGCATGGAGATCGTGAAGAAGGTGGCCGAGAACGACGGCATCTACCTCGCCAACTCGATGAACAGCCTGCGCATCGAAGGTCAGAAGACCGTTGGAATCGAAATTGCGCAGCAGTTCGACTGGGAAGTGCCCGACTGGATCGTCATTCCGGGGGGCAATCTCGGCAACGTGTCCGCGCTCGGGAAGGGGCTCGACATGCTGCTCGAGCTCGGACTGATCGACCGCTTGCCGCGGATCGTCTGCGCGCAGGCACAGCAGGCGAATCCGCTCTATCTCGCGTACCAGAAGGACTTCGAGACGTTCGAGCCGATCGCGGCCCGCCCGACGCTCGCCTCCGCGATCCAGATCGGGAATCCGGTGTCGTACGAGAAAGCCGTCGACGTGCTGCGTCGGTACGACGGAGTGGTCGAGCAAGCGAGTGAAGTCGAGTTGGCAGACGCGTGCGCTCGTGCGGACCGGACGGGGCTCTTCAACTGTCCGCACACCGGCGTCGCCCTGGCCGCGATGGAAAAGTTGGTGAAGCGCGGGCAGATCCGCCGCGGGGACCGGGTCGTCGTGATCTCCACTGCGCACGGTCTCAAGTTCGTCGACTTCAAGGTTCGCTATCACGCGATGGAGCTCGAGGGCGTCGAGTCGCAGTTGGCGAATCCGCAGATCGAGCTGCCCGCCGACTACGGGAAGGTTCGTGACCGGCTGCTTCGAGAGATCGACCTCCGCTTCCCCGCCTGATGTTCACCGGAATCGTCGAATGCGTGGGCCGGATCGCGAGCCTCGAGACCCGCGAGGGGCTGACGGCGGTGCGCGTGCATGCCCCCGAAGTGACCGACGGCGTGAAGCTCGGCGATAGCATTGCGGTGAACGGTGCCTGTCTGACGGTGACCGACTTCGACGAGTCGCACGTCGCCTTTGAGGCGGTGCAGGAGACACTCACACGGACGTCCCTCGGTCGCTTGGCAGTCGGAGGCGCCGTGAATCTCGAGCGCGCCATGCGAGCCGACGGCCGGCTCGATGGCCACATCGTTCAGGGCCATGTGGATGAAACGGGAAGGGTGCGCGAGCTGCGGCGGAACGTCGACGACGTCCGCCTCGACATCGAGGCGCCCCCGGCGTTTGCCGAGTTGCTCGTCGAGAAGGGCTCCGTCGCCATCGATGGCGTCTCTCTCACAGTCGTGGGCGTTGGCGCCGGTGGCTTCGACGTTGCGCTGATTCCGCACACGCTCGACGTCACCACGCTGGGTGCGCTGGAGACGGGCGATCCCGTCAACCTCGAGGCCGACGTGCTGGGCAAGTACGTGAAGCGCTATCTCGAGCGGGTCTTGCCGGGCGGGGGCGCAGGGCGCTGAAGAGTCTGTACGGCCTGGTCTCCCGCTTCGGCTTCGCACTTCTGTGTGCGCTCTGCGGGCTGTCGACTTCGGCGACTTCGGCGACTTCGGCAGCCGGGGCGGCCGGGGACGGCTGGGAGGCCACGCTCGATCGGATCGTTCCCGCCGTGGTCTCACTGCGGGTTTCGACGACGCGTACCTTCGATACCCATCGTGCCGGCGTCTCGGTCGCGACCGGGTTCGTCGTCGACGCCGAGCGGGGCTTGATCCTCACGAATCGTCACGTCGTCCAGTCCGGCCCTGTGACCGCCGAGGCGATTTTCCTCGATCACGAGCGCATTCCGGTTCACCCGGTGTATCGGGACCCGGTTCACGACTTCGGGTTCTTCCGCTTCGATCCGTCTCTGGTGCGCTTCATGGAGGTCTCCCAGATCGAGCTCGCTCCGGAGCGGGCGCGCGTCGGCGCGGAGGTTCGCGTGATCGGAAACGATGCGGGGGAGAAACTGTCGATCCTGGCGGGGACCCTCGCCCGCCTCGACCGGGAGGCGCCCACCTACGGAGCCGACCGGTACAACGACTTCAATACGTTCTACTACCAGGCGGCTTCGGGCACCTCGGGAGGGTCCTCCGGGTCGCCGGTGATCGACCGAAGCGGCCGAGCGCTTGCGCTCAACGCGGGTGGCAGTCGCAGTTCCTCGTCGAGTTTCTTCCTGCCGCTCGATCGGGTGGTGCGCGCACTCGAACGAATCCGCGCGGACGAGCCTGTGACGCGCGGCTCGCTCGGGGCGGTGCTTCGACATGTTCCGTTCGACGAGCTCGGGAGGCTCGGTCTTCGGCCGCAGACCGAAGCCATCGTGCGGGGCGAACTCGTCGACCCCACCGGGCTCCTCGTCGTGTCGGAAGTGGTGCCGGGACAGCCCGCGGATGGTCGGCTCGAGGCCGGAGACGTCGTGCTGCGACTCGAAGAGGCTCTGCTCGAAGGCTTCGCACCGCTCGAAGCCGCGCTCGACGACCGGGTCGGCGGAAGCGTTTCGCTCGAGATCGAACGGGGCGGGGTCCCGCTCCGCCTCGACGTTCCGGTGGGCGATCTTCACGCGGTCACCCCGCGCAGCTATCTCGAGTTCGGGGGCGGCGTCCTGCATCCGCTCTCCTATCAGAAGGCGCGCAATCGCGGGATCCCGGTCGAAGGGGTCTATCTCGCGTCGGCGGGCTTCGTGTTTGGACGCGCGGGGATCCGGAACGGGTCGGTGCTGCTCGAGGTGGACGGGGTGCCGGTGGCAGACCTCGACGGACTCGAGGCGATTCTCGCTTCTCGACCCGACGGGGCTCGCTTGCCCGTTCGTTACTTCCACATCTCGGAGCCGCGGGCGCCGGGCGTCGGCGTGCTCCGGGTCGACCGGCGCTGGTTCCCGATGCAGCGATGTGACCGGGACGATCGGGTGGGCACCTGGGCGTGCCGGGAGTCGGCTCTCGCGCCGCCTCCGGACACGCCGGAGGCGGGCACCGTGGAGTTCGCGGCGGAAGGGCCCCGCGCTGCTCGAGATCTCGCGGCCTCTCTCGTTTTCGTGGAGTTCGACGTGCCGTTCAAGATCGACGGAGCCCAGGGCACCGCGTTCTCTGGCGCGGGAGTCGTCGTCGATGCCGAGCGCGGCCTGGTCGTCGTCGACCGGGATACGGTGCCGGTCTCGCTCGGGGATGTGGAGTTGACCTTCGCGCGCTCATTGACCGTTCCGGGGCGCGTTGTCGCGCTTCACCCGGAACACAGTCTGGCGGTCGTGAGCTACGACCCGGCCACGATCGGCGAGACCCCCGTGCGGGCCGTCCGTTTCGACGCGACGCCCGTCGAGCCCGGCGAAGAGTTGTGGCTGGTGGGGCTGACCGGGCGGCAGCAGATCGTCTCGCGCCGGACGGAGGTCGCGCGGGTCGAAGAGATACCGCTGCCGTTGCCAAGTCCACCGCGGTTTCGGGAGTCGAATATCGAGCTGATCTCGGTGACCGAGCGCGAAGCCACGGTCGGGGGGGTGCTGGCGGATCACCGGGGGCGCGTTCGTGCTCTGTGGGTGTCGATTTCGAGAGACGATCGCGGCAAGCCCCGCGCCTTCTTCGCCGGGGTTCCGGCCGAGCTGGCGATCGAGTTGGTGGAGCCGTTGCGAAACGGCAAGCCGTTCCGCTGGCACAGTCTGGGAGCGGAGCTGGCTGCCGTTCCGCTCAGCCGAGCTCGCGATCGGGGGCTCGGTGGCGAGAGCGTCCGGAAGCTGGCGGCGCACGACCCGGTCCGGAGTCAGGCGCTCGAGGTCACCCGTGTGCACGCGGGTGAACCCGTCGAGGGAGGCCTTGTGGTGGGTGATCTGCTGCTCGCGGTCGACGGGAAGCCGGTGAGTGCCCCCCGTCAGATCGAGCGTGCGGCCGCGGGTCGGGCGAGCATTCCGCTGACCGTCCTCCGCGCGGGTGAGGAGGTGCCCCTCGACGTACCCACGATGCAGCTCGATCCGATCGGGACCCGGCGCGCGCTCATCTGGGCGGGAGCACTGTTGCAGGCGCCTCCGGAGGCGGCTCGGGCTCAGCGCAACGTGCCGTCCGATGGCGTGTACGTCGTCGGGCGTTGGTACGGATCCCCGGTGGACCGACACGGCTTGCGGGCGACTCGGCGTATCGTCGCGGTGGATGGCGAACCGACCCGCGATCTCGACGAATTCCTCGCCGCTGTGGGCGACACGCCGGATCGCGGATCCGTGCGACTTCGAACCGTCGATCTGGACGGCAAGGCGGACGTCCTCACGCTCGAATTGGATCTCCGCTACTGGCCGACGCTCGAGCTCCGCTGGAATGGCTCTGGCTGGGTTCGCTCGGAGCCGGAGATCATCGAAGCCGCAGTCCCTGCGGTGACGCGAGGTGCGACGCCATGAGTGTACGCGGGGCGACGATTGCATCGGTGTGGCTGTGGGTTGCCGTGGGGGTCGGAGCCGTCGACCTGGAACCTCCCGATGCGGCACTTTCCGCGCGCGACGTGGTCTCTCGCATGGAGGACAACATGCGGGGCGTGGCCTCGAGCACCTGCGACGCGACGATGACCGTCACGTCACCACGACTTCCCGCGCCGAGAGAGGTGCGGTTTCGCTGTTGGGAGGACCGGGTCGGCGAGCGCTCGTTCATTCGGATCGTGGCCCCCGCGAAGGACAAGGGGGTCGGCTTCCTGAAGATTCCGCCGAACCTCTGGAACTACATTCCGCGCGTCGAGCGTACCGTGCGAATCCCCCCGTCGATGATGATGCAGTCGTGGATGGGAAGTGACTTCACCAACGACGATCTGGTGCGCGAGTCGAGTGTCCTCGATGACTACGAGCACGTGTTCCTCGGGGTGGACCCGGAGTTCGCCGCGCTGGATGGAGCTCCGCGCCGCGTCCACGTGATCGAGTATCAGCCACACGAAGACGCGCCGGTCGTCTGGGGGCGAATCGTGGTCTGGGTCGATGCCGAGCGCTTCGTGCCGCTTCAGCAGGAGTTCTTCGACGAGGACGGCGTGCGGCTGCGGCGCATGAGCCTCGGGGACGTGCGCGAGGTGCAGGGTCGCTCTGTGCCGCACCTGTGGCGGATGGTCCCACTCGACAAGGACGGTCACGAGACGAAGCTTCAGTATCAGAGCCTACGATTCGACGAACCGATCGACGCCGCAGTTTTCACGAAACGAAACCTGTCGCGCAGGGAGTGAGCCATGGGCCTCGAATTGCGCTTGGCCTGGCGGAACGTCTGGCGCAATCCCCGTCGGACGGGCCTCACGATCGCGGCCACCGTCTTTGCGGTCTTTCTCGTCGTGTTCTTCGTGGCGATGAGCGCAGGGGTGCACGAGAAGATGATCGAGGACAGTGTCCGGGTGCACTCCGGGCACTTGACCGTCACCGGAGAAGGCTACCTCGAGAACAAGACACTCGAATACGGGATGCGCTGGGGCGACCCGCTCCTGGAGGCACTCGAGAGCGATCCGGCGGTGACCGGGATCGCGCCGCGTGTCACGGGCTTCGGGTTGCTGTCGAAGACGGCCAAGGCGCAGGGTGTGATGGTGATGGGCGTCGATCCCGCCCGCGAAGGGACGGTTTCGACACTGCCAGATCGGATCCAAGAGGGCCGGTTTCTGACCGGAGAAACGCCGAGAGGAATCGTGTTGGGCAGCCGACTCGCAAAGAACCTCGGCGCGTTGCCGGGCGACGAGCTGCTCCTCTACTCGGTCGCCTACTCGCTCGAGATGGCCTACGAGTTGTTCACGGTCGTCGGGGTCATGCGGCTGCCCGAGCCGGCGCTCGATCGCCGGTTCGCGGCGATTCGCCTGACGGATGCGCAGGAGTTCTTCGTCTATGGAGATCTCGTCACCGAGGTGGCGCTGCTCACCTCGAGCGCAGAGGCGGCGGCACCGCTCGCCCAGCGGCTGCGCGATGAGCTGCCCCAGCCCAGGGCGCGGCCGCTCGCGGTCCATACGTGGAACGAGGTGATGCCCGACCTCGAGCAGTTGCTCCTCCTCGACGACGCACAGATGTACATTACGCTCGCGATTCTCGTGATCGTCGTGGCGTTCGGCATTCTCAACACGATTCTGATGGCTGTGCTCGAGCGGACCCGAGAGCTCGGTGTGATGCTCGCGCTCGGGTTCCGTCCGGCCGCGATTTTCCGCCTCGTCTACCTCGAGTCGCTGATGCTGGCGGCGGTCGGGCTGGGAATCGGCCTCGCGTTGGCGATTCCGGCCGTGTTCTGGTTCGAGGCTCACCCGATCTGGATCGAGAGCGAGGCCATGGCCGGCATGGTCGAGATGTTCGGCATGGAGCCGGTGATGACCTGGAAGTTCAAGATCACCAACCCGATCGGGTCGGCGGCGACGATCCTCGGAATCGCCAGTCTTGCGGCGCTGTATCCGGCCTGGAAGGCGAGCCGCGCGCGCCCCGTAGACGCGCTCCGGGCCATTTGATGGGAGACCGCCCGGTCGGGTTCCAGAACGTCTGGCTGCTGCTCTCGAGCGCCGGGGCGCTCGGCACGGATCGGACGATCTGGCGTCTCGCGTTTCGGAACGTGTTCCGGAACTTCCGCCGTACTGCGATCGTGACTGCCGCGATCGCGGTTGGTGTCGGCGGCACGCTGTTGACGATGGCGCTCAACTTCGGCCTGATGGTCCAGATGGTCGACACGGCGATTGCCACCGATCTCGGGCATGTGCAGGTGCATGGCGCAGGGTTCGATCGCGATCCGAGCCTCGACGTGCGGATGCGCGCTGCGGAGCGAGTGGGTCGTGAGGTGATCGGGGAGGCGCCGGGCGTGCGAGCGTGGGCCCCCCGGATCCGGAGCGAAGCGCTCGTGTTCTCCCCGCGCGCGAGCGCCGGGGTGACACTGATCGGCGTCGACCCGAAGCGCGAGGCGGAGGTGTCCTCGATCGCTGCGTCGCTGACGGCAGGGCAGTATCTCGGGGAGACGAAGCGTCGGGTCCTCCTCGGCGAGAAGCTCGCCCGTCGGCTCGGCGTCGCCGTCGGAGGCAAGTTGGTCGTCTCGGCCCAGGACACGTCGGGGGATATGACGGGCGAGGCGTTTCGGGTCGGCGGGCTGTTTCGGACCGCCTCGACCGCAGTCGACGAGGGCGTGATCTATCTGTGGCTGCACGAAGCGTCGGCGATGTTGGGCCTCGATGACGAGATCTCGGAATTCGCATTGCTCGCCTCGGACCGGACGGTCGCAGACCCGCTCCGGGATGCATTGGTGGCCGAGCTCGGGGACGGATTCGAGGTCAGGACGTGGGGCGAGTTGCAGCCGCTGCTGGTCTACATGATCGAGATGTTCGAGAGCATGGGCTGGATCATCTACGCGGTCGTGTTCGTGGCGATGACGTTTGGCATCGCCAATGTCCTGCTCATGTCGGTACACGAACGGATTCGCGAGATCGGCATCGTGATGGCGATCGGCATGCGGCCGAGTCGCGTGGTCGCGATGGTGCTGGCGGAAGGCGTGATGCTCTCGGCGCTCGGCCTGGCGTTCGGACTGTTGGCGACCGCGGGCCTGCTCTGGGTCTTCCGAGACGGCATCGATCTCTCGGTCTGGGAGGCCGGACTGAGCGCGTATGGGATCGGGAATCGAATCGTGCCGGTCGTGCGCCCCGGGGATCTGATGGCGCCGGTCGTCGCCACCATCCTGACGGCGTTCGCTGCGAGCCTGTGGCCCGCACTGCGGGCGGCGCGTATCGCACCAGCCGACGCCGTCCGGCGCGTCTAGGAGCCCGTGATGCCCATCCTCGAAGCCGTGAGCGTCCAGAAGGTCTACGAGACCCGCGGCGTCACGACCGTGGCGCTTCGCGACGTCGACCTCGAGATCGCTGCCGGCGAGTTCACGTCATTGGCCGGTCCGAGCGGGTCGGGCAAGACGACCCTCCTCAATCTCTTCGGTGCGCTCGACGAGCCGACCGGCGGACAGGTGAAGCTCGAAGGGGACGACTACGCGGCGCTCTCCCCGGCGGAACTGGCGGACCGGAGGCTTCGGAAGCTCGGGTTCGTCTTTCAGGCGTACAACCTGATCCCGGTTCTCAGCGCGCAAGAGAACGTCGAATTCGTCATGGAGCTGCAGGGCGTCTCCCCCGCGGAGCGCAAGGAGCGTGCCCTCGCCATTCTCGAGGAGGTGGGGATTCGCGAGCTTGCGAACAAGCGGCCGCTCGAGATGAGTGGCGGCCAACAGCAGCGGATCGCCGTCGCTCGCGCGATCGTCAGCCGACCTCGGGTGGTGCTCGCGGATGAGCCTACGGCGAATCTCGACTCGGTGACCGCGACCGCACTGCTCGACCTGATGAAGAGCCTGAACGAGCGACACGGCGTGACGTTCGTGTTCTCGACGCACGACCCGCTCGTGATCGACAAGGCGACTCGCCGTGTCGGGCTCCACGATGGCCGCGTCGTCTCGGACGAACGGAGCGCATGAGTCCGACGCGGAGCCAGCGGGCACTCGCTTGCGCCGCTCTCTGTGTGCTTCTCGCAGGGCCCGCGCGGGCCCGCGAGGTCTGGCAGTGGGGATCGGCCTCGCTCGAACTCGGCGGGTCGATTCGAGAGCTTGCGACCTACGGCGGGGCGACCGACGGCGAGCGTTTTCGCGAGACCGCGGCGCGAGCCGGAGAGGCGTGTGTACTGGCCTCGCGGTTCGCGGACTGTCCGGCGTTCGAGGGGCTCGGCGACACGGACGTCTGGCGGAGTCTGACTCGACTTCGGATCGAAGCGGATCTGACGCTCACCCCCGAACTCTCCGCGAGGGTCGTCTACGACAATGAATGGCTGGCCGGCGGCCTCGACACGTTCGAGGGCAACCTGGCGGGGTCGGACTTCGACACATTTCTGGGTCTCGAAGACGAGATTCATCTGTTCGGCCTGAAGGACGAGCGAGATCACTTTCGCTGGTCGCATCGGGCCTACCGGGCCTACCTCCGGTACGACGGCGAGAAGGTGGCGGCGACGATCGGTCGTCAAAGAATTGCTTGGGGAGTCGGCCGATTGTGGAGTCCGATGGATCGCTTCAGCGAGATCCCTCCGCTCGCGCTCGAAGGGGATCAGTTTCCGGGCGTCGATGCGGTCGAAGCGCGCTGGCAGTTTTCAGGCTTCACCTACCTCCAGGCGGTCTACGCGCCGGGAACCCGGCACGAGGAGGCCAAGTACGCGATTCGAGCCCACGGTGTCGCTCGAGACGTCGACTACTCGCTGGTCGCGGGCGTGTTCGACCGCGCGGTCACTCTGGGATTCGACCTGGCGACCAATGTCGGGGATGCCGCGGCCCGGCTCGAAGTCGTCTACACCGACCCTCACGAGGACGCGTGGGATCTCTCCGACGCGAGTCCGAGCCCGCCTAGCGCGTTCTGGCAGATCGTGGTTTCGCTCGACTACAGCTTCGATCTTGGGACTGGTCTCTACATCTTGGTGGAGCACCTCTACAACGGCAATGCACTTGGATACGGGGAGGGGCTCGCGGGCAATCGCCTCCCTCAGTTCGAGGCGACCGCCGTGCCCCCGAGTCCGGCGGCGGCTGCGCTTCGGGGGCCCTACGTCCGCCCGCTCAGCGCGCCGCGTTTCGGGGGGAGTCGCGTCGTGACGCTGGCGACCCACCAGACCGGTTTTCAAGTCGGGTACGACTTGATGAGTGCGCTGCGCCTCGATCTGGTGGCCCTCTGGGATTGGCCTGGCAGCAGCGGTGCCTACTTTCCGCAGCTCACGTGGAGCGGCTTGAACTCGGCAGAGCTCAGTCTCGGCGTCCAGGTCTTCAGCGGCGGCAAGGAGTCTCAGTACGGGAACCAGGAACCGCTCGTGTTCGTACTTGCCGAGTGGTGGTTCTAGGGGCCCGGCGGTAGGTTCCGGGGCATGAATCGAACCTTCGACGTCGCGGCTTCCTTTGCGGCCACGGTTGTGCGCCTCGGCTCGGGCGTCAGCGTCGGTAGTCTCGGCGCCCGGCCCGAGCGCCCGCTCGAACTCTACGAGTTCGAGAACTGCCCGTTCTGTCGCAAGGTGCGCGAGGGACTGACGATCCTCGATCTCGACGCCGATGTCTTTCCATGCCCGAAGGGCGGCGAGCGCTATCGGCCCGGCGTCATCGAAGCCGGCGGCAAGGCCCAGTTCCCGTACCTGGTCGACCCCAACACCGGCAAGGCGCTCTACGAGTCCGACGAGATCTTGCGATATCTGTTCGCGGAATACGGCGACGGAAAGGTGCCCGGAAGGCTCGCAGCCGGTCCGCTCACCCTCGGGACAGCCGTGTTGTCGAGCAGCCTTCGCCTGGGTCTCGGCGAGCGAGTCGAGTCGTCGCGCGCGCCCACTCAGCCGCTCGAACTCTGGAGCTTCGAGGCCTCGCCGTTTTGTCGGATCGTGCGCGAAAAGCTGTGCACGCTGGAGCTGCCGTACCGCCTCCACAACGTCGGAAAGGGCAGCCCGCGTCGCGCCGCGTTCGTCGAGCGGGCAGGGCGCATGCTCGTTCCCTACCTCGCCGATCCGAACAGTGGAGTCGAACTCTTCGAGTCCGCCGACATCGTCGCCTACCTCGACGCCACCTACGGCGCCTGAGCCGTCCAGCGCATCACGACGCGCAGCTCGGGGTCCAGGCCCCGCTGCGCTTCGGACCTCACCAGAGCGGTCAACTCGGGAGAGCGTTCGTCCGCGGCGAGGGCGCGAAACCCGAGCTTCTCGTAGAACGGAGCGTTCCATGCGACGTCGCGGAAGGTCGTGAGGGTGACGGCCGGTAAGCCGCGCCGTCGAGCCGCTGCGCACACGGCGCGCACCAGCGCCGCGCCGAGACCGCGGCGACCGTGGTCGGGATGGACGTCGAGTTCGTCGAGGTGGGCGTTGCCACCGAGCTCCTCGACGAACGCGAATCCGACCGGTGCGCCGCTCGGAGCTGCGGCGATCCACAGGTTCTCGTCCGCGTGCGCCTCCTCGAAGTCTTCGAGCTCGGTGACGTCTTCGAGGACCCCGGCTTCGGCGAAGTTCATCCCGGTGAACAAGTCGGCGGCCGCGCGTTCGATCGCACCGAGGTGGGCCAGGTCGGACGCTCGCGAAGGACGGATGAGATAGCCGCTCGGGATCGCTTCGCGCGGCATGCCGGCTCAGTCGGGGTAGCGAATGCGGCCGCGCGCGGAGGCGGGCACGAACTGACAGGTCAGGACCCAGCCTTCCTCGAGCTGGCTGGGGTCGAGTACGTCGTTCGCTTTCATCGTGCCGGCGCCTTCCTCGAGGCGCGCCATGCAGCACGCGCAGTATCCCTCTTCGCACGAGGTCGGCGGGTCCATGCCTGCTCGGCGCGCCGCCTCGACGAGGGTCTCACCGGGTCGCAGGGACACGTCGAGTGTCTCGCCATCGAGCGAGATCTCGAAGGACGGGCCTTCGGTGGCGGAAGCGTCGGGGGTCGTGGCGGCGGGAGTGGCGTCCACCGGGCTGCCCTCGGCTGCGTATTCGAAACGTTCGATGAAGAACTGGTCCGAGGGGAGGCCGGCGCCGAGCAGCGTCTCTTCGACGATCGCCATGAACGGTCCGGGTCCGCAGACGTAGAAGTCTGCCCCGAGGTCTTCTCCGGCGTTTCCGCGGACCGCCGCTGCGTCGACGAATCCGTCGCGGGAGTCGAGCCGCTCGATCAGGCGGAAGCGATCCGCGTGCCGGTGGGCGAGCTCGGCGAGCTCAGCGCGAAAAATGGTCGACTCCGCGTCGCGGTTTGCGTACACCAGCCGGACTCGGCGCTGTGTGCTGGCGAGAGCCGTCTTCACGAGGGAAATGACCGGGGTGATCCCGCTCCCCCCCGCGAACAATACCAGCGGCGTGGGCCGATCCTGCAGGCAGAATCGCCCCGCCGGTTTCATCACCTCGAGAGTGTCGCCGACCTGCACCGCGTCATTCAGCCAGTTCGACGCCCGTCCACTCTCGACGCGTTTGATCGTAACCTTGTGCTCGCTCTCCACTGCCGGCGAGCTGGCAAGCGAATAGCATCGGACGAGACGCTCCTCCCCAACCGGGAGTCGGAACGTCAGGAACTGGCCCGCGCGATATCGAAACGTGTCTTCGAGGGCCGCCGGAATCGCCAGGACCAGCGAACGGGCGTCCGCGGTCTCTTCGTGGATCTGGGTGACCTGGAGTTCGTGGTAGGGACTCGTCGTCATTTTCGGAGCTGGGAGATCCGGTCGATCGCGGCTTCGGCGTCGCGCATCACTTCGTCGACGATCTCGGCACAGGAGAGAATCTCGTGGATCCCGCCGGCACCCTGGCCGCAGGGGAGGCAGGCGACGTCGGTGTCGATGTCCTGTTGGCCGCCGAGAGGCGCCAGTAGACCGTCCTGCATCGAAGCCGTCATCTGATCCGGAAACGGCAGGATCTGCTCGGGATGGGCCTCGATTTCGTCCACGTAGCGGTTGCGCACGACTCGCATCGGCTTGCCGGAGTAACCGCGCGTGACCGCGGTGTCCTCGTCCCGAATCTCGGTGATCCGCTTCTTGTACCCCTCGGCCGCACGCGCCTCGTGAGACGCGATGAAGCGGGTGCCCATCCAGACGCCGTCCGCTCCGAAGGCGAGTGCCGCGGCCAGGCCTCGGCCGTCGACGATGCTGCCGGCCGCGAGAACCGGAATGTCCACCGCGTCGACGATCTGGGGAATCAGCGCAATGCCGGCCACGCGTCCTGTATGACCGCCGGCTTCGGTTCCCTGCGCCACGACCACGTCGCAGCCGGCTTCGGCCGCGCGCACGGCGTGCGCCACCTTGCCGCACATGCTCATGACGAGGAGGCCGGCATCGTGACAGCGACCGATCACCTTTTCGGGCACGCCGAGTCCCGCAATGAACGCTGCGGCGCCTTCTTCGATGATGATGTCGATCGCCGCATCGACGGTGGACGGCAGCGCGGCGAGGAGGTCGACGCCGAACGGCCGGTCGGTGAGCGAGCGAACCTTGCGCATCTCCTCGCGGATTCCGTCAGGGGTGCCGGTCGCCATGCCGAGAGTGCCGAAGCCACCCGCTTCGGAGACGGCGGCGCACACATCCGCGTACGCCACGCCGCCCATTCCGGCGAGGAAGACGGGCTTCTCGATTCCCAGTTGGTCGCAGAGCGGCGTATGAAGACTCATCGTTCCTCCAGTGGTCGGGGGCTGGCGAGGTGGCAGGGGGGTCAGGCGAGGCGGTCGAGGAGGAGCGTACCCGCTCCGAGGAAAGCGACGAAGCCGAAGATGTCGGTCAGGGTCGTCACGATGACGCCCGAGCCGAGCGCAGGGTCGAGACCGGCGGCTTCGAGAAGGAGAGGCACCGCGGCTCCGAGAACGCCCGCGACGATCAGGGTGAGCATCATTGCGAAGAAGAGGACGAGCCCGAGGTACGGGTTGCCCTGCCAGAGGAACGCGAGGAACCCGCTGACGATCCCGGTGACTGCGCCAATGACGATCGCGACGGCGACTTCCCGGCCGATCGCACGGAACCCGCTCGAGAACTCGATTTCGCCGAGCGCGATCGCACGCGTGATGACAGTCAGGGATTGGATCCCGCCATTGCCGCCCATCCCGGCGACGACCGGCATGAAGAACGCGAGTGCGACGATCTGCTCGAGGGTGTGTTCGAAGAGGCCGACGACGCCGGCCGCAGCGAAGGTGGCTCCGAGGTTCAACAGCATCCACGGGAGGCGCCGGCGGACGGCCTGGCTCGCCGGATTGAAGACGCGGTCTTCCTCGGCGTCGAGGCCCGCGAGCTTGTAGATGTCCTCGGTGGCTTCTTCGGTGATGACCTCGAGCACGTCGTCGACCGTGATCACGCCCTGGATGCGGCCCTCCTCGTCGACGACGGGGACGGCGAGCAGGTTGTAGCGTGTGACCAGGTTGGCCACGGTTTCCTGGTCCGAGTCCGTCGGCACCGAGATCGGATCGAGGATCATCAGGTCGCGCACGGCTCGTCCCGGTTGTGACGCGACCAGGCGGCGAATCGGCACCACTCCACGGAGGTGCTCCTTTTCGTCGATCACGTACAGGTAGAGGACGGCCTCCGTTTCGTCGTCGATCTCGCGAATCCGATCGATCGCCTGCTGGGCAGTCATCTCCTCCTGGAGAGCCACGAAGCTCGTGGTCATGACCCGCCCGGCGCTGTCGTCGGGGTAGAGCTCCGCCTTGCGGAGTTCGGCGCGCTTCTCGTCCGGGAGTCGCGCGAGGATGTCCTCGCGCCGATCTTCGGGGATCCATTCGACCAGCTGGACCATGTCGTCCAGTTCGAGTCGGCCGAGCACCAGAGCGAGTCGCTCATCGCCGAGCGCGTCGAAGACACTCGGCAACATCTCGGGCGGCAATTCGATCAGAGCCCGTGCGGCCCGGCGGTGGCGGAACAGCAGGTCGATGACGGTGCGGAGTTCGGGCGGAGACAGGCCCGAGATCAGCGGCCCGAGGTCGGCCGGATGCACACGCATGAGCAGGCGCTCAGCTCGCGAGTTGATTCCGCTCGCCAGCAGCCGCCGCAGGATGCGCGTGGTTTCCTGGGGTGTCGCCATCTCGAGGGCCCTCTGCCCAATCTGGTCTGGCCTAGGCGCGCCAGGTTCCACCGGGAGGGAGGAGTTCGGGCTTTGTCGCGGGCAGCGTCGGGGAGACCAGCCGCTTCCTCGTTCGGCGAATTTCTAACGCAATTTCGCAGATTTATCCATGGCTTGCGGGGATCTGCGGAACCCGCGGCGGGGGCTGGGATACGCTGCGTCATGCCCGACCACCACCTCGTCGTCGTTCCGCACACGCATTGGGATCGCGAGTGGCATCGCACCCGGGAGCAGTTCCGGCACCGGCTCGTGCGGCTGGTGGACCAGGTCCTGGACCTGCTCGAAGGCGATCCCGACTTCCGACACTTCACGCTCGATGGCCAGTCGATCGTGCTCGAGGACTATCTCGAGGTGCGTCCCGATGCGCGGGAGCGCCTCGCGAAGCTGGTGCGCGACGGCCGTCTACTGGTGGGTCCGTGGTACGTGCTGCCCGACGAATGGCTGGTGTCGGGGGAAGCGTTGATTCGGAACTTGCGGCTCGGCATCGAGCAGGCGGAGGCGGCTGGGGGCGGAGGCGGCCCGGGTGTGATGAAGCTCGGTTATGCGCCGGACCTCTTTGGTCACGTGGGACAGTTGCCGCAGGTGTTCGACGGCTTCGGGTTCGACGCGGCAATCGTGTGGCGTGGTGTCGGCGAGAACATCGACGAGAGCCTGTTCGACTGGACGGCGCCGGATGGAACCGAACTGCTGACCATTTACCTCGTGCACAGCTACAGCAATGCCGTGCACCTCCCGCTGGACCCCGAAGTGTTGGGCCGCCGCCTCGCGAACGCGGTTCGCTCGGAGGGGAAGTGGGCGCGCATCTCATCCTTGCTGATGATGAACGGAAGTGATCACGTCGAGCCGCAGCCGGGGCTCCCTCGGGCGCTCGAGGCGGCGGTGTCGAACCTCCCGGGGGTCAGTGCGGAGATCGGCACGCTGCCGGGCTTCGTCGAGCGTGCCCGCGCGGAATCGTCCGGCGCGCGACCGAAGCATCGCGGCGAGCTGCGTTCCGGCCTGCGCGCTCCGCTGCTCCCCGGCTGTGCGTCGGCGCGCATGGCGCAGAAGCGCGCGGACTTTCGCAATGACATCGTCCTCACGCGTTACCTGGAGCCGTTGGCCGCGTGGCTCGGGCATCTCGGCGGGGATCCCGGCCTCGCTTGGATCCAGCACACCTGGAGGATCGCGCTGCAAAACCACCCACACGATTCGATCTGCGGTTGTTCGACCGATGCGGTGCATCGCGAGATCGATGCGCGGCTCACGCGCGTCACCGAGATGGTCGACTCGCATCTGGCGGTCGTCGCGGACGCCTTGGGTGCGCATGTGCGTGCGGTGGACGAGATTGCGGGTTCCGAGAGTGAACCGTTCTGGGTGTGGAATCCGCACGCAGCCGGCCCGAGCGGCATCGATACTGAGCTGTCGATTCCACTGCCGGGGACCGGCGTGCATCACGTGGTGACCGCTGCCGGGGAGCGGCTTCCGGTCACGACCGAGATCGTCGCGCCCGCAGAGGCACTGATGGACATGACTCTTCCTGCGGCCGGAGCCCGCTTCGTGCTCCGCGGAATGCTCGACGACTTTTCCGGGGACGTGCTGCGCCGTGCGGTCCTGCGGCGCCGCGGGGATCGCGTTCGGGTGGATCTCGTCCTCGGCGCCTGCGGGCCGAAAGACACCGGTCAGGTGGCCAAGGAAGCGATCGTGGAGCAGCTCCGCTCGCTCGACGGTGCGACGGTTCACCTCCGCGCGATCCGTGCTCCGCGGGTCCGGCTGCGCTTCGTCGACACGCTTCCGGCGCACGGAGTGAGGGCGTATCGGTTGGCGCCGGGGCCGATCGAGGGCCGTGCCGACTGCCACGCGGAGACGGAAGAGGGCGGGGTTCGCATCTCGAACGAGTTCTACACGGTGTGCGCTCGCGCCGACGGCCGCGTAGAAGTTCACCATCGCCCCACCGACACCCGTACGACCGACGCGTTTCGCATCGTGTCCGAGGGAGATCGCGGCGACGAGTACAACTTCGATCCGGTGCCAGGCGGACCGGTCGTCGACCAACCCGAACGCGTTCGGCTGCGCGCCGCGGCGGACGCCTCCGAGGCCTTCCTCGAACTCGATCTTCGCTATCGCGTCCCGGCCGCACTCGCAGCCGATCGCGCGACGCGATCCAACCGTGTGGTCGCGTTGCCGATCCGCCTGAAGCTCCGACTCGCCCCCGGGCTCGATCGGCTCGATGTCGAGGTCGAGGTCGACAACCGGGTGAGGGATCACCGGCTCCGGCTCTGGATGGGGGCACCGTTCACGCCGCGGAGATTGCGTGTCGAATCTGCGTTCGAGGTGGTCGAGCGCCCGATCGAACCGGCACCGGATTCGTTCGGGGGCGAGAGCGCTCCGTCGGAGCGACCGATCGGGGCCGGGCCCCAGCGCACGTTCGCGAGCCTCGACGATGGGACCGTGGCGTGGACGGTGGCGAACCGGGGGGGAGGAGAGGTCGAAGCGCTGAGGACGAGCGCTCCCGGCCCGGGTCTGGCGCTCACGCTGCTCCGCGCCGTCGGCTGGCTGTCGCGCGCCGACCTGAAGCTCCGACCGGGCGACGCGGGTCCGCCCCTCGAGACCCCCGATGCGCAGGTGCCGGGCCTTCACCGGCTGGAGTTCTCGTGGGACCTCCATGCGGTCGATGACCCCGCAGCCTGGGACCGCGCGCAACGATTCTCGGCTCCGCCGTGGGTCGCGTGGGGCGGAGCAGCCGCTTCGGACGCGGTGCTGTCCGACGGAGATCGGCTCGTGCGGATCGACGATTCGCGGCTGCTCGTCTCGGCTCTCGAACCCCGCCAGGCGGGCGGCGTGTCCGCGCGGGTCTGGAACGCTTGCGGGGAACCGGTGGAGGCCCCGATCCGGCTCGCCGGCCGATCGCCGCGGGGGGTGGACCTGGCGGGCCGCCCGAAGGGGGAGGGCGAAGTCACGTCCGCGCGGTGGAGGCCCTGGCAGATCGCGACCTTTGAGGCCAGCCAGTTGACCGACCTCGGAGGTCTGCCCGCTGACCGACCTTCCAGATCTGACCGTTGACCGACCTCGGAGGTCTGCCCGCTGACCGACCTTTCAGGTCTGCCCTCTGACCGACCTCTGAGGTCTGAACGCGAATCGAGAGAGGGGAAATGCCCTCGATTCGAATTCAAGGCCTCCGGTCGAGTTGCCGATGACCTGCACATCCGCTGCCTCCGCCTTTCCGGTTCCAGGAGAGAGGGGGCCGGAAGCAGAGGCGCCTCCATGCGCACCCGGATTCGGAGCTCGACGGTATCAGGCCTGACCTTGGCGCTCGAAACGCCGGTCGGTCTCGTCCGCGGACAGTTCGCCGGCCCTTGGCGTCCCGAAGCGACCGTGAAGCCGTCGCCGCGGATCGAACTCGGAGTGCGCCTAGCCTGGCCCACTCCGGAAGTCGGACCACTGAACATTGTTCGGACGGTCGGCCCCAAGGGTCGTATCGCCGCAGAGTTCACGCCTCGCGGTGTGGTGCTGGCGGAACTCTCGGGCTCACGCGTGCTTCGAGTCGTGCGAGTCGACGCCGGACTCCGCGAGGGCATCGTCGAGTGCGCACCCGAGGTGCTCGCCGAGCGTTCCTGCGACCCGCTCGGAGTGTTGGGGCCTGTGCTCGCGCAACATCGTCTCGCACGCGAGGGTGCGGTGGTGCTGATGGCATGCGTCGCGCGCACCTCGGCGGGAACGCTCGTGTTCGCGAGTGATTCCCCGGTGGTACGCGACCAGTTGATGCGGCGCCTCGAACGTGGGCAGCCCTCTTGGCTGGCTGAAGGTGCGTTCGTGGCGCGGATGAACGACGGTCAGGCGACGCTCGAATCGACTCCGTGGACACGGGTGGGGCCCGGTCGCCCCGGCCGCCTCGACCGAATCGGCCGAATCCTCGCGTGGCATACCGCCTATCCGGCCCCGGCGCTTCTGGCAGAGCCTTTGCTCGGGAGGCGGGCATCCGACGGGCTGCGACGCGCTTCTGCGTTACTCCCAGGGGACGCGCAGGCCGATTCGCTCGAGCGCGAACTCGTCGATCGACTCGTGGAGCGGGAGCGGATCTTGCGTCTGGGGTTCCCGGACGACGCGGGTCTGCTCCGTTACGCGTTCGCGCGTCCGACCTCCACGGCTCCGCCCGATCGTGGTCCCTCGGACGGTTGGCGCTCTTAGGCCGCTGCCAGGACTCTGAATCCCGACTCGGGTGAAAGTCTCATGGCAGTCGGGACACGTTCCGGCGTACACTGGCAATGCGTAAATAGGTCGCCGGTCCCGCATGCGATCCGGGTTTTCTGATTTCCGGGTCTTGCCGCTCCTGGGAGACGCTCATGAAGCTGCTCATCGAAGCCATCGTGCACTCGCTGGTCGACCAGCCCGAAGAAGTGCAGATCAAGGAAGTGATCGGAGATCACGCCCACGTTCTCGAGTTGCGCGTCGCGAAGGATGACCTCGGCAAAGTCATCGGCAAAGGCGGTGCGCACGCCACCGCAATCCGCACGCTCATGGCGGCGGCCAGCGGGAAAGAGAAGAAGCGCTACATCCTCGAGATCATCGAGTACTAGCGCGAGAGCGCGGCTTGCGTCGCTCCTGAGAAACGCCCGCTGCGGTGCCGCGGGTTCGGCTACGATCGGGTGTCCTGATTTCTCGAGGAAGACCCGTGTCCCAAGCCACGCCTACGTTCGACGCCCCGCTCCTGTTCGGCCCTCAGATCGAAGCTCGCGCCGACCACCCTGAGCTCGCGGATGAGACATTCCTGCTGCAGGGAGACCGCTCCTGGACCTGGCGCCGCTATCGCGACGAGTCGGTGCGGACTGCGCACTTCCTCCTGCAGCGACTGGGACCTTGCGACGAATCGCGTCCGGCCCACGTGGCGATGCTGCTCGAGAACCACTGCGAGTTGCTCTCTCTGCTCGGGGGTTGTGGGTACGCCGGGCTGACGCTCTTCGGGGTGAATCCCGGCCTGCGCGGGGAAACGTTGGCCGGCGTCCTCGATCAGTCGCGCGCGCGGGTGTTGATCGTCGGTGAGCGCTTCTGGCCCGAGGTCGAGCGCGTGTTGCCGCAGCTCAAGAGCCTCGCGCCGGAGAACGTGCTCGTGCTGCGAGAGAGTGAAACCATGCCCTCGGGTGCGAGCGACTACCTTGCCCAGATCGAGAGCGAGGTGGGCCCGCTCGACCGGGCCTTGGCGGCACCCGATGTCGCGGTCGAAATGGAACGGCCGCTGATGGTCATCTACACGTCGGGAACTACGGGCCTCCCGAAGGGGATCCTGAACAATCACTTCAAGCTGCTGGCGATCGGGCGGGCGATCTCCGGAAATCTCGAACTCGACCGCAGCGCGACCGGCTACGCCTGCATGCCGCTCTTTCACTCGAATGCGATGTTCATCGGCTTCATGCCGTGCTTCCAGGTCGGGGGGCGGCTGGCGATGCGAGAGCGCTTCAGCGCGAGCAAATTCGTGCCCGATGTGATCAAGCACGGGGTGACGTTCTGGAACTACGTGGGCGAGCCGGTCCACTACGTCCTCGGCGCGCTCGAGAAGCAGTACGGCGGCGACGAGGAGCGGATCCTCGCAGAGGTCGCCCGCCATCCGGACAACCACATGCGCTACGCGATCGGCAATGGCGCGGCGCCTCCGGACATCGATCGCTTCATCCGGTGGCTCGGCCTGGAAGACATGCTCGAGCTCTATGGCTCGACGGAGGCCGCGATCTCGTGCTTTCGACGTCTCGGCGATCCGCGCGGCTCGGTTGGCGAGATCACCGATCCGGCGGTCAAGATCCTCGACGAACGTGGGCACGAATGCCCGGTCGCTGAGCTCGACGCAGACGGAAAGATCGCAAACTACGGCGATGCGGTCGGCGAGATCTGTCGCGTCGCGCCGGACACTGCGCTGTTTCAGGGCTACTTCGACAATCCGGGCGCGAACGAATCAAAGTATCGCGAGGGCATTTATCACTCCGGAGATCTGGGCCACGTACAGGTCGTGGGTGAGCGACGTTTCCTGTTCTTCGACGGCCGGACCGACGACTGGATTCGCAAGGACGGCGAGAACTTCAGCGCTGCTCAGGTCGCGCGACTCGTGCAGGAACATGACGACGTGGCGTTGGCGGCGGCGTACGGGGTGCCGTGCTCGGTGTCGGACGAACTGGTCATGGTGGCTCTCAAGCTGCGCGCCGGGGCGAGCTTCGATCCGCAGGCGTTTTTCGACTTCTGCGAGGCACAGGTCACTCACGGAAGCATGGACCGCAAGTGGTTCCCTGACTTCTGCCGGGTCGTCGACGAGTTCGACTACACCCAAACGCAGAAGATTCTGGTTCGGCACCTGAAGAAGGATCACTTTCACCGCGGGCGGCTCCCGGACGCGCCGCTCTACTTCCGGGAGCGCGGGGACTCGACGTTCCGGTCGTTCTCGGTGGCGGACTTCGATGAGGTTCGGTTGCGCTTCGACGCGGCGGAGCGGGGCGATCAGCTCGAGCGCTGACTGAGGCGCTCTCCCTATGTGGGGGTTCCACCGTACCGACTCGTCGTTCGGGTTACGGTTTCGTTCCTGAGCGGCGGGTGCCCTGCAGAGCCGGCGGCCCGGAGACTCCCAATCCGAACCGGCGGTTGGGATGCCGTGTTGCCAGTGAGAACTCGCCGGCACGAGACTTGCCTCTGTCTGGCGTCAGAGAGTGAGCCGGATCACGAGATTCGGAGGCTCGAAAACGACAGGACGGAGCCGGGATGGACGCGACAGGGACTGCGGACGAGCAATACCGAAGGGGGAAGGATCTCCTGGCCGCGGGCCAGGAAGAGGCGGCGCTGGTGTGCTTTCGCGCTGCCCACCGACTGGACCCGACAAGCGCTCGCTACCGCTCCTACTACGGATTGGGCCTCGCCGTGTGCGAGCGGCGCTTCAGCGAAGCCCTCGAGCTGTGTCGCTCGGCCGCCAAAGAAGAGTTCTTCAACCCCGAGCTCTACCACAATCTCGCGCGGGTCCATGGCGCGTTCGGCTTCAAGAGCGAAGCGATTCGGTACCTGCGGCGCGGCCTGATGATCGACCCAGCCAACACAGGTCTGACCGAGGATCTGGACGTGCTGGGACGGAGACGCGCCCCAGTGCTGCAGTTCCTGCCGAGACGCCATCTGGTCAATCGCCTGCTGGGGCGACTGCGCCATCGAATTCCGCCGCGCCCGGCGACGCCGGGCCTCTGACCCACGCGAGGCGCGGGGGAGCCGCCTGCTAGCGCTTCCGCTTGTGGCGGGCTCGTTTGAGCAGCTTCTTCTTCTTGTGCTTGCGCATTTTCTTGCGCCGCTTCTTGATCACGCTGCCCAAGGATGAGGCCCCTTTCGGTGAGGGTGGGGATTGATAGTAGTTGCCGCGGAGGGCGTCAATCCCGCGCGATTCCCCCGAGGTGGAGAAGGCCCGTTGGAGCCAAGATTGGACGGTGGCCCGCAGCTAGAGCTTCCATCACCGCGTTTTTTTTGCGGTTCTCCCTTGACGACCAAAAAAAGAGGGTGTTAGCGTGAGTCGCAACTGTGGCTCTAGTGCCGCGGATTGTGAGGGCTTCGGAGACAACCGACCGTCAAGTCGCTCTAACCGTCCACCGATAGGGGGCGGGAGCACGCAATCAGAGAGGTGGGGCATCGGCCGTGGGAATTCCTCGCGACCACGCTCCACTCAGCCGTCTCAGGACGGCTGCGGGGCTCGAGACCACCAACAGGGGGGTGACCCAAGAATGGCAGCTCGTAAGAAGGCCACCAAGAAGAAGGCCACGCGCAAGAAGGCGACTCGCAAGAAGGCCACGCGCAAGAAGGCGACTCGCAAGAAGGCCACGCGCAAGAAGGCGACTCGCAAGAAGGCCACGCGCAAGAAGGCGACTCGCAAGAAGGCCACGCGCAAGAAGGCGACTCGCAAGAAGG
>Ga0315336_1002018_pt1 | contig 33914 bp, 29 predicted proteins | sample ASW5metaG_FD_204512 | JGI IMG/M metagenome (GOLD analysis project Ga0315336, IMG submission 204512) | Ammonia-oxidizing marine archaeal communities from Monterey Bay, California, United States - ASW #5 | ecosystem: Environmental > Aquatic > Marine > Intertidal zone | place: USA: California...
GTCGGCAGTGCGCAGCACTGCCGACCGCGAAGGGGGCAAAGCCCCCTTTGTCATTAACCTCTGCGGCGAAGACGCCCGCTCAACGACTAATTTTCTTCGAACTCTGCGTCGATGACGTCGTCGTTCTTCTTCTTCTTGTCGTCGTCGCCCGCGTCGTCGTCGCCATCGGCGGCGGCCGCGTCGCCGTCGGCACCCTCGGCAGGTGCACCCTCGCCCTCGGCGCCCTGGTAGGCGGCCGCGGCCAGCTCGTGCATCTCCTTCTCGAGCGCCTCCATGCCGGACTTGATGGCGTCGTCGTCCTGCTTCTCGATGGAGCTGCGCAGCTCGGCGATCTTCTCCTTGATGCCGACGATCTTGTCCTCGGGCATCTTGTCCTTGGTCTCGTCGAGCGTCTTCTCGACCGAGTAGCAGAGCTGGTCCGCGCGGTTGCGGTTTTCGACCGTCTCGCGCCGTGCCTTGTCCTCGGCCTCGTTCTTCTCGCCCTCGTCGACCATGCGCTCGATCTCCGAGTCCTCGAGACCGCTGTTGGCGGTGATCGTGATCTTCTGATCCTTCGAGGTGGCCTCATCGCGCGCGGTCACGCTGAGAATGCCGTTGGCGTCGATGTCGAAGATGACCTTGATCTTCGGGATGCCGCGCGGCGCCGCCATGATGCCCTCAAGGTGGAAGCGGCCGAGCGTCCGGTTGTCGGAGGCCTGCGCACGCTCGCCCTGCAGCACGTGGATCTCGACCTTCGGCTGGTTGTCCTCGGCTGTGGAGAAGACCTCCTCGCGCTGGGTCGGGATGGTCGTGTTGCGCTCGATCAGCGTGGTCATCACGCCGCCGAGCGTCTCGACGCCGAGCGACAGCGGTGTGACGTCGAGCAGGACCATGTCCTTAACGTCGCCGGCCAGCACGCCGGCCTGCACCGCCGCGCCGATCGCCACGACCTCGTCGGGGTTCACGCCGCGGTGCGGCTCACGCCCGAAGAACTTCTTGACCGCCTCGCCGACGAGCGGGATGCGCGTCGAGCCACCCACCAGGATGACCTCCTGGATGTCGCTCGGCTGCTTGTCCGCGTCCGCGAGCGCCTTCTTGCACGGCTCGAGCGAGCGCTGCACGAGGTCGTCGATCATCGACTCGAGCTTCGCGCGCGTCAGCTTGAGGTTCATGTGCTTGGGGCCCGCCGCGTCCGCCGTCAGGAACGGCAGGTTGACGGTCGTCTCGAGCTTGGACGACAGCTCGATCTTCGCCTTCTCGGCCGCGTCCTTCAGCCGCTGCACGACCATCTTGTCGCTGCTGACGTCGAGGCCCTGGTCCTTTTTGAACTCGGCGATCAGGTAGTCCATGATCACGTCGTCGACGTCGTCGCCGCCCAGCGCCGTGTCACCGTTGGTGCTGACTACCTGCACGACCGAGTCGCTGACCTCGAGGATCGAGATATCGAAGGTGCCGCCGCCGAAGTCGTAGACGGCGATCAGCTCCTCCTCCTTCTTGTCGAGGCCGTAGGCGAGCGCAGCGGCGGTCGGCTCGTTGACGATGCGCTTGACCTCGAGGCCCGCGATCTTACCCGCGTCCTTGGTCGCCTGGCGCTGGGCGTCGTTGAAGTACGCCGGCACGGTGATGACGGCCTCGGTGACCTCTTCGCCGAGGTAGTCCTCCGCGGCCCGCTTGAGCTTGCGCAGCACGTGGGCGCTCACCTCGGGCGGCGCGAGCATCTTGTCGCGCACCTCGAAGGCGCTGTCGCCGTTGTCGCGCCGCACGACCTTGAACGGCACGCGCTTGCGGTCGTCCTCGGCGACCTCGTCGAAGCGGCGGCCGATGAAGCGCTTGGCGGAGAAGACGGTGCCCTCGGGGTTGGTGATGCCCTGGCGCTTGGCGATCTGACCGACGAGGATCTCGCCCTGGTCGTCCCAGGCCACGACCGACGCGGTGGTGCGGTCGCCCTCCTCGTTGACGATGACCGTCGGGTCCTTGCCTTCCATGACCGCGACGACCGAGTTGGTGGTGCCGAGGTCGATGCCGATGATCTTGCCCATGGTGGTGATTCTCCTGCGGCCGGCGCCTTCGCGGCGGGCCTGATTTCGCGGGGCAACTTAAGCAGTGGCGCGGGCCCGTCAAGCTTCCTCGTTGCTTTCGCAGCGCAATGCCCAAGCGGCGGGGATCGCCGAGCAATTCCGCCCGCCTGGTGAATTCCGATCGGCGCGGGGTGGAGTTCATCCGCGATACCTTGAAAAACCGACCCACCGCGTGCACACAGGCGCCGTGAGCGAGCGCCCCGAAGCGGCTGGCGGTGACGCGGCGGCCCGCAGTGCCGGCCGCGGCATGCTGTCGATGACCGGGGCCAAGGTCTACTTCATCCTGCTGGGCTACAGCGTGCAGCTCATGCTGCCGCGGCTGCTGGGGAGCCCGGAGCTGTTCGGGCTCTACTCATCGGCGATGAGCATCGTGTCGATCCTCAACAACCTGTTGATCGTCGCGACCATACAGACCGTCAGCAAGCAGGTCAGCGAGGGCCCCGAGCGCGAGGCGCCGGCGCTGCGACAGGGCCTGGAGCTGCAGCTGGTGGTGGGCCTGTGCCTGGCCGCAGGGCTGGTCGCGGCGGCGCCGGGGCTGGCCTACGTCAAGGGGGATCCCCGCGTGATCCCGCTATTCCGCATCGCCTCGGTCGTGCTCTTCGCGTACGCGCTCTACGCCGCGCTGGTCGGCTCGCTCAACGGCCGCAAGCAGTTCCACCACCAGGCGGGCCTCGACGTCACCTACTCCACGCTGCGCACCGGGGGCCTGCTGGGCGCCGCCGCCCTGGGCCTGGGCCCGGTTGGCTGCTTCTCGGGCTTCGCCGCGGCGGCATCGACCGTGATGCTTGTCGCGCTGCTGATCGTCGGCATCGGCAGCCCCGGGGGCCGCATCCCGTGGAAGAGCTGGCTGTCCTTCATGGCGCCGCTGTGGCTCTACCACCTGTTTCTGAACCTCATCCTACAGTTCGACCTCTTCCTGGTCAGCAGCAGCGTCACCCACATGAGCGTCGAGAGCGGCATCGACGCGGCGGCCGCCGGCGAGCTCGGCAACCGCTACGCGGGCTTCTACCGCGCCGCCCAGACGTTCGCGTTCGTCCCCTACCAGCTGATCCTGTCGGTAGCGTTCGTGATCTTCCCGATGGTGAGCTCGGCCGTCAGCCTCGGCGACCAGGACAAGGCGCGCAGCTACATCGCGGGGGCCCTGCGGTTTTCGCTGATCGTCCTGCTGGCGATCGCCGCACCCGTCAGCGGCGCAGCGGATGGCGTGATGCGCATCGCCTACCAGCCGGAGTACCTGGCGGGCTCGGACGCGCTGAGCGTGCTTGCGCCGGGCATGGCGTGCTTCGCGCTCTTCGTGATCGGCGCCACCATCCTCAGCGGCGCCGGTATGCCCGGCCGGGCCGCGGTCATCGCCGGGACTGGCGTGGTGACGGTCATCGGCTGCAACCTGCTGTTCGTGCGCTTCGTGGGGGTCGGTGACAGCACGCTGATCGCCGCCGCGACGGGCACCTCCGTGGGTACCACGCTCTCGCTCGCAGCCGTCGGGACGGTGGTCTACAAGCGCTTCGGCGCCTTCATCGAGCTGCGCTGCGCGGTCCGTGTACTGCTTTCGGCGGGCGTCGCCTTCGCCGCGGCGCGCTTCACGCCCCATGACACCGCGCTCACCGCGCTGTCGGCGCTGATCGTCGGGGGCCTCGCCTACCTGGCCGCCCTCTTCGCCCTGCGCGAGCTGGGCAAGGCGGACGTCCAAGCGGTGCTCTCGGTGGTCGGACGCGGGCGCTGAAGGGGCTTTGGGGCCGCGCCGTGATGTGGAACACTGTCGCCATGCGCTTGGTGGCCACCACGGCGACACTCGCCCTCGGGCTGTGCCTGCTCGCCTGCGACGACTCGACGCCCGCGCCGAGCGTGCGCGCCACCTGCGAGCGCCTCGAGCAGCTTTGCGGCGAGCTCTACGGCTTCGAGGCCGGGCAGTGCACAGCGCTGGCGGACATGGGCTCGGAGCCGACCTCCACCGAGCGGCGCTGCGTCGGCAAGGCCGACAGCTGCGACGAGGCCTTCGCGTGCCGCATGGGCGACGGCGGGCTTGCCGACGCGGGCGCGCCACCCCCGCGCGACCCGCCGGACGACGAAGAGCCCCAAGAGTAGAAGAGTAGAGGAGTAGAGGCGTAGCGACCGCCGGCGCGCTCAGCGCTGGTAGTCGCCGCGGGCGCCGCCGCTCTTGCGCTGCAGACAGACGGCTTCGATCGCCATGCCGCGGTCGACCGCCTTGAGCATGTCGTAGACGGTCAGCGCGGCGACCGACACGGCGGTCAGCGCCTCCATCTCCGCGCCGGTGCGATCGGCGGCGCGCACGCGCACCTCGATGCCGAGCTCGGTGGGCGGTGCGGGCGTGAACTCCACCTCGCAGCCGGTGAGCGCGATCGTGTGGCACAGCGGGATCAGGTCGGCGGTACGCTTGGCGGCCTGGATCGCAGCAATGCGTGCAACCGCCAGCACGTCGCCCTTGGGCGCCTTGCCGCCGAGCAGGATCTCGAGCGTCTCGGCGCGCATCACGACCTTGCCGCTGGCCACCGCGACGCGCGTGGTGGTGGGCTTGTCGCCCACGTCGACCATGTGCGCGTTGCCATCGGCATCCAGGTGTGTGAGCTCGTCGTCAGCCATCTCGTTAACCCGTACGCGGCGCGACCGTTTCCGGTTCGCGCCGCGAGGTTAGCCTGTCCGAGCGTCTGCGTGAACAGACGAGACTAGTTGAATGCAGGCTCGAGCGCGTCGTCGCCGGGCAGCGGGCTGTCCGAAATCGGCTCGACCACATACTCGCCTTCACCCACGGGCGGCGGAACGCTGCCGACCGTGCCGACCATGCGTGCGACCAGCTCGACGCGGGAGTGCACGCCGAGCTTGGAGTAGATGCGCTTGAGGTAGGTGTGCACCGTGGCGACCGTCAGCCGGGTCGACTCGGCGATGCCGCGGGTCGTTGCGCCGCTGACGAGCAGTGCGACGACTTCCTTCTCGCGCTTGGTGAGCGGTGTGCGGTCGAGGCGGCTCTGGATCTCCTGCCCCTTGCGACGCCCGTCACCCGAGGGCCGGTTCATCCGGATCGTGTACGTCAGGCCGCGGGCGAGCGCGCGCGCACCCCAGCGAGCCATGCGCAGGTCCTGCCCCTCGAGCTTGCCGTTGTCCGGCAGGTAGAGGTGGATGGTGCCCAGCAGCTGACGCCCGTGGCGCAGCGGCAGGGACACGGCGCGCCCATCCGCTGGCGGCGGTGGCGTGCTGTCATGGTTCTGGCGCTTGTCAGCCTCCAGGTCGACGCGGTAACTGCTCGCATTTGCGAGATCCGCGATCAACTTGGCAGCGCGGGCCGGGTACGTCCGAACCGGATCGAGATGATTGAGACCTTCTGCGATCTGTAGAAACTCTGTCGGGACCACGGCTCCACCCTTCTCTGCTGACGACGTTCGCGACATCTCGGCCTACTGACCCGAGCCCAAGGTTGGGAATGCGCAACTACCGTACATCGATGATTTGGGACCTTTGTACGCCTCTGCTTACATGTCAACCGGCCCCCGCGAGATGACATGGTGGGAGTGGTCGTACCAGGTACGTCAACCACCCCCACGTCATGGCATCGCGTACAAGTGTGGCGACCGCAAGGGGAGTCGAGCAAAAACTCCAAATGTTCGGACGTGATAACGCTGTCACGGGGGGTCGAAACCGTTTCCCGTTGATTCGGGGCGCAACCAAGGCTATTTCGCGTTTTTTGCGAAGCTTTGTGGCCGCAGGCCCGTAGAGGAAAACATGCACAAAGTCGTCATCATCGGCTCCGGCCCCGCCGGACACACCGCCGCCATCTACGCCGCGCGGTCCAACCTCTCACCCGTCATGGTCGAGGGCCTCGTCAAGGGCGGCGTCGCCGGCGGCCAGCTCATGATCACGACGGAGGTCGAGAACTACCCGGGCTTCCCCAAGGGCATCGAGGGCCCCGAGATGATGGCGCTCTTCAAAGCGCAGTCGGAGCGCTTCGGCACGGAGATCATCAGCGCCGACGTGGAGCGCGTGGACTTCTCGCAGCGCCCCTTCAGGTTGTGGACCGACGAGCAGGAGATCGTTGCCGAGAGTGTGATCATCACCACCGGCGCGCGCGCGCGTTGGCTGGGCCTGCCGAGCGAGGAGGCCCTACAGAACAAGGGCGTGAGCGCGTGCGCGACCTGCGACGGCTTCTTCTTTCGCAACCAGCACGTCGCGGTCGTCGGCGGCGGGGACACCGCGATGGAGGAGGCGCTGTACCTCGCGGGCCTGTGCGAGAAGGTGACGGTCATCCATCGTCGCGACGAGCTGCGCGCCTCGAAGGTGATGGCGCAGCGCGCGCTCGACCACGAGAAGATCGACTTCATCTGGGACTCGGCCGTGAAGGAGGTGCGCGACGTGTCGGCGGACACCGTCAACGGGCTGCTGCTCGAGAACCTGAAAACCGGGCAGGAGAGCGAGCTCGCCGTGCAGGGGATGTTCGTCGCCATCGGCCACATCCCGAACACGGACCTGTTCGAGGGGCAGCTCGAGCTCGACGACCTCGGCTACATCGCCACCGAGGCGGGCACGACGAAGACCAGCGTCGAGGGCGTGTTCGCGGCCGGCGACGTGCAGGATCACGTCTACCGCCAGGCGGTCACGGCCGCCGGCACGGGCTGCATGGCGGCGATCGAGGCCGATCGCTGGCTCGCGGGCCTCTGAGATCCCGAAAATTCGGGCTCGGCGCGCTTTAAGCTACACTGGCGGGCATGAGCGAGGCGCAGCCCAGCCCCGCGACCGAGGGGGTCTCTGAGATTCTGCGGGCGCTGGAGACGATTCACCTCTTCCGCGGTCTGACCACGGCGGGGCTGGACCGGATCGCGGCGATCGCAGGCGAGGAGTCGCCGAAGCTCGGCAGCCACGTGTTCCACGAGGGCGAGGCGGGCGACAAGCTCTACCTGATCCTCAACGGCAAGATCCGCATCTCGCGCACGCTGCCCGGCATGGGCGAGGAGGCACTCGCCGTGCTCGGCCCCGGCGAGGCGTTCGGGGAGATGTCGCTCATCGAGGACGTGCCGCGCAGCGCCGATGCGATCGTGCACGAGCGCGTGCGGCTGCTGACGATCACGCGCGACGCCTTCGAGGACCTGCTCTTCATCAACAAGGAGCTCGCCTACGAGATCCTGTGGAACTTCGTGAAGATCCTCAGCCACCGCCTGCGCGACGCCAACGACAAGATGGCGTTCATGACGGTGAGCTCTAAGTTTTGATGACAAAAGGGGCGTAGCCCCCTTCGCAGTCAGCGGTGCTTCGCACGGCTGACGCTACAACCCCCCGGGGGACGCACGCGCGCAGTACGTTCGCACCCTCGTGCACGTGGTGCGAGTCGTGGTCGTGGTCGTGCACGTGATCGTGCACGCAATCGTAGTCGTGCACGAACGCTTGCTGGTCTACGCGGCTGGGGCTTCGGGGTGGCGCGCTCACCACATAGGGTTAATGACAAAGGGGGCGCGGCCCCCTTCGCGGTCCGCAGTGCTTCGCACTGCGGACGCTACAACCCCCCAGGGGACGCACGCGCGTCCCCTCTGTTGGTGTGTCCACCGGACACACGGCCGTGCGAGCTGAGGGCGTCTTCGCCACAGAGGTTAATGACAAAGGGGGCGGTGCCCCCTTCGCGAGTTCACGGGGCCTGGGCCCCGTGAATCGCTGCAACCCCCCAAGGGACGCACGCGCGTCCCCTCTGTTGGTGTGTCCAACGGACACACCAACATTCACCCCAGCGGGTCGCGCCGCGGGCGCTCCGGGTGCCGAACCGAAGGCACGACATTCACACCCTCGTGCACGTGGTCCGAGTCGCACGCGTACTCGTGTGTGTGTTCGTACTCGTGCTCGTGGTCGTGCACGTGCGCGTACTCGTGGTCGTGCACGTGCATGTACTCGCGATGTCGCTACTGCGGCCGATGCGTCCACGTCGTGGGCGTCTTCGGCAGTCGGCCGAGATCGAAGGTTGCCACCAAGTCGGCGGCCGTGACCTCGACGCCCTCGGCAACGAGGCCGAGGCTCGATGCCAGCATGCCCACCATGCGCTCGGGCGAGCAGCCCGCGTCGCGGTTGTCGGCGATCGCGATGGCGCCGTGGCGCTTCGCGAGGCGCTTGCCGTCCTCGCCGAGTACCAGCGGCACGTGTGCGAACGCCGGCGGCGGCGCGCCGAGGGCCTCGTAGAGCGCCAGCTGCCGCGGTGTCGACGACAGCAGGTCGTCACCCCGCACCACCTCGGTGATGCCCATCGCGATGTCGTCCACGACGACCGCCAGCTGATAGGCAAACAGTCCGTCGGCACGCCGTACGATGAAGTCGTCGGCGGGCGATGCAGCCACCTCACCATGCACGCCGTCTGTGAAGCCGCCGCCCGCAGGCATGCGGAAGCGCAGGCACGTCGGCCGCGCCGGCTGCGTCGCCCCGTCGCGGCAGGTCCCCGGGTAGCGCGGGCCCAGGTCGCCGTGCGGCGCGCTCGACGCCTCGGCCACCTCGCGGCGACTGCAGCTGCACTCGAAGAGCAGCCCCGCATCCCGCAGCTGCGACAGGACGCGCGCGTAGTGATCGCCACGCTCGGACTGCGTGTACGGCGCGTGTGCGCCGCCGACCGCCGGGCCCTCGTCCCAGTCGAGCCCGAGCCAGCGCAGGTCCTCGGCGATCGCCTCGGCGGCCCCGGGCCGCACCCGGGGCGGGTCGAGATCTTCCACCCGCATGGCGAGCTGCCCGCCCGCGGCCCGCGCGCGCAGCCAGGCGACCAGCGAGGTGCGTGCGATACCCACGTGCAGCGAGCCGGTGGGCGAAGGCGCAAGCCGGCCCCTGTAGGGTTGGTCGCGTTGTCCGGTGGTCATCGGGTGGCCCGGTGGCAGTGTGCCCAGCGCGGACGCCGATGCGCAACGCCCGCATCGCCCGCGCGGCCCTTGTATTCCTCACCGGCGGTGATCATCCTGCGACCATGCGAAGTGCGCTCGACGTCTGCGGCTGCTTTCCCACCGGGCGTCACTACGCGGGCATCGCCGATCGACTCGCGCGCACGGTCACGAAGGTCGAGGGCCTCAGCGCCACGCTCGGCGCCTCCGAGCGCTGGACCCCCGCCCGGCTCGCCGTGATCGACTTCGAGACGACCGGGCTGTCGAGCGACACCGACCGCATCATCGAGATCGGCGTGGCGACCTTCGAGGACGGCCAGCTGTCGGGGCTCGAGAACTGGCTCGTCGACCCGGGGGTCACCGTCTCCGAAGAAGTGCTGGCGATCACCAAGATCGATCCCGCCGAGCTCAAGAAGGCGCCGCCGATCAAGGACGTGATCGACGCCTTCCGCGCCCGCATCGAGGGGCACCTGCCGGTGGCCTACAACGCGAGCTTCGACGCCGGGTTCCTGCACTCGGAGCTACGGCGGCTGCGACAGCTGCCCGACGACGGCGCCGAGACCGACGACACCCCGCCGGCGTTCGTGCCCTCGGTGATGTGGATCGATCCGCTGGTGTGGGCGCGCGAGCTGCAGAAGGACGAGCGCGGCATGAAGCTCGTGAACGTGTGCGCACGCCTGGGCATTGCGCTCGACAACGCCCACCGCGCGGCCTCCGACGCGGAGGCGACCGGCAAGGTCCTGATGGCGCTGTCGGAGCAGATGCCGTCGACCTACGGCGAGCTGATCCGGCTGCAGGCGCTGTATGCAGGCCGGCAGGACGTCGACCACGCCGCCCTGTGGAGCCGGCGCCGCTAGCGCCGCGGGTCTGTAATTGGGCGGCCCCGCGGGTATGGAACGCACACACCCGCCCGCTGAACAACTAATGCACTGCCGCGGCGCGATCGGGTACGATGGGCCGTGTTTCCCCTGCCGAGAGGGCCTGTCATGCGTCGTCTGACCCCATGGACCGTCTTCCTGCTGTGCATGGCCATCGCCACGCCGGCATGGGCTGAAACGAGCGTCGTCGTGTTGGGCATGCGCTCCATCGAGGGCGACGACGCGGTGGGCACGGCGCTGACGGATGCGCTGCGAGCCGCCTCGACGACGGTCAACGAGTGGCGCGTCGAAGAGCGTGGCCCGACGATGTCGCAGATGAGCATGGCGTACGGCTGCGACGAGGTCGACGCGCGCTGCCTGACGGACATCGCAGCTGGCCTCGAGGTCGACCTGATCGTCTACGGCTCGGTGCGCCGCACCAGCACGCGCGACAACTACGACTACTCGCTGACGCTCAGCCTCTTCAACGCCCCCGCGGGCGCGATCGAGAAGTCGGTAACGGAGAGAGTGCTGCGAGCCAACGTCGAGGCCGGTGCGCTCGCGACGCAGGCGAGTGAGCTGATCGGCAAGCTGACGGGCCAAGCGACGCGTGTGGAGCTGGGCGCATTGCGCGTGATGCTCAACATCACCACCGGCGCCACCATCACCATCGACGGTACGCCCGCGGGCGACGCGGCCGGCGGGAGCTTCGTCCTCGAGGGTGTCTCACCCGGCGCCCACTCCCTCACGGTCGAGGCCGAGGGCTACGAGCTGTTCGAGGCGAGCTTCTCGGTGACCGCCGGCGACCCCACGCGCGTGGCCGCCAACCTCACGCCGCTCGATGGCAGCGAGCCACCGCCGCCGATCACCGCCGGCGCGAGCTACGAGGAGATGGGAACCACAACCGACTCCGGCGGCGGACTGCCGACGTGGCTTCCCTACGCACTGCTCGGCACCGCCGGCGCGGGTCTGATCGGCACGGTCGTCTCCTGGGTCATCGTGGACGGCGTCAACAACGACGCCCTCTTCAAGGAGTACTCGGGCGGCATCTACGACCAGAACCAGGCCGAGTCCAACACCCGCGCCAAGGTGACCGACGTCTGCGACCACGCACAGGAGGGGCTGGGGCCGACGGACTTCGCCCCCGAAGACCTGCGCGAGGTGCAGGACATGTGCGCCACCGGGGTGACCTTCGAGGTGCTGCAGTGGGTGTTCCTCGGCACGACCGTCATCGCCGGCGGCCTCGGTACCTACCTGCTCATCTCGCAGAGCTCGGACTCGGCCTCGGGCGCGCAGCCGACCTTCGCGCTGTCGCCAACCGTCGGCAGGGACCGCGGCGGCGTGAGCGCGACGGTCCGCTTCTAGCGCGCGACCGACCGGCAGCGACGTGCGAATCATCGGTGGCAAGCTCGGCGGACAGCGCCTGGCGGCAAGCGTCCCGCGGGGCGCTCGCCCGACGAGTGACCGGGTGCGCGAAGCGATCGCCTCTGTGCTGCAGTCGCGTGCGGCCTTCGACGATGCGCGCGTGCTCGACCTCTTCGCCGGCAGCGGCGCGCTGGGCCTCGAGGCGCTGTCGTGGGGCGCACGCAGTCTGATCGCGGTCGATCACCACGCTGGCGCCATCCGCGCGATCCGCGACAACGCAACCGCGCTGGGCGTGCAGGACAGCGTGGTCGTCCAGCGCGTCGACCTGCTCGGAGACCCCGCCGCCGCGGTGACAAAGATCTTCCCCGAGGGCGCGCCGGCCGTCTCGCTCGTCTTCCTCGACCCGCCCTATGCCAAGGCACAGCAGAGCGGACCGCTACTGGACGCGCTGGTCGCGCACGGGGCGCTCGCACCCGATGCATTCGCCGTCGTCGAGCACAGCAGCGCCGACGCGCCGCAGGCCCCTGCACTGCTGACGAAGCGCGGCAGCTACCGCTACGGCGATACGGCGGTCGCGCTGTACTCGCTGTCCGACTGAGCAGCGCGCGCCTGGGTGGCCCCGCGCGGGTCACACAGTGAGGCGGGGCCGATCGGCACGACCGCGGCCTCGGCTGCCGATGGCTCCGGGAAGCCCTCGAAGGCGCGGTCCGACAGCCGCGGCAGGAAGCACGGCCGACGCGCGAGCCCGACCTCGCGCAGCCGGCGCACGGTCGGAAGCGCGTCGATCGACAGCCTCCCACTGCACAGCTCACCGAGCGTCGCACGGCCACTGCGCACCGCCTCACCGACGCGCAGGAAGCCCTGCAGGTAGGCGACGTCGCGCGCGACACCACCGCCGCGGAAGGCGCGCTCGCTGATCGCCACCGCCTCGCACGCCTCGAAGTCGTGCTCGCGCCACAGCCGCTTGGCGGTCTGCGCGAAGCTCGCGCCGCGGTGCATCATGTCCGCAGCCACCACGCGCGCAGCGAGCGTGCGAAGCCGCGCGCTGTCCATCAAGCCGTGCACCGCCTCCATGTAGAGCGACAGGCCCTCCTGATCGCCGAAGGCCCCCGCGGTGCCCCACTCGAGCAGGCGCAGCGGCTGCGCGCGGCCGTTGGCGGCCGAGACCAGATGACCCAGCACCTCGTGGGTCGCCAGCCGGCGCGCCTCGAGCGCTCCGAAGTCGCGGTCAGCCAGGAAGACCGTGCGGTCGCCGGTCGCGGCACCCGCCACGAGGTTGGGGTCGACGCGCACCTCGACGTCGAGGCCCACGCCGGTGGCGAGCCTGCGCACCAGCGCCACCATGCTCGGCTCGCCGCGGCGTGCCTCCGCCGGCAGCACCCTCGGACCACGCTGTGGAGGATCGGCGGCCAGCACCGCATCGGCGTACTGCGACAGGGTCGTCGCCCCACAGCGGGTGGGCGCGGGCAGCGCCATGCCGCCGTGGCCGAAGCGCCGCGCGGACAGCGGCCGCACTCGGCGGCCGTCACCGAGCGCCTCGAGCAGCGCCAGGTCGAGCTCGAGCTCGTCGAAGCGGTCGAGGTAGAGCTGCGCGAAGGGCAGCGGCTCGACGGCGCGCCGCAGGGCATCGAGCACGCGGAAGCCGGAGGCGGGCAGCTGCACGGCGGGCAGCTCCCAGCGCGGCAGCGGGTCGCCACCACTCGACAGTTCCGCGACCATGCGCCTGCGCTCGGAGGCGGCGTTTTCGGCGGTCATCGCGGGCAGCAGCCGCGCCGCCATGCACAACGGCCGCATGTGCGCCTCGACGCCGCGAGTCATCGCGAGCCACTCACCGGACTGCTGCGGGCTGTCGATCCACGGCTGGGCCGATGGGTCGTCCGGGTCCACTTCGATGTCGCGGCCAGTGCTCACGGTGCAACGCTTATAGCAGCTCGCCGGCGCGCTCCGCGAGCTGACTTCGCTCGCCGTGCGTCAGGGTCACATGTGCGCCGATCTCCTCGGAGCGAAAGCGCTCCGCCACCATGGTCAGCCCGTTGCTCGCCGCATCGACGTAGGGGTTGTCGATCTGCTCGGGGTCACCGGTGAGCACGATCTTGGTGTCGACACCGCAGCGCGTGACGATCGTCTTCACCTCGTGGGGCGTCAGGTTCTGCGCCTCGTCCACCACCAGAAACTGGTGCGGCAGGGTGCGACCGCGGATGTAGGTGAGCGGCTCGACCTGGATCGTACCGGCGGCCAGCAGCTCGCCGTAGCTGCGCCCCGGGTCGAGGCGCTTGCCGGTCGTGAAGATGTACTCGAGGTTGTCGAAGATCGGCTGCATCCAGGGATTGAGCTTTTCCTCGATGGTCCCGGGCAGAAAGCCGACGTCACGACCGAGCGGGAAGATCGGACGCGACACGAGGATGCGCGCGTAGGCACCGTCGCCAACGCACTTCTGCAGCCCCGCGGCGAGCGCCAGCAGCGTCTTGCCGGTGCCCGCACGACCGACGAGCGTCACCAGCCGAACGTCGTCGTCGAGCAGCACGTCGAGCGCGAAGGACTGCTCGACGTTGCGCGGCCTCACGCCCCAGGCTCCCTGGCGAGGTGTCTGCAGCGGTCGCAGCTCGTCGTTGGCACCGGAGACGGTGCCGAGCGCGAGGCGACCGAGCGCCGTGTGCTTCGGGTTCGTCTCGTCGACCAGGATCATCCCCGCGTTTGGACAGAAGGTCTGCTCCCCAACGCGCTCCTTGATCTCTGCCAGCTCGGTCAGGCCCAGCGGCTTGCGCTGGCCGAGCTGATCGACCATCGCCTGCGGCACCTCGACACGCTCCACACCCGCGTAGAGCGTGTCGTTGGCAAGCCGCCCGCCTTCGTAGGTCTCGGCGACCAGACCGAAGGCGTCCGCGCGAATGCGCAGGTTGGAGTCCATCGTCACGAAGATGGTCGGCTGCTCCGGGTGACGGTCGCGCTCGCGCAGGGCGACGCGCAGGATCTTGTTGTCGGCGCTGCGCCCGTTGCCGTTCTCGAGCGAGTGGTCGGGCACGGCGACGCGCAGGCACCCGCCGCTCTCGAGCTCGACGCCCTCCTGCAGCGTCGACTCGGCACGCTCGCGTAGGTCGTCGATGAAGCGCGCGATCGTGCGGGCGTTGCGCCCGAGCTCGTTCATCTCGCGCTTGAAGTGATCCACCTCTTCGATGACGTGGATCGGAACGACGACGTCGTGCTCGTCGAACTTGAAGATCGCACGGGGATCATGCAGCAGGACGTTGGTATCGAGGACGTATACCTTGCGCACTGTGCGTTTAAAGTAGCAGGCGCAGATCACCGACACCAGCGCGATGTGGTGTAGGGCAACGTGCGATCGACTTTTCGGTTTGCGTTTAACTAGACAGACGACATCGCCCAACGCGCATGAGCGTGCGACTTCGTGCTGTTACTGGACGATCGTAGTGCTACGCTAATGCCTTAAGTCGGAATGCGGCCCGCCGGTCGCCACAGCGAATGAGATGGGGGTCCCATGGCGACTGAAGGCAACGGCAAGCTGATATCGAAGATCGCTGCGCTGCAGGACTACGAGCAATTCGAAGACCTGCATTGGGAGGGGTCGTTCGAGGACTACCTCGGCATCGTTCGCAAGCGCCCCGAGGTCACGCGCAACGCCTTCCAGCGCCTCTACGATATGGTCATCGGGTACGGCGAAGAAGAGTACATCGACAACAAGAAGCGGTTGATTCGATACCCCTTCTTCAGCGACCCGATGGAAGAGGGCAAGGACGCGATCCACGGCCTCGACATCCCGCTCATGCGGCTGGTGCACGTGCTGCAAGCCGCGGCCCAGGGCTACGGCCCGGAGAAGCGCATCATCCTGCTGCACGGGCCCGTCGGCTCGTCGAAGAGCACGATGGCGCGGCTGCTCAAGAAGGGCGTCGAGCGCTACTCGCGCACGGAGGCCGGCGCGCTCTACACGTTCAAGTGGGTCAACCTCAAGGGCACCGGCTGCGTGGCGGAGAGCGACGAGAGCGGCGAGTTCCCGTGCCCGATGAACGAAGAGCCGATGCGCCTGATCCCCGAGGAGTGGCGCGAACAGGTCGTCACCGATCTCGCGCTCGGCGACGACCGCAACCGCGTGCGCATCGCCGGCGACCTCGACCCCGCATGCCGCTTCATCTTTCAGCGCCTGATGGACAAGTACAAGGGCGACTGGAGCAAGGTCGTGGGCAAGCACGTGCACGTCAGGCGCCTGCTGCTGTCCGAGAAGGACCGCGTCGGCATCGGCACCTTCCAGCCGAAGGACGAGAAGAACCAGGACGCGACCGAGCTGACGGGCGACATCAACTACAGGAAGATCGCCGAGTTCGGCAGCGACTCCGATCCGCGCGCGTTCAACTTCGACGGCGAGCTCAACATCAGCAACCGTGGCATCGTCGAGTTCGTCGAGGTGCTCAAGCTCGACGTCGCCTTCCTCTACGACCTGCTGGGCGCGACGCAGGAGCACAAGATCAAGCCGAAGAAGTTCGCGCAGACGGACATCGACGAGGTGATCATCGGCCACACCAACGAGGCCGAGTACAAGAAGCTCCTCAACAACGAATTCATGGAGGCGCTGCGCGACCGCACGATCAAGATCGACATCCCGTACATCACGAAGATGAGCGAGGAGATCAAGATCTACCAGAAGGACTTCGCCCAGGGTCGTCTACGCGGTAAGCACGTCGCGCCCCACACACTCGAGGTGGCTAGCATGTGGGCGGTGATGACGCGGCTCGAGGAGCCGAAGAAGCACCAGATCTCGCTGCTGCAGAAGATGAAGCTGTACGACGGTAAGATCCTGCCGGGCTTCACGCAGGACAACGTCAAGGAGCTGCGCAAGGAGATCGAGCGCGAGGGCCTCGACGGCGTCTCGCCGCGCTACGTGCAGGACAAGATCAGCAACGCGCTCGTGCGCGACGGTGGCGAGGGTTACATCAACCCCTTCATGGTGCTCAACGAGCTTGAGAAAGGGCTCAAGCACCACACGCTCTTCTCCGACGAGGAGCAGCGCAAGAAGTACCAGGACTGCATCGGCGTCGTGAAGGGCGAGTACGAGGAGATCGTCAAGAACGAGGTGCAGCGCGCCATCAGCGCAGACGAGGGCGCCATCTCGCGGCTGAGCGCTAACTACATCGACAACGTGCGCGCCTACACGCTCAAGGAGAAGGTGAAGAACAAGTTCACCGGCCGCGACGAGGCGCCCGACGAGCACCTGATGCGCTCGATCGAGGAGAAGATCGACATCCCGGAGAACCGCAAGGACGACTTCCGGCGCGAGATCATGAACTACATCGGCGCGCTCGCGATCGAGGGCAAGAAGTTCACCTACGACACCAACGACCGGCTGCGCCGCGCGCTCGAGATGAAGCTCTTCGAGGACCAGAAGGACTCGATCAAGCTCAGCAGCTTCGTGTCCAACGTCATCGACAAGGACACGCAGAACAAGATCGACGTCATCAAGGATCGCCTGATCCGCTACTACGGCTACAACGAAGCGTCGGCCAACGACGTGCTGAGCTTCGTCGCGAGCATCTTCGCCCGCGGCGACGTCAAAGAGTGACGGTCGTCGCGCACTGACAGGGAATCGTCGAGGTTCGCCCAGGAGCGGCTTACGTCCTCGGCCACATCCTGAGTAGAGCGCGTACCGGTGGGGAATCGCCGAGGTTCGCCCAGGAGCGGCTTACGTCCTCGTCCCCATCCTCGACGTAGTGAACTACGCCTGCGGTGGGCCCTGCGGGCGCGCTCGCTGGGGCGTCGTCACGTCCCGACAGGGAATCGCCGAGGTTCGCCCAGCAGCGGCTTACGTCCTCGGCCCCGTCCTCGACGTAGTGAACTACGCCTGCGGTGGGCCCTACGGGCGCGCTCGCTCCTGGACGAACCTCGACGATTCGGCTGGCTTGCCGGCGTTGGTGCTCGCGGACCCGAGCGCGCGGTCGTCGCCCCCGTCTCCATCGGACTCGGCAGCGGGCAGGAGTGCGTGGCTCAGGTCGGTGAGCTTGAGGGCGTGGGCCTCGAAGTGCTGCACGAGCAACCGCTCGACCACGGCCGGCTCGAAGTCGCGGCAGGAGTAGACGTCCATCACAAAGGTCTCGCGCAGCGGCCACGTGTGGATCGCGCAGTGCGAGGTCGAGAGCACGACAAAGCCGGTCGTGCCGCCCTCGTCCTCGAACGGCTCGACGCCGATGCGGGCGATCTCTTCGGCGACCTCGTAGGTGTGGGGCTGACCGAGACAGCGCATGCCCAGCTGCTGCACCAAGTCTTCCAGGAAGTGCCGCACACCGTCGACGCTGCGCATGCGCGTCGGGCAGCCCTTGCCGATGACCTTGATGTGACGACCGTGATGCATGTGACCTCTCCCCAAATGCGCTGGCGCGGGAGCAACCGAAGGGGGCCGAATTCGAAGGCTGGGACGGAAGGCGATGGAAACTACGGAGCCGCCCCATGGGTGTCAAACGTTTTTGGCCACCCACGGGGGCAGCGCCGGACAATTCATGCCTGTGCGGTGGCAGCTCCCGACGCGGGCACGTAGACTGTGAATGGGGATGTCGCTTCGAGTCGACCAGGATCATTCGCGGTTCAAGCAGATCATCCGCGGACGGATCCGCAAGAATCTGCGTCAGTACATCTCCCAGGGTGAGCTGCTCGGCAAGCAGGGCAAAGACACCGTCTCCATCCCCATCCCGCGCATCGACACCCCGCGCTTCCGCTTCTCGGACAAGCAGGGCGGCGGGGTCGCGCAGGGCGACGGCGAGCCGGGTGAGGGGCTGTCAGAGGGCGAGCCCCAGGACGGCCAGGGCGAGGCGGGCAGCGACGCCGGCGAGCACGTGCTCGAGGTCGACGTCAACCTGGAGGAGCTCGCCGAGATCCTCGGCGAGGAGCTGGAGCTGCCCAACATCGAGGACCGCGGCAAGGACCGCATCGTCGAGAAGAAGGACCGCTACTCCGGCATCCGGCGGGTGGGCCCCAACTCGCTGCGCCACTTCCGCCGCACCTACCGCGCGGCGCTGCTGAGGCAGATCGCCTCGGGCAGCTACGACGCGAAGAACCCCATCGTCATCCCGGTGCGCGACGACATGCGCTACCGCTCGTGGAAGACCGAGAGCGAGCCGGTCGCCAACGCGGTCATCATCTACATGATGGACGTCTCGGGCTCGATGGGCGACGAGCAGAAGGAGATCGTCCGCATCGAGTCCTTCTGGCTCGATACCTGGCTCAAGCATCAGTACAAGGGCCTCGAGGCGCGCTTCATCATCCACGACGCCGTCGCGCGCGAGGTCGACCGCGAGACCTTCTTCAGCACGCGTGAGTCCGGCGGCACGATGATCTCGTCGGCGTACAAGGTCGCCGCCGACATCATCGACGAGCACTACCCGCCGCAGGACTGGAACATCTACCTCTTCCACTTCTCCGACGGAGACAACTGGAGCGTCGACGACACGCTGCTGTGCGTGCAGCTGCTCAAGAACAAGCTGCTGCCGGCGGCGAACGTCTTCTGCTACGGCCAGGTCGAGAGCCCCTACGGCTCGGGGCAGTTCATCAAGGACCTCGGCGAGCACCTCAAGGACGACGAGCGCGTGCTCACGAGCGAGATCCGCGACCGCGACGGAATCATGGACTCGATCAAGGACTTCCTGGGCAAGGGAAAGTAGGGGCGGACTCTCGCGATGCCACAATTCGCACTCAAGACCGCACTGCCCGACTACCTCCGCGACGAGAAGATCCGCATCGAGCAGGTCGCCCGCGAGTACGGCCTGGACTTCTTCCCGACCAACTTCGAGATGCTGCCCTACGACCACATCAACGAGATCGCCAGCTACGGCGGCTTCCCGAGTCGCTATCCACACTGGCGCTTCGGCATGAGCTACGAGCAGCTGTCCAAGAGCAGCGAGTACGGCCTGTCGACGATCTACGAGATGGTCATCAACAACAACCCATCGACCGCCTACCTGCTCGAGGGCAACAGCATCACCGATCAGAAGATCGTGATGGCGCACGTGCTGGGCCACGTCGACTTCTTCAAGAACAACTTCGCCTTCTCGACGACCGACCAGGGCACCGACCCGCGCTCCGGCGAGTCGATCCGCAAGTGGATCGACACGATGGCCAACCACGGCTCGCTCATCAAGCGGTGGATCAACCGCATTGGCATCGACAAGATCGAGGCGTTCGTCGACGACTGCCTGAGCCTCGAAAACCTCATCGACCCGCACCACCTGTTCACGCGCAAGGAGGGCATGCAGAGCAGCGAGGAGCTCGAGAAGTATGACCAGCCCGGCGAGGAGGTGCCGCGCCTGCGCGTCGACCGCGACTACATGGCGTCGTACATCAACCCCGACGACTACCTGACCGAGCAACAGAGGATCGTCGACGAGGAGAATGAGCGCTCGGAGCGCATCCCCGAGCAGCCCGACCGCGACGTGATGGGCTTCCTGCTCGAGAACGCACCCCTCGAGCCATGGGAGGCCGACGTGATGTCGGTGATCCGGCGCGAGGCGTACTACTTCGCGCCCCAGGGGCAGACGAAGATCATGAACGAGGGCTGGGCGACCTACTGGCACTCGAAGATCCTCACAGAGAAGGTCGCCGACGGCTCGGAGATCATCGAGTACGCCGACCGCTGCGCCAGCGTTCTCGCGACGCAACCCGGGCAGCTCAATCCCTACAAGCTCGGCGTGGAGCTCTACCGCCACATCGAGGAGCGCTGGAACAAGGGGCAGTTCGGCCGCGAGTGGGAGGAGTGCGACAACCTGGCGGCGCGTCAGAATTGGGACCGCCGGCTGGGCCTCGGCCGGGACAAGATCTTCGAGGTCCGCAAGCACTACACGGACGTGACGTTCATCGACGAGTTCCTCACGCCGGACTTCGTCATCGACCAGAAGCTCTACTCCTTCGGCTACAACGACAAAAACGACCGCTGGGAGATCGAGTCGCGCGCATTTGCCGAGGTGAAGAACAAGCTGCTCTTTCAGCTGACCAACTCAGGCAACCCGCTGATCTCCGTGGTCGACGCCAACCTCAACAACCGCGGCGAGCTGCTGCTCGAGCACGACCACCAGGGCGTCGACCTGCAGAAGGACTACGCCGAGGCCGTGCTGGTCTCGCTCGAGCGCGCCTGGCGCAGGCCGGTGGAGATCCGCACGTGCATCGAGGACAAGGAGACCTTCATGCGCTACGACGGCACGGACCACACCGCGCGCAGCGAGTGACCCCGCGGGCGAGCGGTGCCCGGTGACAAGCGACCGGTGACCGGTGGTCGGGGACCGGTCATGAAGACTGCGGAGCGAGCTGCTAGAGCTCGGTGCAGTTCATGATGTGGAAGACCGCGGCGCTCTCGCTGCCCGGGCTGAACACACCGCGGCGCTGCGACTGATTGACCGCGTTGGGGATGTTGACGCACATCACCGTGCCGGAGACGTCGCCGCCATCCTCCTCGATGATCACCTGGCAGGGTTTGTCCGCCGAGGGGTCGGTGGCGGTGCACTCCCCCTCATAGATGTTGGCACCCTCGGCGACGTAGACGCGGCAAACCGCGCCGGGGTCGTTGCCGCCGATGAACACGTTGGCCAGCTCGAAGCTGTAGTCGCCGCCGCAGTCCGCCGAGTCACCCGGGCAGTGGAAGCTCGCGTTCATCACGCGCTCGGAGCCCGCTCCGGAGACGTTGCAGCTCACGCTGTAGCCGTCCTCGGCGTCGAGGTGAGAAATCGTACGCGCCTTGTCGTCGAAGGCGTTGTTGCAGTCGCCCTTGCAACGCACCTGGTAGTCCATGTCGAAGAACGGCGGCGGATCGTCGGTGTTTGTACAACCGACGACTGCCACGGCAGCCAGCATGGACATCAACAAACGCATGGGTTTCAAAGCTTAGCTCGGTGCTCTCGGAAAGGGCAAGGTATCCCCAGTCCTAGACGCGGGACGTTTAGCAGCCGTTCGAGGGTAATTTCCAGCAAATTCGACCGGATCGCTGCCGATTCGCCGCTACAGAGCCGCCTCCAGATCGCGCCACAGATCGGCCTCCGCCTCGAGGCCCACCGACAGACGCACCAGACCCTCGCTGATGCCCAGCTTTTCGCGCTCCGAGGCCGGGATCGCAGCGTGGGTCATGCTCGCCGGATGCTCCGCCAGCGACTCGACGCCACCCAGGCTCTCGGCGCACACGAAGAGCGACAGCCCCTGCAGCATCGCGCGCGCGGCCGGCAGCCCGCCTGCAAGCTCGATGCTGATCATCCCGCCGGGGGCCGCCATCTGGGCCGCGGCCAGCGCGTGCTGCGGGTGCGACGTCAGCCCCGGGTAGCGCACGGCGGTCACTGCGGGGTGGGCCTGCAGCCGGTCCGCCAGGGCCGCGGCCGTCTGCGACTGACGCGCCATCCGCAGCGACAGCGTCTTGATGCCGCGCAGGACCAGGTAGCAGTCGAAGGGCGAGGGCACCGCGCCGATCGCGTTTTGCAGGAAGCGCAGCCGCTCGGCAAACGCGTCGTCGGTGGTGACGACAAGCCCGCCGACCACGTCCGCATGGCCGTTGAGGTACTTGGTGCTCGAGTGCACGACCGTGTCGGCTCCCAGCGACAGCGGCCGCTGCAGCGCGGGCGTCGCGAAGGTGTTGTCGACGACGAGCCGCACGCCGGCTTCGCGCGCGATCTCACCGACCGCCGCGATGTCGACGAGCTTGAGCAGCGGGTTGGTCGGCGTCTCCACCCACAGTATGCGCGTCTGCGGTCGCAGCACGGCGCGCAGCGCATCGAGGTCCGCCATGTCGACGCGGGTGACCTCGATGCCGAGCGGCCGCAGCACCGCGTCCATCATGCGGTAGGTGCCGCCGTAGACGTCGTCACACGCGACCAGGTGATCGCCGGGGGCGAGCGTCTGCAGGACCGTCATGCTCGCGGCCGACCCCGAGGCGAAGGCCAGCCCGGTGGCGCCCGGTCCACCCGGTCCACCCGGTCCACCCGGTCCACCGGGTCCGCCGGGCCCGCCCTCGAGCTGCGCCACGCAGCGCTCGAGCACGTCGCGCGTCGGGTTGCCGCTGCGCGAGTACTCGTAGGCACCCGGCTCACCGGGCGCGCGCTGGGCGAAGGTCGTCGACAGCGCGATCGGCGGCACGACAGCGCCGGTCGTCGGGTCGGGACCCTGGGCTGCGTGGATGACCAGCGTTTCGAAGTCTAGCGGCTCGCTCATGACGGTCACCTTGCCCCGGCGTGCGGGCAAATGCACGCCACCGCCCCCCGGGTTGCCCGGCCCGCGCGTACGGGCAATAGTGCCGCCGCCATGCGGATGTCCAAGCTGATCGCACCCGATCTGGTGCGGGTGCTCGAGGAGGACCCGAGTCAGCTCGGCGAGGCCCTGCAGGAGGTCCACCCGCAGGACGTGGCCGACGTGCTCACGGAGCTCGACCGGGACATCGCGGTGCAGGTCATGCGCACGCTGCCCGCGACGAGCGCTGCCGACGTGATGGAGCGGCTGCCCGACGACCTGCAGGTGCATGTCATCGAGGCGATGGACGCGCGGCACTCGGCGGCGGTCGTCACCGAGATGGACGCCGACGACCGCGTCGATCTGGTGCAGGACCTGCCGAAGACGGTGCGCGAGCGCGTCATGGAGGAGGTCGAGCAGGCCGAGCCCGGCGTCGCCGAGGACGTGCGCGTGCTGGCCTCGTACGCGGAGGACACCGCCGGCGGCCTGATGACCACCGAGTACCTGGCGCTGTGGCCGGAACTCACGGTAGGCGAGGCCATCGCCGAGCTGCGCACCTCCTCGCGCGAGCGTGACCTGGAGACGGTCTATTACATCTACGTCGTGGCCTACGACCGCCTGGTCGGCGTGCTGTCGCTGCGCGATCTGATCCTCGGCGAGCCCGACCAGACGCTCTCGAGTGTGATGACCGACCAGGTCGTGAGCGTGCCGGCGTCGATGGACCAGGAGGAGGTCGCGATGCAGATCGCCAAGTACGATCTGTCCGCCATGCCCGTCGTCGACGACGCGGGCCAGATGCTGGGCGTGGTGACCGTCGACGACGTGGTCGACGTCGTGATGGAGGAGGCGACCGAGGACGCGCACATGATGGCCGCGGTCATGCCGATCGAGGAGTCGTACCTCAACACGTCTTTCCTGTCGCTGGTGCGCAGCCGTGCGACCTGGCTCGTCGTGCTCTTCGTCGGTGAGCTGCTGACCGCCAACGTCATGCACGTCTACGAGGCGCAGCTGGCGGCCGTGCTCGATCTGGTGATCTTCATTCCGCTGATCATCTCGTCGGGCGGCAACTCCGGCGCCCAGTCGTCGTCGCTGATCATCCGTGCGCTGGCGCTCGGTGAGCTGTCGCCCGGCGACTGGCCGCGCGTGATGCTGCGCGAGTTCTCCATGGGCCTGACGCTCGGCCTGATGCTCGGCGGCGTTGGGTTCGTCCGCGCACTCTACGGGGGCGGCCTCGACGACCCGATGCAGATGGGCATGACCGTGTCGGCGGCGATCGTCGCGGTCGTCACACTCGGCACCCTGGTCGGGTCGATGATGCCGCTGATGATCGAGCGACTCGGTGGCGACCCCGCGGTGTCCTCGTCACCGTTCGTCGCGTCGCTCGTCGATGTGCTGGGGCTGGTGCTGTACTTCACGATCGCGCGCGTGGTGTTTGCGACTGTGCTGTGAGCGGCTCGCGGGTGGGGGTGCGTCGGTGCGGGTGGCTTGCTGGTTGACGGCAGGCGCGGCTTGGGGAGGAGGCCTTGGCCACATGAGTTAATGACAAAGGGGGCACAGCCCCCTTCGCGGTCCGAAGTGCTGCGCACTGCGGCCGCTACAACCCCCCAGGGGACGCACGCGCGTCCCCTCTGCTCGTGTGTCCAACGGACACACCAACATTCACCCCAGCGGGTCGCGCCTGCGGCGCTCCGGTGCTGCACAGAGGCCGCCGTGTGGTCGTGCGTCGTAGTCGTGCGTCGTGCGGGTGGCTTGCTGGCAGACCGCATGCGCGGCTTTGGGATGGCGTCTTCAACACATGGGTTTAATGACAAAGGGGGCACAGCCCCCTTCGCGGGCAGCAGTGCTTTGCACTGCTTCCGCTACAACCCCCAGGGGACGCACGCGCGTCCCCTCTGCTCGTGTGTCCAACGGACACACCAACATTCATCCCAGCGGGTCGCGCCACTGGCGCTCCAGTGGTGAACCGATAGGCGCTCAAGCGAGCGCGTCGGCTAGCTGGATGACTAGCTCGGCGACTTCATCGGTGTTGCGTAGCGAGGCGCTGGCGCCGCTGGGGGTGCGGGGGCGCTCTGGGGAGCGGACGAAGAACCCCAGGCCGCCGAGCTGGACGGCGGCGGCGATGGCGGGCAAGTCGGTGAGGTCGTCGCCGATGAAGAGCACGCCGCGGCTGCGCGTCAGGCTGCGGAGCTTGCGCAGGGCGCTGCCCTTGTCGGCGAGCGCGACCTGCGCCTCGAGCACCGCGCGACCCGGGCGCGGGTGCAGGCCAAGCCTCTGCGCCTCGGTGGCGGCCGCGGCGAGCAGCGCCTCGGCTCGCTTCGGGTCGCGGCGTGCCAGCCTGCGCACGTGCACCGCGCGACTCGCGGCCTTGCGCTCGAGCTCGGCGCCCGACGGCAGCGCATGCACCGTCGCCCAGTGCTCGAATGCCGACAGTGCGCGGCGTTGCGGCGCGCTTGGCCCACCGCCACCGGCCCGCTGCCCAGGCGCGAGCACCACGCGGCCGTGTTCGAGCGCGCGGTAGGCGCCGGGCACCCGCACCATCTTCGACAGCGCAGCGACATCGCGCCCGGTGATCAACGCAACGCGCACGCCACGCGCCTTGGCGAGCCGCCGCAGCGCACGGCCGAGCTCGACCGATACGGTGGCAGCCGCGGGGTCGTCGACGATCGGACTGAGGGTCCCGTCCACGTCAAAGGCGAGCAGCAGCGGCCTCGGCAATGCGAGCACGCGCTCCAGCAGCGCCGCAGTGCCGCGCTCAGTCACCGCGCTCGAGCTGGCTGAGGTAGTCGTCGGCCCAGCGATGCACATCGAGCTTGTGCACCGCCGCACGCAGCGCGTGCATGCGCGGCCGCGCCAGCTCCGGTCCGAGCGCGAGCGCCTCGGAGAACGTGTCGGCCATGCGGTCGATGTCATACGGGTTGACCATCAGCGCGTCCTTCAGGTACTGCGCCGCGCCCGCGAACTCGCTCAGCACCAGCACGCCCCCGCCGTGAACGCGCGCCGCGCAGTACTCGAGCGCCACCAGATTCATCCCGTCGCGCAGCGGCGTCACCAGCGCCACGTCGGCGGCCAGATAGTGCGCCAGCAGCTGGTCCTGCGGCAGGTTGCGGTAGATGTACTGCAGCGGGATGCGACCCGCCGATGCGTAGCGGCCGTTGATGTCGCCCACCAGCCGGTCGACCTCCTGCTTGAGGTCGGCGTAGGCCTTCACGTCGGTGCGGCTCGGCACCATCACCTGCACCATCACGTAGCGGTTGCGCGCGGAGCGGTCGGTGCGCAGCATTCGCTCGAACGCCAGCAGCCGGTTGGGGATGCCCTTGGTGTAGTCGAGGCGGTCGACGCCGAGGAGAATGCGCCGCCCCTCCACGACCTGGCGGATGTGATTGGCGTGCGCGGTCACGCGCGGGTCGGCGGCCAGCGTCTGCATCTCGTCGACAGGCACACCGATGGGCGCCACCGTCACGCGCACCAGCCGGCCATCCCACTTGACGGTGTTGCGGCGACGGTCGACGGACACGTCCAGCTCCGTCTCGACGCAGTCGAGGAAGTTCTGCGCATAGCTGTCGGTGTGGAAGCCGAGCAGGTCGGCGCCGAGCAGCCCCTCGAGGATCTGCCGGCGCCACGGCAGGATCTTGAACAGATCGTTGCCCGGCCAGGGGATGTGGCAGAACCACCCCACCCGCGCCTTGCTGCGCTTGGCGCGCAGCATCCCCGGCAGCAGCATCAGATGGAAGTCCTGCACCCAGACGAGGTCGCGCGGCTTGCTCGACTGCAGCACCTGCTCGCAGAACGCGGCGTTCGCGCGCTCGTAGGCGCGCCACGGCGCGGGGCCGATGCGCACGGTAGGCGGCAAGCTGTGGAGGATCGGCCACAACATCGCGTTGCTAACGCCCTGGTAGAACGCCTCCTTGTCGCCGCGCGTCAGCGCGACGGTGGCGGTCGTGTAGCCGATCTCCTCGGCGTCCATCGCCTCCGAGCCGTCGCCCTCACCCTCCTGCGCGCTGATCCACACGCCCCCGCGCTGGCGCAGCACCGGGTCGAGCGCGGCGACCAGCCCGCCGGCTGCACGCACGTGGCGGCGACGGCCGGCGATCGTCACCGAGCGGAAGGGCCCGCGGTTGCTGATGACGACGAGCTTGTGCTTGGCGCGGCGCATCTACTCCACGTAGCCCGCCTGCCGTCCGACGCGCTGCACCACCGGCAGCACCGCGTCGTAGGCCGCGGCGTTGCACGCGAGGATGCCGCCGCGGTTGGCCATGTCGGTGCCCTGGTAGACGAAGGGCTTGCCGCCCAGGTCCGTGAAGCGACCGCCGGCGGCGCGCACGACCGCCTCCGGCCCGCAGGCATCCCACTTGCTCGCCTTGTCGGAGACGTGGACGTAGAGGTCGGCCGCCTGCTCGGCGATGTGGCCGATCTTCAGGCCCACCGAGCCGCTGCGCGACTCGTCGGTGATGCCGAGCCCCGACGCGATCTCGTCGATCTCGGAGGAGCGGTGCGAGCGCGAGACGACCAGCTTCAGCTCGGCCGGGCTCGCGACCCCGCTGACGTGCAGCTCCCGCCGCTCGGCACCGACCTCGAGCCACGCCCCGCCGCCGACCACACCACTGTAGAGCTTGTCCTTGGCGGGCTGGTAGACCACGCCCAGCTGCGACTCGCCGTCGATGGCCAGCCCGATCATCACCGCGAACTCGCCGTTGCGGGAGACGAACTCCTTGGTGCCGTCGAGCGGGTCGACGTACCAGCAGCGCTGCCGCCCCAGGGCGCCGTCGTGGTCGTCGCTCTCCTCGCCCACCACGCCGTCGTCGGGGAAGCGCTCCGACAGCGCCTGCACGATGTGGGCGTTGGCCCGCGTATCAGCCTCGGTGACGGGGCTCTTGTCGCCCTTGACCGCCACATCGAAGTCGGTGGCGTAGATCTCGGTCAGAATCGCACCCGCCTGGCGCGCAAACTCCACCGCACTCTGTAACTCCCGTTCGAGCATCGGCGCACGGTACCACAGTCGATGGGCTCATCTGAGATACACGGCGAGTGCGCCCAGGCCGCCGCGCCGCGCGTGCGCGGTGGCAAACGCCTGCACCAGCGGGGCGGCGCCGCCGCGGGTCAGCTCGTCGACGGTCGTCTCCGCGAGCACCCCGACACCGCCCTCGGAGTGAGTGCCCGCGCCGTGGATGATCATGAGGTAGCGCGCGCCGTCGCGGTGGCGCTGGCGCACGAAGCGCGTCACCTCCACGGCCGCCTCTCCGGAGCGCATGCCATGCAGGTCGAGCCTGGCCTCGACCGTGTATTTCTGCCCGCGCAGCGTCCGCAGGAGCGTGCGCGGCGCCCCCAGCCGCAGCCCGCAGAACCGCCCGTCCTCGTCGCGCTCGATCGCGAAGCGCTCACCCTCGCCGACCAGGGCGCCTAGCCGCGCGCGCGCCTGGGCATCCTCGGCACCGCGGGCACTGACCGGTGCCACCGCGTGCTGCCGCGGGGTGCGCCCGGCACCGGGCCGCCGGCGGCTGCGTCCGAGCGGCGCGACACCGACGTAGGCATCGTTGAGCCGCCGGAGATCGGCTGAATCCGGCGGGGGCACCGGGGAGCCGGGGGAGTCGGGGGACTCGGGGGACTCGGGCAGCCCCGGCCGCCCCGGCTGCGACGGGTCGGGCAGCGGCACACGCTCCGGGTCGACGGGGCCGGGCGGCTGCTGCAGCGGGGGCACGCGGGATGTGCGCCCCGGGCGTGGGGGTTGCGGTCGCTCGGCGGCCGCCTCGAGCAGCGCACCCAGATCGGTGCCGATCCGCACCGGCTTGTCCGGCCCGGGCTCGGCGACTTGCTTGACCTTGCGCTTGCGACCCATCCCAACGGTTAGGATTGTACCGCCCCACGGCCCCCGCGGCCACGCGATGCTTGACGCGTACATGCCCCGGGCGGCTAGAATCGGTCGCTGGGCGTATTTGTGTTCTCGATCGTCATCACAGAGAAGAGCGGCGCGCAGCGTCAGCTCGAGTTCGACGTTCCCGAGCTAACGATCGGCCGCCTCGAGGGCAACGACCTCGTGCTGCCCCGCAGCAACGTCTCCAAGCGCCACGCGCAGCTGGTGCTCAAGGACGACCGCTACGTCGTGGTCGATCTCGGCAGCACCAACGGGACCTACGTCAACGGCCGCCGCATCTCCGCGCCGATGGTCGTGCGCAAGGGCGACAAGGTCTACATCGGCGACTTCATCGTCGGGCTCGCGCGCAGCGTCGAGGAGCAGCGCGAGGCGCGGCCGGTGCCGGGCAGCGAGGCACTGCGCGCGCCGTCGGTGCGACCGCAGACCGCGACGCGCATGGGCATGCAGCCGCAGGCGGCGGCGACGCAGCCGGATGACCTCGACTACTCGGACTACGACGACGAGGAGGAGCTGGACACGGTGATGGGGGCGCCGGTGCAGATCCGGCCCGTCAGCAAGCCACCGCCACCGCCGCCACCGCCGTCGGACGGACTGATCGCGCCGCCGCCGCCGCAGAGCGCCGATGCCTCGATGGTGCAGCCGCGCAACACCATGCCGGCGGCGCCGCCGAAGATGACGCAGCCGCCCGCGCACGGCCCCGGCGGCGACCCGGAGACGGTGCGCGAAAAGCCCAGCAGCGCGACCGACGACGCCAAGGCCAAGGCCAAGCCTGCGGCCAAGCCCGCGGCCAAGCCCGCGGCCAAGCCTGCGGCCAAGCCCGCGGCCAAGCCCGCGTCATCGATGCCGCAGCCACCGAGGGTGCGCAGCGCCGACGAGAGCAGCAGCCCCCCTGTACGCAAGTCGTTCCCGCCCCGCATCGAAGACGCGGAGTCGGCGAAGACCTCCGCCTCCATGCTCGCCCCCTCGGTGCGCCTGCAGGGCGCGCTCAACACGCTGATGGAGCAGCTCGGCAAGCAGATGGACGTGGTGGCGCACGCGGAGGGGCCGTTCCCGTCCGACAAGGAGAGCGCACTCGACGCGCTGATCGACGGGTTGGCCGAAGAGGGCACCGTCGGGCCGGACCTCGACCGGCGCTTCCTGCGCGAATCGGCGATCTGCGAGGCGGTGGGCCTGGGACCGCTCGACCGGCTGCTGTCCAACCACGCGGTGCGCGAGGTGGTGGTCGACGGGCCGTCGCGGATCCTCGCAAACCTGGGCGGCGAGTTGGCGCCGGTGTCGATGTTCTTCTCGTCGGACGACGCGATCGTCACGATCGCACGGCGACTGCTCGCGCGCGCCGGCAAGGCGCTGGACGACGACGCGCCCGTGCAGACCGGTGTGCTGCCCGACGGCACACAGGTCGAGCTCGTGATGCCGCCGCTCTCGGTCAAGGGGCCGATGATCACGATCCGCTGCCCCGCGAAGACGCCGACCTCCGCCGACGGGATGGTGACCGAGGGCGTCATGTCCACGGACATGCTCCAGACGCTGCGCGCGGCGATGCGCCGCCATGACAACGTGCTCGTCGTCGGTGCGCCGGGCTCGGGCGTGAGCCTGATGCTGGCCGTACTCGCGGGCATGTCGCAGGAGCACGAGCGCGTGGTGACGATCGAGGACGCGCCGAACATGGCGATCGCCCACCCGCAGCTGCTACCGCTGTCGCGCTCGAGCGCCGAGCTGTCGCTGGAGGACCTGCTGGGTCTGGCGACGCGCCTGCACTACGACCGACTGGTGGCCGACGACCTGCGCCCCGAGGACGCGCTGGGGATGCTCCTGCATGCGAGCACGGGGCGCGGCGTGATGATGGGCATGCACGCGGCGTCGGCGCGCTCGGCACTGCAGCAGCTCGAGCTGTTCGCGCAGCGCGACATGGCGGGCCGCGGATCGCTGGCGTCGCTGATGTCGGAGGCGGTTCGCCTGGTCGTACACGTCGAGGTCGCCACCGATGGCGGCCGCCGCATCACGCACATGACCGAGGTGCAAGCAGAGGGCGACGGCCTCAAGCTGCACACGCTCTTCAAGTTCGACGGCCGCTTCCGCGCAACCGAGCACGCCGCGGCGTTCCGCGACTGAAGCGCTGCTACTTCGCGACACGAGCACGCCGCGCGTTCCGCGACTGACGCGCCGATACTTCGCGATGCGAGCACGCCGCGGCGTTCCGCGACTGAAGCGCCGCTACTTCGCGACGCGAGCACGCCGCGCGTTCCGCGACTGACGCGCCGCTACTTCGCGATGCGCTCGAGCGCATCCTGCACGTCGAGCTTGCTGCCGATGTACAGGGGGACGCGCTGGTGCAGGCGGTCCGGCACCACCTTCATCACGTCCTGCGTCCCGGTCGACGCGGCGCCGCCGGCCTGCTCGGCGATCATCGCCATCGGCGCCGCCTCGTAGAGCAGCCGCAGCTTGCCGCTGGCGTTGTCGCGGTCCGCCGGATAGGCGAAGACGCCGCCCTTGAGCAGGGTGCGATGGAAGTCGGCGACGAGCGTGCCGATGTAGCGGTGACTGTAGGCGGGCTTGCCGTCGTCGGAGCGTTTGACCCACTTCACCCAGTCGCGCACGGGCTGCGACCACTTCTCGGTGTTGCCCTCGTTGACCGAGTAGATCTTGCCCCGCTCGGGAAGCTGCAGGTTGGGATGCGAGAGGAAGAACTCACCGACGGTCGGGTCGAGCGTGAAGCCGTGCACGCCCTGGCCCGAGGTGTAGACGAACATCGTCGACGAGCCGTAGATGATGTAGCCGGCGGCGACCTGCTTGAAGCCGGGCTGCAGGCAGTCGGCGAGGTCGGGCTCTGCGTCCTCGGCGGAGAGCCTGCGGTGCACGGAGAAGATCGTGCCGATGGAGACGTTGACGTCGATGTTGCTCGAGCCATCGAGCGGGTCGAACATGAGGACGTAGGCGCCCTTGGGAAACTTGGTGGGGATCGGGATCGGGTCCTCGATCTCCTCGCTGCCCATGACGCAGACCTGGCCGCCGGCCTCGACGATCTCGATCAGCAGATCGTTGGCGACCATGTCCAGCTTCTGCACGGTCTCACCCTGAACGTTGGTGGCACCGGTACTACCGAGCACGTCGCTGAGCCCCGCGCGGTTGACGCGCGCGCCGATCACCTTGCCGGCGAGGGCCAGCTGCTGGAACAGCTTGGTGAACTCACCGCTCGCGTCCGGGCTGCGTAGCTGTTGCTCCAGCACGTGACGCTCGAGCGTCCAGCCGGAGGGCCTGTCCTCGTCGTGTGCCATGCGGGGCATCTAGCAGAAAGGGGGCGGGGCGGGCAATGGCCGGGTGGCCCGCGGACCGCAACCGTGGCTGTGGCCGCGTCCCGATCCGTGGCGGTTTCCGCTGCCGAAGCCGACTCCGTGTATGCCTCAGCGCGTGAGCATTGTCCGCGGCCGTCGCGCGGAAACGATGACGCGACCGGTCACCTGCCTCCACGCAACCCCAAACGCCAAGAGACCGACACGCCTCCGCGCGTGGTGTCGCTCGCCGCCGTGCTCGCACACCTCAAGGCTCCTCGCTCCAACCGGCCCCCGCCCGGGCCTCCGGTCTCCTCCACCCCGACCTTCGCGCGGCCCCCCCACCCCGATAGCGCCCGACCTCCCCCCCCGACCTCCCCCCCATCCTTCGCCGTCCATCACACCAACCAAACCCACTTCCCCCCCAATTCCCAACCAACCCATTCCTTATCCAGCAATCCAACCATCAGCTAGCCACCGAAAGCGAGCAGCAGGACCCTGTGATATACAGAACTCTCCAAGTACTAGTTGGGTGGATCCTGCCGACGTCGCGACCATTGGCGCACCGCGCACCGTCGCATCCCAATATTTTCGGGGAGAGTGAGTGCTAGTGAACTATTCGGTACCGCTGTCAGTGAAGTGTCGTCGCATCGTCGCCGTTGCCGTTGTCTTGCTGTGCGTCGCGTGCGCAGAGTCTGATGGGGACGAAGATGCGGCGTTGGGCGTTGGTTCGGGCGAGAGTCCGGCGGCTTGCGACCTTCTCACGGACGCAGAAGTCAGTGGGGTGATCGGGGGTGACGTCCAAGTCGACATCTCCGAGCCGGACTTCTGCGAGTGGTCTGATGTCAGAATGAATACCCTCGACTTCGGGCTCATTCTGACAACCGCGACCGATGAACAGATCGCGTCACGCGGGGACTATGAGACTGCCGATGCACAGTACCGAGTCTCATTGGCCCTCGCGGACTACGCCTCTGAACTGTCAGCGTCGGAACTGGGAAGCCCGGCGTACTGGGATTCATCTGAGGAGCGCCTGTACGTCTTGCTCGATGGACTATTGCTCACGGTCAAGCCGCGAGTCGTCGGCTCTGCGGACACCGAACTGCGAGATGCCGCCGTTGCGCTTGCAGCAACTGCCACACGAAACCTCTGAACCGTGCGGTTCGGCATTGCCGGCTTCGATGATCACCGTACGAACTGGATGGCAGGCCTTCTTCGTGGACCACCCAACTAGGCGCTGCATCTTGACGATCCCGGGATACCACATCCCAGTTGCCGTGCTTCCCTCCTGGGTACGGCCGACGGGTCGGCCGGGTCGTGCTAGCCTGAGACCAACCGGCGCGGCCTCGCAGCTGAGCGCCAAAGCCGTTGGACGGACTGAGAGGCCAGCGTGAAAGGGTGCTTGAGCGTGCGGCATGTCTGAGCGGATAGCGATTCTCGCAGCCCTCCTGCTTGTGGCATGTGTGGGTAGTGACGGTGGCGGCGCGCAATGCGCTGTCGGGTCCGAGGGCTGCGAGTGCACACCAGGTGCCGCCTGTGACGGTGTGCTCATCTGCTTGTCCGAGCTCTGCGTGAGCCCGCCGGGTGATAGCGCCGCCGGTGGCGACGGCGACGGCGATGGCGATGGCGTTGGAGACGGTGACGGTGACGGCGATGGCGGTGATGGCGACGGTGATGGCGTTGGAGACGGCGACGGTGACGGCGATGGCGGTGATGGCGACGGTGACGGCGACGGTGATGGCGATGGCGATGGCGATGGCGATGGCGATGGCGATGGCGATGGCGATGGCGATGGCGATGGCGATGGCGATGGCGATGGCGACGGTGACGGCGATGGCGATGGCGACGGTCGATGGGGCGCGTGCGAAACCAGTGACGATTGCCAACCCGGAGCGGGCTGCACCGTGTTCGTTGATGCGGGCAGTTTTTGCAGGGCGTCGTGCCTCGAGGTAGAGGACTGCCCGACTCCCAGCGACGGCGATGCCACCATCGCATGCTCCGGGTTTGTATCGCAGTCGTGCAGGCTCGAATGTGCTGGTGGAAAGACCTGCCCAACGGGCATGAGTTGCATCAGCGCGATCGGGCCGAACGGCGGGGATGTTTGCGTCTGGCCTCCCTAGGTAGCGCTCGCGCACCAATAGTTTGAGCAGTGCGACGACACGCCACGGGCGCGATCACCTCGCCCCTTCCGACAACCATCGCTCCGTACCGGAAGTAGACCGACGCCGTCCAACTAGGCGCTGCAGCTTGACGAGCCCGGGACACCACATCCCAGTCGACCACCTCCTCGGACCGGCCGCTCCGCGGCCGGGCTGTGCTAGCCTGAAGGCCAACCGGCGCGGCCTCGCAGCTGAGCGCCAAATCCGTTGGACAGCCGCAACGAGCGACCAAGGATGATGGTTGTTGGGCCGGCAGCGGCGGCCAACGGAGCTGTCGAATCATTGCGAGGCCGAAGG
>Ga0315336_1002019_pt1 | contig 33907 bp, 28 predicted proteins | sample ASW5metaG_FD_204512 | JGI IMG/M metagenome (GOLD analysis project Ga0315336, IMG submission 204512) | Ammonia-oxidizing marine archaeal communities from Monterey Bay, California, United States - ASW #5 | ecosystem: Environmental > Aquatic > Marine > Intertidal zone | place: USA: California...
TTATATACAGCCCGCGAGCACAGAAGTCCCTTATGCTCGAAATGGCGCACTTTTTCGGACCAGAACATCAAAAGCAGTCATCCTTGCCCATCAATGGGGCGCAAAAAAAGAAAGCTGGTATTTTCTCGCCGATATTTTGCGAGAAAAAGGAATTGCATCACTGGCACTTCAAAGCAGTGGAACCCGCGACGTGTTGGGGGCAATTGACTTCATGATTGCGGAAGGCTATTCCGACATCACTTTAGTAGGTGCAAGTATTGGTGGCGGAGCCATATTGCATGCATTGGAAATAAACCCAACGTCACCGATAGCTAAAGTAATCCTCTTGGCTCCGGCCGAAGGGCCCGCTCTTCAAAATTCTCAAATTGACAAGCTTGTGATAGTTGCAGAAAAAGATTTCTTTCGAAAAAATTCCTATATTGCATACAACTCTGCAAGCAATCCAAAAACTCTGAAAGAATACACAGGAGCGAAACACGCTCAAGATTTGTTTGAGAGTGAGCATAAAGAAGATTTGGTTACAACAATTGTTGAGTTCTTGAAGAAAAAACCGAACTGAAGCTGGTTCTGGCCTAAAAGTTATTTTCAATCCAAAAACGCACGTCATCATATTGATGACTTTTTTGTGCTAAAAAACGCCCCTCAATAGCTTCTAGCCGTTCTATGCCACAATATTCTCCGGGACAACGTTTAACATAGAAAGCTGGAATTCTCTTACACATATGACTCTCATTGAAGAAATCGAGCTTCAGTTCGAAATTTTGCTTTCTGCTTCTCAGATTGCCCAGATAACCTCATTATGCGACGCCATGATATTTAAGAAAGAGGCCACTGAATAAGCGCGAAGCCGTGCCACTGAGAGGAACCATTTTCGTACACTCCGATGCAACCGCGCACTTCCCATTCGTGTTCGCGCTCGTTAATATCCTTGTCGATAAACAACGAAGGATAAAAACTACCATGCCGTTAACACCAGTTCAGCGCGGGGTTCTTCGCGGCATGGCCAGTGCAATGGCAGTTACCATTATAGTTTTCCTGATTGCCGTAAAAACCAATATATTTCCGCATCCGGTTAGCAATACTTTACCGGATCGAGCCATTTTCGTCGGGACTTGGGGAATGGCAATCGTCGCGTGGCTGGCTCTTTGTATTGGCGCACTAGCCCGGCATCGTTTTCTCAGTGATAAGGACATAGATGGAAGCGGTCTGACAAAGGGATCGAACCGGGCGATCATTCTTCAGGCCGTCCTGCAGAATACGCTAGAACAGGTCACACTTGCCGGGTTTGTTTATGGATCCTGCGCAATTTTGCTACCGTATCATTGGCTGCCTGTTATACCGGCTAGTGCACTTTTGTTTTCTTTGGGAAGGGCGCTCTTTTTTCGAGGATATGGCAGCGGTGCTGCGGCAAGAGCGTTGGGTTTTGGCCTCACATTCTATCCTACAATAGCGTTACTCGGACTATGCATTGTGAATGGTATCTTTGATTTTTCATAGATTGGTAAATGTTAGCGGCAATATTTTTAGGTCAGCATTCTCACTACTACAAAACAGGCCGAGAGGCTACCCGCCTGCGGATGACTGGGGCCGCTTTCAGGCAGCCCCAATCTGCTCAGACCTTCACATCGTAGCTGACGTGAAAAGAGCGTATGCGATGTAAAGGGTTGAAAGTGTGCCCATCAGGAAGGCCGGAACACGGATGAAAGGAATGCCTGAATAGTACAGCAAGGCAAAAGCCGTCCTGCCGACAACTATCAACAAGGCCGCCAGCTCAACGCCAGCTCCTTGCAAACCTGAAATGGCGCCTGCGGCAAGAACCGGAACAATGTAAGCTGCAGATTCAATTTGATTTTGATAGGTGCGTTGAATGCGAAGCGCTAGGGCTGAACGCTCTACCGGTCCGCGATTTGCGGAAAAACCAAAACCAAAGCCTTGCGTGGCATAGGTGTAGAAAATTTCGTTGCCAAGAAGAAACAGAGTGAGAAGTCCAAATAGTGTAAGGGCCGCGAGTAAAGACATGAGAGTAATTCCTTGTAAAACCAACCAGTTGGTTATTTAGAGTTCAAAAGTTAGGATGTTAAGTATCGAACAGCTCGTTCACCCGCGTTCAGGATAACGTCTGCATCCTGGTTCAGTTTCGATGCAACCAAACAGGCATTCATATTATCCTGTAAGTCGATGGAGAGTTGTTCATTGGAGCCGTCCTGAGTAAGCACTCCTTCAGCACGAAGCTCCTCGATTATTTGTCCGTAATAACAAGCGAACCTTTCGAATGCGCCTCGAACAGCTTCGCGCACTCGGTCGTTGGTTGTAGAGAGCTCAACGCCGATGTTCACAAAGGGGCATCCACGAGAGAAACCGTCTTGGTCGTATAGAGAAGAATGGGACTCATAAATACGTCGATAAATTTCCCGTAGCCTATCCAAAGGTTTTTCGACAACTTCAAACGCGCCCTCGAATATATAATCGACTGTCCGATCAGCAGCGCGAGCAACTGCAGCGACGGCCAGTTCTTCCTTAGAACCGAAATGCTGATAGACAGTCGCCTTGTTGACCCCGGCGCTTCGGCTAAGATCATTCATATTTGTCGCGTGATAACTTGTCTTCCAGAATAAGTCGATCGCCGCATCAACGATTTGTAGCTTAGTGTCTTGTTTACTCATGCCACTCTAATTAACCAACCGGTTGGTAATTATCAATATATGAGTAGATCACATTAGTGTTACCAGAAATTAATGAGCAATATGCCTTTTGAAATTGTCGCTTAGGATATCCAGCAAGAGCAACGATAATCTATTCTTTACGCAGAATGAACCGTTGTATTTTCCCGCTTGGCGTTTTCGGCAAGGAATCCATAAATTTAACCTGACGAGGGAAGGCATGTTTTCCAAGCCTGTTGCGAACATGCTGTATCAAGTCCTCAGCCAAAGTGTCTTCGCTCTGATACCCCGGATGGAGCACGACAAAAGCCTTAACAATTTCACCACGTTCCTTGTCAGGAATACCCACCACAGCACTTTCCGAGACGGCGGCATGTTCCAGCAGACAACTCTCAACATCAAAGGGACCAATACGGTAGCCAGACGACGTGATCACATCATCGCTGCGCCCGACAAAACTAATTGACCCGTCATCATTTTCTTCGACGGTATCACCGGTCAAATAATAATCACCAATCCACCCCTCGCCCTCCATCCCCAAATAGCCATCGAAGAAGAAGAGTGGCGAGTTCGATCGATCTATTGCCAAAATTCCCTGTGTTCCCTGTGGTAAAGGGTTACCCTCATCGTCAACAACCTTCAATGTAAAACCGGGCATGGGAAATCCTGCTGAACCCGGGCGCACGTCGTGATGCAAACCATGGTGGTTAGCCAACACCATTCCACATTCGGTCTGACCGTACTGATCGAGCAAATCACAGTTGATATTTTGCTTGAACCAGCGCATGACTTCCGGGTTTAGGGGTTCCCCGGCGCTTGAGGCAACGCGCAGATTGTCAGCAAGACTTTTGGCGGCCTGGGAATCTTCAGCGATGATCATGCGATAGGCTGTCGGGGCGCCGGCAAAGTTTGTAATACCTAGCTCCTGCACCAATTCTGCCGTACTTTCAACAGTAAAGGGGCCTTCGTTGAAGGTGGTCTGATGGCCGAGCAGTAAGGGTCCGACAACCGCGTAATATAATCCGTATGCCCATCCCGGATCAGCTATATTCCAGAAAATATCCTTCGGCTGAAGATCCAACGCAAATTGCATATAGCCGGAGAATCCAGCCAGTCCCCGTAGCGGGATTTTAAGGCCTTTCGGAGCCCCCGTGGTGCCAGATGTGAACATCATCAGGAATGCATCTGTCCCTCTCCGCATCACCGGCAGGAAACTGTCAGATTGCTTGTCAACTTCAGTCGTGAAATCAACGTCATTGTTGTCTCCATCTATGGACATTATGACTAGTTGATCTTCGAGCCCGTCCAGCTTGGATCTATTGCTTTTATCGGTTACCACGATTTTGGCATCCGAGGACGAAATACGATGCTCAATTGCTTTCGGTCCAAACGCTGTAAAAAGCGGCTGATAAACCGCACCGGCACGTAAAACACCTAAAATTAGAGCAACAAGTTCAGGTATTCTGGGCAATAGGCCCGCAACCCTATCACCAGGGCGCACACCGTGCGCGACAAGCAGATTTGCAATCTTCGCTGATTTAACCTGCAATTCCTCAAACGTACAACTACCGCTCTGACCAGATATTCTTTTCCAATTTAACGCTACTCGGTTTTCTCCAATATGGCGGTCGCAACACTCGACGCAAGCATTGATCCCTGTGTCAAAATTTCCCTGGAACTCGCCGGTCAGTTTTGTAGCGTCAAAAGCTTCATAAAATAACTGATATTCAGGTCGCGCGATCATGATTGTTTAACCCCCAAGTTATCCTCATTAAAGAGGCTGTTTCATGCTGTCATACGAAAGTAAAATTGGCAACAATCCGAATTTGCCGTAATTCATTGTTTTTTTTGGCCGGAATTTTGGTGTTTTGCGGGCCTTTTTTTGGGTGTCACCTTAAACGGTCTGAAATGGCAGTAAGGCGATACATATCGCGCAGAACAGGCTTTTCGATAAGCTTGCCGTCTATCACTACTAAACCGGTATCCGCCTCTTCAAACGTCTCGATGATCCGGCGGGCACGAGCAATTTCGTCCGCGTTCGGTGTAAAAATTTCGTTGAGAGCTGCTATTTGTTTCGGATGGATCGAACCTTTCCCCGAGAAGCCAATTGCCTTCGCCTGTTTAGCCGCTACCACCATGCCTTCCATATCTTCAAGATCAAGATAGGGAACATCGATGAGATCGAGACCCGCGGCCGCGGCAGCATGTACAACGCGAGAGCGCGCATAGAGCAATGGCTCCCATGCATTTTCGCATCTCAATTCGGCAGCCATGTCGACACCACCAAAAAACAAAGCGTCGATGCGTGACGAACATTGCGCAATTTCAAACGCCGCTTCCAGACCCGCATTTGTCTCGATGATGACATGCAGACGCGTATCATGACCGCGTTCCGTCAGCAAAGTATCAAGCAGTGCCACTTCTTCAGGGGTTTTGACCTTGGGCAACATCAAAGCTGGTGGCGGCGTATCGGTTGCAAGTATGGCATGTATGTCGGCGATGCCGAAAGCTTCACGGAGGCAGTTGATACGAACGATGCATTCTACATCGTCATCAATCCGAGATGTTTCAAAAAGGGCTAATGCAAGTTTGCGTGCTTCTTCTTTATCCTTTGGCGCAATGCCGTCTTCAAGTTCTACACAAACTATGTCCGCTCCCGAAGACAATGCCTTTGGAAACATTTCGGGCTTCAGCCCCGGAGTAAAAATAAAACTTCTGCGTGACCGTATGATTTGTTCGCTCATAATTTTTCTTCAAGATTAGCAATTAAATTTATGCCAACATTTTGGCCTCGTTTAAATCGCCACCAATCTAAACATAATCAAGATCCGCCCGAGTTCGATCGTCAACTACATTACCGGTGTTTACTGTCGAACTCGGTTCTAAAAGTAACACTTCGCATATACCGTCTACTGCAACCGGGCAATGTTCGACACCGTGAGGCACGATAATGAATTCTCCTTCATTGATAATTTCATCTCGATCCCTGAATTTCATCATGAGTTTACCTTTGTGCACGAAGAATAACTCATCCTCTATTTCGTGATGATGCCAAATAAATTTACCTTCGAGTTTAACCAACTTGATATGCATATTATTCACCTGGCCGGCGATCCGAGGGCTCCAGGCCTCGGAAATCTTGGCAAAGGATTGATCAAGGTTCTTCGGTCCAAGTGGCGAAAGATGTTTATTAACACCAGCCACATCTTTTTGTATTGTACGCAATTGAGTTTCAAGTTCCGGGCTATCAGCGGGATAGTCGCCATCCAGCGCAGCCGTACCGATAGTGAATCCGGCAGCACCTGACCGGCGAACAATCTCAATTCGTTCACGGCTACCGATAGAGCCTGCCATGATGACCGGTTTGTCAACTGCCGCGCATACAGCAGCCATAAGGCCAGTAACATTTTCGGACGAACGATAGGCCAGTAGATCCAAGCCATTTACGCCCTCTCGAGAATTTAGTTCTACAGCGCTAGTCACAATCTCGTCTATTGAACCTGCCAATGCACTTGGATGGCCCTCAATCCGACCGGGAAACGGGTAATACTGAATTTTTGTGCCATTCAATATAGGCAATACTTCGTCAACATTAGTGCCCCCTAACAAAATATCGACACCAATTTGTACGGCGGCTTTTGCCGATGCCAATTCGCTGTCTTTGTCGAGGGAAACCACTTCCAGATAGCTTGTCGCTCCCCCTGCATTGATAGCTTCATTTAGCTGCTTCAGGCGCTCAAAGGGCAGACCCACGTCTTTAAAACCAATGTGATGAACTCCGGCCGCCAGCGCTGTTGCCAAATGCTGTTCTGCATCCTCGACAGTTTTATCGTTCCGTGTAAGCATGAAAATAAACCGCAGTCCCATTTTGTCACTTCCTTTCGTTTCGACGAAACAAACGATATGCGCTGTCCAGCACGGTATCAAGGTAAGTTGAGCAAACAATAACCTTTTTGGCTATGCCAAATACCGGCCAAAAATCACTCAACAAAAAAACAGCCTCTACTTTTTACGCATTTAGTTCGATTTACTTCAACCCTTTTCATATGGATCGAATTTTACACCAATACATTAGAGGAGAACGATTAACGTTACATGGCTGTTAGGGCCACAATATTATATATTTCATTAGCGAGTGATTTTCGTATGAGAAATATATTTCTTTTATTGACTTTCGTTTATTTTCGTATTCTAGTGAAAACGCTTCTAAATTAAAGCAACTGCAGTCTCAAATCTGTAGAATAAAATATGGGAGACATATCAATGAAAAAGTTGTTATTGGCCTCAGCCGCCGTAATGGTGCTGAGCCTTACAACCGTTAGTCCTGCTTCGGCGGGAGAGGCGGAAGCCAAAAAGTGGGTAAATGACGAATTCCAACCTTCAGCCCTGTCAAAAGACGACCAGATGAAGGAAATGCAGTGGTTTATTAATGCAGCAAAACCATATGCAGGAATGGAAATAAACGTCCTATCGGAAACCATTCCGACTCACGAGTATGAATCGAAGACACTTACAAAAGCCTTCGAGGAAATTACCGGCATTAAAGTCAATCATCAGCTGTTGGGTGAAGGCGAAGTTGTTCAGGCTGTTCAGACGCAGATGCAGACAAACCGTAACCTTTATGATGCTTACATTAATGATTCTGATTTGATCGGAACGCATTCGCGACTTCAGTTGGCTGTTAATCTTTCCGATTGGATGGACGGAGAAGGAAAAGCTGTTACCAATCCTGGCCTGGATCTCGATGATTTCATCGGGCGCAGTTTTACAACGGGTCCTGACGGAAAATTGTACCAGCTTCCTGATCAGCAGTTTGCGAACCTCTACTGGTTCCGTAAAGACTGGTTTGATCGCGCAGACCTGAAAGAAAAATTCAAGGCAAAATACGGCTACGAACTAGGTGTTCCTGTCAATTGGTCAGCTTACGAGGATATCGCGGCATTTTTCTCTAATGACGTGAAAGAAATCGATGGCGTTCGAATTTACGGACATATGGATTATGGTAAACGCGCGCCTGACCTGGGCTGGCGTATGACCGACGCGTGGCTTTCCATGGCTGGAGCTGGCTCCAAAGGGCTTCCAAATGGTCGCCCGATTGATGAATGGGGCATTCGCATGAAGGAAGGCTCTTGCAATCCTGAAGGCGCATCTGTTTCACGCGGTGGTGGAACAAATGGACCTGCGGCCGTTTACGCAATCCGTAAATGGGACGAATGGCTCCGCCAATATGCGCCACCTGCTGCGGCTGACTATGATTTCTATCAGTCATTACCTGCTTTGAGTCAGGGTAACGTTGCCCAGCAAATCTTCTGGTATACTGCCTTTACAGCGTCAATGGTTGCACCAAAAAGCGACGGTAATAACACAGTAGATGATGCTGGCAAACCGCTATGGCGCATGGCTCCTTCTCCCCATGGACCCTATTGGGAAAAAGGACAAAAACTTGGATACCAGGACGTGGGCTCTTGGACTATGTTCAAATCCACTCCAGTTGATCGGCGACAAGCTGCATGGCTTTATGCACAGTTTGTTACATCAAAAACGGTTGATGTGAAGAAAAGCCAGGTTGGACTAACCTTTATTCGGGACTCCACAGTCAATCATGCCAGCTTCACCGAGCGGGCGCCAAATCTAGGTGGCCTGGTAGAATTCTATCGTTCACCGGATCGGGTACAATGGACACCAACAGGCGTCAATGTCCCAGATTATCCAAAATTGGCTCAACTCTGGTGGCAGAATATCGGAGACGTAAACTCCGGTGCCTTTACACCTCAGCAAGCTATGGATCGTCTTGCTGGTGAAATGGATCAAGTAATGGCTCGTATGCAACGGGCCGACGAAGCCAACAACACTTACGGTGGATGTGGCCCTCGTTTGAATGAGCCTAAAGACCCCGCGGACTGGATTGGTAAGGGCGGCGCAAAAGCCAAACTCTCCAACGAAAAGCCTCAAGGTGAAACCGTCAATTATGATGAGCTCGTCAAAAGCTGGACAAAATAAACCTGGGTGAATTTACACCAGAATACAATCCGAGGCGAAAATCGCCTCGGATTACATATTTTTAATATAGAATAATCAGCTCGTCCATATTCACTTAGGTACCCGATGTCCCTTGAACTCAAACAAGTCACCAAAATTGTTGACGGTGAAACATATATTTATCCGACGAATTTGCATCTAGAGGCAGGGACGTTCAATATTCTACTGGGGACAACCTTGTCCGGTAAAACTACCTTGATGCAATTGATGGCGGGCTTGGATAAGCCGTCGTCAGGTGAAATCTGGTTCGACGGCGCAAACGTGACAAATATGGCTGTTCAGAAACGCAATGTTTCCATGGTATATCAGCAATTCATCAACTACCCTAACATGTCCGTGTTCGATAATATTGCGTCCCCCCTACGGGTTGCCAAAATGCAGCATGGCGAAATTGAAAAACGTGTCGGAGATATTGCCGAAATACTGCAAATTTCTCAAATGCTCGACCGGCGTCCCTCTGAGCTTTCAGGCGGTCAGCAACAAAGAGTGGCGATGGCAAGAGCACTTGTCAAAGACTCCCAACTCATATTATTTGATGAACCTCTGGCAAATCTTGATTTCAAACTGCGCGAAGAATTACGCGATGAACTGCCGCGTATTTTTTCCGAGCGCAATAGTGTGGTCGTTTACGCCACAACCGAACCGTCCGAAGCATTACTCTTTGGTGGTAAAACAGCAGCGATGTATGAAGGCACAGTTGCCCAATTTGGTGACACGGGAGAGGTCTATCGACAGCCGCGCAATCTGAAAAGTGCGCAAGTATTTTCCGAGCCCCCCCTGAACACAGCAGTTGTACATAAATCTGAAAATGTATTCAAAATAAATGACGACGTTAGTTGGCCTGTCGCGAAAGCTTATGAGCATATTTCCGACGGTGAATATACGGTCGGCATTCGCCCTCACCACGTCTATCCGCATCGAATGAATGACGAACACATCGCCATCGAAGGAGTAGTGCAAGTTGCAGAGTTAAGTGGTTCTGAAAGTATGATCCATTTTACGACATTGGGAAACTCCTGGGTCTCGCTCTCACACGGTGTTCATGCTTTTGCTGCCCAGGAAAAGACCACGCTTTATGCTGATGTAGCCAATTGCTTTTATTTCGATACCGATAATAAACTGATCACGGCGTAGTGGTACAAGGGACTTAACTAAATGGCCAAAATTACGCTTTCAAACTTACGGCATAGTTATTTGCAGAATCCAAAGGATGATGCGGACTGGGCCTTGAAGAAATTGGATCTCGAATGGGATGATGGAGGCGCATACGCCCTTCTCGGCCCGTCAGGCTGCGGAAAAACTACCCTTTTGAACTTAATTTCCGGATTGCTAACTGCAAGCCACGGTCAAATTCTGTTTGATGATCAGGATGTCAGCCTCCTGCCGCCCGACAAACGACATATTGCGCAGGTATTCCAGTTCCCTGTCGTATACGACACCATGACAGTATATGACAATCTTGCGTTCCCCTTGCGCAACAGGGGTATCGATGAAGGTACTGTAGATCGTCGTGTACGCGAAGTAGCTGATATGACGGATTTAACATCCATGTTAACGAGACGCGCTTCAAAATTAACAGCCGATGGAAAACAAAAAATCTCGCTAGGTCGCGGAATGGTTAGAACGGATGTAAATGCCATACTGTTTGATGAACCGCTGACTGTAATCGACCCCCATCTCAAGTTCCAACTACGCTCAAAATTGAAGGAACTGCATGACAGGGTCAATCGAACAATGATTTATGTCACACATGACCAGACAGAGGCGTTGACCTTTGCCGACAAAGTGGTGGTCATGAACATGGGTGAAGTCGTCCAGATTGGGACGCCCGTTGACTTATTTGAACGTCCGCAACATACGTTCGTCGGGCATTTTATCGGCTCCCCTGGCATGAATGTCATTCCCTGCGAAATTCACGACGGGCAGGCCCATTTGTCCGGACAACGGTTAGAAACAGTTAATAAGAGTAGCGCCAGCACAACCGGCGCCGAGATTGGAATCCGCCCGGAGTTCATTTCTTTCTCAGATCATGGATTACCGGTAAAAGTCGTGAAAGTGAGCGACTCTGGCCGCTTCAATATTGTTGAGGCCAATTGTGACGGGTATAAAATCAAATTGCTTTTAGAAGAAGGTGCGCCGATACCTTCTGAAGATGCAAAGATCAAATTCGACCCTTCAAGTACCCGAATTTATGTTGATGGCTGGTTATCAGGATTGGAGGGAACAGTATGAATAAAACTGTAAATCAGAAAGCCTGGTTTCTCGTTCTGCCCGTACTGGCGCTGGTCGCCTTCAACGCGATTATCCCATTGATGACCGTCGTCAATTATTCTGTTCAAGAGACGTTCGGAGACAATACTTTCTTTTGGGCCGGTGTCTTATGGTTCGAAGAAATTTTGCGATCAGAACGATTTCATGCCTCTCTTGGCCGGCAACTTTTCTTTACGTTTAGTATTCTTGCTATAGAAATTCCACTTGGTGTCATCATTGCGCTCGCCATGCCGCGAAAAGGAATTTGGGTTTCCGTATGCCTTGTCCTGATGGCAATGCCGCTACTAATCCCCTGGAATGTGGTAGGCGCAATGTGGAACATATTTGCCTTACCGGACATTGGGCTATTAGGTAAAATGCTCAACGGCATGGGTATCGACTACAATTTTACCCGGCAACCTGTCGCGGCATGGGCGACTTTGATAGCGATGGATGTTTGGCATTGGACATCACTTGTTGTTTTGCTGGCTTATGCGGGGCTTGTGTCAATACCCGACGCATACTATCAAGCGGCAAAAATTGACGGGGCAAGTTCCTGGGCAATTTTCAGGTACATACAACTACCAAAGATGAAGCGGGTGCTCACAATCGCTATCCTGTTGCGATTTATGGATAGCTTTAATATCTATACCGAGCCGTTCGTACTAACAGGCGGCGGCCCTGGAAATTCGACAACATTATTGTCAATCGATCTCGTAAAATTAGCGCTTGGCCAATTTGATCTAGGCCCTGCGGCGGCTATGTCGCTTATTTATTTCCTGGTTATTTTACTCTTAAGCTGGGTTTTCTATACCTTGATGATGCGAAACGAGGAACAGTGATGAAACGCCTTGGCTGGTTGATACCTACTCTTTATATCCTGTTTCTCATGCTTCCGATTTATTGGCTTGTGAGCATGTCCTTCAAGACGACCAATGAGATATTGGGATCCTTCACGTTATTTCCGCAAGAATTTACGCTAGCAAACTATAAAACCATATTTACGGACTCTACTTGGTATCTTGGTTACGTGAATTCCTTAATCTATGTGAGTTTGAATACGGTCATATCTGTCGCCATTGCCCTACCCGCTGCCTACGCTTTTTCACGATACAGGTTTTTAGGCGACAAACATTTGTTCTTCTGGCTTTTGACAAATCGAATGGCTCCGGCAGCCGTGTTTGCGCTGCCGTTTTTCCAATTATATTCCGCTGTTGGGCTATTCGATACGCATTTAGCTGTTGCTCTGGCTCATACTTTGTTCAACATCCCCCTCGCCGTCTGGATTCTGGAAGGTTTCATGTCAGGTGTACCGAAACAACTCGACGAAACTGCATATGTTGACGGCTATTCGTTTCCCAGATTCTTTATAAAAATATTCGTGCCAACCATAGGTTCAGGCGTAGGTGTCGCCGCATTTTTCTGTTTCATGTTTTCCTGGGTTGAATTATTGCTGGCAAAGACTCTAACCGCTGTCGCCGCAAAACCCATTGCCGCAACCATGACGAAGACAGCGTCTTCATCCGGCTATGAGCTTGGCTTGCTTGCAGCGGCCGGAGCGCTGACAATCATCCCCGGCGCAATTGTTATATATTTTGTGCGTAACTACATTGCCAAGGGTTTCGCCCTTGGTCGTGTTTAGGAGTAAATCATGGATCTTTCCTGGATGGCCTGGACCTGGCCAACAGCGGCATTCTTCATTTTTATCGCACTCTCAATAACGACACTTGGTGTTTGGGAATATTTTAAACCAGGCGGCGATCCAAGAACGGGCGTATTTTTGATAGACACGACCCGCGGAGACCGATTATTCATATCTCTGCTTGGATCAGCATTCATTTTTCTTGCCTGGCTCGGCCTTATGAACGCTGAACTTTATTGGCCTTTGGTAATTGCCATATTCTGGTCTGTTTTTGTCTTTCGCTATGTCTAGTTATTACGCTGAAAACTGCGGCAGCGGTAACACCTGCGGGTGCATAATTGGTGAAGGTTTTTTCGATAGGATCGCGCGTTTAATTGGTTCCAACTGCCTACTTCATCTAATTTCAAATCACTAGAATTGTCGATTTTTTTCAGTTACAGTCTGATAAAAATACTGCGAAGGTAAGAAAATCGATGGCCGATGTTCCAACAAACATAGACTGGCTTAACAGGACAATTGAAGACCCGTTGGACCCCGAATTACCAATTTGTGATGCGCATCATCACTTGTGGGATTTTCGAACCGACAGAGTAGCGCAACGGTATCTTCTAGATGAAATCCTCAGTGATTTGAATAGCGGCCATAACGTCGTCTCTACAGTATTTATTGAATGCGGCTCAATGTACCGGTCGACGGGGTTGGACTCCCTGAAACCGGTTGGCGAAACTGAATTCGTCAATGGCATTGCCGCAATGAGCGCGTCAGGCCTTTACGGCGGTGCGCGTATTGCGGCGGGAATTGTCGGCTCCGCCGATCTCATGCTAGGGGATGCTGTTAAACCGGTGCTAGATGCGCATATTGAAATAGGGGGAGGTCGATTTCGCGGTATTCGACACCGTGCGCCGTGGGATCCAAGCGATGACGTGCCCAACTCCCAGCCAACGACAATTGAGAATTTATACCTGGACGAAAAATTTCGCCAGGGTTTTGCAAATCTGGCGCCTCGTAACCTCAGCTTTGAAGGATGGTGCTATCATCCGCAAATTCCGCAGCTGACCGACCTTGCACGTAGTTTTCCGGATACAACCATAATCCTTAATCACTTTGGCGGACCCTTGGGGATCGGACCTTACAAAGGAAAGCATGACGAATATTTTCCGGCCTGGAAACAAGCTGTAACTGAACTCGTTTCCTGTCCAAATGTCGTCGCGAAACTCGGGGGCATTAACATGGAAATAAATGGCTTCGATTGGCATCTTAAGAAACAGCCACCATCCAGCAAAGAGTTAATGGAAGCTACCAGGCGGTTTTATGAACATACAATCGAGCAGTTTGGCCCAAAACGATGCATGTTTGAATCAAATTTCCCCGTCGACAAGGTAAGTTGCAGCTATAATATTTTATGGAATTCATTCAAGCGGCTTACGGCCGATTATGGTACGACGGAAAAAAGGGATCTATTTCACGATACCGCTAGCCGGATCTACCGACTGGGCTGAACGAAGAAAATCAATAGACTGGCCGGTACTCGTACTTGTTCCCGTAACAAACGCAGTTGGCATGGCAGTACAAGCACCCTTAATCGACATTTTATTTCTTCAGTAATTTATAATATAGTGACAGTGAAATGCTTAACCATCTTAACTTAGCCGCTATTTTTCGGGAGGGGAAATTCAATGACAAATTTTGACCTTGGCTCGTATTCTCGCGAGATTACAACAACATCTTCAACAGCTAAAAGGGAATTCGATCAGGGGCTGGTTTGGTTATTCGGATATAATCATGAAGCGGCAGCGGAATGCTTCGAGAGAGCGATTTCTGCCGACCCAAAATGCGGTATGGCTCACTGGGGCGTCGCCTACGCCATAGGACCTAATTATAACAAACCATGGGAATTTTTTGAAGCCGACGAACGTGTTGCTACCCTAAAACGCGCCCATGTCGCGATCGAAGAAGCGCAGACGTTGCGTGACAGTCTCACGCCACTGGAAGTCGCGCTCATCGACGCACTGGCAGACCGGTTTCCCGAAGACCCCGAAATAGAAGATTATTCACCGTGGAATGACGCTTTCTCGGATGCCATGCGAACAGTCTATTCCGAACATGGGGGTGACCTGGATATATCCTCTCTTTTTGCAGAGGCGCTTATGAACCGTACTCCTTGGTTGTTATGGAACCTTTCTACGGGCGAGCCCAACGAGGGTGCCTCCACGGTTGAAGCCCAGGGTGTCCTTGAACGCGCCTTCAATGAATTGCCGGACGCCTGGGATCACCCGGGCCTACTGCACATGTATATTCATTTGATGGAAATGTCGCCAACACCAGAAAAAGCACTGCGGCATGGTGACCGGCTGGTCGACCTTGTCCCGGACAGCGGTCACCTGGTTCATATGGCCACTCATATCGACGTTTTGTGCGGAGAGTATCAGAATGTGATCTGGAGAAACCATCGGGCGGCACAAGTCGACCGGAAATATGAAGCCATTGCCGGTGGCGAGAACTTCTACACACTTTACCGTATTCATAATGTACATTTCGAGGCATATGGCGCAATGTTTCTGGGCCAGCCAGAAAAAGCGCTTGCGGCCTCCGAAGAGCTGATGCGCATGCTTCCGGAACCGGTCGTCCGCTTCATGCCTGAATTATTCGAATCCTTTTATGGCAAAAAGATTCACGTCATGGTGCGCTTTGGACAGTGGCAAGAGATTTTAGATGAACCGTTTCCCGAAGACCAAGAGCTTTACAGTTACACAACCACCGCTATGCGGCAGGCACGAACAATTGCTCTCGCTAATTTAGGAAGAATAGAGGAAGCGGAAGAAGAGCGAAAACTGGCCATCGCAGCTGGCAAAGCCGTACAAGAAGGACGCATGGTGTTCAACAATACCTGCGAAGATGTGTTAAAAATCGGCGACGCCATGATGGATGGTGAACTGGCCTTTAAATCAGGAAAAGTCGAAGAAGGACTCGATCATTTGCGACATTCTGTAAAACTTGATGACGCCTTGTTATATGATGAACCCTGGGGGTGGATGCAGCCGACACGGCATGCGCTAGGCGCCCTTCTCATGGAAGTCGGGCAATTTGAAGAAGCGGAAGCAATCTATCGCGCCGACTTAGGGCTCGACGGCACATTGGCAAGGGCTTGTCAGCATCCACGCAACGTATGGAGCTTGCATGGGCTTCACGAATGCCTTGACCGTAGAGGCGAACAGACCGAAACACCACATATCAAACTGATGCTCGACCAGGCTATTGCCCGTGCAACTGTACCGATCCATGCGTCCTGTTATTGTCGAAATCGGGCCAAAGAAGCCGCCTGAAGAAAACAGCTCCCATAAAGAAAGCTGCCGCTCCCAATTAGGAGCGGCAGCTTTCTTTGCGCCATTCTGATTACTGAGTTTGAACCGGTTCTTTATATGGTCGTTAAAACCGGCAACCCCATCCCGAAAATTTCTATTAATCGTTTAGGTCTTTGGAGTATCCCACCAGAGGACTGTCCAACGTCATATAAGTTGGAACAATCAACAGCTTAAACTCTTATTGCGATTCATGAAATTACTAAAATAAAGGTTTAGCTAATATTATTTTCTAATTTAGAGTTTTCTATTCTATACTAGGTTGGGGGACGAATGACATTAAAAGAAACTACAGATGCGGATTTAACTTTTCCAATTTCGGAAGAGATGTCTTTCATGTTGCTTAATCACATTCTGTTACGTCTTAGAGGAGAGTAAAATATGACTACTTTGGTTATTGGTTTAGACGGCCATGAATCTGGCGATCGCGCCGTAGAATATGGCAAGCGTATGGCCAAGCTGATAGATGGTAGCGAGTTACTATTAGTTTACGTCGTTGAATGGTCTCCATACTCCTTTCAAACGCCAGAAGAAAATGCCGAACGTCATAAACGTCGCGAACAGGAAATCTCGACTGCAATGGAACGTGTCGTTAATCCGTCCGTGGAAAAACTGAAAAAGGACAATGTCAAAGTCAGAGGCTTAGTTCGGCATGGGCACGTCGCAGACATATTGAATGCGATCGCCAAGGAGGAAAGTGCCGAACAAATCATCGTCGGTCGTTCATCGGGGCAAGGGCTGGCTAGCCGGCTTTTCGGAAGCGCGACGTCCAATCTGGTTATGAGTGCAACTGTACCAGTGACAGTAGTTAGTTGAGGGGGGAGACAAGTAATGAGGAAAATTTTTATAGCGTTACTGGCAATATTGCTGACCAGTGGCTGGAATACAGCCGCTGTTGCTCAAGAAGCACAAACACTTGATCAACAAGTAAATGAAGTATTTGCTACGGTTACAGGCCCATTTGTAGGTTTGATTTTCGCGCCAATTCCCGGCACGAGTTTCCCCTGGATTGTTATGTGGCTGGTCATAGCAGCTTCTGTTTTCACAATATATTTCGGACTTGTACAGTTACGGTTTTTCGGACATGCCATAAGCTTGGTGAAAGGTGACTATTCTGACCCCAATGATGCTGGGGAAGTCAGTCATTTTCAGGCACTTGCAACTGCATTATCAGGGACAGTCGGCCTCGGAAATATTGCGGGTGTCGCCGTTGCTGTCGGTATTGGCGGTCCGGGGGCTACATTCTGGATGATCCTCGCTGGTTTACTTGGTATGGCATCAAAATTCACTGAATGTACTCTTGGTGTTAAATATCGGAACGAATATGAAGATGGGACCGTTTCCGGTGGTCCGATGTACTATATATCAAAAGGATTTAAGGAACTCGGCTTACCGGGAGGTAAAATCCTGGCAGTGCTATTCTCTATTTTCTGCATACTTGGTGCGTTGGGGGGCGGAAACATGTTTCAGGCCAACCAGGCTCACGCACAAATTGCAGGTATTTTTGGGGACTACCCCGGATGGATCACAGGGCTGGTCTTCGCCGCCATTGTCTTCGCCGTTATTGTCGGAGGCCTAAAATCTATTGCCCGCGTTACAGAAAAAGTTGTGCCGTTCATGGGCATACTTTATGTGGTAGCAGCGATTATCATCATTCTGATAAATTACGACAAAATCGGTTGGGCATTCAGCCAGATATTTGAAGGTGCGTTCACGGGATTAGGCATTGCAGGTGGCTTTGTAGGCGCCTTGATCCAAGGCTTCAAGCGGGCCGCATTCTCCAATGAAGCAGGCGTTGGCTCGGCGGCGATTGCTCACTCGGCCGTACGGACGAAAGAACCGATCACTGAAGGGTTTGTCTCTTTACTTGAACCGTTTATTGATACTGTCGTCATTTGTACGATGACTGCGTTGGTGATTACGATTTCAGGTCAATTACTTATAGATCCGGCTACGGGTCTTTATATGGTAGAGGGCAACATGATCTCAACGGTTGGCGGTAATTCCGGTGTCGCCCTGACGTCGGCGGCCTTCGGCTCAGCCATAAGCTGGTTCCCGTATATTCTGGCTATAGCCGTTGTCTTGTTTGCTTTCTCGACAATGATTTCATGGTCATATTACGGCTTGAAGGCCTGGACATATCTCTTCGGCGAAGGAAAAAACAAGGAACTGGTTTTCAAGATCATTTTTTGTATCTTTGTTGTTATCGGTGCAGCGGCAAGTCTTGGTCCGGTCATTGATTTTTCTGATGCCGCGATTTTCGCGATGGCCGTTGTCAACATCATCGGGCTGTATTTCCTGATGGGACAGGTCAAGAAGGAATTTAATTCCTACCGAGAACGCCTTGCCTCAGGAGAAATCAAGAAGTTCAAAAATTAAAAATGCAGGAGGCGCCGCTTAAGGCGCCTCCTCTCTCATTGTTTAAACTTGAAACCGGGATACAAACGAGGTGGTGCTGTCCTCGTTATTTGTGCAAATCCCCTGCAACCCTGCCTGTACCCCCTCTACACTTGTCGCCAAAGACATACTCGGCGCGCCTAGATTGTCATCCTGGGCAGCGACCTCCGGTAAATGCGGAATATGTATCCAACCCGCCCGAATTGGCAGGGTATTTACCGCTATGTGATGAAGAATGCCATACATCAAATGGTTACAGCAAAAGGTACCGGCAGCATCGGAAATATCAGCGGGTATGCCGGCTTCTCGCATGGCCAGTACCATGGCACGAATGGGTAACGTTGCGTAATACGCCACCGGTCCATCCGGCACAGTAAGATCGCCTTGCAATTCCTGTCCCGCGTTATCTCTCAACCCATACCGAGCACCATCGTTCAAGTTCTGGGCAATACGCTCAACAGTAAGCATCGACCGACCGCCGAACTCGCCCAGCATGACAACTGCATCAGGCTGCTCCTCTTCAATGGCAAGCCGCACGACGTCAATGCATTTGAAAAAGGTATTCGGGACAATTCTCGAAACGATGGCGACGTTGCCAAGGCGCGTGCCATCCAATTGCCGAGCCACAAGTTCCGCCGGATTAACAGGTGTATTTCCAAAAGCTTCGAAGCCGGTGACCAGTATTTTTTTCATAACGAGCGCCTTTCCAAAGTCAGTCACATTCCTATTGCCTGGTTTCGCCTTCATCCCCGAGCACCGGGAGATTATCTGTGTTGGCTTGCAGGCTTTCTAGCCCTGCAGATGTCAGGCAATAGACACCGCGCGCAGTCCGCTCAAACCAACCGTAATGGTTTTTTTGAAGGATGGAAGCGGCATTTTGAACAGCGGCTTCGTTTCTGATTTCTGCCACTTTCATCTGTTTTTTCTTCTCCAGCACCCGGGCACAGCGCAAGGCATCCTGCCGGTAAGCTGTCATTATCTTGGTGCGGTTCGTCCCCCCGGTATTGGGATCGCCTTTACGCCGTTGAAATTCAGCGACCAGGCGCGTTTTCCGGGCGTTGCTTTTCCGTGGCGCGTAGGTTTTGGGATCCAGCAAAACAGTGACAACCCCATATGGGGCGGGCTCGACGGCGACAGTCATCAAACCGAGCCCCAACTGACGGCAAAGCTTCACATATCCCCGCTGGCGACCCCTCCAGTTCTTTCTCTTGAGCGCTGTATTCGGGGCAAGAACCGCGATATAGACGTCGTCCGTTAAATTTTGCCGGTTAATGCCCTGAAGAACCAATTCCAGAGAAAATATAAGTTTCAGCTCGACAATAACAATTGGGCAACCCTCTTTTGCGCCAACAACATCGCAGCCCTTTATTTCTGCTTTTACTTCGTATCCTTTGGCTTCCAACAAGGACTTCACGGGGTAATATAAGTCGGTTTCTTTTGTCATATTCCCGAGCCCTGTCGTTATATCAGCTCATTTTCCAGCGTTGCTTACGGCGCATCGTTGAAACCGATAAAAGTCGCAACTTACTCAACCGGCCGGCGCGTCGATACTACAGCATTTGCCGGAAAATCATAATCCGGATACCCCATGGCAACGGACGTTTGTATCACGTGGTTTTCCGGTATCCCGGCATGCTCACGCACGACGGGCGACTGCATGATACCCTGACTGTTAATGACGGACCCAATCCCCCGGCTCCAGGCCGCAAGTGCCAGGGTTGTGTGTTCATGGATGAGGGCGCTCTTGTCGCGATCTCGATAATTTCTTCAAGAACCTCTTTTGGAATGGATCTGGCTTATAGCCACGGATGGAACGTCGCCCGTGCACGATTGTATCAAAATTCATGACATCTTCTCTTATTATGTAAGCGTTTAAAACGTGCGGAAAATTTATAGCGCCGTAGTCTAGCGAAGACAGGATTTTTATCAATAGTCTCGGATTTTTAATCGGAAAAAATATGACGGCAAGACCCTATTTTCTCTTAGATCTTTTTTATTCGCCCCGCCGTTGTCGCAGCAATTTTGGAAAGCTGCCGATCAAACCACAACGATTTCCGGCCTGCATCTTCCATTCGCTCTTTTCGTTGTATGGCATTCTTGACCATCATCGCGCCCAGCCAACGTATTGGATCCGGCGGAAAGGCCCCCAAAGGTCCTTTCGCCATTATGGATCGTGTCCATTCATTATCCTGCTCTAACACCATAGCAGTGAGAAATTGTCCGCCCACATAAGACTGACCAACACCATTACCTGAATATCCGAGGCCATAAACAATATCTGGATTGCCGTTCAGAGACCCAAAAAACGGCAAGCCAGTCGTTGACCGATCAGATGGTCCTGTCCAGGTAGCTTCGATATCCGTGTCGACAAGAGTTGGAAAAAAGCGATCAATGGCCTCGCGCAGCTGGTTGGCATACCGGCTGGGCTGATCAAATTTGCGGCTAACGGCATTGTTCATGGAAATCATGTTGCCGCCTTTCCCCATCATCAGACGACCGTCCACCGTGCGACGGTAATAATGAACAAATGCCCGACTATCGATCACCGCTTTACCATCGACCAGACCCATAGTTTCCAACAAATCCGGAACCGGATTGGTGATCGCCATGTCCGATGAAACTAACATGATGTTGCGATTAAAAGCCGGAAACATGGTTGGCATCCAGGCGTTAAGGGCAAGTATGGTTTTCTTCGCAGAGATCATAGCATGAGGTGTTTTAACGGAAGCCGGTCGACCATTATCAAGAGCTATCAAAGGCGTATTTTCATAAATGCGCACGCCCATGTCCAGGGCCACCTGACGCAATCCCCGAACCAGCATGCCAGGATGAAGACTGCCCCCTATTGGCGAGAAGACCCCCTCAATATGTTGTATTGATCCAGCAGCTTTTTGTACCTCTGCGGGTGACCACTGTTGCCAAGTATTGAGGCTCTGTTTCTCCAAAGCGTTTATAACGGTATCGAGCGCCCCAAGCTGTGCGCTATTGGTCGCCGTGTTCAATATACCGTCCACCCGAACATCTGCTTCTATGTGATGATCGCGGCAGAAATCCCGTATATGGAACAGCGCCTGTTCCGATACTCGGACCAGACGAGCGGCCTCCTGTGCCCCGTAAGTGGTCAGCAAAGTGAAATATTTTCCCGACCAGGTCACCATGCAACCGCCATTGCGGCCCGAAGCCCCGCTGCCGCACAACCCTTTGTCAATAAGCACGATATCAAGTGACGGTTTCTGCTTTTTCAGGTGAAGGGCCGTCCACAAACCCGTATAGCCGCCGCCAATGATACAAACATCTGCGCTGGTATCCTGCGTCAGAGAAACCGGTGTAACCGTGCCTTCGCGTTGCAAGGCTTGCGCGAACCAGAATGGTTGAAAAGAAGCTTGTTGCATGGCACCTCAACTGGCAATAACAGGTGCCGAACCGTAGCCGTTCATTGCAAGGGAAGAAAGACTATTTTGAGCGTAATCTCGATTACCTGCTTTAAACCGGCGGCAGTCAGGATCCAACTGTTTTAATCTCCCTGTGAAGATGTGATTACACTATGATCGACAATAAGATTTCCACCGCCCCGGGAAATACCTTAAATGGGTATCCGTAAAATTCAATTTGGTCGCCAGACAAACGCTCAAAAAACAAGAAAGACTGTATTTAGTGGAAAATAAAATCAGAGTTGGAATTCTCGGGCTTGGTATTATGGGGCACAGAATGCTGACATATATGCCAAAAGAGCCGCGTCTCGATGTCGTCGCCGCCTGGGATATTTCACCCGCAGAGTGCGAAAGAGCGCAATCGGCTTTTCCCTGGTTGACTATTGCTGCCGACGCCGATGCCTTGATTTCATCAACTGAGGTTGATCTTGTGTATATTGGTGTGCCGCCGAAATATCACATTGCCTATGCAGAAGCCTGTATTGCCGCGGGCAAAGCCATCTTCTGTGAAAAACCCCTAAGCGTGTCCCTGAGTGAAGGCAAAAGGCTGGTTGAGATGACGCGCCAAAGTGATATTTTCAACGCGGTGAATTTGTCTCTGGCGTCCGCTGGCGCTGTTGACATATTCCGGCAGGAGCTTGCAACCGCGGCATTCGGCACTCCTAAATCAGCGGAAATTACTCTGCAGTTCAGCATGTGGCCCCGCGAATGGCAGCAAACAGCCTCATGGCTCAAATATCGTGAAGATGGTGGTTTCACCCGCGAAGTGACCACCCATTTCCTGTATCTTTGTGAAAGGTTTTTCGGACCAGGTTCCATAAAGTCAAAATCAGTTCACTATCCGGAAAACCGGATATTATGTGAAACCCAGTTAGATGCTGAATTACTCTTTGGCGATGTGCCAGTCACCATTGAATCGAAAGCGGCCGCACATCTCGAAGATCTCATTTCTTTCACCGTCCATGGCACCTCGAAATCCTTTACCCTGCAAGATTTCTATTTTGGCTACCTTCAAGAAGGCGATGTAGACACGCCGCTATTTTCTAAAGAGGATGATGTTGCGGAACAGGCTCGTCAGGCCCAACTCGTAAATCTATGCGATCAGTATTATATGGGCACTAAGCTTCTGCCCTCATTTGCTGATGCTTATGACGTGCAATGCTTGGTCGAACGTTTATTGGAAGATTAATCTGGACGAAAAAGCGTCCCTCGTGGAAGGATAGTATTATGCCGATATTTGGAAAATTCTACCGTTTAATCATGCTGTTACCATTTCTATCCCTGAGTCCGTCCTTGGCGCAATCCGCTGCGGATGGTCCCGATTTCTACCGCCTCAACGGTGTTACGGCAAACAGTGCGCTTAACATTCGCTCGGCCCCTAACAGTACGTCACAGATTTTGGGCAAGATACCGGCTAACGCAGATGGTTTGGCGAATTTTGGCTGCGTCGGCGGGCTTGACGCCGATAAATGGGCGTCGGCAACCGCCGCTCAACGAACAGCCGCCCTCAAGGACCGCTGGTGTAAAATTGGCTTCAACCGGATAATTGGTTGGTCCGCTGCACAGTATTTACAAGAAGGTAATGGTCCAGATGCATTTAAAGGTGGCGGGCGCCTCAGCTCCCTCGCCGGTTCAGAATGGCAGTTGCGTGATCTTGCGGGTACGTTAGTCGATGAAGACGCCTGGATTGCCTTCAAGGGGGATGATCTGGTGAGCGGCCTTACCGGCTGCAACCGTTTCAGCGGGAGATTTTCTGTAAAGCAGGGGAAATTCGATATCGGCCCGCTGGCCATGACACAAATGGCCTGTCCACAAAATATGATGGACGTTGAACAAGGCTTTACGAAAGCGCTCGAGGCCACACAAAGCATAACCGCCACACATCTGGTCCTCGCCCTGTTCAATGCAGAAGATCAGTTACTTGCCACCTTGACACGGCGCGACGCCGATTAAAGCTTTCGCCTGACTTCAGCACGCCAGCATATCGAAGACAATTCGAGCAATTATTACTTTTGCTCGCTTAACGTTGGAGCTTCGACTATTGTCTAATATTAAATTTATTTAACATTAAAGGCAGTGTCGGAATTTTATATTGTTAGAGTCAAATAAAACACGCTGGATAGTTCTCGCATTATTATTCTTTGCGCGTATTGGCCTTGGTATACAGTTTCAGACACTCGGCTCCATTTCCACAAATCTGGTTGACGAACTAAACCTTGATTATACGGAAATTGGAACATTAATCGGATTGTTCATGGTCCCGGGAATGTTCCTCTCCATTCCCGCCGGGCTTTCCGGCCGATATGCTTCGGACCGATTTATTATCGGCCTGGGCCTTATGACGCTTGCGGCGGGTTCAGCCCTCGCTGCGATTGCAAGCAGTTTTGAATTGCTGGCCCTGGGACGTTTCATCTGCGGGGTCGGATTTGTTTTCTCCACTATCTTTTTTACCAAAATGGTGGCGGACTGGTTTTCCGGAGGAAATCTAGCGTTGGCAATGAGCATCCTGGTAACTTCCTGGCCAACAGGGATTGCCATGGGACAGATTGGTCAGGGTTGGGTCGCTGCCAATTATGATTGGCAATTGGCTTTCTGGGTTGCCTCAATCTACTGCTTTATCGGAGCCTGGATTGTCATTATTTTCTGTCGGGACGCACCAGATGCCGCCCAGCCCACCAGTGGTTTTCGATTTACGTTAAGCCGTGCGGAAATCGAGTTGACTGTTTATGCGGCGCTAATCTGGGCTTTGTTCAATTCCGCCTATGTTCTTTATCTCAGTTTCGCACCCAGCGTTCTGGAGGTGAACGGTTTTGATACGCTCACGGCCCTGGGTATAATCAGTATCGCCAGCTGGATGATGATTTTTACCATATCAATCTGCGGCTACATATCTGATCGCATCGGCAGACCCGGCCTCGTAATTGGCGTTTGCATGCTGGCGGCAATGATTTCAATGGCGCTGCTTATTTATACGCCCTTCGCACTTTCCTCTACGTTATTATTCGGCCTCGCCGGTATCGCCCCCGCCGGGGTCATCATGTCGCTCACCGGAAGCGCCATGAAAGCGGAAAACCGAGCCTTCGGCATGGGTCTTTTCTTTACTATCTATTTCCTGTTTCAGGCTGCGACACCTCCTATCGGCGGCTGGTTATTCGATTTGTCCGCAAGTGCGGATTGGCCAATTATCTTTGCCATCGGATTATTCGCCGTAACAGCCCTCGTCACCTATATCTTCACAGTCAAGGCCCGTAGAAATCCTATTTAAATCTTGAGACCAAACCCCGGCCGCTAGTCAAATATCAGAATTAGATACGTGGCAAAGAGCGCCAGATGAACGGCACCTTGAAGCACGTGGGTGCGTTTACTAACGAAGGTGATCAGACTGACGAGGAGCGTCAAGGAAAGGATCACGATATCCGTTGGCTCCAGGCCTAATTCAACCCGCTGCCCCAGGATCCAGCCGACAACCAAAACCGTTGGGATGGTCAACCCCAAGGAGGATAATGCAGATCCTAGGCAGATGTTTACGGATCGTTGAAGTTGATTGCTGCGGGCGGCACGAATGGCGCTCAAGGCTTCTGGCGTCAAGATCAGCGCCGCAATGAGAAAGCCGCTTAACGCAAGCGGTGCGCCCAACGCCTCCATCCCGAAATCGACATATCCCGCCAATATTTTCGACAGAAAAACAATTGGCAGGAGCGCGGCCAACAGCCCGATCGTGTGATAGGTTTTACTGCGGACGACGAAATCATGGTGATCCTCATGGACATCCGAAAGCGTGGTGTTTTCCTTTTCCGGGGCCTGATATTGAAAAATGTCGCTGTGGGTTACGGTTTGCACCGCCAGGAAGAGCCCATACAATACGACAGATAAAATGATCAGAAAAACGGCCATTATACTTGAAATTTCTCCGCCGGGTGCCGAAAGCGTATATCTGGGTAAAATAAGGCCAAGGAAAGCGAACGGCATCAACATGGTCAGATAAGCACTGGCCCCTTGCAGGTTATAATCCTGCAATCGATGTTTCAGGCCACCCGAGAGGAGGCTCAATCCGACAAGCCCGTTTAACACAATCATCAAAATCGAAAACATGGTATCGCGGGCAAGGGTTGGCTTGTCGGCGCCGGCAATCATGATGGACGCAATCAACGCAACTTCAATACCGATAACAGAGAGCGTCAGAATGAGCGTCCCATAGGGTTCCCCCAAAATCGAGGCCAGGCATTCGGCATGACGCACTACACTGAAGGCCGCCCATAACATAACCATAAACAGTCCCGCAAGCAGCGCAAGGGAGGGGAATACTCCGATCTGCTTCGGTGCCAGTTCCGCACCGAATAAAAGAAAGAAGGCAAGGGTGAGGGCACAGACAATGGTGGCAACCTCTGATCTTAGTATGGATAGTTGCATGCCAATTTCCCTGCCCTTAAAAGATAGTGCTTAATCTATACACGATAAATATTCGATTGATAACTGGAAGCGAATAAGGACGCTGATTTCTTGGTATTCATTTCAATCCGGTTTAAACTGTCCCTCTCAATAGCGGCTTTGAAGGCCGGTTTAATACGAATGCAAAGGTTTCAGACCCTATGACCGTGCCCAGCCACAGTACCCACGACGCCCTAGAAGATGAGCGGAACCAGCATATAAAGATCTATGTGAACGGCGATATCGTGCCCCGTGATGAGGCCAAGGTCTCAGTCTATGATTCAGGATTTATGTTGGGGGACGGCATGTGGGAAGGCATGCGGCTGTATAATGGCAAATGGGCGTTTTTTGACGAGCATATGGACCGGCTGTTCAACAGCTGTAAAGCCGTTTCGCTGGATATCGGGCTGGATCGGGCCGGTATTCTGGACGCATTAAGGGCAACGGCAGCAGCCAATAACATGACCCATGATGTTCATTGCCGCCTGATGATTACACGCGGGACAAAAGTTAAGCCCTTCCAGCATCCAGCATTGTCCCAGTCCGGCCCGACAATCGTGATTATCATGGAACATTCCAAACCGGCGACTAGTTTGCAGGCGAGCGGCATCCGGCTCGCTACCGTGCCGCAGGTTCGCGGACTGCCGATGTCTCAGGATGCCAAGTTTAATTCCCATTCCAAATTGAACTGTGTCATTGCCTGCCTGCAGGCAGAACAGGCCGGCGCCGACGAGGGTTTGATGCTGGATCCCCTTGGTTTCGTCAATACGACAAATGCCTGCAACTTCTTTATCGTCCGCAAAGGCGAGGTCTGGACCTCGACGGGAGATTACTGCATGAACGGTGTTACCCGGCAGAAAGTCATCGACTTGTGCCGGGCCAACGACATTCCGGTTTTCGAAAAGAATTACAGTCTATACGAAGCCTATGGTGCCGATGAAGCCTTCCTGACCGGCACCTTTGGTGCCCAGACACCGGTTGCGACCATCGATGAAAAGCGCATTGGCGATCATGACGGTCTTGGCCCCGTTTCCAAACGAATTCGGCAGCTTTATGCGGACCTGGTCGCCGAGAATACGTCTGCGTAAATCAACGTCCGGGCGGTTTAACTTGAATTCAGCTTGTCAAATTAGTGGTTCCACCAAGGCATATCGGAGAAGGAGCGGATATCCAGCTCATTTGTCCAGGTAGACCGATGCTGCTGGGCGATATGAAAATAGGTTTCAGCGATTTTCTCGGGCAAGACCAGCCCGTCATTTTCCAGCCCTTTCGTCTCTCGCAATTTTTTAAACTTCTCTTCGCCCAGCATTTTACCCAACGTATCCGGCGCATCCACCGACCCATCAATCAGGATATGGGCGACATGAATGCCTTTGGGGCCGAATTCCGCATTGAGCGATTGACAGAGCATCCGCCGTCCGCCCATGGCCGCCGCGTGGGAATGCTGGCCGCGGTTTCCCCGCATGGCGGCCGTTGCAGACGTTACGAGTATGGTGCCGCTGCCGCGTTCCTCCATCAGCGGGCAAACCGATGATGCCAGGCGAAATAAAGCGAAAGTTGCCATGCGCCAACCCAGTTCAAACACCTTGTAACTGGTGTCTTTGAGTGACCGATCGCCGACTTGCGCCCCCAAATTGAAAATGACAACTTCGATCGGCCCGATGTCCGCCTCGACCTTGGCGACGAGATTTTCAATGCTGTCAGGCTCAACGACATTGAGCAAAAAACCGGAGGCCGACGCGCCCGCGTCCTCAATATTCTGCACCAGTTTATCGAGGCCTTCCTTGTCACTGCGGCGACAAAGAACGCTGTGATATCCTGAAGTTGCGAATTTCTTGCCAACGGTCCCGCCAATGCCGGCCCCGGCGCCGAGAACTAAACAGACTGGTTTCATTGCGTGTTTCCTTCTTGTTTTTTAAGGAAACTATAGCCGTGTTTTGCAAACTATGCAGTCGGAAATTTTTAAGACGCCGCTACCGTATTTTTTTATAGGCCGATGTGAAACCCATAAGAGACATGGGAACGGTAATCGGCTGTTTGTTTACGGACTGAAGAAGAACATTGAGTTTCTGCCCACCGAACAACGCCCGCAGTTGGTCTGTTGTAACTGGAGTGCCGGCAAAGCATCCATTGGCTTCACAGGTCTGAAACGGCAGTTTCACAAGCTCCGACCCATCCACATCCAGTCGGATACCTGCCGGCAGGAAACTGCCCAGCGGGCCATGGATCATCATCACGGGTTTACGGGTTTCCGCTGGCACGCGAATGGTGATCTGCATGAGCAGCCGGCCGGTCTTAGTGACCACCGCCCGCTGCTCGATCCGACAATCGGGAAGCGCGTCACGGGATTTGGCCTCACATTGTACTGACCAGGAACTGTCCGCTGGTTTTGCCGCGGCGGGTGCCGTCGTTTGCGCCTGCGTGGTCAGCGCCGTGCTGCTTCCCGCCAATAAAAGAGCCCCAATGATCACCGCCCGACAGCTTGACTTTACTTCCACAATTTTATCCTTCCACAATACTGAAATTAGTATATATAACAAATAGTTACCTTAGAATGGCGCGACCAGTCTCATGATCCCGCCATAAGACCGGTAGTTACTCGCAAATTGGGCAATGCCGCCGACCCTGAAGGCCACCCCGGCAGGGCTAACCCAATCAAGGCCAAGCTGTACGTCGTAATGCGGGTTTTCCAGAGATCGTGATGCCGTGAAAGCCGGCGCCAGGTTATCGTCGCCTTGCAGGCTGGCCGTTAAATCCGTCTGGCTCAGCCCACCTTTGGTCAGGGCAAAGCTGGCCCCGCCGCTGATAAAGGGACGGATTGCGTTGCCATCGCTGCGTCTGAATTCGGTGCCCACGGTCAAAGCCGGGCGGAGGGCGGCATAGGTATTGCCCCCGGCGTCGATTTGCAGGTTTGTCGCGCCAGCGCCGGTTTCGTTCAATTGAGTATGGCGGACATATCCAACCCACGCGCCAAATTCGGGCGCGACGAAAATATCATCGAACAGAATTGTCTGCTGGATCCGCGCCTGGCCGCCACCATAATATAATTTCTGGTTTCCGCGCGCCGTGACAGCCGCACCGGTCAGTGTTTGGTAGCGTTCCACATCGGTTGTCGCGTAGCCACCAACAGCGGCGATGGAAAAGACGGTCCCGCTATCATTGGCAAAACTCATCCCAATGCCGGTCTGCAACCGATTTCCTTCACTTGACGCCAATTCCTCCGTATCCAGATAGGATTTTTCATAGGAAATCCCGAACAGGATATCCATCTGCTCGCTCAGGCTACCGCCGATCCCGAACTGCATTTCAATAACCGATTCATTATATCCGACATTTTCGAATTCGCTGGACTGGCTTGATTTCTGACCGCTTACTTGCAGCCAACCGCAGCCATTATCGCTAACCGGCAGCGCATATTCAGGGCATTCATAGAGGCCGCGGCCAAATTGCTGCGCACTCAGAACCGCGGCCTGCTCCGTTTGCAAATAGGGTTCTGCTGAAAGTTGATCGTAGTAATTTGCCAGCACCGCCGCGGTTGGCGCCTCCAGAACCGCATTGAGAACATCTGTCAGTTCATTTGGCTCACCCGTGGCGATCGTCTCCACCAGATAATCGGCGACCGCCGTTTGGTTGGCGTTGAAATCACCGGCTGACGGCGAAAAATCCACATTCCAGGCCAGGAAGACATTGCCATCCGCATCGGTTCGCAATTCATAATCAACAACTTCCGTGTCTTGCGCCACAATTGTCGGTGTTCCGAAGTCGGCGGCCGAGGAGATAATCGTTACCTCACCGGTTTCATCCGGTTCGACAAAGGCCCCATTGATGGAATTGAGGATAATGGTCCCATTGACGATGGCATCCCCGGTAATCTCGATCAGGTCGGATGTATTCACACCCGCATCATTGTCGGCGAAATTAACGTCGGCAAGGATTTGCCCATTCTCCGTTTGCAAGTAGGACCCATCAAGTGTTGTCGTTGTGATGTTATCCTCACCGCCGGGCGACAGAATACCGTCATTAATAAACTGGTTGTCGGTTCCACCCAAATCAATGGTTTCCCCGGCGACATATGTGTCCGTATTGATGAACTGGTTGTCCGCTTCCGCGAGGAAAATGGACCCGATCAATGTCCCGTTATTGGTGATTGTCGTGCCGGAATGTTCGACGGCGAGGAAAACATTCGCGTTGCTATCACTCAAATCGTCCAGATCGGTATCCGCGTTTGACGCGGTCTGCCGGGTTTCGATGGCCGTGCCATCGACGCCTGCTGCGGTCGTAACGGTGCCGTCAATGGTAATATGGTTACCCGACCCATCGAGGACGAGAATACCAATGGGTTCCTCATCGTCGTCGGCATCGTCGGCAACGGCGCCGCCTGAAATCACGCTTGTTTCTCCAATGTCGATTAGAATCTGTCCGTCGCCATTCAGACCAACACTCTGGGCAAAGATACCGATTGAATTCTCGCCGCTTGCGATGACGGCGCTGTTGACCGACACGGACACATTGCCGCCAATTCCGACCGCCCCGGAGGCATAATCATCTGAGCTGTCCCCCGTATTGCCGTCGGCACCGCCGCTGGCGCTTTGGGCAAAAATACCGGCCGTTCCCGCGCCTGTCGTATAAATATACCCGGTGTGATTAACGATAACGTCCCCCGCATCGCCATCATCGCCGTTGGTTCCGGCAAAATTTATGCCGATGTCAGAGCTTGAGCTCCCCGCCAAACCGCCACCGCCGCCAACACTCTGGGCAAAGACACCATGGGCACCATCCCCCGATGTCACAATGATTGAAGAGGTCGCGACGGTGACATCGCCGCCGTTCCCGCCATCGCCGCCGCCAGCGGACAATCCGACGCCGATCCCCAGATCTGCACCGGTGCCAAAGAAATCCTGTTCAACCGATCCACTGACACCGCCGCCGCCGCCGACGCTTTGAGCGAAAATTCCGATGGACGCGATCCCGTCTGTCCTGATATTTCCGTCATTGGTAACGTCGACAGTATCGCCATCACCGGCTGCACCAGCGCTGCCGCCAATGCTGACGCCAACAAACACACCTTCCGTATTTCCGCCATGACCGCCACCGCCGCCAACACTTTGCGCAAAAATCGCACTGGACCGATCGCCGGTCGTTATCAATGTGTTGTCATTGTCCACGGTGACGGTTCCGCCGCTGCCGGCCGCCCCGCCTGTCCCACCAACGGTGACACCAATTTCCTGCCAAAAGGCAAAAGGTGGATTAAGCACCGTATCAACCGTCCCGATAACATCACCCGGAACGCCGTCGATCAGGTCCTGCCCAAGGGTTCCATTGCCGCCTTCACCGCCGCCGGCACCAACGCTTTGCGCATAAATCGCTTCTGATCCATCTCCCGACGTCTGGATTGTGTTCTCGTTGGTCACGGAAACAGCTTCCCCATGGCCCCCTTCGCCGCCACTTCCTCCAATGGCGACCTCAACAGTCAGGCTCTTGTCGGTGAAATCAGGTGTTTCACAGCCCGGAATGGCCGGGTTGCTGCAAGACCCGATCTCCATGGAGAAGGCATCGGAGGCGCCGCCACTTCCACCGCCGCCGCCAACACTCTGGGCGAATATCCCCTTGGCGGATCCTGCCGTGGTTACCAGCGCACCGCTATTGACGACAGACACCGTTCCAGCATTGGCCCCATCGCCGGCATCGCCGCCTATGGCGACATTTACTGTCAGGCTCCGATCGTTGGAGTCTTCGTCGCTATCCTCACCACCCCCGCCTGGGGTGGTCAGGTCTATAACCCCGACGAAGGACGAGCCGCCATTCCCGCCACCGCCGCCGACACTCTGCGCATAAATCGCCGTAGATCCAACGCCGGTGCCGGTGACACTACCAGAGTTGCGAACACTCACGTCCTCACCGGTGCCACCAACACCGCCGGTACCGCCCACTGCAACCGAAACCTTCAAGTTGGTTCCCCCACCTTCATAGGACAAGACACCTGTTCCGGCGAGGCCACCAGCGCCACCGCCGCCGCCGACACTCTGCGCCAGAATGCCTTCCGCCAAATCTCCGGATGTGATGATATCACCCGTATTCGTCAGCTCAACCTCGCCGGCATTCGCCCCGCTGCCACCATCGCCACCGACCGATACTTCGATGGCTTTCGCTGTGGCATCGTCGCCCCCGCCCGCCAGAGTTCCGGAAAAAGCAAGGCCGCCGGTACCGCCACCGCCGCCAACACTTTGCGCAAAAATACCCCGCGACCGATCGCCCAATGTGGTGACGCTGCCATCATTTTGTACAGTGACCTTATCCGCCGTGTTTCCGGTTAAACCGGCACCGCCAATGGCCACATTCAGGTTATTGGAGGCATCCGTTGATAAATTTACCGATCCGGAAATCGCCAGCCCGCCGCTTCCGCCGCCGCCGCCGATGCTTTGAGCCAGAATCCCATAGGAATCATCTCCCAGCGTGACAACGGCGGTCGCGTTATTCAAATCAACGGTGCTGGCGGTTCCGCCTGCACCACCGTCTCCGCCGATGGCGACGCCAATATTCGTCGTTGACGAGTCACTATTTACAAATCCGAGATTGGCGACAAAGCTAAAACCACCATCGCCGCCGCCACCGCCAATACTTTGGGCAAGCAAGCCATAGGCACCGTCGCCTTCTGTGCGGATCACTGTGCCATCGCTGCTGGTCAGGGAGACCGCGCCCGCCGTGCCGCCTGTCCCGCCACTGCCACCAACGCTAACGCCGAGATCCGCCGTTCCTTTATATGTTATGGACGCCGCGCCACTGAAACCACCGGTCCCACCGCCGCCGCCTACACTTTGCGCGAAGAGCCCATGAGACCCACTGCCCGTTGTCGCAACGGATCCGGTTTGAACCAACGTCACCGCAGAGGCCGTTCCGCCTGTACCCGCCCCGCCGCCGACGGAAACACTGACGCTAGCTTTGGTGCTGAAGGATCCGGACAAGCTAAAGCCGCCATTGCCACCGGAACCACCAACACTTTGCGCCAGCACCCCATAGGACAGGGACCCCTGGGTTATGATGGTTCCAGCGCTACTAACATCAACCTCATCGGAGGTCCCGCCATCCCCGGCCCCGCCGCCGATGGACACGCTTAAGGCCGCTTGCTTACTGGCGTCAAACGCCCCGCTAAATCCGCCGTTACCGCCGCCACCACCAACACTTTGCGCCAGTATGCCTGAGGAATTATTGCCCGTTGTTGACAACCCGCCAATGGAGACAAGTGTGACCACGGCGCCATCACTGCCGCTGCCGCCGGTACCGCCAACGGAGACACCTCCAGCGGCACCGTCGTCACTGCTCACCGCAATATTACCTGTGATACTGAACCCGCCATTACCACCACCGCCACCAATGCTCTGGGCGAGAATGGCCGTCGCATTTTCCCCGGTCGTGATGACATTTCCAGTGCTGGTAACATCGACCTCCGAACCATAACTGCCCGTCCCGCCAGTCCCGGCGACCGAGACACCAATGGTCGCGTCACTGCTGGCACTTATCGACAGGTTTCCAGTGACACTAAAGCCGCCACTGCCACCCCCACCACCGAGGCTCTGGGCAAAAATACCGGAGGCATTATCGCCCTCCGTCTGGACGCCGCCGATATTGGTGACGGTTACCTCAGAGCTGGTCGCGCCGTCACCGCCGCCGCCAGCAACACTGACACCGGCACTAAGGCTGCTC
>Ga0315336_1002020_pt1 | contig 33882 bp, 33 predicted proteins | sample ASW5metaG_FD_204512 | JGI IMG/M metagenome (GOLD analysis project Ga0315336, IMG submission 204512) | Ammonia-oxidizing marine archaeal communities from Monterey Bay, California, United States - ASW #5 | ecosystem: Environmental > Aquatic > Marine > Intertidal zone | place: USA: California...
GCTTTTGGTACACCGTTTCTTGCAGATGGATGTGGATTCCTGTTTGGTGGTGGGTAGCCATATCCTTTAAGGCCACCAACATCTCGTCGGTGCATCGATGAACATTGCTGGGCGCCATGACAACTTGTACTCGCTCGTGGCGGTTGTTGCCGTACTTGACCAGGATGGGCATCACGTCGTCCACCGGCCAGTAGCTGCGGGCCATGAACGACCGGTATCGTTCCGCCAGATTTCCAGGCATCTGCGCCGCGAAATCTTCCTCGCCCCCGCCGGCCCCGGCTACCATCGAGTTTTGGTCGGCGATGGACGGAGCGTAGGAGACCCGCATCCCAGAGTCTTGATAGGCTTTAACTACTTTGTCGGCCACCGCCATGTCTACCGGGGCCACTCCTCGCCCGGCGGAGTGAATCGCTTGCATCGTGGTTGTCCCCGACTCAATCATCTGTACTGCGCCGTATAGCTGGTCCAGGTAGAGGTCAATGGCCCTGGCGCCTATGCGGGCCAACTCCACATTTCCAAAGGCAGGTCGAGAGCGCTCATCTGAAAGGGCGTGAGGCCCACATGGAAATGGTCGTTGACCAAACCCGGCATGACCACATAGTCGGAAGACCCGATAATTTCTTCGTTGGGATAACGGGAGCGGAGGTCCTGGTAGCCGCCAACCTCTATGATCTGGCCGTCTTGTTGTAGTACTGCGCCGTCGGAAATCACTACGGCGGAGTTGGCTCCGGTCACCTTAGAGATTACGTACTTGCCGCGCACCAGGCTATAAGCCATAAGAACCTCCTGATTGCCGCCCCACGCCATGGGATTTTATCAAGGTATTCTACATCACGCCCGGCGCGGATCGAGCAGGCCTGCGTCGAAGCTAGGCCAAGATTTTCTATGGTTCAATCCCCAATTTGGGTGGTACAATCGCCCGGCATAAACCAGATAAGCCGATCTGAGGACAGAATCATGCGGCTGGAAAACAAGGTTGCGCTAATCAGCGGGGGAGCCAGGGAGATGGGCGCGGCGGAAGCAAAATTGTTCGCTAGCGAAGGGGCTAAGGTGGTCATCGGCGACATCCTGGAAGATGAAGGACGCCGCACCGAAGCCGAGATTAACGAGTCGGGTGGCGAGTGCATCTTCGTCCCGCTGGACGTTACCAGCGAGGCGGCATGGCAAGAAGCCGTGGCCACCGCGGTCAACCGCTTCGGCAAGCTGGATATCCTGGTGAACAACGCCGTAGTGCTATCCAGAGGCACCCTTGAAGACACCACCGTCGAAGAATGGGACCGAGTGATGGACATCAACGCCAAGGGTGTCTTCCTGGGCACCAAAGCCGCCATTCCCGAGATGCGGCGGGCCGGAGAGGGGGCTCCTTGTCAACACGTCCTCCATATCCGGGCTGATTGGCCAAGCCTCCACGAGCCCGGTGTACAACGCGTCTAAAGGGGCCGTGCGGATATTCACCAAGTCGGCCGCCATCCAATACGCCAAAGAAGGAATTCGGGTCAACTCGGTGCATCCGGGTGCGGTGGACACCCTGATGGTCGAATACCGCCTCTCCGACCCGGAACTCCAGAAACAAGCCAACGAACGTGCCCCCCTAGGTCGCACCGCCAAACCCGAAGAGATTGCCTACGGAGTCCTCTATTTAGCCTCGGACGAAGCATCCTTCGTCACCGGCAGCGAGCTGGTGATGGACGGTGGATTTACAGGTCAGTAGGGACAGGTGATGGAGACCGTGCCAAAGCCATCACCCTGCTGGACGAGTCCATGACGATCTCCAGCGAATGGGTATGCGGCCTTTGTTGGAGCGGGTGTTGTTCAGACGGGCGATAAGTGAGGCCTAGCTTTTACGGTATGAGGACGTGACGATGCGTATAGGTCTGTTACCCGGCGCCCGGCGGGACGCCATGACTCTTCAAGATACGGTGCGGCAGGTGGTTGAGGCCGAGAGCGATGGCTTTGACAGCGTCTGGTTTCCCCAGATGCCAGGCTTCGGATACGACGCCCTGACCATAATCTCCTTGGCTGGTATACAGACCGAGCGAATTGAACTGGGCACGGCGGTGATACCCACCTTTCCCACCCATCCGCTGGCCATGACTAAGCATGCCCTTACGGCTCAGGCGGCAACTCAAGGGCGGCTGACGCTGGGGTTGGGTCTGTCCCACAAACCATCCATCGAGGATACGTTGGGTCTGTCTTACCAGCACCCGTTGCGGCACATGCGCGAATACTTGACCGTGGTTCGCTCCCTAATGGAGGATGGCTCCGCCGACTTTGATGGTCAGGCATTCAAGGTTAAGGCCGAGCTTAACGTACCAGGGTCGTCGTCGTTTCCCATCGTAATCGCCGCTCTGGCTCCCCGGATGCTGCGTTTGGCTGGGGAGATGGCGGATGGAACCGTGACCTGGATGGGCGGGGTGAAGGCCATCGGGTCTCACGTATCGCCCCGCATCCGGGAAGCGGCGGAAGCGGCGGGGCGTCCCAGTCCTAGAGTTATTGCCTCCCTTCCCGTGGCGGTGACCGACGATACTTCCGAGGCCAGGGAGCGAGCTGCTCGGACCTACTACCGATACGGCCAGCTAACCAACTACCGGCGACTTTTGTATATCGAGGGTGTTGATGGGCCATCTGAAGTAGCGGTTATCGGCAATGAGGTTCAGGTGGAGCAGCAGTTGCGGGACTTCGCCAGCGCCGGAGCCACCGATTTTGTCGCCTCGATATTGCCGGTTAGCAGCGACCGGTCGGCATCAGCGGTTCGGACCATGGAGTTTCTGAAGAACATGTTGGACCGGGTTTAACTTGTCGGCGCCACTCGCCTGATTGACAGGGCAGGCACGCCTGTCTACAATCCACAACAATATAAGTGGGGCTAAAATGCTCCTGCACCTGGAAGACACGGAGGAAATCCCCAAGGGCTAAAATAGAGGAGGAATCATGGCAAGAATCAAGCATATTGCGCTAGCCAGCGAGGATCCGGCGAAGACGGCCGCATTCTACATGGATAACTTTGGACTCGCAGAACTGCGTCGAGAGCCTGCAGACACCGGGGCTGACGGCGTATGGCTCAGCGACGGATACATCTATTTCGCTATCCTGAAGGTTGGCAATCCGGACGTTACCACTAACTTGGCTCCCGGCGCCACCGGCACTGTGGACCACATCGGCTTCTACGTAGACGACTTGGAAGAATCCTGCGAATCCGTAGAAAAAGCCGGGTCTATAAAGTGCGACAACAGCAGCGAAATGAACCGCAAGTATGCCGACCCCGACGGCATCATGTTGGACATCCGCTACCGCGGGTGGGACGAGCAGATCGGCGCCAGGACCCAGCTTTATGAGCTGACCCCGGCCAAGACCCCTGCCCAGAGTTAGACACTCTCAGTAGCTAAGCTGCGATGAACTTAAGCCCCGCCCCGAAGATATCGGGACGGGGCTTTTTTCTTGGGACTGGGCTCTGCGTTACATTTCTAGTGGGGTTGGCTTGGTTATCGCAGCTTGTCATTCCGAGGAGCGCAGCGACGAGGAATCTGGTGTTTCGAATGGACGACACCACCACATACTCAGATCCCCCCTGCGGTCAGAATGACATGTGACGTGCTCGGAGCGATAAAGGAGACTCTCCCCCAAGTACAGGCCACGAGGCCGGCTGGGGGTATGTTAGAAGAAGTTGCTTAGGTTCTTCGCCGAGAGAACGTTCTGTTCGAAGACAATCTTCCGGCTGGCTAGCTGCCAACTGCCATCTACGTTGCGCAGCACGTCCTCCCGGCTGCCTACGTAGAAATCCTCCTCGGTTTCTCCTCTGCTGAGGTACATGATGAAATTTGAGTAGACCTTTACCTCCGACTCTCTCTCTCCCGGATCTACTTCCACATTAGAGATTAAATGGCGGGTCCGGGACGGGGGGTCTTCCGCCCAGGCCATGCCGGTGTCCAACCGATCTACCCGCCGCCGCAGGGAGCCTTTGTCCTCGTCCATGAACGCCTGATCCCTCTCTTTGGATAGGTCATCTTCCTCATAGCGGGAGCCGTCTAGGATGGATATGGACTTGCTGGCGGGGGAGTATCGGTTGGAGCGCATGGGGATCCAGTAGCGAAGGTCGTCGGCCAGCAAGTCTATCCACTGGCGAAACTGCCGGGAGTCCAGCAGCCGGGCCTCCCGATATAGGAACTGCTCCACTTGGCGGAGTATGTCGTCTTGCATGGCAGATTACATCCTAGCCGGAGATTGGGTCTTAGGAAGAAGCGATGGCACCGGTTCCCGGTTTACAGATGCTGGCTGCTGGAGTGGAACAGGTCTTCAACCTCAAGGTGGCCGTCGATCAGCCCTTGGTCGAGCTCGTACTGGATGAACCACTCCAGATTGTTTCGATTCTTTTCCAACCCATTTGGCCAAGTGTCGCCGCCCATGATTAGCTGCTCTTCTTGGGCCAGTTGAGGCTCCCAGGCCATTCTGCTCCAGTTTGGGTCGTCGTAGAACCGGAAGGCGGTTTCTTTGGCTTGCTCAAAGGCGGTGAACAGAGCGGTAGTGACCTTGGGATGCTGGTTGGCGACTTCCTGTTTGATGGCGACCAGATGCATGATGGGGTAGAAACCGTTGCTCTGGAAGTAGGAAACATCTTCGGACCGGGAGTCCTGAAAAAGACGCCCTACCTCGGGCGCTCCGGCAACGAAGGGAACGGGCATCCGGGGCACCATGTAGGCATCGATCTCGCCATGTACCAGCATCGTTTCTATATTGTTCTCTTGGGAAGCCCGTTCGATGGAAACTCTAGCCGGTGCCTGGAACGATACGGGTTCATCGGTGCTGGTGATCCAATTAACCTGGTCCAAGGGAATGCCGTATTCGTGCTGCAAGTCGCCCTTAGCTAGCACCGATAGTGTGGTCTGGAAACTGCTCAGACCGACCCTTTTGCCGATGAGATCTTGGGGCCTGCTGATACCGACGGCGGTGTTGACGTACATCTGTGACTGGCTGAACAGGCGGCGCGGGAACACTGGAATGGCGGTCAGAGCCCCTCCCCTGGTGATCGCCAAGATGTAGGACGAGAGGGAGAGCTCAGCGCAGTCCCACTCCAAACCGTCCAACATCCGCTCGTGGCGGCCCGACTCTACGGTGACATGCCGGACATCAAGCTGGATACCTTCGGCCTTCACCGTTCGGTCCAGCAATGGGATGTGGCGGTCGTAGTGTTCCACCGCTAGGGTCAGCTTGGGTTCGGGCATGGGACTTCTCCTTAATGCTGCTGCAATGGGGAAGACGTGAATCTTCTGCGAACTCCGCCGGTGCGGCGTCTCACGGGTCGAGTTTCCCAATTCTCAGATTTCTGGGTTTCCTAGCCCGGATACATGATTTGGAGCCGGTGTCCGTTTGGGTCGTCGAAGTAGATGCACCGGTCATCGCCCGGACGTCCGAACACGCTGGCGCCGTTGCTTTCCAAGTACGCCTTACTTCTTCGTATGTGCCCGATTCTATCCGAAGGGCCATGTGGTTCATGTCATCGCCCGGTTTGAGGTCGGTGCCCTCGCTAACCTGGAACAAGGCGACCAATTGCCCGCCGCCGCACCAGAGAAAGGCGTGGGTGGCGTCTTCGTGGTTGACGGTCATTCCCAGCACGTCGAGATAGAATGGCCGAGACTTGGCCACGTCTTTAACGTGTAATACCGTGTGGTCGATGCCCTATGTCCTCAACTTGGTCTCTAGCATTGTCATCCTCCAGGATCTGACGATTGGGACGGATCGGCCATTGGCAACGCCGCGGCGTTGCCAATGAATCAGTCACGGGCGAGGCCAGGACGCCCGAGTATCCCGGTTAATATCATATCGCTCGAGCACCGTCAAGCGGCGTGGTGCGAAGCCGATGGGGATGGAGTGTCTAAGACCGAGGGTTCTGCATCTCATTAGATCAATCATCTAGTCAGGCAGTTTTGCTTAGAAAAGGGCAGGTGCAGAATGGGAGTGTCACTTTGCCTCGGTGTCCCAGGTCCAATCAACCTGAATCGGCACCAGCGTACAACCCAACGCCGTCATACCTTGCAACGACGCTTTTCCCAATGACGATTGTTCCGGGCTGTGGAATAAGTGCCTTAAGTAGCGGCAGTCGCCGGAGCCGAACCGTGGAACCGCCAGGAATATGGTCTTGAAATGGCGGACCAGAGGGCATTCCAACGATTCTTCAGTGTGGCCGATGATGGCGGTAGTGGGTTTGCCTAGGTGCATCAGGTAGTAGAGATGCCAATGGGGGCGGTCGCGGGTCCGTCGATGGCGGCGAACCCGCGCCTCTACTCCGGGCTTTCCAGATCCGACGTAGCCATACCAACCGCTTTGGAAATCAAGCTCACCACGCTTTCCTATTGTCATCGTTACGTCGTTGGACAAGTGGAGTATCAGGACGGATATTCTTGAGTTTCTGTTTTAGATCCAGCCAACATCGCCACCAAAGCCGTTGTCTAGGCGACTGATGGTGTACGGCAGGCTACGAAGTCCGTTGGCACGCTAGCTTCGAGGGGGATATGATATGGCTCAAGGGCGAGGAGGGAAATCATGAGCACTCAGAAAGAACAGTTCATCGATAGCCACGCCCACATCGTTCCGGCCGGTCTGGTCGATGAGGCAAGGACCAGCGGGAAGAGTTTGGGCGTGACTGTGGAGGACACCGACCGGGGACCCGCACTCCAGCTCGAAGGGTTGGGCCAGCTCCGGCCACTGGGCGGCTTGGCCCAACTTGAGCCCCGTCTGGAGTGGATGACTACCCAGGGCCTGGATCAGCAGATTCTAGCGTCATGGCTGGACATCCACGGATACACCCTTTCCCTGGACAAAGCTGCCACGTGGGCCAGACTGTTCAATGAGCACCTGGCTGAACTTGTGGAATCGAACGGCGATACCTTCCGGGGCTTGGCCACGGTGCCGATTCAGGACGGGACGATGGCGGCGAAGGAACTGGAGTACGCGGTGAACACGTTGGGCATGCTGGGCACCATGGTGTCCGCCGACCCGGTGGGGTGCGATTTGTCGCAGGACAGCTACGAACCCTTGTGGGCGGCGGCGGAAAGCCTGGGTGTGCCGATCGTACTGCATCCGGCTACCCATGGGTTTGGCGGTGGGATAATGCCCAACTACCTGACCTTCAGTCTGGGCCGCACCTTGGATACAACAATAACTGCGGCAAAGCTGATACTTGAAGGTCTCTTCGACCGGCATCCCAACCTGAAAATGGTATTGGTCCACGGCGGAGGGTTCCTTCCCTACCAGGCCGCTCGCATCGACAACGGGTATCGCAGTGGCGCGGGAAGGCCCGTGGAACTGCAACGCGACAAGCCGTCGGACTACCTGAAGATGCTCTACTACGACACGGTGAACATGTCCCCGGACTCCCTGCGGATGCTGCGGAACGTCGCTGGCTCGGAGCACATCATGCTTGGGTCGGACTATGTGTTCTCCGGCACGCCCCAACTCTTGACGGAGCCGGTGCGCGAAGCCGGTTTTGAGCCGGCGGAGTACCAGTTGATTTGCTGTGGCAGTGCCCAGAAATTGTTCTTTGAGCAGAACTAGTCCGGGTAGTCGACTGCTTCGTTGATATTCCGGTAGAGCGAAACTATACTTGCCGTCAAGCAAGACTCGGCTGGCTTTTAGCTGGCGCGTTGTCTAGAGGAACTGACCGAGCCACCTAAGTCTAGGAGGATTGCGTGGCACGTAACCATGAAGGCCGCCGCCGTTCCTCTAGTTCGCGGTCCGGCGGTAAGTCCAGCCCGGTGCGGATAGCGTTTGTCATAGATGGGTTGGTCCTAGTCACCGCCGTGTTAGCCTTGGCCATCACCATGTTCTTGAACCCGTCCGCTCGGACATGGGCTCTGGAGTCCCTAGCCTACGGCTGGGTGCCGGTGGGGCTGTGGCTTGGTGCTCTGGTGTTTGGCTTGCGCTACCACATAAGGTTCTTTGCACGTCAGTGGCAATGGTGGGTGACCGCTGCCGCCGGGGCCGCCATCGCCGTCGGTGTCCTTTCCTTCTTCCATCCCGGCTTCGGGATCTTCGCAGATGTCAGTCTGGGCGGCCGGTGGGGAACAGTCTTGGGCGGTGCACCACTGTCGTTGGGCATCGCTAAGTTGGTGATTTTAGCCGTCTTGATGCCGGTGGTGGTGTTTCCAAGGAGGGTTGGCCCCTTGTACGCTCGTGCCTTCGAGCAGGTAGGCCAAAGTGCGCGGTTCGTGGCCGAACACTCGCTTCTGAAACGGTTCAGGGGGGCCATAGCACAAAGGCTAAAGTCTCGGACAAAAGACACTGAGCAGCCAAGCATCCCAGCATCGACTCCTGTGCCAACCCCTGAGACGCCTGCCGTAGAATCGACGGTAATGGTGGTAGCTGAAGCTAAACCCGTCCAGGATAATCCGCCCAACCAACAGGAGGTAGTTCCGGAAGTCCAGCAGGATACCAGGAGCGAGACTTCCGCCATCGATGGTTTTGTCAGCGAAGAGCTATCTCTATATGCCGAGCTTGTCGACCCTAACTCGGTCTCGAATCCGCCTTGGCTGTTGCCTGGCGCAGACCTGCTGACCGCTTCGGAACCGGTCGGGTCCAACGAAGAGTCCCTCATAGCCACCGCCCGTCTCATCGAGGACACTCTGGCCAGCTATGGCGCGAACGTAACAGTTCCTGACGCCAGCATCCAGTCCGGGCCCCGGCTCAATCGTTTCGGTCTCGACCCGGGCTGGTTGTCTGACGGCAAGGGCGGCTCGTATGAACAGCAAGACGGCGGCGTTGGCGGGAGGAGCCGGGTTAGGGTCCAAGCAATCTTGGCTCGGCATAACGACCTGGCCCTTGCGCTCAAGACTCCTACAATCAGGATTCAACCCACCATCCCGGGTGAGTCGTTGGTGGGGCTGGAGGTTCCCTCTCCCACACCGAGGAAAGTTGGGTTGAAAGAGGTGGTAGAATCCCAAGCCTTTGTTGACTGTGCCGCCAAGGGCGGCTTGCCCATCGCGATCGGCTTGGACATCGCTGGCGAGCCGGAGGTGTTGGACCTGGCAGGACTGCCTCATCTGCTCATCGCCGGATCCACGGGCTCGGGCAAAAGTGTATGCCTCAACAGCATCGTGGCCTCTCTGCTGGTGTCGAAATCGCCGTATCAATTGCGTCTATTGATGGTAGACCCCAAGGGAGTGGAACTGACGCCCTTCGATGGGCTGCCGCACCTAGCTGTCCCCACCGTTCAGGAATTCAAAGGATTCACCGAATCGCTTAAGGGCTTGTTGAGTCTGATGCAGCAACGGTACACCAGGTTGGCCGAGGTCGGGGCGCGGAACATCACCGGCTACAACGCCACCGCCGGGAGAAGGATGCCCTACGTGGTGTTGGTGGTTGATGAATTGGCGGAACTCATGCTGGCCGGTGGCCGAGAGGCCGAAGCGAATCTGGTGAGGCTGGCTCAAATGGGCCGGGCAACAGGTATCCACTTGATGCTGGCTACCCAGAGGCCGACCGTGGACGTGGTTACCGGCTTGCTCAAAGCCAACATCGCTACCCGCATCGCTTTTACTGTGGCGTCGCAGACCGACTCCAGAGTGATTCTGGATGTGTCTGGGGCCGAAAATCTTCTGGGGAGGGGCGATATGCTCCTGCTGGAAAATCAGTCACCCCAACCCCGGCGAGTCCAAGGAACCTTCGTGGACGATGGGGAAGTTTCCCGGTTGGTGGAATTTTGGCGAGACCCAAGCCAGTCCCGCCTACCGGTGCTCGAAGTAGAGCCTGATGAAGAAGAGATCGACTGCGAAGAGATTGTAGACGAAGAAATCGACGATGCCTGCACTGAAGATTTAGAAGCTGATGACCAAGTTACCGACGATGGCGATACCGGCGATGGCGATACCGGCGATGAAGATACCGACGATGAAGATACCGACGATGAAGACACCAACGATTTAGAGTCCGAATGATTCTGACAGGTGGTAAACAGATTCATCAAAGACCTAATTGGATTGACATAACATCTCGGAAGTAGGAGGGAGGATCCAATGGCTATACCGGAAACCGCAGTCGCTCTTTACAACTACGAAGCATTCATGGGAGGGGAGTTGGATTTCATGGCCTTCCGCTCCAAGCTGCCCGTTGGCTCTTCGGCGCCCAACTTCACCGCCGTTGCCTTGGACAGCGGAGACAAGGTTCAGCTACAGGACTAGGGAGACGTAGTTATTGAGTTAGGTTCATTAACTTGACCCTATTGCACGCTGGCGGCGCCAGCGCTGGAGCCCATGGCCAAGAAGTATGCCGATATGGGGTTCAAGTTCATCTTCGTCTACACGAGGGAAACCCATCCCGGAGAGAACTACCTCGCGCATCAGACCTTGGAGCAGAAGTTGGATCACGCCTGTTCGCTCAAGAAGGTGCTGGACGCGCAGCGCCCAATCCTGGTGGATGATGTGGAGGGCACAGGGCATGAACTTTACGGTGCGCTCCCCAACATGACCTACGTTATCGACCGGGGTGGCAAGGTGCTATTTCGGTCGGACTGGACGGATCCGCCGACCATGTCCAAGACGCTCGCAAGCAGCGCAGGGAAGGTCTGCGGATGGCACCCTTCTATGCCGAGATGGTTGGGTACCGGTGGAGCGACTTGGCGAAGCATCATGAGGTGCTGGAAAAGGCCGGACCTCAGGCATTGTCCGACTGGGAGAACAGCCAAAAGCGCGGCGCTTAACAACCGTCTAGGCCGGGCCGGATACAGATCTAAGACACAGTCCCCTCCTTTCCAAGGAGGGAATATAGGTGAGGTTTTACCCGTCGAGAGAACGACCCACTGTGGTCTACCCTCTAACAGGGGGACGTTTGTTCTGATTGGGGAAACCTCACATTGGCGGTCTCATGTTGCGCCAATCTGTTGCTTGTTCATAGGCGTGACCTAATCTGACCAGCAACGCCTCGGATAGGTGCTTTCCTACGAACTGGAGGCTTAGAGGCAGACCGTCGCTGTTCTGACCGCAGGGTAGGGAAATGATTGGAGCGCCGTTGAAATCGAATGGAACGGTGAAGCGGCCCCACTTCAGGTCGTCTTCGCCTCCCATGGGAGCGCGCAATTGCTCCGGGGTTACCCGGACCGGTAGGGCGATTGTTGAGGGACATGCCAGCACATCTATATCTTCAAACATGCTTCGAAGCAGGCCGTTGCACTCTGCGCGCACGTTGTTGGCCTGGGTATAATCCTAGCCAGTTACTTTAGAGCCCTTGTCCAGCCAGCCCCGGAACCAGGGGCCGTACTCGTCCCGGCGTGACGGATAGGTCGCGCGATGGGCTTCGGTGGCTTCGGCGGAACATAGCACCGCCCAAGCTCCGGTATATTCGCGGGTCTCGGGCATGCTCACCTCGACAATCTCCTCGCCCAGCACTTCCATCACTCGGATGGCCGCCAACACCGCCGCTGATGATTCGTCGTCAACGTCGTCTTCGATATACCGAAGGTCCAGGCCGATGCGAATGCCACTTACACCCTCTCCCAGTCCCGTCAACAAGTTGAGTGCAGGTCTGGGCAGCGAGGTTGCGTTGTTGGGGTCGTGGCTGGCGATGGCTTGAAGCATGATACCGGCGTCGGCGGCGCTGCGGGTCATGGGGCCGACGTGGTCCATGGACTCGGCCAGGGCCAGAACTCCGTAGCGGCTGACCATTCCCCATGTGGGCTTGATACCGACGATACTGCAAGAAGCCGCGGTGGAGCCGCCGGTGTCGCTGCCCAGAGATCCACAAAGCAAAGCCCGACGGCGGTGGCTACTCCGGAGCCGCTGGACGATACGCCGGTCCAATACTCCGGATTCCACGGGTTGACCGGGATTGGCAAGTCAGGATGATATCCGGCCATCGCTCCCTCGGTCAAGTTCAGTTTGCCCAGTAGGACCGAGCCCGCAGCTGTCAGCTTGAAGATAACCGTAGCGTCGAAATCTGGAACGTGATTGGATAACACCGGTGTACCGCCCATGGTGCGGACGATTTTAGTGAAGCAAAGACCCTTCACCGCGATGGGCACGCCGTGCAGAGGACCCAAGTAGCCTCCGGCGGAAATCTCAATCTCCGCTTTTCTGGCCGAATCAATCGCTTGGTCCGCCATCACCGTTGCGTAGCTCTGGAATCGACCGTCCAGCGCATCGATTCGCTGGAGCATCGCTTCGGTCACTTCCACCGGGGAAACCTGCTTGTCGCGGATCAAGGACGCGACTTCGGTGATAGTCAGGTAATGCAAAGGGGGGCGCTCATATCTTCATTCCTCCGGTGGCTCCCGGTTACGCCAATCCTCTGACCTGTTTGAATGTAACTAAAAACAGAAGAGATAGGGTCAAGCTGACCGCCGCGACGATTGTCAGCGCGCCGGACACGGTGGTTAGATCCATCAAAAGCCCAATCAATACGATGGCGATAGGACCCAATCCGAACTCTAACATGTAGATACTGGTGATTCTGCCCCGTAGAGTGTCGGGCGTCATGGATTGGATCAGAGTCTGGGTGCTGACGATGAAGGTGGACTGGGAGAGCCCCAGCACAATCAGCATTGCTATGGATAGGGCCAGCCAATGGGACTTGGCCAGTACAAGGACCGCCGCCGACCCCAGAACCAGGCATATAAGTCCCAGCTTCCCCTTGTAGATGACGAATCCCAGAGACGCGATGGCAACGGTGGCGGTGATGCCTCCGACGCCCTGAGCCGCCAAGAGGTATCCTCCGACGCTGGCATTGGCGCCCAGCACGGTGCTGGCGTAAGGCGGGAGCAGGGCCGGCACGGGGATGAATACCATATTCAATATAATTCCCAGGACAATCAGGTGCAGGATTATCCGGTTGTCTCGCCAGATGTATCTGAACCCGTCCTTGAAGTTCGCCAAGACCGACGTGAACCGGGCGGTCGATGCCTGCTGGTAGGGAGTCTTCATCGGAATCAACAGCAAAGCGGTGGCGATGTAGGCTCCGGCTTCGACGAAGAAGTTCCACTGTATCCCCACGGTGGTGATTATCAATCCTCCCAACAATCCTCCGGCTAGACGGTTCACAGTGACGGTCATGGCGCTTAAAGCGAAGGCGTTGCCCATGTTTTCCGGGGGCACCGTGTTGGCGATGAGGGATTGCCTGGCCGGCATGATAAATGCGAAGCAGACGGCCGATACCGAAGCGTATGCGAATACGTGCCAGACTTGGGCTGAGCCGGTAGCTACCATACTGGCGAAGAAAACGGCCACAACACCGAGGAATATCTGGAGGACAATGACCAGCTTGCGCCGGTCGATGCGGTCGGCAATCACCCCCGCCCAGGGTCCAATCACCAAGGTGGGGAGCCCCCGCAGTCCGGCAGCCGCGCCGGAAAGGGAAGCTGATTCGGTTAGGTCCCACACCATCCAACTCAAGGTTATGAACTGGAGCCATAGTGCCAGGTTATCGAAGATACTCCCGGCCCATAGCAGTCGAAAGTCGATGCTTTTAAGAGATGAGAAAGTTTGCAAACCGGACCGGCGCCGGGAAGCCGTGTTACCGCCTGTGTCGACGCCATTCTGCCTTCGTTGTTGATTCATCAGGCCAACTCGGACAAGGCCTAATCGCCTGGCTTGCCGCCCAACCTGCCGGCCAAGGCCCAAGCGGAAGGTACCGCCAGAGACGCGACGTACAATTTGGCGAGATCCCCAAAGATGAAGGGATACAATCCGAACTCCAGCACCTTATCGTTGGGCACGAATAATGACAGTTGTATCAGGCCGGGGATGTACAGAACGACGTTGCCTGCGCCCATGGCTATGAGGATCCACACCCGGCGGTCCCAGCCCCGTTCGCATAGGTAGCCTACGACGAACGCCGCCGGGATGAAGCCTATGATGTACCCGCCCGAGGCAAGATTCCAAACTAATCCGGCCGAGCCCGAGGAAAAGCCAAAGATGTATCCGCCCGCGTTGGCCTGAAAGAGAAAATCCGCTCCGCTGACGCCGGCGAAGACCGGAAACATACTACCCTCCACCAGGTATAGGGCGAGGGCCGCTGCGCCACGACGGCTGCCTAGAGTCGCTCCGGTCAACAGCACCGCCAGCGTCTGGCCGGTGATGGGCACCGGGGTGAAGGACAGGTGGATGACGAAACGGGCCATAAAGGCGGTGAACAAACTGAACCCTACAATCAGTAGAACGTCCCTGGCTATCCGGCGGTTCAGTTGGCTTGTGGGCAGCAGGGCGTCAATCAGGGTTGCTGCTTGTGTTGGGGAGTACAAATCGGACCTCCTCTAGCTAGCCGGGTCTCCAGCCTTGCCAGGGTATACCGTGCCAAACCTGCCTGTAAACCCGGCGTCAGGAATGAAGCGTGTGTATCTGAAAGAACAGTCCGGTGCCGGAGGAATGGAGGAGAACATTCGGTAGCGGTCTCTTCAGCGAAATAGCGGTGCTGATTGACTGAGATGGCGGGGTGGGAACGCTTCAGTGGTTTAATCAGCTTGTTGGAGGCTCAGTTGTTCCCACGGGAGGATGTGAAAACCAGTCAGGTCGTCGGTGAGCTTGTCTATGAAGTTCTGCACGGCAGGACCTAGATACTTCCCTTTCAAAGTGCAGATGCCGATCGCCGATCCGGCGAAGATATGGTCTAGGTTCACCACACTCAAATGCTCAAGGTCTTCTGGCAGTATGGTGAAATCGCCGACTACCGCCACGCCCATGTCAATCTCCACATATCGCTTGATGGACTGGTAGCTATCCATGGACAGAGTGATATCACACTTGATGTTCTGGGCCTCCAACGCACGGTCTACCTGCTGCCAAATCAGGCTCTCCGGTCCTGGGAGAATCAGAGTCGACTGGGAAATGTCACGAACACCTATTTTCTGGCTTTTTGCCAACGGGTGGTTTTTCGGTGCCAGTAGTACTACGTTATACCTGAACAATTGTATGTAGTCGAGATTCTGCTCATCGGCCGAGGGAGGGGAGCACAGAGCCATATCGACTTCACCGGACTTGACCAAACGTAGCAGCGAGTCGTAGGGGCGGGCCATCAGGGTGATTCTTACGTCAGGGTACTGTTCGCGAAACGGTTGGATAACCTTGGGGAGGTGGTGCATTACCAAGTCAGGATAGGCCCCCACCACGAATGCGCCGTGTTGTTCCGGGTGGGCTATCTGGTCCTTGAGCCTACTCGCCGCTTCGACGATGGGGATAACCAGTTTCAGAAAGGCGTTGCCTTCTACGGTCAATTTGTATGGCCGGGAAGATCGGTCAAACAAGGTGATTCCGAACTCAATCTCAAGTCTCCTGATGTGCTGGGAGACCACGCTCTGCCCAACTTCCTGTCTGCGGGCAGCCTTGGTAACACTGTGGTAACGAGCCGTGTAGTAAAAGCTGGTTAGTTCAATAAGCCTCAACGTGAATCATCTGTCCCATCCTCAATGACTATTGCCCTATGAGAATATCATTAATTTATAATATTGATGTAAATGCGTTAGTGCATATCGTATTTGGATAGTATTACTTGCTGTTGGCTTGTGTCAAGCGAAAAATCCGAAGAACGGAACCTCCTTCCAGCAGCGGACGGTAGTTATCTCTCATAGCGCCGATGACGGAAATTAAAAGCCGTTGCTTACCCACATATACCTATGAAATAGTAGTGAACAATGGGTGCTATAGATGCAATCTAAGAAGAAGACCGGCGGGTAAAATCTGCCGGTCTTCTTTGTGAGCACAAAGGTTGAGCTATCTCCTCATGGCTGAGGAGGTGCTGAGGCTTACAGGTTGCGTTGAGGCTCGGCGTATTCCTTGAGCTTGTTATATATCTGTAGCCGGTTACGTTGCGTGTCGACAATCATGATGCGGTTGTTGCCGGTATCGAAGGCTAAGGCCGTTGGCATGCCCAATCGCCATTCAACCTCCATGTTCTTGACTTCACGGCGCCGCCTGACTGCTCCGGGGTTGGTAAAGACGATTTCTTGAGCCCACTTGGTTAGCTCTTGAGCGTCTCCCACAAAGCTGGTGAGATACTTACCTTCCGAGTTAAAGAGTTGCACCCGATCATTGGCCCAGTCGCAGATATATACGTCTCCGTCCGGGTCGATCGATACTGCCGATGGACGGTTCAGTTCACCGCGACCCGTGCCGTAGGTGCCGAACTGGGCCAGGAACTTGCCATCTGGAGTGAATTTCTGTACCCGGTTGTTCTTGTGGTCGGCAACGTAGACATTGCCTTCATGATCCAGGTTGATACCCCAGGGAGAATCGAACTCTCCCTCTCCAGTGCCTAACTTACCCCACCCGAGCAGGAACTTTCCTTCCTTGGTGAGTTTCTGCACCCGGTGGTTGCGGCTATCGACCACGTAGATGTCATTCTGAGTGTCAGTTGCGATGCCTGAAGGGCCGCTGAACTCGCCGTCTCCTTCTCCGGAAGATCCCCAGTCGTTAAGGTAGTTGCCGTCCTTATCGAATACCGAAACCCGGTTTAGCCACTCGTCGCTAACATACACCTTGTGCTGGTCGTCCAGGGTGATACCGGCGGGCCAGATGAGTTCGCCTTGACCATCGCCATACTTGGAAAATTCGCTGATAAACTCCTCGTCGCCTGCCTCGGTCCCAACGTTGAATATTCCCACCCGTGCGCCACGTCCGGCCCGGTTCCAAGGGACCGTTGGGATGTATTCATACCCCCGATTCAGTACATACACCCGGGTTCCCTCGCCCAAGGCGATGTCGATGGCTACGTTAAATCCCAAACCGGAAGGCGCTCCCCGTCCGATACTATGGCTATAGTCGAATGTGCGCCCGGCTACTATCTGGGTAACCATATTTTGCTCCTGCTAACGGATTTGCGGCTGGTCCTTCGACAAGCTCAGGACGAACGTAAGACGGTAGTCGATTCCTGACGTTCGTGGTGCGCTTGTCGAACCACCGGTTATGGAGAATACAGGCCAACCGCCATAGAGGTCAGTTGGCGCTGTTGGTGTCTAAATCCTCTCTGATTACAGGAAGGATGGCTTTTCGAAGGTTCCCTTGACTATGGTTTTGGCATCCAACTCGAGCCAGTCCTCCAAAACGGTGGAATAAAGGCCACGGAAGTCTAGGTTGGGCACCAAGTCGCCCTGTTCCAGGTCTTCTGTCTTAGTGGAGGGATACTCACCGTACTGGCCGCCTTTCACAGGGTCCCCGATAGCGAAGGCCACGCCAGCGGAGCCGTGATCGGTGCCGGACCCGTTGTCTCGGACGCGGCGTCCAAATTCGGAAAAGAGCAGCATGACGACATTGTCCGCTGCGTCGTGCTCGTTAAGGTCGGCGAAAAAATCGCTCACCGCCCGGGACGTGTCGCGCCACAGGTCGGCGTGCATGCCAAGTTGGTTGGCGTGGGAATCGAAACTTCCGTACTCGCAATAGAAGATTCGAGTCCCTAGGTTGGCCAGATGTACCTGGGCGATGTCCCTGAGCTTGCGGCCAACGCCCGTATCCGAATATTCAACAGTGGATGAGTACTTTTGAGGGGCCACTTTCAATATGTCGGCCCCAGCCATTGCCTCGAGCCCGGTTTCTCCGAGGTATTCCATGGCCAAGCCCGTGCCGATGGCCGGAGAGTACATCTGGGTGAACCGGTCCAAAATCGTATTCCGGCGTTGGGTGTCGGAGATTCCGGTAAGGAGGCCGTAGCTATCCAGAGAATCCACGCAGGCTACCGGCACTCCAGGCATGGACACGGCCCTAAACATGCTGGGGCCGATGCTGACAGTAGTGACCACGTTTTCCTTGTTGGGGTCAATGTCCTTGGCTGCCAACCCCAGCCAGCCTTCAGTACCTACCCGGTCCGGCTCGCAGGTGTGCCAGATGTCCATGGAACGGAAGTGGGACCTGATGGAGTTGGCATAGCCAACGCCGTGAATGATGGCTGCGTTGCCCTGGTCGTATATATCTTTGATGACCTGCATGCTGGGATGAAAACCAAACTTGCCGTCCAGGTCGATGATATCGCCTTCAGGTATCTTGACACCCGGCCGAGAGTCCCAATAAAGAGGGTCGGTATAGGGGATGACGGTGTTGAGGTAGTCGTTACCTCCGGATAGTTGCAGTACCACCAGTACCGGGTCTTTCTTGTTACTGGTCATTTATCGCTCCTTTTGATTGAAAGGCTGTTTTAAAAACTCGAGATGCCTTTTCCCCCGGTCATTCGACAGGCTCAGGATGAACGGAGAAACTTTCTTTATCCCGTTCGTGGTGGCCCTTCGGCAAGCTCAAGACAGGCTCGTCTAACCACTATGTGCCACAGGTACTAAGCGTATAGATATTCTCGTAATGAAACGACTAGCTGAAGAATCTCTCCAACTTTTTCGCTGGAGTTACTGACGTTTTGGTCTGAGTCCCAGCTAAGCTGGCCGAACTCAGTTACGTGGTCCACCAGCAGTTGACGGCTCTCCGAAGTGACATCCAAAGGCCCCATCAAGTCCAAGCAGGTGTCCACTAGCTGTTCAGAATCCAGGTTTCCCTTGGCCCTTATCCTGCCGACGATCGACTGGATTCCCGGATTGCTTACATCTCCAACCATGTCGGCGCAGAAGTTGATGCGCTTCATCAGCGAACCACTGTTGATCCACTCAACTCCGGTGTGCCAGCCTTCTACGCTGGGCGGATTGAGCAAGTCTTGCCCCATATACCCGGCTTGCTTGGCCCGTTCGCCGATGCCTGGGGAAGGAAAGGCATATCCCCCGACCATCCTCAGTGTGCCTACGACGACCTCGGATGGGCTCTTTATCTTGGCGAATCGGGCGTTCTTGAAGAAGTCGGAATGGAACAGCACTCGCAATACCGAGCGCATGTCGTATTTGGAGTCTATGAAGGTCTTGGCCAGCAGATCCACCGCCTCGGGATCTTTGGGAGGCATGTCCAGCCAGGACGGGACCTGGGGTTCGTCGGCGACGAAGAAGTTGTACAGATGACGGGCGACGAACTTGGCTGTTGCTGGCTGCTGGCAAACGATGTCGATGATGTCTTCGCCATTGAAGTTACCGGTTTGACCCAAGAAGGTTTTTTCGCCTTCATCGTGGTCTTCTTCCTGGAACTCGAAGCCCCAGTCGAAACGACCGTAGGCCTGCCGGGGAATCATGGGTGAGAGCGTCCAGCCGGTGAAGGCCTTAGAGCATTGCCTTACATCGTCTTCGGTGTAGTTGCCCACACCCATGCTGAACAGTTCTAGCAACTCCCGGCCCCAGTTCTCGTTAACGGCGTAGGAGTGATTGTCGCAGTTATCCAGCCAGAAAATCATCGCTGGGTTCTTGGCCAGGGCGACGAGCAACTCGCGGTAGTCGCCCATCCCCTTCTCTCGGAACATGTCGATTTGGGAGATTATCTCATGATAGTGGTCTACTTTTCCGGCGCCTGTGGCGAACACGTGGTGCCAAAAGAGCACCATTTTCTCTTCCAATACCCGTTCGGTGCTGACCAGATCGTGGAGCCATGCTGCGCTGCCCATACCAGACGAGGTTATGGGCCGGCGGTAGCCGGGGTGATACCGGAAGAACTCCAACCGGTCCGATGGGTCTTGAGTCTCTGGATTGAGCAACTCGTCTACGGTCACGTCATAGCCTTTGGCCGCCCTGGTTTCCAGCTCTTCTCGGGTCGCGCCGAATCCGGCGCGGCGCATAAGGTGAGCCATTAACGCTATGTCTTCTGCCATTACATCCCTCTTTTCGGAGTTTTTCAGGAGTAGAACTGAATCTGGGGTTCCCACTGGAGCTAGGTGGCGTCGGTTAAAACACCGGGTCGAAACTTTTGTCGAATTATGCTGAGTGGCAATAATCCTGTCAAGCAAACTGGTGTTCTGGGCTCTGTGGCGAAATATCCGAAGTTAACTCTTCGTCATTTCGGCCTACGCCGGAATCCACGAAATATTCCGCTATCAACCTGCCTGGATCCCGGCCTGCGCCAGTGTGATGGTGGAGTGTTTACCACGCCGACTCCAACGATGCGACGCTGAAAATCACCCGGAACGGCTTATAGAAAACTACCACGCTATTGAATGTAGAAACGTCGGCATCGTTGGGGATGAAGTAGTTGTGGTTTCCCATGTTCCCTTGAAGATTGGCCAATTCCAAGTGGCCCGGACCGGTGACCTGCCCAGCTTCCTCCGGGTTTTGACTGTGAGTGAGGATGACCCGCAGGGCGGGGCCGTTGGTTACCTGGAAATCTGTCAGCCTGAGAAGCTGGGTGCCGTCTGCTAGGCTGTACATGGTCGCCGTTCCGGTTCCTTTGTGAAAGCGCTCCTGATCCCGGAACTGCCCTGACTTTAGCCTGACTGGTTCGCTGGGAGGTTGAGCCTCGGCCTTGGCCATAACCTCGGGACGGCGTCCTTCATCGCCTCGGCAATCTTCTGGGTCATTTCATCTTTGGCCGGGGCAGCCATGGTGTCGGGCATCGACTTCACCGCTGCGTCCGCCAGGGATTTCACCACGGCGTCCGTCGCGTCGGCATTCCGTGCTCCCAAGGTTTTGGTTAATTCGGATCTGGGGTCGACTGGCAGCGGCATGTCCTCATTGGAAGACTGCTCTACTTTCGCGATGCCAGACATAACCTGCTCCACTTGGGCCCGGTCCGTGTCTGGAGGAACGACAGTCGTGGAAGCGAAGGGAAACTCTTCTTACACCGTGGTGTTGGTGAAAAGGGGAGTTAGTAGCCACAAAGCGATGCTGATTACGGGCACCAATATAACGACTGCCAGGACGCCCAGGGTCCGCTTTCGGCGAAGCATAGGACGCTCCTTTCAGGAAAAATTTTGGAGTTCTACATTGCCTGTCTTTAGATTCCCTGCCAAAACCGCCTGGTCTCGCCACGGACGAACCGGCCGAATCCCGGATGGGGGAAGTGGCCCGCTGATACCAGAGTCCCTTCGGCCTCCAGTCGGTCCAGCACCGAGTGGCGGGTCTGGCGAGACAATGCCGGATTCACGTCGAAGATGGGACTCCAGTCGGTGTAATGGGCTTGGGCCACGCTGTGCGCCACGTCGCCCAATATGTAGGCTCGCTCTCCATCGGAGGCTACGATGATGGAGACGTGGCCGGGGGTATGGCCTGGTGTCCACGCCGTAGTTAACTCGTCGGTTATCTTGTGGTCGTCTTGCATAAAGTCGATGAGCCCCAGCTCTTGCAAGGGTAGCACTTGGTTGGTGATGTGCTCGGCTTGGGCCACAACCTCAGGGTTGGTCCAATAGTCCCAGTCCTTCTGGGGAATCACGTACCGGGCGTTGGGGAAGTTGGGGCGGCCGTTGGTCAGGTTCCAGCCCACGTGGTCGGGATGAAGATGGGTGAAGACCACCAAGTCCACCTCGTCGCGGTCGATGCCCTTCTGGCTCATATCGTCCAGCAAGGTGCCGTCCTCGGCCTGGAGACCGGTATCGATGATTATCAGCTTTCCGCTGGAGCGCACCGCCAGCGTCCCGTACCGGGTCCGAACTTGGTCCTGTTCGTCCACCAATCCTGCAAACTCCTTCCATTGCTCGATGGCCGTATCGGGAAAGGGCGTCAAAGGCGATCTGGACGGGGCGCCGTCGCTGAGGGAGATGAACTCAACGTTTCCTACCTTGATATGATGGTCTGGCATGGTTACTCCTTCTTACGTGTCGACCTGCATTAGATCCAAATCATACTTGCGTCCTTGGACTGTTGTTAGCAGATGCCTAGTTTGCCACATTTGCGACGATTCGCATATGGCCCGCTGCGGCTGGAAAAGTTTGACAATTTCCTAAGGCCGAGAGTAACCTCAAACCACCTGATTGAGGCTCGGATACGGTCATTGGAATGGCCCAGATTAGGAATCTTGACTCAGGGGTGATCCCAGTGGTCGAGACCACGCAAGCTGCGTTGAAAGTTGGACCCTCCACCATGGATTTTCGCGAGATGGAGGTTCCGGAGATTGGTCCTGATGAAGCTCTGTTAAAGGTAGAAGTCGCTGGCGTCTGCGGCACCGACGTTAGTCAGTACCGTCTGGAGTTGCGGGGCAGTCCCATCATAATGGGGCATGAGAATGTGGGCTACATAACTAGTGTGGGTAAGCAATTCGCCGCGCGAAAAGGCGTTCGCGAGGGAGACCTAGTGTTCTTAGAGCACTATCTCCCCTGTGGGAATTGCGAATGGGACCACATGGGCGAGTACCGCCACTGCACCGCCACCGACTGGTTCTACGACAACCACGCTATCAGGTACGGGTATACATCTATAGAGACAACTCCCTCACTCTGGGGAGGTTTCAGCCAGTACCTGTACCTTGCCCCCAACGCCATTATTCACAAAGTGCCCGATGGAGTCACGCCGGAGGAAGCCGGAACGGCGACTCCCATGGCTAACGGGGTTCAGTGGGCTTTGTATGAGGGCGGAGTTGACTATTCTTCTACTGTATTGATCCAGGGTCCGGGCCAACAGGGTATGTGCTGCGTTATCGCTTCGAAGCATGCCGGCGCAGAGTGCGTCATCGTCACCGGCACCGTGAAGGACGCCCGGCGATTGGAAGTTGCCAAGGCGATGGGGGCGGACTACGTGATTGATATCTCCGCCGAAGATCCCCTGGAGCGCATCATGGAGATTACAGGCGGACGGGGCATCGATGTTTCCGTCGACTGTACTGTTGGCTCCGGCACCGCCCCGACGTTGTTGGGTATCGAAGCCGCTAAACGCCGAGGAGCGACTTTGGTGGTTCAGGGAGAGGACGGAGAGTTCCCCAACTTTCCCATTGGCCGAATGACTCGGAAGTACATCACATTGAAGAGCGCTCGGGGCCACAGCTACAAGTCGGTGGAGGTCGGTATGCAGCAAATCGCATCTCGCCTCTTCCCCCTGGAACTGATGACTACCCACTCCTTCGGGCTATCTGAAGTGGATTACGCCATTAAGTCCGTCACCGGCGAAGGAGCCCCCGGCGCGATTCACGTTTCTGTGTATCCTTGGAGATAAGTTAATTTGTAGGACTGAGCCGTTGATGCTAGTGCGTGACGATCCCTGATAACATGCATCTAGGAGTCGCTGATGGAGAATATTGCCGCCACTTCGATATTCTTCGGGCCACCTAGAATGGCTTTAACTCTGGAAATCTACTGCCGCAGCTCCTGGCTCGGCAACACTAAGGACTGAGGAGGTTCTTGATGGTATCCGTGAAGGACAATGAAACGCTCACTCGTGTAGGAGAGGGCACCCCCATGGGAGAGCTGATGCGGCGGTACTGGCAGCCGGTGGCCCTATCATGGGAACTTCCGGAGCCAGACTGCCCTCCTGTCCGGGTTCGCATCCTGGGAGAGGATTTGGTGGCCTTTCGCGGCACCAGCGGACGTGTGGGGCTGATTGACGAGTGGTGCCCCCACCGCCGCACTTCGCTGTGGCTTGGCCGCAATGAGGAAGATGGCCTACGGTGCGTGTTCCACGGATGGAAGTATGACGCCACCGGCCAGTGTGTCGATATGCCCAACGAGCTGCCGGAATATGACTTCAAGGAAAAGGTCCAGATCAAGGCATATCCAACTGAGGAGATTGGGGGTGTTATCTGGGCGTACATGGGTCCGAAGGGGAAGCAGCCTCCGCCACCCAGCTTTGAGTGGACTCGACAGCCGGATACACACCTTCACGTATCCAAGGGTATTCAGGAATGCAATTGGCTGCAGGCCATGGAAGGTGGCCTAGACTCTGTTCACACTTCCTTCCTGCATCGTAAGTTTGAGGGAAGCAACAGGGCAGGTCTGGGTGGCATGCGCTCCAAGACGCCCTCTGCCAGGCTGGACGTCAAGAACACTCCATACGGCTACACCTACGCCTCAATGCGTCCTCTGGGAGAGGATAAGGGCGACTACATTCGTACTTACCATTATGTGATGCCTTTTCATCAGATTCGGGCGATTCAAGAGCACACCCCTGAAGGTGCCATCGCCAAGTTTAAGATGGGCGGCCACATGTGGGTGCCCATCGACGACGAGCATTGCATGACTTGGAATTGGTACTACAGTCTGGACAATCCACTGGAACCCCAAGAGCGGAACGAGTCTTTCTGGGGCAACGGTCCCAGTTTCTTTGATGAGAAGAACGGATTTCGCGCTTATCTCAACAAGGGCAACAGTTGGGGTATAAACCGGGAAGTACAAAAAACGGAGACCTTCACCGGGATCGAGGGGGTTAATCAACAAGACCGAGCGGTTCAGGAAGCCATGGGGCCAATAGTTGACCGAAGTAAAGAGATGCTGAGCCAAACCGACAAAGCGATTGTCGCAGCACGCAGGCTACTTCTGAACGGTGCTAAAACGGTGGAAGACGGCGGAAGTCCCCTAGGTGTCGATGAGTCCTACTATGATATTCGCGCCATCGAGCGTGTCTTGCCTCCGGATGCCCAATGGTTGGATTCCCTTAAAGATGAGATGTACCCAACTGGCGCTCCGTTCTAGCCTCCGACCAATAGCGCCGGATCAAGGTTCGGTTGGTTCGTATAGTAAAAACCCCCGAAACTTCAGGGAGGTTCTACTTTAGACACTCCTTATCTGTACAGTTACGATTCGATTACGGGGAGTGGAAAAGATGGGGCCAGGACTAAGTGTGACCAATGCCACATCTCAACCGGACATCACTCACAGAAGGTCCCTCCCAGTCTGTCTAGACTGATGTTAATGCTTCTGCCAACAATCAGGCGGCGGAAAACAAGAACAGAGGAGGAACCAAAGATGCGAGAATTCATAAAAAAACGATGGGAAGGTCAGAAAAGCGGGATGGTGGCTTCACCCTTATTCAGCTACTAGTAGTCACCGGCATCATCGTTGCCCTGGCTGCGATTACTGTGCCATTAGTGACGAAATTCGCTGGCAAAGGCGACGAGGGAGCTCTGGAGGCTGAAACCGAAACCGAAACCATTCAATCCGCCATGAACGCCGTGATGGCTGACAAGGGCATCGTAGCCGTAACCGCCAATGATAAGGGAACCACCAGCAATGGCCAGAACAGCTGGCCCGCCTTGCCCGCCGGCACCGGCGCCGGAACCCTGGACAGCCACCTAAAGGAGAACAGTACCAAGTTCTTCTACTACTGGGACTCCAAGTGCAACGTTTACACTCAGAATAAGACCGACGGTGTGGAAGCGGTCCCCGCCGCAGCCAAAGCCGCCGCCTGCGCCACCCCGGCCTAACCCTCTCCGAGGACGCTCCCCTTTTAGCGCCAAGAAGGCCCGCTCCGATAAGCTCGGGTCGGGCCTTTTCTAGTTCATATTGGGTGGGCTTTTTGCCACCATTACAGCTAAATTACACCGGCCCTATTCCTATCCAGGGGTGATCACGGGCGTGGCAGGACTGCTCCGTTCCGCCTGTTCTCGGTCCCAAGTGACGAGGGAGAATCCCAACTGTTGGGCCAGAGCTACATAGAAGGAGTCGCTGCCCCTCAACCGGTGCTCACCGGCGAGGAGGGCAGCGTGGCGGGCCAGTTGGGGGACGATCGTCACCAGCCGGGAGTTGGGCAACTGCTCCAGAAGGTCTACTGCTTGCGTCGTCAACTCGAGCCGACCAGTGCGGCGGGATATCGCTCCAGCAACCTCTGGTAAGCAACAATGCGGGAGCCACTATTAGCTCCCCACGGATTACGGTACCCTCTAACCAGCTGTAGCTGGGTTCGTGGTGGACATCGTTAAGGACGAACCGGCTGACCCAGACGCTGGCATCAACCACATACATTTATAGTTCACGCCGTTGCTCACCGACAGCCTCCGACGCCGACGATCCGGTGGGCCAATGAGCGGAGACCTCCCGGGATAAATCGTCCAGCCGAGTCCAGATTGCCGAAGCCACTTCATGGTCCGCAGATGGGTCCATCGCAGGCACCAACTTGGTAACGACCTTCCCCCGGTAGGTAACGGAGAAGCGTTCATGTTCTTCCCGAACCTGCCGGAGTATTTCACTAGCCCTTTGTTTTAGCTCTCGTATGCCGATTTCTTCCATGCCCGGGCCCCATTTTCAATGTAGACTCATTATGAATCTACATTTGTTTTATCAGAATAGAAGACTCATCACCTTATGCGACAGACATGGCCGCAGGGCTTGTGGACTGAGGTGATCAGGGTGGTTCCATAGGGCTCCCAACGTATCCGAACAACTTAGCAAAGTACTAGGTTTCTACCTTAGTCGTCATCATGTATAGCCAAGTCGCACCCAACTCAAAGGGCTCCCCGTCCATAGAACCGTAAGCTTGGTGGTTGCCGAAGCCCGCTTCTTCCAGCATGGCGCAGAGTTCCCGGTAGGTGTACAGGCGAAGCGATAGAAGTTTTTGCTCTACCTGACTCCCTCGAATGAATGTCCAATCGGACTCCACCCGGCTGGTTTCATGGTCGAAGCCGCGCTCTTCCAAGGCCAGCAGGTCTCCCACTTGGAACCAGACTCTTTCCTGGGATTCCATCTCGGGAAGGCGGGTTTCGATGAGAGGGGTGTCTAGCAAGAGAGATGCGCCCGGCTTCAGGGCGTTGTGGACTGCCTTCAGGAAAGCGAGGTTCCCGGCGTCGTCGAAATAACCGAAGCTGCTCCAGAAGCAGAAAGCCCCGTCGAACTCTTCCTGCCAGGGTAGGTCCCGCATGTCGCGTTGTTCGAAGGTTACCGGTGACCGCTCAGTGTAGATCTGGCTGGTGCCGTCGGATATGAGATCTGGACTGATGTCGACGCCGGTGACTCGATAGCCCCGAGAAGCCATCTCCATGGTTAGACGCCCGCCGCCGCAGGGTACATCCAGCAGCCGGGACTCCTCAGGAAGCTCAAGCGCCTCCTGGATAAAGTCCGCTTCGGCGAAGGTATCTTCTTCGTCTCGCGAATGGCGGACGAAGTCCAAGGCGAGCCCAGAGAAAAAATCTTGCCACCATTCCGGCTGGCCGGTCACTGAGTAGAACCTTTAAGCGTAACCATCTTAGAAATCAGATGCGTTGTACGAGTTCAATAAGGACGTCATCCGGTCCTTCGATGTAGGCTAATCTGGTCCCGCCGACCACGTCGGTGCGCGGCAGCACGATGCGGGCGCCGGCTTCTTTCAGCCTTGTCAACTCCGCGTCGAGGTCTTCAACGTCGAATCCGAAATGTTCCAATCCCAGGTGGGTCAACTCGGCGGACCCCCTGTCTTGGGACGCGCCTTCTGCCTGCGACGAGATGTTGAGGCGCACCGGCCCACCCATCTTCATACCGATGGTGATGGTGCCCGGCATCACTTCCCGTTCCGAGACAATCTCGGCGTTGAAGTACTTCTCGTACCATTGGGCAGATGCCTTAGGGTTAGAGGCTCTGATATGAACGTGATTGATGTGGTATTCCATCACTGTCTCCTGTCTGTCTAAAGGATGTGCTATAGCGGACGCTGCTTGGAGCCGGGAGGTCCAGTACCGTCCCGGATGTCCTTGGCGGTAAGTTCGTCCACGCCTTTGGGCCAGCGGCGCTTCAAGGCGTCGGTCACTTGGATGGTGAACCGGCCCGGACCCTCAACCTCCACCTCGATGCTGTCTCCGTCCTGCATGGCTCCGAGCCCCTGATGGTTGGTGCCCATGAACAGGACATCTCCTGGGCCGAAGCTTTCCAGGTTGTTGACCCACTCGATGGATTCGGAGATGGAGTGGGCAGCGTCGTTGGTGTTGTAGTTGACCCGCAATTCCCCATCCACCCACAGGCGGACCTGAAGATTCTGCGGGTCAGTAATCTCGTCTTTCGTGACGATGCAGGGGCCAAGAGGACAGAACGTCGGGAAAGATTTCCACGGCGAAATGGGCATGGATGTGGTGTTCCTAGGTCCGCCGCCTCGGACGTTGGCGGGCAATCGGGCGGAAACGTCGATCCCCGCAGTGTAGCCGAAGACATGTTCCATGGCGTCGGCTTGGCTCACGCCGCTACTGGCCTTTCCAAACACCAGGACCAACTCGGCCTCGTGGTGGAAGATGTTGATGTCGTCGGGCGGGAGGACAACTGTATCGCCTGGGCCGATGACTGAGTCTGAATCCTTCAGGAAGCCCCACATGGGAGAAGCTTCCCGGTGTCCGAACTCCCGATAATTCCCGCCCATGCACAGGACTTTGTTCGGCCGGGGCAAGGGAGACTGGAGCTTGACGCTGGACAGGGGTACGGCGCTGCCCACTGTATGCAAACGGGTCAGGTCGGCCCGCATTTCGTCGATGTTTGTAATGATGACTTCCATCGCGGCCTGTCCGCTGGATGCGCCCAACGGACCGGTCACTCCGCTGATATCCACCACGCCGTCGTCTCTGAGCAATCCCGGACGGACATCGTCATACAATACAAATTTCATCCCGACTCTCCTCCTGATGTCTTACTTGGATCGGTGTTGGATGCTTGAGTTGCTAGGCCAGTGTCTATAACTAGACCTTCGCTGGCAATCGTGAATATACCTTGCGAGCGTTGCCTTCGGTGATTTTGAGACGGTCTTCGTCGCTCAGCCAGTCGATGCCGCTGAACATGGACGGAACGTCCTCGAAAGACCTGCCGGTTTCCTGGTCGATGGCGTTAACCGCACCGAACATCTCGGTGGCGAACAGCACGTTGTCCACGCCCACCCGCTGTATCAGCATCTCCATGGAAGCCTGATCGTAGATGGCCATGTCCCAATAGACGCGGCGGGCCGCTTCCTCAAATGGCTCCAAGCCCATCATGACATGGGTCCCACGGTGGCGCGACCACTGGTAGGGTATCGCTCCACCGCCGTGGGGAATGATGATTTTTAAGTCAGGGAAGTCTTGAAACACCCTTGAGCTGAGTATCTCCACGCCTGCGTTGTGGTGCTGGCCGATGTAATGGGAACTGGTGACGTGGAAGGCTGGGTTCATTGTGGAGCTGGCGTGGATGGTACCGGGGATGTTCAGCTCCACCATCTTTTCCCACAATGGATTCCACCATTCGTCTTTCAGCGATGGTGTGAAAGGATCGGCGCTGCCCGAGATATCCGGATTGATGTTGCATGCGACGAATCCAAGGTCATTGACGCACCGGTTCAGTTCATCCACCCATTCTTCCGGGGGCACGCCCGGCGATTGGGGAAGCTGGCACACCGGGCTGAAACGGTCGGGCCACAGTTTGGCGATGCGTCCGATCAGGTCGTTGCAGTGCTCGGTCCAGTGGCGGCTGATGAGGGGAGTTCCGAACTGGTGGCCCATGGCCGAAGCTTGAGGAGAGAACATCAACCGATCGATGCCCCATTCGTCCATGCGATCGACCTGACCCTTTATCGAAGCCTTCAACTGTTCATCGCTGATTTGGAGGATGCCCTTGTTCGGGCGGGCGTAGGCTGCTATCTGCCGGCCTCGGAAAGCCTGCAACTGAGGCGGGGCGCTGGTGTAGTGGGCATGGGCGTCGATAATCATTGTGCCTCCTACTACAGAAGGGTACGTCAGAGGGGTGCATTCTTTATAGCCCGGAAATTGTAACAGGATGCCTTCACGTTGGCACCTAATTCCCGTTCTGCTACAATCCCCCGGCATCAGTCAGCCAGCATTTTGTGAAGGAGGGACCGAACATGGCGGAGATACCCAGGCTCAATGGAGTAATTAAAGCATTGGAAGAGGGGAAGACCGCGTTCACGACGTTTTCGTCAGCGGATATAGACAGTGCCGCTACCTTGGGAGCGGCGCCTCTGGATGGGGTTGTTTTCGAGATGGAGCACGGCCCCTTCGACGCGCCGAATCTTCGGGACGCTTTGCAGCACATGCTCGGCCGCCGCCAGATATTGGACGGGGGAACATTGGCTCCGGCAGTAACACCCATGGTCCGCATCCCGCCAAACGGCGGCGAGATGAACCAGTGGATCGCCAAACAGGTACTGGACTTGGGTATCTATGGCATCGTCTTTCCCCACATCAGCACCGTGGACGAGGCCTGGAACGCAGTCAGGGCCTGCCGCTATCCTCGAATGCCCGAGGTCTCCAACTACAACCCGCCCGGCATCAGAGGCGACGCTCCAACCAGGGCCGCCCGATACTGGGGTCTAACGTCGCAGGAATACTATGCCAGGGCGGACGTTTGGCCCTTGGCTCCCCAAGGCGAGGTTCTGGTAATCATCCAATGCGAAGACCTTTTGGCCATCGACAACCTCCCGTCGATACTTAAAGAGGTTCCTGGAATAGGCGTGGTCCTGATTGGAGAAGGAGACCTGAGCCAGGAGATGGGACACCCCAGAGAGTACGACCACCCGGACGTGGCGGCAGCAATCAACACCATCCTCCGAATATGCAAAGAGAACAACGTCCCCTGCGGACACCCCCACCCCGACGCTGACAACATGGACCGCTTAGTCCAAGAAGGCTACAAGTTCCTCATGCCATCGGCAGGACGGTCATTTGCTGTGCTGAATCAGATGAGGAGCTTGGCGGGGAGGTAACGGAGGCTGAGGCTTGGGTTTGAAAGCCCCCGAGTGCCCGCAGGTGGTTAGAGCCCCGAGGGCTAGGGGGGGCCACAAGCGATTGGCCGTTCAAACGTCACGCTGCTTGCCAAAGAGAACCCGACTGTGCCGAGGCGCTTTTCTTGGAGACTGTAGGCGTTCAGCGATAATGGGACACCTTTAAGGAGGGATAAACAGCGTCGCTTGGTTGGTAAAAGCCGCCTGAATAAGCCGGAATAAATAAACTCTCCTCCCATATTGCTGAGAGAAAGGTTTTGTTCTTGCACGTTCCGACATTCACGACTTTGGCACGAGAACACATCTTTGTCGCCAGTTTAGCGTTCCATGGGGTCATAGTGGCCCCGTAATATAGATTTACGATCCACTAGAGTCCACACAGATTATGAGAGTCAAAACCCGGTACGGAGACCTTCATTCTCAATCAAATCGACATGGGTTTCATAGTGTAAAGCGAGACTGGCGTGATTCTGGCAAGGGCGACAATCATACGTAAGGGCGTTCGTGCCTGAACGTGACTATCGTTGACATGCTTCCATCTCGTTCTTAGCCTGTTTGCGGGCCATTTATCAACCACCCTTGTATCATCGAGTACCAGATACCGTACCCATCCCTCCTACCCGCCAGATTCGCCGGAAGTCCGCTGACAGGAGAAGAACACTGTGCCGGCCGCGATAAACCCGGGTCGGGTATCGGGGCCTCAGGTACATCTTGTACGAGTCCCTTACCTACCGGCGTTCCATGTGATAGACAGGACGGCTAACGTTATTGGGGATGCGGGACAGAACGTGCAGTCCGTGGACCGCTGTCGGAACTAACTGTAATGGCCTAAGAGGTGCTCGCCGGGGAGCGCTTTGTATCTTCGATATACAGGCCACTGGTGACATTTCACGCACGGGATTGTTTGAGTACAGGGGCGCGGCTATGATGATTGGGTGTATGGCAGTCTATCCCCAATATAATGGAACGCCCCCGGACCCAGAATGCCCAGAGGCAGAATCACTGTGTTCTTGGTGGAAACGGGGGAGAGAGCCTGTCTCAGAAGTCAAAGGACTAGACGAATCGAGTAAAAATTGGCACCAATAGCAGTCGCTTTGGCACCAAATATTGCGGTTATACATCTACAGCCGACGCGTGTCGTCGTGGAAAGGTCTTTCTGAGACAGGCTCGAGAGCTGAACTATACCGGGAACTCTAGTCGACTGTTGCGATTGGTGGTGACACGATAGGGTAGTGGCTCTTTTTCTATCCTCGATAGGGTAAGAGCCTAGGAAGTGGCGAAATTATCGGAAGAACTACCAAAGGAGTGACGATAATAGAAAAAATGGTCGGGGTGAGTGGACTCGAACCACCGGCCTCTTCGTCCCGAACGAAGCGCGCTAGCCACTGCGCTACACCCCGACTGTGAACATGGCTTCGCGTAGGCAACCGGTCAGGCGGCACGGATGGAGTTAACGCGAACAGATTCATTATACCCTACTGGGTTCCCGGCGGTATGCCCGAACGCCGGGGATTTGGGGACCCTTTCAAGAATTGCTGCGGGAAAGCTTAGGACGGAACTTGCTCTCTGGCAGCCTGGTCAATCATCGGGTCGGTCAAACGATTCAAGATCTCTAGGTTCAAGCTGCCGGACCAGGTCTCGAAAATAGTTCCATCGGGGTTGATGAATACGGTGGTGGGCATGCCTGCCACTTTGTACTTGCGTACCACGCTGCCGTCGCCGGTGAAGCCGGCGGGATAGGTGATTACCAGTTCGTTAAAGAGATTACGGGCATCCCGGTGGGAGCCCAAACCGGTGGACTGCTCCACGTCGATGTCTAGAAGAGTGGCCTCATCCTGAGACCCTTTGTAGCATTCTTGTAAATTTGGCATCTCGGCTCGGCATGGCGGGCATTGTCCGACCCAGAAGTTGAGCACGATGGGTTTACTCAGGATCTGGTCGATATCCAATTTTTCGGCGACCAGCCTCTCTTGACCCTGGAAGAGGGTGAATGAGAAATTCTCCACAACGCCGTCGGCCTGGTTTCAGCCCGCCGAACCGGAATTGCCGGAGAATGAGGATTACACTACAACTGCCACCACGACGGCTAACCCCGCAGCTCCCAATCCGCCGAACCACATATTCTTGCGGCGTCAATCATTGGATGCTTTCTTGGCTGCGGCAGCGGACCGCCTGCTGGTTGAGCTTCTAGCCATTTTCTATTCTCCCGACACTCTTAAAGATCTATAGAAGACATGGAATTCCGGTCACACCTTGCTTAGATGCCGCTTGGGCCGTTCTGATACAAGGATGTGGCCGTTGGGAGAGTTGTGTAGGCGACAGCGTGATGTCGGGGAGGCATATAGAGCGTCGGGAAGTGGGGAGCAGGGACGTCTAACCCACCAGGCTTTGGAGCCGGTCTTGGAAGGCGCGGAATCGCCCGACCATCCGGGTCAACCGAGGTAGCCATTCGTCGCCCATGGTTCTGGCGGGCATGTTTATCTGCTGATTGCCGACGTTGACCAATGGACCTAAAGCCTGCTGTAGAGCAATCTTAGCCCCGCCCACCGGAGTCTTCAGGTGCAGCGCAAAACCGTCGCTGTTCTGCAGGATAGAGTCGATGCCTAGGCCTCCCGCTGAGGCCCTAAAGTCGGCAAGTGTCAGCATGTTCTCCACCTCTTCAGGGGTGGGGCCGAAACGGTCGCGAAGCTCTTGCCGCAGAGCGGGGACGTCGCTACGGTCCTTTAACCGCGCCACGCGCTGGTAAATCGCCAACCGGGAAGGCATATGGGGGATGTAGTCCTCTGGGATGTGGGCTGGTAGGGGCAGTTCCATCCTGGGCAGGTCTGGGACGAACTCGGCTTCCAGGGAGATTTCCCCACCTTCCCCATTCTGCAATTCGGCAACGGCTTCTTTCAACAGTTGGCTGTACAGGTCCAAGCCCACTTCCCGGATATGGCCGCTTTGGGAGGAGCCCAGCAGGTTGCCCGCGCCGCGAATCTCCAGGTCCCGCATGGCGATGCGGAATCCCGCACCCAGTTCCGAGGCTTCCAAGATCGCTTGCAAGCGGCGCTCCGCTGCTTCGGTTACGCGCCTTCCCCTGGGTACCAGTAGGTAGGCGTAGGCCCGGTGTTCGCCGCGTCCGATGCGTCCCCTGAGTTGGTAAAGCTGGGAGAGACCGAAACGGTCCGCCCGGTCCAGAATCAGAGTGTTGACGTTGGGCAGGTCCAATCCAGACTCGATTATCGTTGTGCACACCAGAATGTCGGCTTCCCCATTTGAGAAGGCCACCATAACGTCTTCTAATTCATCATCGGCCATCTGACCGTGGCCGATGATAATTCGGGCTTTGGGGACCAGTTCTTGAAGCTCCAACGCCGTTCGTTCGACTGTCCTAACCCGGTTGTGCAAGAAGAATATCTGGCCGCCGCGTTCCATCTCTCGCAGGATGGCTTCTTTTATCAGGTCCTCGCTGTATTCCGACACGAAGGTTTTAACCGGAAGGCGGGCCTCCGGCGGCGTGTCCATCGTGCTAAGGTCGCGGATGCCGGACAATGCCTGGTTCAATG
>Ga0315336_1002021_pt1 | contig 33878 bp, 31 predicted proteins | sample ASW5metaG_FD_204512 | JGI IMG/M metagenome (GOLD analysis project Ga0315336, IMG submission 204512) | Ammonia-oxidizing marine archaeal communities from Monterey Bay, California, United States - ASW #5 | ecosystem: Environmental > Aquatic > Marine > Intertidal zone | place: USA: California...
CATTCCGTTCCAAGATGATATGTTGGTCTCTGACAAACTCAACGAACTTAAATGGTCCAGAGCCCACAACGTCTTCAGAGTTACGCGGATGTTTCTTTGGATCTTGCCCATCGCCATAAATATGCTCGGGAATTATCGATCCGAGCTGCGAAGACAGTGCCAACATTAGAGCGGGATGCGGTTGAGACAATTTGAACACTGCAGTATTTGCGTCAGGTGTTTCGACACTGTCTACGGTGCCAAACATAGTTTTAAACGGATGATTCTCTTTAATTATCTTTATAGAAAATGCAACGTCTTTAGAGGTAATCGGTGTTCCATCGTGGAACGTAGCACCCTCGACCAAACTAAACGTCACTGTTCTTGAGTCATCAGATACCTTCCAAGACTTTGCAAGGTAGGGATGAGCGTTCCACTGGTCATCAAACCGTACAAGAGTCGCAAAAAGTTGTGCGCCAGGGGCGCCAGTTGCAATACCTGACTGAACAGCCGGGTTGAGGTGTCGAGGTGTACCAGCAATCGACATGATCAAAGTACCACCAGCTTTAGGCGTATCCGCCTGCACAGTTACGCCGGTCAATGCGAGAATAATCGCACCAATAGCGCTAATCAGTTTTGTTGACATTCGCATTAAGTGTCTCCTTGATGGTAAGTGTTTTCGATATCAGTTTTTTCCTGATACACACTGATTTTTCATCTTATTTAAATACTTTGCAAGTCGAGTGCAAATTGGTTCACCCAGAGGACAAAATTCATCCGTACGTTTGGCCGACAAACCACCTACACCCGCATTTAGCCCGAACCTTCCATAACCACAGACGGTGCCTTACTCTTCCCGAATATTATTACTAAGCATTAGTATTCCTTCGTTCAGTTTCAACGAGTACCCGCCGCAAAATCTTACCAGACGCCGATTTTGGAATTTGATCAGAAAATTCCAACTTCCGCACCCGTTTATGGGGCGCAACATTGTCAGCCACATAAGACATAATTTCTTCGGCCATCTGATCGCTGGCTAAATCCGTATCTTTCAATACGACAATTGCTTTGGGAATCTCACCAGCTTCCTCATCGGGACTTGGGATCACCGCGGTATCAAGAATCGCTGGGTGGGTCACTAATAAAGCCTCAAGCTCAGCAGGACTGACTTGCATAGCCTTGTATTTAATTAGCTCTTTTACACGATCTACAATAAAAAAATGCCCGTCTTTATCGATATAGCCAACGTCACCGGTGTGATACCAGCTTTCTGAATCAATACACTCTGCGGTTTCCTCAGGCTGATTGAGATATCCCCTCATAATTTGCGGGCCTCGTATCCAGAGCTCACCATCTTCGCCTTGAGCACAGTCACGACCTGATTCAACGTCCACGACTCGGACTTCAGTTTCAGGAATCACTTTACCAATCGAACCTTGTCTTGATTCTTCTAAAACAAGAGACGACAGGTGTGTTACCGGACTGGCCTCGGTCATCCCATAACCTTGGACCACGGGACAGCCAATTCTATCGCCCGCCTCTATTGACAGCTCCCTTCCCAAGGGAGCCGCCCCACAGAAAATGGTCCGCACACTGGAAAGATCAAACTGGTCGACCAGAGGGCTCTTCGCTAAGCCTAGTACAACAGGTGGAACTAGAGGCAGCGTAGTGGCCCGGTACTGTTGAATTAGCCCAAGGAACTCCTCCATCTCAAATCGGGGCATACTGACCACAGTCGCACCACCAGCAAGCGCGAGCTTCATCACCACGACCATGCCATAAATGTGAAAGAACGGCAGCATGGCCAGAATGATCTCATCTTCGCCCATCCTTTTTTGCTCCTCGAACCCGTCAACCTGACACAAATTAGCGACAAGATTGTGGTGAGTCAGCATCACTCCCTTAGGTAGGCCGGTTGTGCCGCTCGAATAGGGTAGAACGACAAGGTCATTCTTAGGATCGATCTCAACAGCTGGTGCTGGTGAGTCGTTGGACATCAACTCTGAAAAAGAGTATGCCCCTTCGCCCTCACCAAAGACATACACTGCCTCAACCGAAGAGTTGTTCACAGCTTCAAGCGCTTTATCCAGGAATGGGGGTACAGTCACTAGAAACTTGGCTTTGGAATCGTTGAGTTGCTTGGCGAGTTCTCCAGCCGTGTACAGTGGATTAACCGTGGTGTTGATACCACCCACTGAAGCGACAGCATTAAACACCAGCGCGTACTCAGGCATGTTGGGGCAATAGATTGCTAGGACATCGCCCTTTCTGAACCCTCGGTCATGTAGCCCTCCGGCAACCCGTTTAATACCATCCGCCAGTTGGCCAAAGGTCAGTGTACGCCCGGAAGGACCATCAATCAGGGCTGGTTTATCGGCAAGCCGATCAGCATGTCTTAGCGCGTACTCTGTTATCGAAACATCCGGGATTTTCAGTTTAAAGTCTGTTCGTTCACTGGTGTAAATCATTGGCCTTCCTCCGACGCATTTAGTCCAGCTATATGAATCTTAGTATTACGATAAGAGAGTTTTGCCCTACCATTCTCCAAATATAAACCCACCCCTCGTCGCAAACTCATGGCGGGTATCAAGATAATTATGATCGACGGTGACTGTCGATTTTCGGGACCTGAACCAGTGGAAAAGGCGATCCCGATGATCATCTAGAATTCCTTGGCATGACGGGTCTGAAGCTCGATCGACAAATTCGTTTGGATCGTTATCTAAATCGAACAACTGCGATTCAAACCCTTCGTAAAACACATACTTCCACCGATCTGACCGCACCATCCAGCCTTTTGCTTGGTCAGCTTCTACTTTGAGTTCTAACCGCGCTTTGCGGGCAAAATAATCGAGCTCAGCGACAACGAAATCCCTCGATTCAGTCTTTGTCCCATCGATAACGTCCAAGAACGACCTACCTTCTAGCCAGGGCTGATTAGGATCACCTCCCAACCGTTCGATAAAGGTTGGGATTAGATCAATAGCTTCAACAAAGGCATCAGACGATGCCCCCCTTTGTGCAACAGCAGACTCAGACGGATCAACCACAATAAGCGGGATTCGGACAGACGGCTCATGGAATAGTTCCTTTTCCCCCAACCAATGATCGCCCAGATAATCACCGTGATCACTTGTTAAAACAATGAAGGTGTCATCCGCTCGACCCATGTCTGATAGTGCTACCATCAAATCGCCTAAATGGTCGTCAAGCTCCTTCACGAGTCCCATGTAGGTCGGAATTACATTACGACGCGCAGAGTCGTCCGATAGCACAACGCCCTCCCCATGGTTCATAAATGCTTTGACCACGGGGTGAGCATCTGATCTTTCATCCTCACTACGTATTGCAGGTAAAACATCTTCAACACCATACATATTGTGATAGGGCGAGGGCACTATGTAAGGCCAGTGTGGCTTGATGTAACTCAGATGTAGACTCCACGGCTCGTCACCTACTTCGCGGATAAAATCTATCGCTCGTCGAGTCATGTAAGCTGTTTCAGAATGCTCAGCCAACACCCGCGCTGGAAGATGAGCATTTCGCATGTACCATCCACTAACGACATCGCCGGTGTCATTGAGCGCAGAAGCTGCAAAGTCGTTCCACGGATTTTCAGATTCGTAACCCTGCTCTCTTAGATATTTGTTGTATCTCAGATTGGGGTCAAACATTCCCATCGGATGTAATCCATCGTCTCGTTCATAAGGTTCAAATCCACACTCCAGCACATAGCGCCCATGAATATCGTCTGCTGAAAGATTTAGGCGATCAACATCAGTTTGATTACCGCCAAAATGGGTTTTCCCAACTAAAGCCGAACGCAATCCTTCAGCGCGCATGTAGTCGCTAAGAGTCCACTCGTCGGTACGAATTGGCACTCTATTGTAGGCACAGCCATGACTCGCCATTGTTCGGCCGGTATAAAATGACATCCGAGATGGACCGCAAATCGCCGCGTTGCAGTACGCACGGTCAAATCTCATACCTTGGGTAGCCAATGCATCAATGTTTGGTGTTTCCAACGTCGGATGTCCGTAACAGCCTAGATAGTCTGCCCGAAGTTGGTCAGCCATAATGAATAGAATGTTTCGAACGTCGGACATGGAACTCATTATAACGGGATGAACCGGTTCTTCCGGGAAATGCGCTTGCCAGTCGACCTAAGGCACACCGACCTCTAACACAGACACAGATTCTGAAATTCTGAACGGCTCGACTGCATTACCCGTGACGGTAGTATTCACGCAGAACAATCCCCCAGCGTGAGGATAGCGCTGGAGATCAACGTTACGAGCCGCGGTGGTAATAAATAGTGTACTCATATCTTCCCCACCAAAGGTGCAACTGGTGACCTGTGGTGCAGGAATTGGGACGATACCATCGACCTCGCCCTCTGGTGTAAATCGGGTTACACGGTAACCACCCCAATGTGCAAGCCAAATACATCCTTCATTGTCGACCGTCAAGCCATCGGGTCGACCGTCCGATGGATCGATCGTAACGAACATCCTACGATTTTCCAGTTCTCCGTCAGAATTCCTGTCAAAAGCATAGACCACACCACTATGTGTATCAACGTGATACAGCATACGCCCATCGGGTGAAACCGCAGGGCCATTGTTCACCGCATAGGGACCGTCGCAACGCTGGTAGGTCAGATCGGCTTCGATCCGGTACAGCCAGCCCGTTTTTTCTGTACCCTCATCATTCATGGTGCCGGCCCAGATTCGCCCCTCCGGATCTGTTTTGGCATCGTTAAATTGATTACCGGGCTGATCAATTTCTGGATCGAACAGCAACGTCCTCTGGCGTGACTCAAGATCGATGAGATATACCCCGGATTTGCACCCCCTATCAGTTCTCGCCGTCCCTCACACGGGAGCAACCAACCCGTTTTCTCAGCAAGCGTCCAAGTCTTAACTTGTTGATTTTCTGTGTTGTATCCATGTGCCTGACAGCCATCGATATCCACCCAGTAGAGTACCGACTGCTCAGGCACCCATAGTGGCCCCTCTCCACAGACTGCGGCACCTGACCAAATACAAACACTATCGCTTTCAAGCACCGACGGTGTTTTCATTCTGGATACTCAGTCAGCATCTGCCCGCACCCCGAGGGTTATCACCTGGCTGACAGGCTGAAGTTCACATCACCCCATTGCACAGTTCGTGTAATGACATCGATCGCCATAAGATCTTCACCCACGATGACCGGGCCAGTATACTCTGCCCGGGCGTGTGCCAGCAGTTTCGAGCGATCCGCATCCGGCGGTACGATATGGGTCAGCACCAGGCAACCTACCCCGGCCTGCGTGGCCACCCTGCCGACATCAGTACTGGCTGTATGGTAAGCCGCGACATTGGCCAGTCCCTGTTCCGTACGGGTGCCCGTGATCGCCATTGAACCATGGTCAAACACCTCGTGAACAAGTACATCGGCATTCCGAGCGGCTTCGACCAGATTTTCACAATATCTCGTATCACCGCTAACAGCCAGTTTATGTCCGGCCACCTCGAAAATGAAACCGAATGCCGGTTCGACCGGTTGGTGTTCAACCTCAACCATACTCACTCGAGCACCATCTTGCTCAAGTATCACACCTTCGGTATCTAGCTCATGAACCTCGATCTCAAGCGCGGCCAGTGAGGAACGCTTTTCCCATGTAATTCTCAGATTCCGTTCCGCCTCCCACACCTCCATCGTCGAATTAACCAGTTGTCTAATACCAGGTGGCCCGTATATCACTTGCTTACTATCGCGATTCTGATGCCAGGAAGAAATAATAAACTGATACAGGTCGACGAGATGATCCGTATGAATATGCGTAATCAGTAACGCATCAATAATTGCGCCACTGGCACCACAGCCCACCAATCGCTGAGTGGCGCCGGATCCAATATCCACGAGTAGATTCAGACCACCGCACTGAACCAAATTGGCAGGCCCGTATCGTTTTGTGCTCACCGCAGGACAACCGGTGCCCAGCAATGTGATTCCCAGCTTGGAGTTCATCCGTTTCCAGTCTCGTTTTCGAATTTCAGATTGACTTTATATTTCTAAACGCATCCTAATCGGGCACCAATGTTCCATCGGCAAGCTGTCCCCTTAATTCATGTTTGAGCACTTTGCCCATGACATTTCGCGGTAGTGCATCGATACGGACCACCACCTTGGGATGCTTAAATCGGGCCAGCACCCCAGTGAAACACGACAACAACGCGGCATTATCGATGTCACGGCCTGGTTCCAGCACGATAACCGCAACAGGTACTTCACCCCACCTGCTATCGGGCATCCCGACTACAGCAGACTCGACCAGTCCCTCAATTTGATCCAGCACGTACTCGAGTTCCGCAGGATATATATTTTCACTGCCAGAAATCACCACGTCTTTCTTCCGATCATTAATATACACATAGCCATCAGTGTCGCAGTAGCCGATATCACCTGTCCTGAACCACCCGTCCTGCAGTGCTTCACGGGTCGCTGCCGGATCACCCCAGTACTCCGAGAGCACATTCGGCCCTTGCAGTAGTAGTTCACCGGACTGTCCCGCAGGCACGTCCCGATCTTCGTCATCGACGATTCGAAAACGCGTATGCAGCGCTCCACGGCCAGTCGAACCAACGCGGCTGAAAGCATCATCAACACGAAGGTAAAGTGCAACAGGGCCGGTCTCTGTCAAGCCGTAGTTCTGGATAACCGGAACGTTGCGGTCGTGAAAAATATCGATCACCGATCTCTGAACAATAGTCGACCCTGTCGTTAGTGATCGAAGTGATCCAAAGTCTGTGGTCTTGAAATCTGGATGTTCGGCTAGCGCCATGATGGTAGCCGGAACCAGCACAAGCCGAGTTGGACGAAGATCGCGAATGGCTGACAGCACCATGGCCGGCTCAAAGCGTCGCTGTAACGTAACGGTTGCGCCAACATAAAGAGCGGGTGTGGTCTGAATGTTCAGCCCACCCACATGAAACATCGGCAACACGGTGAGAATATGATCCGAGATATCCAGGTCATGCATATGGACACTATTCAAAGCATTAAACAATACGGCTTCCTGGGTCAGTACCGCACCCTTGGGCTGGCCTGTCGTACCCGATGTATAGACTAGGAGCACTGGTGTTGTGAGATTGACATCAGGATTGCGGTTTACACGACCCTCCGTATCATCTGTGGCCGCAGCAATTTCAGCATGATTACAGACCTCACAGCCGGGCACAGTTTCTGATAACTGATGCCCCATCGTTACGTGATCATCATCGCAGACGAGCATCCTGGCCGCGGCATTTTCTAGGATATATGTCTGCTCCGAAAGCGTCAGCCGCCAGTTGAGTGGCAAAAGCAAAGCACCCAGCCGCGCACAGGCAAAGAATAGCACCAGCATCTCGGGAGAATTGAAACCCAGGTAGGCGATGCGGTCGCCACGCCCGATGTCATGACCCACCTTGAGAACAGCTGCCGTCGTCTTGATCTGCGACAGCAGTTGGCGATAGGTGATCTCTCGCCCCTCGAATCGAACAGCAAGTTTTTCAGGAATAAAGTCAGCGTGTGTTTCGATCCACTGACAAATATCCTGGCTCATGATTCATCTGTCTCACCGGCCTCGTAAAGCGTGTCCCGACCCAGTTTGTCGAGGCATAGTTCAGCTGTCCAGGGCAGCATCAGAGAACCACAGCGAGAATCCCGGTAGATTCGTTCCAGCGGCAACGCCTTGAGCATGGATTGGCCGCCACAGGTGCGAATTGCGAGTTGAGCCAGTTCATTGGCATTTTCCATAACGGTGTATTGAGCAACGTAAGCTCGCATCACCTGGTCCTTAGTCGGACTTCGGCGCGCTTCGCTCATCACCTGAAACCAGACTGATTTAGTCTGCTCCAGCATGACCCTCATCTGTGCGACCGCCAACTGCTTAGTCGGATACATCCTCCGCTTTGTCGGTGGCATGCCCGACACTTCGCCACGCAAATACCGAACCGTAAAGTCATAAGCCCCTTGAGCCAAGCCAAGGTAAGCAGGCGACAGGGTCAGAAACATGTGTGGCCACTGACTTGCTGCCTGATAATAAATTCCACGTGGCATCAGTTCGGATCCGTCAGGCACGAAAACGTCCTCAAACACCAGTGTACGGCTCACCGTAGCTCTCATACCCATCGGATCCCAGTCACCGGTGACTTGAACCCCGTCAGCTGCCGCAGGAATTGCGAGGTAAAGCGTATTTCGCCGACTGGGACGATCATCGTCGTTTAGCAGTTCGGTACACAGTGCACCGTAGTAATCCGCACTACCTGCGAGCGAGGCGAAGATTTTCTTGCCGTTTACCTGCCAGCCCGCCTCAACTCTACGGGCCGTAGTGCCGAACGCAACGGCACCCGACGCGGCTGCACCACCTTCAGAAAACGGCTGTGCATAGATTGCGCCATCATCCAGAATTCGCCGATAGTGTGCCGAACGATTCTGGTGATGCTGCGCCCGAGCCGCATCATCCATATCAAGGTCGTCTGTTAACGCTCCTGACCACAAGCAGGAACTCACATGCATATTCCAAGTCAGCGCAGTGGCTCCACAGTAGCGCCCAATCTCCGCTGCCGCCAGGGCATAGCATCGCAGCGATGCCCCATGCCCACCATCGCTTTGAGGTATACATATCCCAAGCAGTCCAGCCTCGTGCATATCCCGATAGTTCTCGGTCGGAAATGATGCATCCCGGTCGTAACCGGCTGCGCGTTCGGCAAAACGAGATTGACCAAGTTCTCTTGCCACGGTTGAAAGCTCACTCTCCTGAGTGGTCAGTCCCCAGGCACCCGCTTCGAACATCGGAGCATCAGGTCGATAATCTACCGGACGAGTTTCCATACCTATGACTCCAAGCCTTGCTGATGCCGTTGAACAAACTCGAGCACAGTGCTGTTGAATCCTTGTGCATTCTCTATGGGTGCCAGGTGCCCTGTGTTAGTGAGTAAAACATACTCAGCGCCTGGGATCTTCGACGCCATCTTCTCCATCATGGGCGCGGGCGCATTTCGATCCTGATCACCCGCCAGCACCAGTGTGGGTAGTGTAATTCTGGGCAGATTGTCCCGACCCTCGAAGGTCACAATGCATCGCATCGCTGCGCTATAGGTATCAGGCGTGATCTGATTCATACAGGCCTTGGCCAATCCCAAAACATCATCAGATGCACCAGCTGCAATGAGTTCTGGAATAACATCTTCGGCGATATCAGCCATCGTCTTACCCTCCTGCAGTGGCTTGAGACGATCAGCAACGAACTTTTTCTGAAAATCACCCGATGGATTACCGAATGCTGGTGAGGTTTGGGCCAGCACCAGGGTCGCCAGGCGGTTCTGGTGACGGCGGGCGAATTCCTGCACCACCATACCACCGATAGAGTGGCCAACAGCGTGCACTGTGTCGACATCGAGTTGATCCACCAGCCACAGCATAGCATCAGCCAGCCCCGGAAAATTCATGTCTTGCAACGAATCCGACTGGCCGTACCCTGGCATGTCCCAGGCAACAGCGCGAAAGCCAGCCTGCGCAAAAACTTCCAGCTGGTACTTAAATCCTAGGGCCCCACCACCGATGCCGTGCAGAAAAATCACCGTGGGACCTGATCCCGTTTCGATATAGTCGACCTTACTCACTCGATCCCGCTCCAACCAACTGACCGCTTTCAACGACCGGCACCCCGTCTAAGGCGACTGTGCACCCGATCATGGGCAAATCAAAGTGACCCAACGTGAACCGTTTGGCAAAATCATTGGCACCAGTTGAAAATAGAAAATTTCCTGCTAGTGCGCGCAGTTCAGTTCCGTTGATGTCGTGTTTGTCATACATGGTCAACGCTTCATGGCGCGCATTGGGATTGAGCCCCCAGCCCACATGGGAGACCCCATAAGCGTCAGGATCATCCCAGGCTGCGTAATACTCACGCATCAACTGTGCATCGAGCCCGTCGCCTTCAACCTGGGTCACATAATCATTCTCAATAACCAACGTGATGGGCGTTTCGATGTAGCGCTTGAATGTCAGGTTGATATCACCCGGCTTCATCACTAATCGGCCGTTAACCGCATTTCGGCCTGGAAACAGGACCACTATCCCACCCGGCCAGTGTGTCACGGTACCCGGTCTGTCTGTCCATCCCCATACACCGGCAACGGGACAGTCAGAAATATCAATCACCAGATCACTTCCGGCATCCGATGTCACTGTCATCTTGTGAGCTGCTTTGGCCTGTTTAACTGCATCACGAACCCTGAGTTTTAGATCCTCGGCCGGACGCAGGCGCTCGAGCGCTTCCGGGTGCTCATTCGAGATCATCAGTACCCTGGCGCCGCCCTTCAAAATCGTCGGCAATTCGGTTGAATGTAGCAATCCTTCACAGGTGAGGTCGATTACCATCGGCGCGTTAGCGAGCGCACTTAATGCTGCTGTGTTCTGCTGCAACGCATCGGACGCACCAGTTGATCGAACAGAAACTGGTGCGGTCTGAACCGGTGTCGGCATTACCACATGAAATGGGCGGGCCTTAAGCTCCAACAAGGCGAGTTCCGTAAGCTGAACATTCACAGCACGCGACTGGGTCTCAGACAGGATTGCCACCTCCTCACCTGGAGTCACTTTGCAAAGCTCAAATACATCACGGAATACATCAACCCATTTGCCTTCAATACGGTCAGTAAACATACGTCTCTCCTTGCCCGGTGAGTTCCAGCTAACCCGAATCGTCGTCGACGACGGCTGTACACTCAATTTCGACCTTGGCCTCGTCCTCGACCAGGGCTGTGACTTCAACCGCAGTCATGGCAGGAAAACACCGTCCGATAATTTCTCGATAAGCTTCTCCAATTTCCTTCAGCCCGGCGATGTAAGCGGCCTTGTCGGTGACATACCACGTCATGCGAACGATATGCTCGGGGCCAGCCCCAGCGGTTTCCAGAACCGCGACAACATTTCGGAGTGCCTGTATTGCCTGCTCTGCCAGATTGCCAGACACAAAATTCTCGTTACTGTCCCACCCCACCTGCCCGGCAACATAGATCTGTCGCCCCTGGGCGATAACCGCGTTCGAATAACCCTTGGGGCGATGCCAACCCTCAGGGAGTACTGTTCGGTTACCCATTATGCGCTCCTTCTTTCTGTGCCATTTCACGGAGCCGGAAACGCTGAATCTTACCGGTCCCTGTTTTGGGCAGTTCATTCACGAATTCCACGTCACGCGGGTATTTGTATGGCGCGATCGTGTTCTTTACATGATTCTGGAGTTCAACCGCCAATTCTGGATCCACATTAGCATTATCAGCACACACGACGAACGCTTTGATAATAGTACCGCGTTGTTCATGTTGCTTGCCGACTACCGCACACTCGGAAACCGCCGGATGTTTAAGCAATGCATTTTCCACTTCTGGTGCACCCACGTTGTACCCCGATGAAACAATCATGTCATCGGTCCTTGCTTCATACCAGACATAGCCGTCTTCATCCAGACAGGCGGCATCACCCGGCAGATTCCATCCATCATAGACATAAGTCTTCTGGCGTTCATCAGCCAGATAGCGGCAACCCGTAGGCCCCTTTACTGCCAGTCGCCCCACCTGTCCCGTTGGTAACTCGGCGCCATTATCATCCAGAATTGCAACACGGTACCCGGGCACCGCTATGCCGGTCGCACCGGGTTTCATATCTTCCTCGCGGGCGGTCACGAAGACGTGCAACATCTCGGTAGAGCCGAGCCCATCGATCAGCTTAACCCCGGTAGCCTGAAAAAAAGCATCAAAGGTAGCGGCTGGCAGATGTTCTCCGGCCGACACCGCCTTGCGCAACGACGAAATATCATGCTTGGCAATTTCTGGCAACATCGCGCGGTAAGCGGTGGGCGCTGTGAAACAGATCGTCGCACGGTAATGTTCTATAGCCTGAAGCAATACAGGGGGCGATACCTTTTCCAATAGAAGCACCGCGGCACCCACATCGAGCGGGAAAAGCGCCATGCCTCCCAATCCAAACGTAAACGCCAGCGGTGGGCTACCGCAAAAGATGTCATCGGGCTCAGGCCTTAAGACCATGCGATTGAATCCATCGCAAATAGCCAGCAAATCCCGATGGAAATGCATCGTTCCTTTAGGCTGCCCAGTCGTGCCAGAGGTAAATGCAATTAGGCAGACATCGTCTATCGCGCTATCAAAAGCTGTGTAATCAGTTGGTTTTCCGTCCATCAGCGCTTCAAGCCCATCAGACGCTGTCGAGTGAAAGTAACCAATCGTAGTCAGGTCTGGCGCATGGACCCGACAGACTTCGAGCTCGTCGCGCAGTTGCCAATCACACAATGCATGGCTAATTCGAGCCTTATTCAGTATGTCACTTAGCTCTGTAGACCGCAGCAGCGGCATAGTGCCTACCGCGATCCCACCCACCCGAATCACCGCCAGGTAGGCCGCCAGCATCATCGGGTTATTTGCAGAGCGCAGCAGCACTCGATTTCCCGGCACCAAGGCATAGTCTTCAACCAAAACATGTGCGATCCGGTTGACCTGCTGATAGAGGTGTTCGTAAGTCCAGCGATCATTCGGCGTTATCAGTGCTGTTCGATCGCCCTCACCTTTCTCGATCCATTGATCGAGAAACCGCGTGACGCAGTTGAATCGATCAGGATAGTGGTATGCGCTGTGCGTCAGGTCGATCTCTGGCCACAACTCGATTGCCGGTAGATTTTCACAGGCAAATGTATCTATAGCTTCACCCATTCTCTTTATGACCTTTTACTAATCAAGGTGCGCCCAGAGTCTGCCGGGCAATAATCAACTTCTGTATTTCGCTTGCACCCTCATAAACCCGCATAGCTCGAATATCCCGGTACAACTCTTCGACCTTGAGACCGGTCCGAACACCCTGTCCACCGTGTAACTGAACTGCAGAATCAATAACACGCTGTGCTTCTTCGGTGGCAAACAATTTTGCCATGGATGCTTCCCTGGAGATCCGTGGGGCCCCACTGTCTTTAGTCCATGCGGCACGATAGACCAGTAAAGCAGCCGCATCGACACCCGTTGCCATATCTGCAATTCGGGCTTGTGTCATCTGATAGCTGGCAAGTACCGTTTCACCGATTTTTCGTTCACCAACAAACCTGACTGTTTCACTCAAGGCGCGTCTGGCCAGTCCCAGCGCCGCCGCACCGACAGTAGAACGAAAAATATCCAACGTGGCCATAGCCACCTTGAACCCCTCGCCGGGCGCACCAACTCTCAGTTCGGCCGGTACCCGGACCGAATTAAATTCCAAGGTCGCCAGTGGATGGGGTGCAGTAGTCTCAATCCTTTCTGTGATAGATAGCCCGGGACTATCCGACGGCACGATAAAAGCGGATAGTCCTCTAGTTCCGGATTCCTCACCGGTACGCGCGAATACGACATAATGATCCGCAATACCGCCGTTGGATATCCAGGTCTTGCAGCCATCAATCAGGTAATCAGTACCATCTGTTTGTGCAGTGGTCGTAATTGATGCGACGTCAGAGCCGGCTTCGGGTTCGGACAGAGCAAACGCGGGAAGCGTCTGCCCACTCGCGGCACCTGGAAGAAACTGTTTTTTCTGCATCTCTGTACCGAACAGTGAGATCGGGCCGGAACCCAGTCCTTGCATGGCAAACGCAAAATCAGCCAATCCGGAAAACCGTGCCAGAGTTTCACGGATCACGCACAGCGCCCGTACATCGAACGGCGCATCGTCTTCGGCCACCGCATGGCGGCAAATACCCGCATCACCCAGTGCACGAACCAACTTGATACAGGTGTCATCCAAACCGTCACTCGCTTCTATTGTCTGGTCGACATGCGCTGTCGCCCATAGCTCCACACTTTCTGCCAGGGCCCGGTGCTGATTGTCAAAAAAGGGCCAGTCGAGATAACTTTTGTCGGGCATCTCAGTTACCTTCAAACACCGGAGTGCGCTTGGCAGAAAATGCTTCGAAGGCACGGTGAAAGTCTTTAGTGGTCATACATTCAGCCTGGGCACGTGCCTCTGAATCGATAGCTGCATCGACAGGCATACCCCATTCTGCGTGGAGCTGTCTTTTGGTGACGGCATGCGCATAGCTGGGCCCTTGTGCCAACGACAGAGCCAACGCCTGAGCGGCTTCCAGAACTGATTCCGGCGCTTCTATCCGATTAAAAAACCCCCACCGCTCACCTTCGTCAGCATCCATAAAGCGACCCGTGTAGAGTAATTCTGAGGCACGACCATGTCCGATAATACGAGGCAGAATGGCACACGCACCCATATCACACCCGGCAAGGCCGACCCGGACAAACAGAAATGCAGTGCGCGTCCTCGCGGTTGCGAGTCGGATGTCTGAAGCCATGGCCAGTATTGCGCCTGCACCGGCACAAATGCCATCTACCGCAGCCACAATTGGCTGTGGACAATGACGCATCGCCTTAACTACCGCACCGGTCATCTGCGTAAATTGGTTCAGGCCTGCCTCGTCACGTTTAGTCAGTGGTTCAATGATTTCAAAGACGTCACCGCCTGAGCAGAAATTTCCTCCAGCACCGGTAATCACAACGGACCGGATCTGATCACAATCAGTCAACTGTTCAAAAACATCCCGAAGTTCGGCGTAGGATTCAAAGGTCAGTGGATTTTTTCGCTCAGGACGATTCAGCGTAATTGTCGCAACCTGGTTTGTGACCTGCCAACCGAAGTGCTGGGACTGATAATCAGTCATGTTAGTCATTTTCAAGCCTCCTGCTGCTCATTCAATTTTTCCTCAAGCGACTGCTTCAACTGCCCAAGCGTCTGATTAAGAACCCGCATCTGGTCCGGGCTCAAGTCTTCAAATAGCTCACCTATCCATTTTTCGTGTTCACGCGCAACTTGAATAAAACGTTCATACCCATCATCAGTCAGAACAATGATCTGCACACGCCGATCGGACGAATCCTGTTCTCGTTTTACCAGACCATCTGCAACCAGCCTATCCGTAAGGCCAGTGACATTGCCACCGGACACCATTAGTCGCCGACTGAGTTCAGTCATGTTCATCCGACGATCTGGTTCCCGATAGAGTTGTGATAGATAATCAAAACGCGGCAGTGTCATACCGTGATCACTGTATAGGCGTGTGCGGACGACTCTCTCGACCGAACCTACACAGGCCCAAAGCCGCAGCCAGGCCCTGAGCGCAGTTTTTCCACTGGCTTTGCTACGGCTGATAGTGGCGACAACATCCGAAGTTTGGGATTGAGCTTTCATAAAGCTGTCTCACCGCCATCAACAGCAAGTGCTTGGCCGTTGACTGAACCCGCTGCCGCTGAACAGAGCCACAGCACGCAGTCGGCTACTTCTGCCGGTTGGATCAAGCGGCCCTGGGGATTCATCCTGGTCAGATCCGCACGAGTCTCTTCTCGGTTACGACCTGTCTTGCTCACAATAGTGTCGATCGACCTCGACAACATGGGCGTGTCAGTAAACCCAGGACATACCGCATTAACAGTGATGCCACTCCCTGCTAATTCAGCAGCCAGGGCCCGAGTGAATCCGATCGCCCCGTGTTTGGCTGCACAATAACCGACGACATAGGGATAACCCTTCAAGCCTGCCGTGCTGGCGATAGTCACAATTCTGCCACTGGCCAATTTCTTCATTTGTGGTAGGACACATCTTGTGGTGTTGAAAATGCCGTTCAAGTTGACATTGATCATCTCGTCCCAGCAATCAGACTCTCCGCCAGCAAATGATTCACTGACCGCACCGCCAGCATTGTTGACCAAAATCTCAATCGGCCCATGCTGATCGACAAGCCGCTCGACCGCTTCGGCGACACCAGGCCGGTCTGTGACATCAGCCACAGCGATCTGTGATTTATAGCCAAGTGACTGGGCGACGGATGCCAGTGTTGTGTGTGTTCTGCCCATTAACGACACACAGGCGCCGGCGTTGGACAACGCGCGGGCGACCTGTTCACCGATTCCGCTGCCCGCACCAGTGACCAGTGCGTGGGTATCTCTGAGGTCAACCATGTATTTGTTACTCGTTATTAAATTTGTCGCAGTAACTGCCCTGTTCGATCCAGATTCCGATGTTGCTGATCCCGGCCAGCCAAGTACTGCGGAGGCCAAGCTTGTGAATCATAGTTCAGCTCAGCTGCGGCGCGCAGCGTCCAGAACGGATCAGACAAATGGGGGCGAGCAAGTGCAACGAGATCAGCTCGACCTGAAGCCAGAATTGAATTGACATGGTCGGCTTCAAATATATTCCCAACCGCCAGGGTTGCCACACCGATTTCATTGCGGATTCTGTCGGCAAAAGGTACCTGATACATTCGCCCATAGACCGGATCGGCCTGCGTACTGGTCTGTCCGGTCGACACGTCAATCAGATCAACACCTTCGTTCTTAAATGCCTGCGCAACTGCGACCCCTTCCACATCGGTCAGCCCGTCCTTATGCCAATCCGTGACCGAAAGCCGCACGGACATAGGTCTTGCCTGCGGCCACACACGCCGGACCTCACGAAACACCTCTAATGGAAAGCGTATACGATTATCTAAGGACCCACCGTATTCATCCGTACGTTGATTCGTCAAAGGTGAGATGAAACTGGACAGCAAATACCCATGTGCAGCGTGTAGCTCGATCATGTCAAATCCCGCATCAACACCGCGCTTTGCCGCAGCCACGAATTCGGCTACGACGCGGTCCATATCGAAACGACTGGCAGCCCGGGGCACCTGATTTTCAGCAGACCAGGGTATCGCCGAGGCGGCCAACAGGCCCCAGTTATCCCTCTCAAGTGGCACGTCCATGCCTTCCCAGCCCAAGCGTGTAGAACCTTTAGGTCCGGAGTGCCCCAACTGCAGACAGACCTTGGCCTGTGAATGCTCATGTACAAACGCAACAATTCGTTGCCAGCTCGCACACTGTTCGTTGTTCCACATACCAGCGCATCCCGGGGTTATGCGGCCCGCTGGGGATACCACAGTCATTTCCGAAAAAATCAGTCCAGCACCACCCAGTGCGCGTGTGCCGAGATGAACCAGGTAAAACTCACCGGGGACGCCATCCACCGCCGAATACATGGCCATGGGTGATACCACCACCCGATTAACCAGATGCATATCTCGCAAACTAAAGGGTGTGAACATAGGCGGTACTGCGACCGCCGAACTGACTCGACCCGCCTGTTGTGAAAACCAACTCTCGATATGATCTAGGTAGACACGATCCCGCTGACGAAGACTTTCATGACTCACCCGCTGACTTCGTGTTAACAAGGAATAGGCAAATTGCTCTGGTGGCAATGCAGAATAGCGATCGACATTTTCAAACCATTCTGTGGAGTTACGGGCCGCAGACTGTATTTTGAGCACTTCAATTTTACGTTCCGACTCATATTGCTCGAGCACCTGAGGGATTGGCCGATCATCCGATTCATTCAATAGACGAGCCAATGCGATAGCATCTTCCATTGCTAGCTTAGTGCCCGACCCGATGGAAAAATGTGCCGTATGTGCCGCGTCCCCCATCAGCACAATGTTGTCTTTGACCCAGTTCCTATTTGAGACTCGCTTAAAACATAGCCAGGCCGCAGAACCCCGGAGATGTGCTGAGCGGGACATCAACGACTGGCCATCGAGAAACTCGCTGAACAATGATTCAATAAATGAAATGCTTTCTTCTTCTGTCATGCAATCGAGCCCGGCCTGGCGCCAACAATCTTGTGAAGTTTCAACAATGAACGTTGAAGTCTTGGCATCAAAACGGTACGCATGCGCCTGAAACCATCCCCATTCAGATTCAACAAACAAAAACGAGAAAGCATCGAAAACCTTGTGCGTACCCAACCAGATAAAACGATTCTTTCGTTCGTCGATCTCCGGCTTGAAATGATTTGAAAACTCCTGGCGGATGATGCTGTTGACACCATCCGTTGCAACGATCAGATCTGCCTCGTCAAGTTCGCTGACACTATTGATTTCGCGCCCCATTTCGAGACTGACACCCAGCTCTGTACTTCGGTTCTGGAGTATTTGGAGCAGTTTAAGACGCGATATACCGCAAAAACCGTGACCAGTTGAACGTATAGTTCGATTACGAAATTGAATCTCTATATCATCCCAATGAGCAAATGACTGCAGAATACTTGCCTGGGATTCGGGATCTGCCTCACTGAAATGACTAAGGGTCTGGTCGGAAAATACCACGCCCCAACCAAAAGTATCGTCTGCAGCGTTGCGTTCGTAGACAGTGACATCATGACGGGGCTGCTGTTTCTTCATCAGCAGCGCAAAATACAGCCCAGCTGGGCCGCCACCGACACAGGCAATTTTGAGTGGTCGTTGCAACAATATCGCCACAGTAGATATTAAGATCGTGACTCAAGCTAGAGTAGATACTTTAATTATAAACATTACAGGTATATAGTAAATAGCCTGCTGAACCAATCGGGGTCACTCAGCCCAATGTGGAAGCCGCCAGAACGTATCCGTTACCAACCTCAGCCCGGTAAATGGCCATCCGCAGCCATCGCAGGCGAATCGAAGCTTTTTATGCCGTTGGACTATCAGGCTCTCTCACTCTCGGCACGAACCTGGGTCCCGGCGATGGTCCCCTGGCGTGCAACTGAAACCGGGTTTGTTACACCCGACAATCTAGACTGGTACGAGCGGTTTGCATACGGGCAACCTGGTGCACTGGTTGTTGAAGCCACAGGTATCCGCGATATTGCATCCGGTCCGCTGCTGCGCATTAGTGATGATCGTTTTATTCCGGGTTTGCAGACGCTGGTAGAAAGAGTCCGTGCGGCCAGCAAAGGACAAACTCGGTTGCTGATCCAACTCATCGACTTTCTAACCGTGAGGCGACGCCCGGAACCAGAGAAGTTCTTTAAACGTCATCTGAAAATCACAGAGCAGCATCGCGATGCATTGCAAGCGGATGACTGGTCAGATGATCAAGTTCGCAAAGCTCTAGCTGATCTCGAACTGGAAGAACTTAAAAGAATCCTCAGTCCAAGAGAATTGGAATCGTTGTGTTATGGTTATAGAGAGAGGGTTACCGATACACATATCCCGCACATCTCCGAACTTACGCAATCTCTGCCCTCTCTCTTTGCCGACGCTGCCCACCGCGCACAAACCGCTGGCTTTGATGGTGTGGAACTCCACTACGCACATGCCTACACCATGGCGTCGTTTTTGTCGGCAACCAACAATCGCCAAGATGGTTATGGTGGGTCTACAGAGAACCGTATTCGGCTGCCGTTGGAGGTCTACACCGCTGTACGGGAGGTCGTTGGTAATAATTTCGTCGTCGGTTGTCGATTTTTGACGGAGGACTGTATTGAAAACGGATCGACTACAAATGACAGCAGTTATTTTGCGCAGCAGTTTGCAGCTGCTGGGATGGATTTTGTTTCAACCTCGCGTGGTGGCAAGTTCGATGATGCCAAACAACCAATCATCGGCGATGCGGCCTATCCGTATACCGGTCCAAGTGGTTACGAATGTATACCAGGCTACCTCTCGGATGCCTTCGGACCTTTCGGCCGAAATTTTGCCGCGACTACCAAAGTTAGAGCTGCCATACAAAGCAAAGGGTTCAATACACCGGTTGTCGTTACCGGGGGAATTCATGATTTTCAGCAGGCGCAGAGCCTGCTCGAATCCGGCACTGCAGACGTAATCGGACTAGCCCGGCAGTCGCTTGCGGATCCCGATTGGTTCTTCAAACTCCGGACTGGGCGTGGCGATGAAATCAGAGTCTGCGAATACACCAACTATTGTGAAGGCCTGGATCGAAAACACAAACAAGTGACCTGTCAGCTGTGGGACCGGACCGATCTTGACGAACCAGGCATTACTCGTTCGCGGGACAACCGCCGACGCCTGGTTGCACCGTACTGGCAATCAGACTGAGCAGGCAAATCATCAAGTACCGCTATACTATTTATCAGTTAACAAACTGTAGGTAACTCTCATGATCTCGGCTGATCTCAACGGTAAGTGCGTTCTAGTGACCGGTGGTCTATCCGGTATCGGCCTTGCTACGGTAAAGACCTTTGCCGCCTGTGGTGCTCGGGTGGCTGTTAATCACTTACCGAATGACCCGGCGACCGAGCAGGTGCTGGATGAACTCAACCAGGATGGGTACCTCATTGTCAGCGCGCCAGGCGACGTTTCGGATCCTGATCAAACTGAGACCATGGTCGAGCAAGCGATCGAAGCCCTCGGACGTCTGGATGTTCTGATCAATAATGCCGGTACATCGAATACCAGAGAGCCCATCGCCTTCGATGACCTGGATGCGATGTCAGAAGCGTTCTGGGCAAAGATCTTGCAGACTAACCTGATCGGCGCGTTTCGATGTGCCCGTACAGCATCCCCAGCTCTCAGATCAGCAAAAGGTGTCATCGTCAGCACGGCTTCTGTCGCCGGCCTAGGTGTACCGGGCAGCAGCATAGCCTACGGCGCAAGCAAAGCGGGCCTAATCAATCTGACCCGGTCTCTTGCCCATGCGCTAGCACCCGACGTACGGGTCAATGCGGTCGCTCCCGGACTGGTACGCACTCCCTGGACCGACCCCTGGCCCGATGAACGCAAAGCCCAAACAATTGCCAACTGCCTGCTCGACCGAATGGTCGAGCCTGAAGAAATCGCGGCGACCATGTTGTTCCTTGCCTGTAACCCAGCCATCACCGGTCAGACAGTGGCAGTTGATTGTGGACGCACGAGCTAGGTTATAGCCCTAAGCTCAGTCAACAAACATAGTTTAGTTCTGTCTTGATCCGAATCTGAAATCTGCAATGTCGTTTACCCTCATCACTAACGGCAGGGTTCTGGAAACTGAGACATCGACTGCACCCGCGGCCGATATTCTAATCAACCAGGGCAGGATCGAGACCGTCGGGCCGCCGGGGATCGCCGCGCCCCCGGACGCTACAGTCATTGATGCTGCTGAGCGACTGGTAATTCCGGGCCTGATTAACAGCCACACCCATGGGCATGGCAGCCTTTACAAAGGTGGCGGTGACCGCTGGACCCTTGAGCTGTTACTGAACGCCGGTCCTTGGCTGGCAGGCGAACGTACCCTGGAACACAAGTACCTCGCGGCTTCGTTGGCGGCAGCTGAAATGCTGTCTAAAGGCTGCACGGCGGTCTATGACCTATACGTGGAAATTCCCGCGCCCACCCTAGAGGGTATGCGTGCGGTCGGGCAGGCATATCACGACGCCGGCATACGAGCTGTCGTGGCACCGATGATTGCAGATCGAACATTTTTTCAGGCGATCCCTGATCTTGTCAACGCCTTACCTGAAACGCTTCGCGAGCATGTGCAAAAAATAAAAATGACACCGGCTGCATCGACCTTCGATATTTGTCGCCGTCTGCTAGACAACTGGACCTTCGACCGACGTCGTATTACCCCGGCCTTAGGGCCCACTATCCCGCTGCACTGTAGTGATGATTTTCTTACCACTGCCCACAATCTTGCCCTTGAATACGACGTCGGACTGCACATGCATCTAGCCGAATCCAAAATCCAGGCGCTTTCGGGAGTTCGTCACTACGGTAAATCCCTGACCGCGCATCTGGACTCACTGGGCTTTCTTGGCCCCCACTTCACAGCTGCCCATGCTATATGGTTGGACCACGACGACATCGCTCGACTCGCTGATCAAGGTGCATCAGTTGCCCATAACCCAGGCAGTAACATGCGACTGGGTTCAGGAATCGCGCCCGTCCGTGAGATGCTCGATGCTGGTCTTAATGTCGGAATCGGCACTGATGGTGCTCACTGTGCCGACAATCAAAACATGTTTGAAGCGATGCGGCTTGCGTCATTTGCTTCGCGACTGCGCAGCCATGACTACGACAACTGGCTGAGTACTGGGGAAGTAGCTGCGCTAGCCACAAGCGGCAGCGCCCGTGCGCTCGGTATGGGAAACAAAATTGGCAAGGTCGCCCCGGGCTTCGAAGCGGATCTGGTGTTGCTCGATCTCAATCACCTCAACTGGCTGCCCATGAACGATCCTGTTAACCAGTTGATCCATACAGAAGACGCAACCGCTGTTCACACTGTAATAGTCGGCGGCGATGTGGTTGTGCGTGATGGTCAGCTGTTGTCAATTGACGTGACCAAACTGAAACGTGATGCTCAGGAAGCTATCGCATTCCTCGGCGAGCAGAACCGAGAGACCCGAACGCTGGCAGAACAGCTCGAGCGGCACGTTGGAAAATTCTGTAGCGGCCTTGCCCGTTCCCCACACCATGTGCACGCAATGGCGGAGTCTAATTTACCTCGATGAGACTATTTCTCTCTACAGCAGACGGTTAATTTGCACCCGCTAACTTTTAGCCCTGAATCCATAACTCCAGACTAGATACCGAGTCAGTCGTCAACTTGTCCGGCTGATTTCGACCAGTGTCGTATGGGCAGTACTACCCTGCCCTAATCGCGATGTACCTTGATCGCGAGTCAGTACATTGGGATTGCCATGGCGATCGGTACCATCACTCTCAGGATCATGCCAAGCACCGGTCGAGAGGGACACCACACCCTGGCGAATCTCTGTGCTAACACTTGCTCGCGCCAGGCAAGCTCCTCGCTCGTTAAAAATTTTGATCACATCTCCGGTCTCGACACCGCGTTGCTGAGCATCTATAGAATTGACTGTTACAGTCGCAGGACGGGCGCTCGGTCGGTCTGCGATTGCACATTCGAGCTGACTGTGCAGTTTATCGCCAGGTTGGGGTGATACCAGATGAAGTGGAAAATGTACCGTTGATGCAGCCCCGAGCCATTCATCCGGTGCACGCCATACGGGATGACCTGGGCAATCATCATAACCAAAACTATCTACCGTTTCTGAAAATATTTCTATCCGTCCGGATGGCGTGTCGAGAGGTGCAGTTTCGGGGTAAGCTCGAAAATGTTCGAACGGTATGCGAGCATATTCAGCACCACTGATTGGCAACTCAACCCAGTTATTTGCGCGCAACGAATCATAGTCAGGTAGGTCAACTCCCTGATCAGCACTGTCGCGTTGAAATCCTTGATACAAATACCGTAACCAAGCATCTGCGTCTCGCCCTTCGGTATACACCTCGTCGATTTGGAGCCGCGCCGCAAGTTCAGAAAAAATCTGATAGTCATCCCGGGCATCATTAAGAGGCGGAATGAGTTCCGGCATATGGAATAAAAAAGAATCCGTGGCAGAACGTGCAATATCCTCCCGCTCGTAAGGTGTTGTTGCGGGAAACACAATATCAGAGTGCTTTGCTGTCGCCGTCCACCAGGGTTCATGAACGATAATCGTTTCTGGCTGCTTCCAGGCCTCACGCAATCGATTCAGATCCTGGTGATGATGGAACGGATTGCCGCCACACCAGTAAACCAAACGAATATCAGGGTAGTTGTTTTGGATTCCGTTAAAGCTATATGGCTGTCCTGGATTGAGCAACATATCGGCAATACGAGCAACTGGAATAAAATCAGAAACAGCATTGTGCCCACGAGACAAAGATGGGCGTGAGAGTCGTTTGAGCGGCACCCCGATACCGCCGATCGCGCCGTAACCATACCCTATGCCGCCACCCGGCAACCCGATCTGACCCAGCATCGAAGCCAAGGTTGCTGCCATCCAATAGGGTTGCTCTCCATACTGCGCACGTTGAAGTGACCACGCTACTGTAATCAGAGTTCTCGAAGCCGCCATTTGTTTAGCCAGATCTCGGATCGTCGGGGCTGGAACACCGCATATAGCGGCCGCCCAAGTCGCTGACTTAGCTTGACCATCGGATTTACCGAGCAAATAGCCTTCAAAACGTTCGTAACCCGTTGTACAGCGATCAAGAAACCCCCGATCCACAAGCTCTTCAAGGACCAGCGTATGTGCAAGCCCGAGCATCAGCGCTGTATCGGTACCGGGAATAATAGGCAACCACTCACTTGGCTGTGATGCATCGCCTGCCTGTGGGCTGATATTGAGCAACCGCATTCCCGAACGTTCAAAGGTCTTAAACCAATCGCTGGTTTCATGCCGGGTCACACCACCCATACTTACCTGCGAGTTCTTGGGATTGATCCCACCGAACATGACCAACGTCTGCGTGTTGGCCGCAATGGTAGGCCACATGTTCTGTGCGGCATACATCAGTTTAAGGAAGTTCATACCGAAAACATGCGGGATGATCGCCTGTGCGGCCGCTGTACTGTAACTGCCAAATGAAGATACAAACCCACCGAACGCATTTAAAAAACGATGGAGCTGGCTAGGGGCATGGTGAAAACAGCCGGCACTGGCCCAACCATAGGACCCCCCAAATATTGAAGTATTGCCATACGTTTTTTGCACCCGATCAATTTCTGCCGACGCGATATCAAGTGCTTCATCCCAGGGCAACTCAACAAAAGCATCGTTGCCCCGGTTCTGACCCGCACGATCAGATCCACCTTCAAGCCAGCCACGCCTGATTGAAGGTCGCACGACCCGCGTGCGGTGGTGTACGGCGTCAGGCAGGGCTGAGGAAATACCCGAGGGATTAGGATCTTCCTTGAATTCGGAGACACCAACGATTCGTCCACCTTCAGTGGTAACTTCGAATGCGCCCCAGTGGCTCGAGGTAACTTTTGTCTGGCGTGCTGTCATTCACTGGATCCAGTTAAATTCTTGAGCGTGGTGTCTCAAGTTTAGTAACATCATCAACTCTTACTCAATTTCGCCAACGCCCTGAATAACGCTTTGCCTTGCTTGGATCAGACCCTTCGTAAAGCACTCTACGTTTGATCTCGGCATCATGCCGACAAAGATCGAAATCTTCCTCAGCGAGACGACCTCTTGGCGGACCGGCTACCGTGAAGTGGTTGTAATGATCCTCCCCACTGACCAACGCTACGAGGGAACGATCGCCGCTATTTTGCTTCATCGACGTCGAGATATATCGAATCGCAGACCCTATTCTCCGATCGGCCGTAGTATTCGGACCCGATGAATGAAAAAGATGGCCGTGGTGCAGTGAGGCCTGCCCTGACTGGAGGATCACATCCACACCATCGCTGTTATCGACCTCAACGGCAATCTCTTGACCACGTGACAAGAGGTTTTTGTCATCATAGGTGTCGGTATGAGGCACGATCTGCCGTGTGTGACTACCGGGCACAAAACGCATGCAACCGCTTTCAATAGTCGATGGTGATAATGCAACCCAGGCTGTGATCTCATCAACATTATCCAGGCCCCAGTAATTCAGATCCTGGTGCCAGGTAACGATCTTGGACGAGTCCGCTTCTTTAATAAAAAGCCCAGAGCTCCAGACCATCAAGTCGGGACCCAGAATAGGCATAACGACATCAATCAGTTTAGTATTCCTAATCAGCCGATCGAAAGACGGGAGTAACCTGTCGGGATAGGAGCGCAGTAGCATAAGTTTTTCCGGATCGCCTTCCAAATCTAACTCCGCCAACTCCAAATCATCACGGATTTCCTGAGCTTTTGATGCAGTCACCACGTCTACCGGAAACGTGAAGCCGTCACGTTCGTAAACTTGGGTTAGAGCTTCTGACATAATTAACCTGACCCATCAATCCTAGAAATGGTAAGTCTCCCATCATACCCCGTCAGAAGCGTCGGCCATAGTGGATACCACACGTAGATGCTCAGTCAGGTCTTCCAATCGGCTATGCGCATTGAGCCCACTGGTATGTGGCATCACATACACAGGGCATCCGCCAACAGACTCCATTTGTCGACCAGCAACCGCCTTGCGGTCGACTACCTGGCGCCAACCGCCTAGACCGATAAAACAACACACTTTGGGTTTTAGCCACGTTACCAATCGCTGTACTCTCTCAAAACCACTCTTGAATTCAGCACGTTCGACTTGGTCAGCGCGAACGGTAGTTCTACGAACTAAATCTGTCATCCCTACACCACGGTGTAACAGCGCATGACGTGGATCACGATCAACATTAACCAAACCCGCCTGCAGTGCAGCTGGCCAGAATCGATTTCCCGGTCGACCATATCCGATTCCGCTGTCTGCTGAGTAAGGACTCGGATTCAGGCCAACGATGAGCACTCGCATGTCTGGGGCAACTGTATCGGGCAGACTACGAATGCGTTTCAACCGAAGCTCAAACTCAGATAATTTTCTGACGACCTTGCCGCGCGGTAAAAAGCCTGCACCGATTACGAGATCCAAAACCAACTGGCGGGACCAGTCAGCAGAGGGTCTTGCACTCAATAGAGTGATAACCTCATCACTTGGCGATAATGATAGATGTAGATCAGCCAGCGCCAAGGGTAATTCAGTTACAGGTCTATCATGACCCAGAGAAACGTGGGGAATTCGATTAGATCGAGTCACCGATCGACAAGCCCAATCACTAACAACAAGGCTTGGATTGTTAGCTGCGTGCTGCCCTCTGCTTTGCACGCTCAGCCCGACGTTCGGCCCAGCGGGGCTGACTGCACAAAAGACCCAAAAATTCTATGACTGTATGCGCAGCAAGATATGACGTTGTACCAGTCCCGACATCCAGCTGCGGGTTAACTTCTACTAAATCGAATCCGATCACATTAGCGTGTGTCGTCAACGCGGCCAGTGTATCGCGTAGTTCAGCATAACTCATTCCATTAGGTTCACCAGACACACAACCTGGTACGAGTGATATATCCAGTACATCAATATCCACGCTGATATAACAGGCTGCATCTTTAGGAATAATTTCTGCGACCCCTTGACCGCCAATGTCACGAAACTCACCCATCGTAACAACTCGGTTACCGTCGTCCATGGAGCGGTGTATCTGACTCTGCGCACTCCTCAGACTACGGATACCTATCTGCGTCAAGCTTTCAACATGTGACAGAGGTGTGATGTGAGTAAATGGATGTGCATTGGTGAACTGAAGATCATGTATAAATGGGGCGTAATCAATGTGGGCATCAAAGTGCATAACATGCAAAGGTTCATTAAATCCGCGTACTACCGGAAATGTTACGCCATGGTCACCACCCAGCATCAAAGGAAACGCGCCTTTCGCCAAAATCTTACGCGTCATCTCAGTTGCGTTCTTGAAAGTTGTTCGAACCTCGGTCGGCCAGACATCGACATCACCAGCATCAGCAATCAGACCTTGACTCAGTTCTTCTGACAGATACTGATTCCCCGTCTCCGGATCATAGATGCTTTTCTCACCACCAGGGCCTCGCGCGCCAAACCGTAGGGAATGTTCGCGTATCGATCGTGGTCCCATCCTAGAACCAGAAAGAAAAGGGGAGCCTTCATCATGTGGTATGCCAAATACCGCAATATCTGCGTCCAGCTGATCTAGATTCGTACAAATCTGCGACCGCATAAATGATGGGATACCAACAAATGGAAAGTTAAGCTTGACAGATGTATCTTCAGTTTCAGTCATAATATTTTCAGCTGAGTCTCGAGGTTTGTAGGCGTACTGTACCTAATCCTATTGATGTGAGTGCGAACCCTTAGCACCATCATCAGTATAAGATCACTACATTAACCAGATAATTTTCACGGACGGCATTTCAGCAATAGATATATCACAAATTCCAATCATGCTACCATGCTAACCATAAGAATTTTCAGACTATTAAGGACATGAACACGCCGGACGATCAGAAATACTTTGTAGACGGCGGATTCGGTATTGGATTCGCGGCAAAATCTGGACAGTACGTAACAATCGTCGATCTAAAGGGTGCGCAGGCTGGTGATTTTGTTGCCATAAATCAGAATAATCCCAACGAAGGACTCTCAGCAGTCAGAACAAGACGGCATTTACGATCCCTGTTTTTCGGAATTGGAGATACCTTACTGAGTAACCACGATAATCCAATGCTAAAAGTCGTAGTCGACACCATAGGTGTCCACGACTCCACAGTTCCCGCGTGTGATCCCACAAGGTATTCAGTCGATTTTGGCGTGCCAGGACACCGCAATTGTTTTGAGAATCTATACGAAGGGCTGTCGGCGTATCGGGAGATTGGTATTCTGGATGTCCCTGAACCATTCAACCTTTTCCAGAACAGTCCAGTACTAGGAGATGGACGAACCGGAGTAGTCAACCCACCCAGTAAGGCTGGTGATCATATCGTCTTCGAGGTATTAATGGATGTTATCTGTGCGCTGTCGCCATGCCCACAGGACATTATCCCTGGGAATGGATTATGTCCAACGGAAATGAAATCGATCGTCAGTAATCATATTCCGAGGAATGAATGATGCCGCTACTGATGAAAGATCAAGCCGAGCACTTACCAAGTGAAACAACACTTGAAATTCCGGGAGGTAAAGCGTGCGCATTCCATGTCTACCAAGGACAACTGCTTTCAATTGTCGATCCAATTGGTCAACAACCCGCAACATTATTTGCCTTTGTTGAAGGTAACCTAAAAGAATTTTTATCGCCCCATCACACTCGGGTGTTTAGTAATTCTTTTGTCTTAAACCTCGGTATGCGCCTCGTAACCAATCACCGCCGTCCGATTATGGTTTTAGGCAAAGACACGGTTGGTACACACGATCTACTTTGGCCAGCACTAGATGCTCGCTATCTATCATCACAAGGGCTTCCAGATACAAATGGATGTGTCGAAAACGCTCAAAATGCTTTAGGCAAGTTAGACGTTTCACCGCCCAGACTACCCGATCCGGTTAACTTGTTTCTCAACGTTGAACTAGGAAACAATGGAACACTTACACCGAAACCCTTGAAATCAAGAGCTGGTGACCACGTCCTGTTTAGAGTCCTGATCGACTGCGTCTGCGTGGTATCTTCAGCTCACAAAGATCCTAGTGGATGGTTAAAATCTCCTCCCACAGCGATACAAGTCAGCACTTCGAACCTAGTGCCAAACTAGCGCGATTTACTAATCAGACTTACAAAAAGAATGAATTTATGAGCGAGACTCTTACGGTCGCACCGCGACGTGAATTCCAAAGTTTTCATGATCTTCCAATTGTCCTTGATCTGGATTCGATTGATGCCGACGTAGCGATACTTGGCATTCCATACGGCGCGCCCTATTCCATGGATGATGTCACAAACGATCAAACCAACGCACCAACCCATGTCCGTCGTTACTGCGAGCGCGCACTGCGAGGTATCGAACGTTGGGATTTTGATCTCGGTGGACCACTATTCGATGGGAAAACAATTAAAGTTGTAGACGTAGGAGATATTCCAGGAAACCCAAATGATATTACGGAACACTACCGCACAGCGGAGGCGGTAGTCCGCAAACTACTTGCCAGAAACGTTATGCCGATTGTGATTGGCGGAGACCACGGCGTACCGATTCCGGTACTTCGAGCATTTAGCCAATGTCCGCCGATCACATTGGTCCACGTGGATGCTCATCTAGACTGGCGCGATCATGTCAACGGTGTTAAAGATGGTCTATCCAGTCCGATTCGTCGTGCCTCCGAGATGGACCATATTGGAGAGATATTTCAAATCGGCCTTCGTTCAGCTGGAAGCGCAAGACCCGAAGAAATGGAGGCAGCATTAGAGTATGGATCTCATCTCATACCAGATATTGAACTCCAAGAAATTGGAATGAAAGCTGTACTCAATAGGATTCCCGACAATTCGAAATACTATCTAACGATCGATGCAGATGGTGTTGACCCCACAATCATGCCAGCAGTCGCAGGACCTGCGCCCGGAGGTGTTACGTATGATCAGATGCGCACCCTCATCCACGGCCTCGTTGACAAAGGTCGGGTCGTCGGCATGGACATCGTAGAAATTACACCTAAGCGTGATTTGAATGGCATAACTGCGATTACTGCTGGGCGGTTCATCTGCAATTTAATTGGCAAAGCCGTCCGTGCGGAATACTTCCAAGATCAATAAACCAGATCAAAACATCTGAGTTTGCCTCCCAGTTTTAAAAAGCATAGGCACCTAATTCGTTATCTGGTAATGGGCATTCCTCGGCCGTCCGCTGTTGATTTGCACAATATCCTGTGGACACGCTGAACAACACACTACGACATTCATAAGAGCCTTAAATCGAACAAAATCCCCCCGTTTTGATACTGTCCGCAACTGTTCAATACTACCCACCGCATCTACCGGTGTGTTCTGCCAAAGATTAAATGGGCACGGTGTTTCTGTCGGTTTGAATCGCACAGCCGCGAGCGCCTCCCACAGATTGTCGGTGCAGTTGTCATGATATTCAGTACATCCCAGTTGCTCGTAACGAAATCGATCACAGGCAGCCATCATTGTGTCGTGCACACCAGGGGAGGTATCTTCGAGAAACTTGAGGATCTTACGTCGTTGATTAGTAATCAACTCATCACCGGGCTTTGGCCGATAGCGGCCTAGCCCTACCCGACAGTGCTCCATGGACATAAATTCTCCAGCATGATCGGCGTTAAACGCCCAAAAGTCGACAACCTGACTACCATGCGTATTAACAACCTTAATTGTTTGCCCTTTTTTTAAATGAGTTGCAACACCCCGTCGTGCGGGAATTTTTACAAGCGCAGAACTATTGCTTTTAGCTTTCTTTTTCTTACCAACCATCTAATTTCTCCTTAAAAAGTGATAGCTCGGTTAAATATTAGAGTTCACGACAGCGGCGGTATTATTGGTTTGACTTAACACTTCTAGAAACAAGCCCATATTTCTCTAGGAATAGACAAGATTCATCTCCCCAAGTTGTTTTAGAAACAATTTGAGGCGATCAGTTTCTGGATTCTGGAGTATCTGTTGGGGAACTCCCTCCTCCACGATCAATCCTCTATCCATAAACAAGATCCGATCTGCAAATTTTTTTGCAAACCCAAGTTCATGAGTCACGATAACCATGGTCATTCCATCTTCGGCGAGTTTCTGCAAAACGCCCAACACATCACCAACAAGCTCTGGATCTAAAGCAGAAGTAGGTTCATCCATCAACATTAGTGTGGGACTCATCGATAACGCACGGGCAATAGCAACGCGTTGCTGCTGACCCCCGGATAGCTGGTCCGGTAGAGCATCCGTTTTATCCGATAAACCAACCTGTCTCAGGCAACTGTGCGCGATCAATTCGGCGTCTTTCTGAGGTATCCGTAGAACGATTTTCTGTGCCCGGGTAACGTTCTCCAGAACGGAGAGATGGGGCCAAAGATTAAACTGTTGGAATACCATTCCCATACGAGAACGAGTCCTGTTTAGTTCCTTGGCTGACTGGGGAGTAATCTTGCCATTCGCTTTTGCAACGCTACCAACCGGATTTCCTTCGAGAACAATTTGGCCACTGTCAGGCACCTCAAGCCAATTGATTGTCCGCAACAATGTACTTTTTCCGCATCCACTTGGTCCAATGACACACACCACCTCGCCGCGAGCAACGGAGAGATCGACGCCGTCTAAGGCAACGATCTCACCAAATTTCTTGTGGACACCAGACAATTCGATTACGGGTTGACCTTCGTCTATGACGTTCATCTTCAATAACCAGGAGAAATTCTTAATCTACTCTGTCTTTAATTTGATGGCGTGCCAGCTAGCACAAGTGTGGCCCGCCGTTTTAGGCGTCTTTCATAAATTCTTAAACATGTCGCAATCAATTCGTTAACACCCCAATACAGCAAAGTAATCACAATAAATACCTCAAACGGTCGGAAAGTTTGGCCCTGAACTATCAGTGCCGACATTGTTAATTCCTGAACTGTTATCGTGGACAAAATAGAAGATTCTTTTACGAGGGAAAGCGTCTGATTCCCGATAGGCGGGAGAATGATTCGCTTCGTTTGCGGCAGCACAATATTGGTCATGCTTTGCCAGTACGACATACCGGTTGATCGAGCCGACTCCAGTTGCCCTCGTGGAATTGCATCGATTCCAGCTCGGATAATTTCAGCATAGTAGACACTGCCAAACAGGGCCAAACCAATGATTCCAACGATGTTTGCGGGGATCCGAATTCCATAGAACGGCAAAACATAAAAAAGCAGAAACACTTGAATCATGAACGGAGTATTTCTAAAAAGCTCAATAAAAGCTGTCGCTGATATCGAAATAATTTTGAACCTTGACTGTCGACCAAAGGCCAACAAACCACCCAGAGGTATACCCAACAATATAGCTCCAATCACAATCACCAGGGTCAACTTGAAGCCATCCAAAATCAATGGCCACCAGTCTAAAATGATTTTGAAATCAAGATCCATGGTTAGAACCTGCGTACCGCAAACCGCTGCTCCAAAAGAATAGAACTCCGACTAACAACGAAACAAATCAAGAAATAAATAACAAAAGCACCAAGGAGCACCTCCACGGGGTGATAGTTGGCGCTAAATATCTGCTGTGAGACTCGCATCAATTCGACCACCGTAATCATGGCCAACAAAGGTGTCGCTTTCAAAACCTGAGTGAATTCATTCACCAGGGGTGGAATGGTTTTCATAAACAGCTGCGGGAGGACCACCTTACGCCACAGTGGATAATTTCGAATACCCAGCGCGCGGGCCGCTTCATATTGACCCTTGTGAATTGCAGCCAATCCGCCACGCAAGATCTCCGTCACAAATGCTACGCTGTTGAGCGTAATTGCAACGATGCCTGCGGTGACTGGGCCCATATCTATTCTTAACTCACCAGGACCTGGCAAAAAATCAATAACCGGTAATGCGTAATACACCAGAAATATCTGGATCAACATTGGCGTACCCCGGATAAAACTGATGTAAACCGCCAGAATGGCGTTTAGTATTTTTGATTGGCTGACCGTCCGGAATATAGTGATCAGCGTGCCAATTGTTAGGCTAAGGATAAAACCAATGACAGCTACTTCTATCGTGATCATGGCCCCTTCGAGCAAGCGGGGCAGTGCATCAATAGTGTAGGAATAATTGAATTTCAACCGAAAATCCGTAGGTCATACAGCTAAATTGAGTTGCAACAAAATTCTATAAATCAATTTGGCGGACGAGCAATACATACTCGTCCGCCAAATACTGCACTAAAAATTGTAAAGCTATTAGGTTACAAAGCACCAGCCGGCAGGAATCCGCTATCCGGAATGTCCATTCTAAATCCGAACCACTTATCCATGAGTTCGTGCAACTTTCCGTTATCTCGCATCTCAATAATCTTCGAACTGAGATAGTCCCGTAAGTCGGTATCTGCTGGACGTGTCACCCAACACATATAGCTCTTACCAGACATTGCGTGTCCTAACTCAAATACGCCCGGGTGCTCTTTTACGACAACCGCGAGGTTTGGCAACGTCTGAACAACAACGTCGATCTCACCATTGGCAAGCGCGAGATAGCTTTCAGGATATGCGGTGTATAGCTTAAGTGCTTTATATCCGTCCAGACCTCTCTCTTTAAGATTAGCTTCAAACTCTTTTGAGTTCGCTTCTCCTCCCGATGCCAATTGGGTACCAACGACCTTACCTGCTAAGTCATCTATACTATTTATACTGTCGTCACCCGCACGTTTCATAGTCCAAACTGTACCCTCTGCAATTGGTACGGTGTAAGCGTACTTAACGACTCTTTCAGGTCGAATACTCACACTGGTCGCAACAAAATCAAATTTCCCAGCCAACACACCTGGCAAAATTCCCTGCCACGGCAAGTCAAGTTGATTTAGTTCTACGCCTAAATCAGCAATGATGTAATCGAGGATATCTTTTCCGTATCCAACAATCTTGCCATCCTTAATAAATTCAAATGGTGGAAACGCCGCTTCAGTGCCGACAGTTGTTTTACCCGTCCGCTTTATTTTTTCAAGTGTCGTCTCTGCCGATGCGGTTCCGACAGATGCAAACAACGCCAGAACGGCTGCAATCAGTATAGTTTTGCTACTGAATACATCCCAACTCTTGCAAATCTTACCCATGGTAGTCTCCTG
>Ga0315336_1002022_pt1 | contig 33873 bp, 25 predicted proteins | sample ASW5metaG_FD_204512 | JGI IMG/M metagenome (GOLD analysis project Ga0315336, IMG submission 204512) | Ammonia-oxidizing marine archaeal communities from Monterey Bay, California, United States - ASW #5 | ecosystem: Environmental > Aquatic > Marine > Intertidal zone | place: USA: California...
GTGTACGATTGCTGGGATATTGCTTACGGTACGACGCCATGTCCGAACTCGATGATCGGGTGGGAAGATCCCTTTGCTCCATCGGCGATCCCCACCCTGCCGATGGTCGAATGCGGCGGCGGCCCTCCTCCATTGTTGAATCAGGTCTGTATGGAATTCTTCTCACCGATCCTAACGGGCTGCAGCTGGCAGTGAGTGAAAGGCATGAATCACAGTCAGCGCTCGGATGGATTGTCAGGCGTGGGAATGATGCGACGGCCATCGTCGCCGCATTCTATTTCCATTCGTTCTTTCGGTTGCGGGACCGTAATCTTCGGTTCACCCGACCGTGACGGTCAACGGACAACGAATGTCTGAATTGAGCGAAGCACAAAAGGAGGCGACTTAAGCATAGTCTGGCCCCTTTGCCACTCTGGCAGAGGGGTCGGAGGTTTTCCCTAGAGAATCGGCCGGGAAGCGGTTGACGAGCAACCTGAGCCTTCCATTAATGGTGTCAAGCTCCACCACAACTGGGTGTTGGACGGATTCTAACAAATGACAGTCGATTTCACTTTAAGATATCGTTCTGATCCTAGCGATGCAAAGTAGTCGTGTTATGCGATGGCGTCGTCTTAAGAAGTTGCTTTGTCACCGCGCAGAGGATCGGTTGATCGCGCGGCAGGGTGTTTGTGCCTTCTTGCTGGCACTATTGCTTTGCACGCCGTCGGCGGCCGAACCAGCAGATGCGCGCCCGCAAGATGTGCGCCGTCAAATGGTAATGTGCGGTCCCAATAGCCTGTACTTGTTGCTTCACTTACATGGCGTGTCCGTCGACCGGCGGCAAATTGAGAAGTACATGCCCTCCTACCCCGACCGCATGTCGCTATTGCGGCTCAAAGAGGCGTGCGCTGACTTTGGTCTGGCGACAGAGATTAGACGTTGTACGCTTGACGAACTTTCGCAGCATATCGACACCCCGATGGTGGCTCACGTTCTGCCCGCGCACGCGCCAGACGCTGAATCGGGCCATTTCATTGTCATGTTTCGGGACCAGTCGGGTTCGATTAAAGGGGTGGACGCAACAACAGGATATTTCTATCAGGCTTCCTCGCCTGTATTCCAGAAAAAGTGGAAATGGAACGCATACATTCTGCTCCCCGTGCGTCAGGCATCAACTCTTGAAGTTGCCTACCTAGCCACCGGACTGATTTGGCTCACCGCTATCTGTTTGCTTCAGCGGCGAAGACGTAAGGCGAAGACATAAATCGTGGAACCAATCCTTCGGAGTTCCTTGATGTTACCGTTTGTCAACCGAACAGGGGAACGCATTGGCACCCGCGGGCGAACGTTCGGCGCAACAGTGATCGTCGTAGTGGCTGCGTTCGTGTTAGGACGCCCCGTGTGTTTGCTTCGAGCGGCAGACGCCGATCGGGATGATCGAATCTCGGCTCGCGATTCGATACGCAATACAATGGATACCACTCTTTGGCGGGACAGGCCGCAAGCTGGAACGAATACTCTTTATCTACAGCTCAGATTCTTGGGCTACGAAGAAAGCTACTCGACGTTTCGCAGTCGCTTGCCGGATCAGAAAGACCTTCAGAGTCTTACCTCCTTGACGGAGGTGGGCCGGCAGCTCGGCTTTCCGCTTGTCCCCGTCAAACTCACGGTTGCGGAGCTGCGACGGACGCGTATGCCGATCGTGGTCCATATGGAAGCCGACGGACTGGAAAGCGGTTACTTCAGCCTCTTGTACGCGGTGGACGATCGAATCGCCCAATTGATCGAAGGTCCTCCCGTAAGGAACGTCACACTGCCATTGGACTACTTTCGGCGGACTTGGACGTCCTACGCGCTGGTGCCGCAGCCGCCCCACCGCTGGTGGCCGCTGGCGCGGCGAACGACTGCCTTTCTGCTGGCCGCCTCTGCTCTCTTGCTGCTTGTAAGAGAGAAGGCGCGCGCAGCTCGATCATTGGCCCCCGAAAAGCAGGAGTCTTGTCACTCATGAGGAATCACCGTCGCGCGAGCGCATTGCTGGTCGTCCCGCTGCTGTATTTCATGATCGCGAACCAGGTCGTCGCTGAAGAGCAGGCCGTGTCTAAGGAGCAGGCACTGCCTCAAAACATTCAAGACGCCTTAGAACTCAATGCGCAGAGTCTCAGCCCCATTGCCGTTTCTTGGACACAGCAGATTCACCCGGAGCGGCCGGCAGCGGAATTTGGGTCGACCTTTCAGCTTCCCCGGTCTAAGAATGCGTATTTTGCCCGTGAACAGCATAGAGTCGCCTGGCAGGACGGGAAGATCTACAGATGGTTCGAGGTGGCTCAGACGGACGCGGACGGAGATCTGTGGAGTAGCCAGTCGGAATTCTCCTCTGACGGTGAGATCGTCTACGGCGGCAGTCCGGGCACGAAATCCGGCAGCGACACGGTCATTAAACTCCTTAGAAAAGACGCACTCGCTACGCTGCTCAAAGAGAAACCGGGTAAACAGTACTTTGACAATGAGTACTTCGACGCCGTGGGTTTGCGGCTGCCGCGGCACGTCGAAGAAATGCACTCGCCCCGGGCCATTTCTACGATTCTGCGTCTTCTCGAGGACGGTGGTGAGCTCGCGTCAGTTGAAGACGTCCAGATGGACGGTCACAAAGTGACGCGGGTCAGAGTGGTTGCAGAGAATTCCGAAAAACGCATTGTAAACGACGCAAATGTTGAGAAGGCCGAACGGTACTTGAAAAGTAGTGGGAGCGATGAAGCAGGCATCCAGACGTATCGGGACTCAGTCGAACAAATCCGAAAACTGCCTTCGGAACGGGTTTACGACTTTTATCTGGATCCGAAGTTGGATTTCGCGGTGCGCCGTCGCGAGGAGTTGTACGAGCCCGACACTCTCCTACTGCGATGCGATTGTGACGAATTCGAGCAGCTGCGCGACCGAAACGTCTGGCTTCCACGTGTGTGCTCAACTGCTTTCTACGCGATCCAGACAATGCCAGGCCGAATCGAGACGACTCCGATCATCAGTCGGCGGATCGACGTCTCGGAGATTGGCTTGGATTCGTTGCCTGCAGAACAATTTGCCCTGAACTATACGGATGTCGGGACGCTGGTGGCTGACGGCACGCTTCCCGAGGCGCAACAGGTGGATGGGGGTGTCATACACTACGTCGTCCCGGCGTCACCCGACGAACTGGACGGCGTGATTGAGAGAGCCCGTAGTCAAGCCGAATTCTCTCAAGGCTGGCGGTCCGGACGGGGAAAGCGCAGCCTGATGCCGTTGATGTCCTTAAACCTGGTTGCTCTGGGCCTGGTGGCGGGGTTCGTACTCTGGCGCTGGAGAAAAAAACAGCAGCGGTGATGTGCTCCGGGAAACTGTGCCTCTGGAAGCCATTTTGGGAACCGGCCGCTTTGGAAAATATCGTCGGAAACCTTGGGGACGATTGAGCGATCCTGTGGCGGCGAAATTGCTGATCGTGTGCCAACGGTTCGCGACGTTGCCATTTAGACTGCACCAGTATCGTCGAAATGAGTGGAGCAACGAACGACCAGTGGCTGGGAATCAAACTTTCACAGACGCTATTCAAGAACTGGGGATCTGCGTTCTGACTCGTGGTCTGTGTTTGGCTGCCGTCTGGGCGTTGCCGCTCATCGGTTCTGCACTCGCCGCAGAGGAACGTCCGGCGATCTATTCTTCGGAAGAGCTGCGGCAGACACTCGATCAATTCCATAAGAGAATCCGTGCATGGCATTTCGTGTACGAGTCCGCACCTATGTACGCAGAGGGTGGACCGCCCGGCGGTTATATACGTCACACTGTTGCTGCGAAGCATCCAGATTCCTTCTTCAGCTGGACGAGTCATGGGACGGACATGTTCGACCGACAGGATGACCCAGCACAGCAACGCGACTACGTGACGTCCCAGCAGCATGTTGTCGAGGACCTGTTCGATCGCGTGTACAGGAAATCGGCGCTCGCACCGGAGGCTCAGCTGCCGAGCGCGGTTCGTAGTCAGTTCTTGTTTGCCGCCTTAGGATGGTGGCCGTTCGAATCAAGGCCTGCGCCGAAAATGTTCGGTGATCTGCCGAGCGTTATACCCGATATCGTTGAGTCGCCCCACTATGTCGTCGCACCGCTTCAAGAACTTCACGACGGGCGTTGGTGTCATGTGTTGGAGTTTCCCGGTCGAGACAGACTCTGGTTGGATTGCGAGCGCAACTGCACTCTCATGGGGCGCGAGATATTTGACAAAAGGAGCGGCGCGGTACTGGATCGAATCGAGTCGCGTGAACACCGGGAAGCGGAGCCCGGCATCTGGATCCCGCGTGAGATTCGCCGCACATTTGTCGATACCGGGAAACGCAGACACGCTCTCAGCCCGCGCAACTCATTGGAAACGGTTTTCACGATCCTCGAGGTGCGTCTTAACGCAGACGTTCGCTCGGACATTTTTGAGTTTAGGCCGCTGGCAGGGAGCATTCAGATTTTCGATGAAGATGCTCGTTTTCTCCAAACAGAGCCAGGGGGGACGGAACACTTGGAACACGTGTTTCAGTGGATTAGAAGGCGATATGGGCGTATACCAAAAAGGGCCAGATCGGCAACGTCCACCGTGTCCCGAGATGCGATTGTCGATTATGCGGTAATTCTTGCGGCCGCGTTTCTCGTTGCCGCCATGAGGTGGGGGAGGCTAACGGCAGTCCTAAGACATATCAGACAGTGAACGGTTTGGCGGTGAGAATCAACAGGTCGATGGCCATCAATGGCGCCCCTGACCTCTCGTTTCAACTCATCACGGTCACGCGTGCCGATCGCCGATCGTTGGCGACGTCGCCGCCCCTTGATCGGTCCATTGAAATATCACTCCGAGCATCGATTTGTCGCGACGGTATGCCATTTCGTACGCTGTCGCCATTTGGGTGTAATGAATTCGGTGTGTGATGACCCGCTTCGGCTCGAGGCGGCCATCGGCCATCAGCGAAAGGACATATTGGCACTCGCGAATATGGTTGAAACGTAGTTCGCGGTCGGGATAGAGATATCCCGCCTGTCCCGAGACGGCAATCAAAGAAATTCCCTTTTGATAAAACCATTTCATGTCGAGCGGATTGAAATCGAGGGCCGCTTCTCCGCGGCCCGGCAATGAGACGATCGCGATACGCCCGCCTGGACGAACGATCTGCATCGCCGTCCGAAACGCGGGCCACGGGTTAGCGGTGAGAATCACCAGATCGATGCCCGCTCCGGCCGTGAATTCGTCCAGTTTCGCCCCTAGGTCAGGATCGTCCGAGAGTGTCGCTGATTGAGCTCCCATATTGGCCGCCATTTCCAGACGGACCGGGCTGTTGCCCACGCCGACCACACGCGCTCCACCTAGCGGTCCCAGTGCGACCGCTCCCAGCCCAAGAACTCCCAGCCCGACGACGGCGACATTCTCGCCCGGCTGAAACTGGGCCTTGCGGTAACAAAGAGAACTCAGTGCGTACAGCCAAGTGTAGACGGCATCCTCCGAATCGACACCCTCCGGCACGGTGATGACGGCATCCGTCTCACGGGCAATGTATTCCGACTGATGCGGCAGATTGCCAACGACCCGGTCGCCAACCTGAAACCTTGTCACGGCACTGCCGACATTACGAACGACGCCAAGATTACTGTCACCGACCCAGCGCGGAAAATCCGGGGCGCCCGGCACTGGTTGGGCCCCTTCGTAGTTGCCTCGATCGGTGCCGATCTTCAGAGCCGTTATCTGTGTCTCGACGTGAATTTCATCGGGCTCGAGTCGATCTCGCTCCAATGGTCGCTCTTCAATCCGCAGATCACGAGGCCCGTGTAATATGGCGATTTTCATGACGAAGTCACATGGTGTTTAAGGAACTTGAAAAGACCCTTGTCGATCGTGCCGTTTTCACGCTCTCCCAAGTCGGCACCAAGGCGCAGATTCGTGTCACGGGGACCGGCGGACGACGCAGGACATTCTCGATTGTGATCGGTGTTCATGCAAACGTGAAAGCGATTGGAATACGAGCGGTGGAGCGGATTGGCATGGCCTTTACCGGCTTCGTCCACGACGATGATCGGCTTCGTTCAACGCATGATTGTCCGACGCGCCAACCGTGTCTCAAAAACAGTGTCGATTTTTGAAATGACTGATGAGGCGTTCCACCAGCCATGAAAGACTGGCATTAGCATCTCGCGACTAATTGTCTCGTCAACCGATGTGGATTATGTCGGTACGCACTGGTAGATTATAGTCGGATGATACCGTCAAATCCTCTGGGTCGACGGTCTTGCGATCCGGTTGTCGGCAGCTGGCGATCTCAGGATCCTGAGACATTCACCATCACGGCCCAGAGCGGGCGCAACGGACCGGAGCAATCGCAGCTGGAGCTAGCCATGTTCGCTGATCGAGCCTGCCGACTTGCGGCGTCAACGAGGCGCTATTCAGTCCTTTGCACAGTACTCGTGCTTCTCGCCGTGCTGGCAGGCTGTGCGGGAAAGGAACCGACCGAGCAGAACAACACGGCTCAGGAAAAGCGCGGCACGGCAAGCGAAAACGGCATAAACCGTCGCCCGGTTTCACTCGGTGAGGCCAACCACGCGGATTCCGGTGATCTACAAGCGGATCCCGCTGACCGAGTCGAGGAAAAGGCCCCGCCTGCTGCCGGTGTGGCAACTGCGGCCGACACGTCGACGAACGTTCCGCAGACGGATGTGAAGGAGACGACGATCGCAGTCCTGGGCTTCAGCGATCGTGGTCCGTCGGTCAAGCTTGCGCCGCTACGTCTGGCGATCACCGACATGCTCATCAGCGATCTTTGCGGTTACCAAGGGCTGCTTGCCGTCGAACGGATGCGCGTGGATCAGGTTCTTGACGAATACGAACTGGATGAGTCGGCGCTGGTCGATCGTACGACGGCTCAACGCGTCGGGCAGGCATTGACTGCCAACTATCTGCTTTCTGGAGAATTCTCAGCGACGCCGGAGAAGCTGACGGTCACGGCATCCCTCTATCGAACAGGAACCGAGGAACCGATTGCCGAATGGCAGCTCTCGGCAGAACCCGCTGAGCTTTTCAAGCTCGAAGAGGAGCTGAGCCGGAACGTCCTCGCCGCCCTCGAGATGCAGAATGCCCAGCGTCGCCCTCCGCCGAAACCCACGCCGGGTCACCAGCCGCGCGTGGCCGTATTGGCACTGAAGAGTCACAGTCCCTCGCTGCGGCTGCAGCCGATGGAAGGCGGTTTTGCAGACATTCTTCAGGGCAGCTTGGGCGCGCTGAAATACATCAGGCTGGTCGAGCGGAAAGAACTGTACCGCGTATTGGAGGAGCAAAAGCTCACGATCTCCCAACTCACCGATCCAGAAAACGCCTTGAAAATCGGGCGGCTGCTCGGTGCCGAGCGATTGGTTTACGGTTCGTTCCTCGAGCTGGAGAACCAGTTGCGTCTGGACGTGCGGATCGTCGAAACAAAGACAGCCGTTATTCTTCAATCGCAATCGATCTCGGGTCCGACGGAGGAATTCGACTCGCTGCTGGAAGAATTGGCGATGCGGTTGGCCGATGATCTCATCATCGTATTGGCCGAAAACACCAGAAGGTTGGTCGAGTCGGCCAGCCCGGCGCGCGGCATTGAGGCGGCCATCCATTGGGCCAACGCTGAGCACTCGTTTCTACAGGGCCGCTGGGTCGAATCGGCACAGCACAGCGAGCGCGCCCTGTTGCTCGAGCCGGACAACGTCCACGCCGGCAAGGGGCGCACACGCGGTTGGTTTTTTGGACAGGATTTCTCCAAAACCATTAGAGCTGCGTCGCAAACTTTGGGAAAACAATTCACACCGGAGCAAATGTGGACCAGGATCCACCTTTTCGACTGGCTGATTCGCTCTCATTGGCGACTAGGCCAATTGGAGCACGTCATCAGGGTCGCGCGACAACAACTCGCCGAGTATCCTGACCACGGCTGGGTCCGCAACACGCGCGCGCTTCTCGCCATCGCGATGATCCGAACAAACCGCACGACAGAAGCGGCCGAGATGCTCGAAGAGGCGCTGCGGGCACCCAACATCAAAGATGATCCCGATGTCTACGTCGACGCGCTAAAGCACCTCTACCGATTCCACGATGACTTTCTGGCCTGGAGACTGAACACATCTCAAGTGCAGCGAAGACTTCTCCGTAGCGACTTTCGCAAAGTGTTCCATGAAGAGACCAAGCGGCACGCCCAGCGTTCGCTGGAGATGTATGAGTTGATCGTCAAAGAGGGAAAGGGGCAACGTCGTCTCGCCTGGCGGGAATGGGCCGAAGCCGGGGCATGGGCCCCGCCGCGGGGTATGTTCCTCGGCGCCGATGGGAAGACGCACGAACAGTTCGTCTCCACGGAGAAACAGGCGGAATTGCTGAAGGAATCTTTGAAGAGTTTCGGCTGGGTGCCGCAAGGCGCGATACACGGCCATTTCAATTTGGCCCGGATCCAAACGTGGAATGAAAACTGGGAAGAAGCGCAAAAAGCCTACAAGTATGTCGCCACGCACGCGTATCACGAGCCGCGACAACCTTTCCCGGCTTGGGAAGACAGTTACTTTGTATCGCCGAACAACTGGCTGGAACGCCGAATCGAGGCCTTATATTGGGTGGCGCACGTCCAACACCGGCACCAAGATCGTACCGAAGAGGCAACCCGTGGCTTTAAGAAGTTGATTTACGATTACGGCGTGGCTCATTGGTTGGCACCCAATGTCATCCGCACGCTGACTGAACTGGATGAGGAAATCGAACTCCCGGAAAAGGCGGTGCTGATCTGGGGCGGCGGTACCGATCATCTCAAGGCTTGGTCGAAACTGTTAAGGCGGATGGACTACAAAGTGCACTGTGTGGGCCAGTACCGCGTCAGCGCGGCGCTCTTGGCGCAGTACGATTTGGTGATCCTGGGACGCACGGGAATGCTCTCCTACTCGCCCACCGATCTGCTCGCACTGCGTTCGTATGTCGCCACGGGTGGTTCACTGCTTTGCAACGTTTCGCCGGGATGGGAACACGCGGTGCCCAGCGTGCATAATCCGCTGCTGGCGTTCTTCGGCGCGCACGCCGACAGTGAACTCGTCGTCGAGCAGCCGACGACGAGCATCGTTCCCCACGAGATTACCGAGGGAACCGAAGAGGTAATCGTCAAGACGTTCGTGCACATCGAAGCGCCGGATGAGGCATCGTTGATGGCCGTCGGCGACAAAACCGTGCTGGCAGCTATCCCCTATCGCCACGGTCGTGTGATCGTCACTTCGATCGGGCAATGGCTGCTACCCGATCCCCGCTTCAAGTCGAAAGGAATCTGGTCGCGCTACGGTCACTGGACGGCCGAAAATAATCGGGGACATTTGCCGCTCTCGTCACACGTCCACGTGCCGATGCTGAAAAAGGCCCTCGCCTGGCTCGCCGAACGCGACGAGGACAAGGACGCATTGGCGGCGAACCGACAGGCATTCCGCGCTGCACTGATGACGGCGTTGAAGGCACAATACTATATCGGCAGTCCGGCGGATCTTCGTGACACGATGCAGCAGTTGGTGGCGAACATGGACGGCGACGACTGGAAAGAGGAAGCCCTGTGGGTCGCGGGAGAAATTTCGCTCGACGAGTACTATTCGCCGGTGCAGATCGACGGCAAGTCAGGACCCATCCATCCGAGTTACGGTGTGGCGCGCGGCTCAAAACGCTACGCGCCGGATGAGCGGGCTTATGAGCAGTTAATTCAACAGTTTCCCGAGAGTCCATTGCGGCCGTATGCCGAGTGGAGACTGGCCGATTGCCGTCGGTGCAACGCCATAATGAAAACTTTCGGAACGAGCCACCCGCAAAACCGCCGCGAGGGTGCTGCGGATTTCGACCACGAGTCGTTGGCAATAGAATACGCGGCGGTAGAGGCCCCAACGGGCAGTTGGCCCTGGGCGTGGAGCCGGTTGCGGATAGGTGCTATGTATTTCTATGCCGACGACTTCAAGTCGGCGCTCGCAGAGTATCTCGCGGTCGCCGAGCAGTTGGAAAATGGCGGCGAACGGGTAATGGCGATGCTCGGGTGTGCTTCGTGTTACAAGATGCTGGGGCAACGATCCGAGGCACGCCAATACCTTCAAGCGGTCACCGTTGCACCAGAGATCGTCTGGACGGACAATTCCGCTACGAACGCGTGGGTACCTCCGCACGACCGGGACAACTATCGCTACGAGGGACGTTCGCACTCACGTGCCCGACAAGGATTAAATAGTTTCTAGAAGTGGTTCCAAAACCCTCTGATGGGCAACGAGTGTCCTTGATTTGTAGGGTCAAATTCCACCGCAACCGGGTTTTAGGACGGCTTCTAGATCCCGTTCGGGATTACCGTGGAGGCTATCGGACGTTTTTTTCTTTGAATATCGTCTCTACGCCGCCAGAACTCGCTACACCTATGTCGAATGCGCTCTAGTGGCCCACGCCACTTGATTTTGGCAGTTGCGATTTCAAGGTACGTCAGAAAGAGCAGGCACTTTCTGACTCGATTTCCGGTCACTCGCCGCGCATTTTCAAATGACCTGAGGTACTAGTATCAGTCCTGAAACCCTCTGTTGGCTCAGACATACTCTTGTTTTCAAGCGTCGAATTCGCCCACAACCGGGTTTCAGGATGGGTTCTAATACGCGACGCGAATAAAACTGCCCTGCGGGCAGCCCTACGGCTTGCTGCGCTTCAACGTGCAATCTTGAAACGGCTTGTACTTCATACTTGGGTTGGAATACCCCAATACCCAAGACTCTTCGTCCAACTCTGGATAGCTATGCGTCCAGGTGAGTTGAAACCGACCGTCGAAAGCGAAACCGGTGAGTTTGAGTGTCGGTGGTTCCGCGCTCCAACCTCCGGAGAGGATCCAGAAGCGCACAACCGGCGCTTCCCTGGCATCGGTATCGAAGTGCCATCGGCGGAAAACGTTCTCAGCAGGGTCATATGTCGTCAGATGCATGCCGTAGTAGTCGCGTTGGAGATCAGGGTCTTTCTCTTCGGCACGGTTGCTCAGATTGAATTGCGTCAGCAACAGCCTGCCGTTCATCGCCCAGTTGTTGACGTAGCGGACGCCCCCCTCCTGGCCACTCTGTATGTCGCGCATCGTGCCATCCCAAAGGCCGACGAGTCGATTCAGCGTGCGCAATTCGGGGATTTCGTCGACCGGTCGACTTGGAGATGCGATGACCGGTGAGGAATCTTGTCCAGCTTGTTGCCGAAAGGCAACGTGTGGATCTCTGCTGACGCGCGTATTACTGCCTCGGTAGTAGTCGACCTGGTTGCCATCTTCGAAATACGAAAGCGACCATTCCTCTTTGTCCTCTTCGACAAAGCTGTGCACAAATTCCACACGTTCGCCGGATTCCGGATCGAGCGTATCGAGCTGGAACGTCGAATCGTCCACCCAATCCCCGGAGAACTGAACGGCATCAGCCAGCGAGTTCTGGTAGCCGCCATGATCGAAATACCATCGACGAAAGACATCCTTCTCCGGATCGTAAGTCGTAAGGTACAACGCGTTGATTGTTTGTTGTGCGCCGTTGTACTGAAACGCGGTGAGGATGTAATAGCCGCCCATCACCCAGCGCCGCGAAATCGTAATCGAGCGTTCTTCCCCATCCTTGTCGGTAACAGTTCCGCGCCACGTTCCGATGAGCCGATCGAGATCGGCCAGCTCGGGAATCTTTTCAGACTTGGGACCCTTGCTGAAGACTTCCGGCTCGTTCACGCGCGGCCGCTCTTCGCTTTCTAGTGCTAGGAGCGACTCGTCGGCGGCATGCGAAACAGCATCATTTTGCGGGAGATCGTTGCCGCCCTCGACGACCGCATCTTTTCGAGAGGAGCCGCTCGACGAAGGTTCCGCGCCGTTAGCGGCAGCGCCGTCTGCCGTCTGTACGCTGTCTGCCGTCCGTACGCTGTCAACCGGCTTCGCGTTGTCTACTGGCTTGCCGTCAGCATTCGTCGCGGCCGGTTGTTGATCGTCTGCGCAGCCGGGTAGCACAACGAACATCAAAGGTATCAGCAACAGTGCGCCGGTCGCGCGTTTCCAAGGGTGTCCGGAAATCCGATGCAGCATGCCACCGTTCCTTTCAGAAAGAATCGCTACACTTTTTGGACGAGGCCGGGCGGCGAGCGCTATTTGGTGACGAGTTTCGGCAGCAATCGCTCGGCGATCGTGGCGGCTGCGTTTTGCAGTGCCGATTTGCCCGCGATCTGCTCTGCTAAGTCGATGGCAACCTCAGTCTGCCGGTCGGTGGCGATAACCTTTCCCGATGCGCGATCGACCAGCTTGATTTCGACACGTGCCTTGACGCAGACGATATCATCGCGCCGTGTGGCGAATTCGCTGAAGGCCTCGCCCTCGATGATCACGTCCGCCTGTTTTTTGCTGCCCTGCTTGGAGTCGATAATCTCGAAACCGGTCTCTTGACACAGCAGCATGATCTCAGTTTCGGCTGCGGGATCGATGGTTTGCTGCCCGACGTGGCGCTCGGTCACCTGGATCCAGACGCTGGGGCGCTTCGCGTCGCCAAGTGCTTTTTTGAGCGCCGTAATGCGGTCCTTCTTTTCCGTTGGTTTGGGGATCAGGTCCTTCGTTCGCTCTTTGATCGTCTTTTGCACATTTATCGCCAGCTTTTCAACCAGTTCCGACAAATCGTCGCTCGACTTCCCTTTCACCTTGGTGCCGACAACGCGGCTGGTTTCGCTGCCGATGATTTTGGCGACGATGTACAGCTTTCGATCCAGCTCGATGACCGAGCCGGTGATAAGGATTTTCGCGCCGGTTAACTTGCCGACTTCGACCGCTTCGCCCGGTTTGACAAGACCGGATAGGCTCAACTCCTGTTCGTCCAACGCCTTTGCGAGGTCGGTGCGGTCAACAAGGTACAGCGCGGGATTCTCGACCAACAAGCCGAACAGCACGTCTGTGACCTTCGCACCCAAGCCGGTTGCTTCGTCGCCACGCTCCGCAAAGGGTAGAATCGCTGTTGGATAAACCGTCGGTGTCTCGCCATCTTTGGCGAGACATGTCCGTGTCGCGACAATTCCTGCCACTGCCAGTAACGCCACCACGATGAAATGTTTCACGTTCGTTCTCCTCTTTTTTGCGTGCGCAACAATATGTCGCGTCGTCTTACCTCTGGTCGAGTTGCTTCAACACCTGTTTGAAAAAGAAACGGGGCGTCGGCCCGGATTCCCATTTTTCGATAATGGCAAAACCACACAGAACGAGTCGGCCGTCGCCCTCGCCGAACGTGGCAATCATCCACGGCCAGCCCCGTGCATCTGGAGAGACTTCGCCGCTAATGCCGCTGCGCCGTCCGGTGGGAAGGATGCTGCCTGAGATGATTTTTCCGTCCGGCGGCCACGACGTAGCGTCCAGCCTCGCGTCAAACTCTTTGATGATGTCCAACCTCCCGAGCGTGAGCCGCTGGGGCTGTAACGTGCCGCCCGGTTCCAGTCCCGGTATCATCATTTCGCCCGCAGCCGGTGCCAGGCATAGGACCGCCACGCCGCGCGACGCTGCGTCGGCCATGTTTTTCGGTAATCGCCGGAACTCGCGAAACGAGACTCCTTCGCCAATGATGAGCGTGCCCTCGCGCACGCTGCTGACGTCGCGTGTTTCGGTAAACGGAATCTTCATCTCGGTCAAGACTCGCGCCGTCTTCTTTTCGGGATCGAACAGGCTGATCTTGAGATTCTCTAACCATTGTCTCTGATCGAGGAAGGGGTCCTTGGGAAAGATCCACAGTTGTTTCACGGCACGAGATCCCTCGTTATCCTCCCCTAAGCTCACCGCCAACGACAGTTCCAGCACGATGCCCGGCTTGGCCTCGGGCAGTTTCAATCGGATCTCGACTTGTCCGGGAGCATCGGGGCGCGCCTCGAAGGCCGCCGCACCCCGGGCAAGGATGCGCTCCTTGATCGATAACGTCCATGTGGCTCGCGTCGATAGTTGCCGATTCGTAGTGACCGAGAAATGCTGTACGAATTCGCTACCACCAAATGCCGTCGCCCATTTTTCGATCGGGCGTATCGCGGCGTTTTCCGCGCAGTCCGCGCCGGCCGGAAACAACCCGGCGAACAGAACCATTACGATCGCCGTGACCGGCGCAGATTTTCTTGCTCGCTCGATGGGAGACATGCGACATTCCCTCCCGCTTTGGACACCGAATCGACTACGGCGACGGCGAAACTTCGGCCTCCGATTCGCGCCCGAGATCGAGTGCCGAGCAGTGCTTCAATACATCCGTATCGTACTTGATCGAATTCGGGAAAGCGACGAAATTTCGTCGCGTTTTTGCCCCGTGAGATTGCGTGAAGCTTTACGGTCGGATCTCATCTTCCACAATCCCGACAATGCTGCGGGAATGTCCGGGCGCTCTGAGCGTGGGAATTCTAGTGCGCAGGGCTCTAGCGCACATTTTCCATCAGGCATCGCTGTCGTCGTGCGGCGTTCCGCTTTGATCCGTTGGCTTCGACGCGGTCCGTTTTCGGAATGCCTCTTCGATTAAGCCAAGGTAGCCAATGCCAACACACACAGCATAAGCCACCAACACGTGCCAGGCTTCAATATGTCCGTAGTGCGTTGCCAAGTCGCTCCACGCCAACAGGCCGGTCGCGAACACCAGAACGCAGACAGCGACTATGCACGCCCACACAACGAACCATATCTTCGGTCGCATGATCGTAAAAAATAACGGCAAACCGATTAGCATCATCGCCGGAGTAAGAATAGGGAGTACGCCATAACGCATCCAGGCTGGTGCGCCATTGCACCATTTTGAGAATCGTCGAAGCCGATTCTCGACCTGGGTTGGATCCCGTTCGAGAAACCTCTGCCGACTCTGCTGCCTGCGTCTTTCGTTGCGCTTCCCGTAATCGAATCGAGATATGACGCTAAACCCACACGAATCCTGGAACGATTCGGCAAGGGCGTCAATATGCCACGGCGAGTCAGTGTGAATCCATCTGCGCTCGATACGATTCCCCACTTCGTAGACAAGAATCAACTGGGCGTGACCCGGTTTTGACAGTATCTGTAACCCTTTCAAAGTGGCAAGTGAAATGCGCTCCTCACCATTCCGTGACGTAAGAGTTACGACACCGTCTTCCGTATCGACCGTCAGCGACTGTCCATATTTTGAGTAACGGTAGTTCGTCATCGCGCAGCCGCACATGATCAGCGTGAAAATGCAGCCGAAAAACAACACCCCCCATTTCGTCTCAGCGGCGGACTCGTCATACCGTAGAAACAGCCACCAGAATGCAAAGAGCCCGATCGCCGAGAGCAGACAGATGACGGCCAGATACCAATGCGCGGCCGTGAGTTCGATCGCGACCTTGCCGTCGTTCTGTCTTAGACGCAGGCTCTGCGTCCCGTCCCGCGGACAGAATTCGTGGGACAACCAGTCGATCGGGATAGGGTTGTCTGTGGGAGCCATTTGAGCCGCAATGGCGGGTGCGTGCGCGGGACCGTCGTACCGTTTTCGGGCGGCCCGCTATTTCGGCAGCGGAAGAACGATCAGCGCGTTCTCTGCGAACGACGCTTCCCCCGCCTTGCCGTTGATCCGATATTCGATGTGCAGTTTCTTCTTGGTGCCCGGTGCCGGGTCGCCGCCGAAGCTGGTGTTGTAACTGGTCGACGCCAAAAGGATCAGGGGCGAATCACCGGCCTGTTTTCGGAGCACGCCCGTGACGTCTTTTTGTGTCGACCCGGCGCCATATTCCGCTTTGACGATTTCCAGCTTCACTTTCTCGAAACCTGCATCAGAAAGGATCGCCTTGATCTCCTCGGCTCGGCCGCCCAGTTTCTCGGCGATGAACAGCACCGCTTGAGTGGCCTCTTCTTTCATCTCGGGGTCGTGCGTGGACTTAACGGCTAACTTGAACATCTCGCCGTTTGGATAGCGCTTGAGCACCTGCAGCACGAGTTTCCGTTCGTTCGCTCGCCGCGCGGCCTCGAGCGCTTTCTGGCACATCTCGGCTCGCTGCTCTTGGGGAAGGACGAACTGCCGCGCGATGCGGATGTAGCCCCGTATCGCGCGAACGTGGTATTTCACCTCAGGTGCCGTCTTCGCCAGATCGAGCAAGACCGGTGCTGCGTCGGCCGTCATCCATTTGCCCAGCAGGCGGCTGCTGACGTCTTGCAGTTGGGGTTCGCCACTTTTCGCGGCGGCACCAACGGTCGCCAGCGCCTCGGTTCCCCCGACTTCTCCCAGGATATTCAGTAGGGTACCCTTCGTCGTCACAGACGATGTCTGTTCGAGGGCCGCTGAAAGTTCGGCGGCACACGCCTCGCGGTCCGGCATCCGCACGCTCGCCGCTTTGAGCGCCCGTTCGGCTACGGGCACATCCTCACGATGTTTGGGGGAGACGACCTGCGCGATGAGCACGGACAGTCCCTCGCTCGTGATCGTTTCACCCAAGGCGGTCAACGCGGCTCGACGCACTTCTTCATCGGAGTGGTCTAACGCCTCGAGGAGCTTGGGCACAGCATCGATCCGTCTTTGCCCGACGAGTGCGATCAACAGCGGATACACGCTTCCTTTGGCATCGGCTAGACGCGCGACGATCTGTGTGTTGACCTCTTCACCTGGAAGCTCAGCCAGTGTTGCCTTGGCGGCTAAAGTCAGTTCCGGCTTTGCGTCGAGTGCAATCTCAAGCAGATCCGATAGACACGAAGCATCACCCACGCGCCCCAGTGCGTTGATGGCCGCCAATCGAACCCGTTTCGGCCCGTGCCCAGCCGCTTGCAACACGGCGGGCAGGACGACCGTTTCCTCGCGGTCGGCCATGGCTTGGATCATCAAAGCCGCGCGCCGGGGTTTCGCACGGGTCATCTCTTCAGCCAGAGCCTTATCGACTTCGCCGCCGGGAAACTCACGAGCCGTGATCAATGCGAGTTGGAACAGCTTCTTATCCGGTGACCGAAATTGTTCGAGCAACAGCGGAATGCCTTCGTCGTTCCGAGCGAGAATCGCTCCGCGCGTCGCTTCCAGAATTCTCTGCTTGGGAACGTCCGCACCGCGGACTTCGTCGTAGAGTTCCACCGCTTCGGCTGACTTGCCGTCGGCGAGAAGCCGTTCGGCACACAATACGCAACCCTCGGCGACCGCCGAACGAACTTCCTCAGAACCGATGGCCAGTCGTTGTCGGAGTGATTCGGTGGCCGCAACATCCCCGATGCGCCCCAGTGCGACAGCGGCGGCAGATGCGACCTGGGCATCGTCGTCTTGCAGGTAGGCCGTCAATGACTCGACAGCTTTCGCGTCCCGGCGGACCCCGATCGAATTGAGCATGCCGATGAGAAGTCGACCTTCAAGCGACTCGGTTGCTTTTCTCAGGGCTTCGTCGGCCACCTCGCCGGGAATCGCTTCCAGCGCGATCCGAGCCCATGAGGATAACTGCGGGTCGGGCAGCAGCTTCGCCAGGTCGGGAACCGCCTCGTTTGAGCCGTGTATGGCCAACAATTTGCAGGCGATCGCCTTGTCCGCTGCCGGAGTGTCCGAGCGAAGGACGGCGAGCAATTCGCTTTCTCGACCGGTTGACGCGTTTGGGTCGTCCGCAGCCCAGGTCGGCGCGGCTGTCGTGACAATCAATGCTGCGAGAAGTGCGACAAAGCGAGCGGAATGTCGATTCGTAGGCATGGCATCAGTCCAGAATGTTGAAGATCGTTGTGATTGCAGTTTCCGTCCACGGGGGCCGTTATGTTCGTTTTACGTGTCAATAGCGCGACTGGCCGTGAGCCGCGCCGGCAGCTCTATACCCTCCACGGTTCACGCAGCGCTTCTGAGCGCAAACGATTGGCTTGCACGTCGTCGATGAACTCGTGTTTTGCGTTGTCGTACTTCACCTGGCGATCCAAGTGGAGGGCGATGTTTGCCGCGTGACAGGCGATGTGCGCGTTGCAAGCCGCGTCGGCGTTACCCTTGGGCCGGCTGCGTGACTTCACGCAGTCGAGGAAATCGCGCACGTGGAACGTCGCCGGGTAGCCGCCGATTTCCTCCACCGTTCTTCCGGCCAACAATTCCGGCGAACTCAGTACGATCTTGCCGCTGTCGCCCGCTTCGACCCATCCGGTCTCACCTTCGAACCGCACGGGGCACGAGCCCAATGGAATCCAGCCGGTCTCGCGGAAGATCAGCTCCACGCCATTCTCGTATCGCGCGACGAGGTGCCCATCCTTCGGAGCGTTGTACTCGACCGGAGGCAGACAATCATCGACGGCCCATTGGCAGAGATCGACGCAGTGGGAGCCCCACTCGAGTACGCCGCCGCCAACCAAGCCGCCCCCCTTTTCAAAATTGAAGCCGTCGAGCAGCTTGGCGTTGAACGGCCGCCAGGCGGCCGGCCCGAGGTACATGTCCCAGTCGACGACTTCCTTGTCCGGTTCGGGTTCGGGAACCAGCCATCCGCTCATCATGGCTTGCATCCCAGCCGGATGGGCAAACACCTTCTTGAGTTTGCCGAGCTTCCCGGTTCGAGCTAATTCGCACGCGAACGCGAAATGCGGCAGGTTCCGCCGCTGGGTGCCGGCTTGAAACACGCGCCCAGTGCGGCGCATGGTGTCGGCCAGTATCAGGCTCTGCTCGATGTTCTTCGTGACCGGCTTCTCGCAATACATGTCCTTGCCGGCTCTTGCCGCGTTCATCGCAGCCGTCGCATGCCAGTTCGGTCCCGTGGCGATCAGCAGTGCGTCGATGTCGCTGCGGTCGAGCAGATGACGAAAGTCGCGATAGGTATCGCAGTTCTGATTGCCATACTTTTCGTCGGCGATTTTCTTGACGGCCACGCGCCGCTTTTCTTTGATATCGCAGACTGCGACGAACTGCACGTCCTTTTGCTCGAGGAAGCATCCCAGGTCGTAGGTTCCCCGGTTTCCGATGCCGATTCCCCCCACGACAATCCGCTCGCTGGGGGCGACGGCGCCGTCCCGGCCCAAAGCGGAACTGGGGATGATCGTCGGCGCCATCACGGCAGCGCCGGCAGCCGACAGCGTGGTCTTCAAAAACTGACGCCGATGAAGTTGTGCGCCCTTCTTCGACATGACTTGTCTCCTGATGATGTTGATCGCATAGAACGCGTTTGACAAAACTGTAGCGACTCAATTGCTCGTACTTCAGCTTCCATCGCGTCTGAGCCCGCTGCAACAAACTAGACATCGTCTTGCTGCCGGAACACGGTCTGCGTGTCCTCGCGGCGGGCTGTGTATGTTCACAGCATACCCCCGTGACATGCTCCTTTCCACTTTCATCCACCCGGAATCCGGTTTTCGTTGGATGCAATTGCTTTCCTCGGCGTCCCGCGAAACGGTCCATTGGTCATTCTTGACGCGCGCAGGATCGCGGTTCGGAATTGCCGTACGTTGCTCGGTGCCTGCTGAGCGAAATACTGTGCTGGGCGACGCTACGCGCTACGATATCCGGACAAACTTCCGCGCGATACCAGTCTGACGCCGTCTGTCGGGCTGCCAGAAGCTCACACACCCGGCGGAGCTTGTTGGGCGGTTCGTCGTCGAATAACATGTGCAATGATTGATCCGTTAGAGTTCAGTGCTCCACGAGGCGAGCCGATGGAAAAATCTCTGGTCCCACATCACCCGCTCATCGAGCGGCGGAGTGCTCTGCAGGCAGGATCGGTTGGACTGTTGGGGTTGGGTCTCAACCACTTGGATGCACTCAGGAGTGACGCAGAGCCGCAACGTTCAGAGGGCCGACCGCCGCAGGCCAAGTCGGTGGTGTTCATTTTTCTTTCCGGCGGTCTGACGCAGCACGACAGCTTCGACCCGAAGCCGAACGCTCCCGTCGAAATCCGCGGCGAATTTCGGCCGATTGCCACGCGCACGCCGGGCATCGAAATCTGCGAACACCTTCCCATGCTGGCCGCTCGCAGCGACAAGTGGGCGCTCGTGCGATCGCTGACGACTCCCTACAACGGCCATTCGGCGGGGCACATGGTGATGCTTTCGGGCCGCACGCCGTTGCCGCCGACGTTCAGCGCCGTTAAGCCGATGCCCGAAGATTGGCCGTCGATCGCGTCGATCGTCGGAGACGTAACGACCCCGCGAAACAACAACCTGCCCCCGGCCGTCGTGTTGCCCGAAAAGCTCATTCATAGCACGACCCGCGTCATTCCCGGTCAATTCGGCGGAGTGATGGGACGGCGACGGGATCCGTGGTTCATCGAGGCGTCGCCGTTCAACGCCACGTCCTACGGGGCGTACCCGGACTACGAATTTCATTTTATCCGCGGGCGGGAACGCGATGAGAACCTTACGTTTCAGGCGCCCAACTTGAGTTTGCCGGAGGGGCTGACTGCATTGCGGCGACACCAGCGAACGCAGTTGCTCGACGTCGTCGAATCTCAGCGACGTGATCTTGATCGTTATGCTGCCATCCAGAATTTCGACAATTATCGCCAGGGAGCGATTTCGCTGCTAACAGACAAGAGCGTGCAACAAGCCTTCGACGTCACCCGCGCCGACGCCAAACAGCAAGAACGATACGGCGCCAACGCATTCGGCTGGTCGTGCCTAATGGCCAAACGACTCGTCGAAGCCGGCGTCAATCTGGTGCAGGTCAACCTTGGCAACAACGAAACTTGGGACACGCATGACAACGCCTTCCCGCTATTGAAGGATTGTCTATTGCCCCCGACCGATCGGGCACTGTCCGCCTTGCTCGATGACTTGCACGACAGCGGAATGCTGGAGGAAACGCTAGTTGTGATGTGCGGTGAAATGGGGCGGACGCCGAAGGTCAACAAAAAGTTGCCCGGCCGCGACCATTGGGGCGCCGTGCAAACCGTCTTCTTCGCGGGCGGCGGAGTGCGGGGCGGCAACGTCGTCGGTAGTTCCGACGAGATCGGTGCCTACCCCGCGACGCAGTTGCAGCGACCCGAAAACATGGCGGCCACCATCTACCATTCACTCGGTCTTCCCCAGACAACGAGCTGGCGGGACGAACTGAATCGTCCGCATCACATCTATTTCGGCGAACCGATCCGCGCGCTGTTGTAACAGCACGGCAAACAGATCAATCTCTGGCACGCGGAGAGCGATGGCCTACTCTGAGAGCGCCTCCGACTGCCGCTGATGTGCGACCTCGGAAAAGGGAGCGTCGCTTAGGCTTAGCACGTCGAGCACCCGGGCGAGCGCGAGTATCGCATCGTGAGTGGGAATCGGCTCATTGAACCAATACCGCCCTGATGTACCGCCGCCGAAGACGGCCTCTTGCTCCCGCATCGCACAGGACATCTCCGCGTAGCTGGCACCGCCGATGTGACGACGCCCGCCTGACTGTGTGACGACGTCGCGCAACTCGGGCTGTGAAGCTGATTCCACTATGATGGCGGCACCGGGATGTTCGGTCAGCATCAACTTCGCAACCAACTGTGAAACGACATTCGGCGGCACAAAGCGGCCTCGTTCATCGAGAAACGCACAGCGGCTGCCATCGTCGTCGATCAATACGCCTGTGTCGGCCCCCGCTTCGTTTATTGCGTGGCTCATGCGAACGACGTCGGCGTCACCAGCGTCGAATAGATCACGCGTTCGAACGGGAAGATCGACGAAATCGAGGCGGCAGGGCAATGTCGAAAACAGCCGCGCCAACGTCTCGCGCACAAAGCGGCTCGCGCACCCGCACACAATTCTTACCGGTCTGAGCGCGTGAAAGTGTTTCCACAAGCCGGCCTCGTAGGGAATGTTGGCTTGAAACGTTCGATGCCGGCCCGCTTGACGCGTCGGGCGACCGAATGTCTCGGCGAGCCTTGATTCGAGACCATTGAGACTCATGTCACCCGAAGCTCCGGGCGGGCTCGCTGTGCCGAGTTGTACGTCGATCTGGGACAGCGGGCGGGCATCGCGGCCGACAAAATCGATCCCCGTCCACGAAGGATCGCATCCCGCTCCCGTCACGTAAACGCCGGCCGCCGCCTCAAGGTGGGCCACCGCAAACCAGAAGCAGGGTTTCGAGGCCTGCGAAATGTCGATGACCTGGCAGCCCATTCGTCGCAGTGCCGAAGCGACACCCGTGACAATATCAGGCGACGACGGACGCTCGTCCTGACCGACAACGATTGCCGGAGCCGCTCGCCGCCGAGGCGATTCATCGGCGCCACCGTGCTCCGCCAGCGGTAGTTCGTCCCATAAGAGGCTGGCGAGCGCCGCGGCGATGCGGCCCGCTTTGGCACGGTTCAACTCGTTCAAGTAAACACCTCGCACGCCTTCGACGGCGAACAGCGACTTTCGCTCGACGCGTCGTTCCGTGTTGTGCAATCGCTCGATCGTTTGCTGCGGGATTTGACCGGTGTCCGTTCTCAGCGGACAGTCGCGGCATCCGGGATAAAAAGCCGCCAGCCGCGAAAGATGCACCGAGCGCGTAATCGGATGCGTCTCGCCCGGGCAAACGTACATCGTGTTTTGGGAAACAGGCATGGCGGGGTTGTGGGAAGGCCTCTGTGACCGTCGAAAATCAACATGCTCACGGCTTAGTTTCCGCGAGCTGCCGTTCGCGTTAGGATGTGTGGCACCGGGCGCGTTCTATATGCGTGTCGCGGTGGGAATTTACGTCATCTCCGCAATTCGGGTCAATAACGATATGGCCGCCTCGCTCCACGCGACAGACTTCCTTCGATCATCGACACCCGAGGAAATCGGTCCGCTAGTCGTGCTATACGGGCCTCAACGCTCGCTCAAGCGATCGGTGCTCGAATCGATTACGAAATCGGTGTTGGGAGCCGACGAGGACGATGACGCCGGGCTGACCCGCTATTCCGGCAAGGAAGCCGAACTGAAGACCGTTTTGGACAGCGTGTCGACGATCTCAATGTGGGGAGATCGTAGGCTCGTGCTGGTCGACGATGCCGACGAATTTGTTACCAAGAACCGATCCGGACTGGAAAACTACGTTGCCAAGCCGGCAAGGAAATCGGTGCTAGTGCTGATCGTCAAGTCGTGGCCCAAGAACACGCGTCTGGCCAAAGCGGCTGCCAAAGCCGGGCTGGTCGTCGATTGTTCGGACTTAAAGGGCGGTCAACTCGTTCGCTGGCTCGTCGACGTGTCGCAAGCCGAGTTCGACAAGCAGCTCACACGCGACGGCGCCGGCTTGATGGTCGAATTGGCCGGCTCCGACATCGGCATGCTCGAACAGGAGCTTTCGAAACTGTCTGCCTACGTGGGAAGCCGGTCGAAAATTGGCGTCGAAGATGTGCGGGCGCTCGTCGGAGGCTGGAAGGCGGAAACGACCTGGTCGATGCTCAACTCCCTGCGCGACGACGACCTGCCGGCAGCGCTGGTTTATCTCGACAAGCTACTCGTATCGGGCGAAGCCCCGCAGAAGATTCTGGGCGGCGTCACATTTGTATTCCGCAAGTTCGCCGAGGCCACCGAAAACGCCCGCGACGGTATGCCGCTTGCCGCCGCGCTCAAAGCGGCCGGCGTCTTCCCGCGCGACGTCGATCGAGCCGGTCGCTACCTGCGCCGCGTCGGACGGCCGAGCGCCGAAAAACTCTACAGCCGACTGCTCACAGCCGACGGCAACCTCAAAGGCAACAGCCGAATGCCCGAACGCGTGCAACTCGAAACGCTGCTGGTCGAACTCAGCGGCAACGTGTGAGTGATCTTTCGGTGTTCGGACTGCGGTGGCTTCTCTAAATCCGCGATCATCCTGCCAAGGAGAAAGACCGCGTCGCAGTCGTAGGATGTCGCTCAGACATTCATTTCTTACGTGCCTGGAGAATGTCATCTTCAATGCCGCTGATAGTGGCCTGGGCTCCGGCGCGAATGAGCGGATCCTCGTCATCCAAGCTCTTCTTCAAAGCGTCGAGGGCGGGTAGTGCGAGGAGACCAAATCCTTGCAGATTCACTATCGTTCGCGATCGAACTTTGGAATCCGAGTCATCGAGCATCTCGATGTATCGGCGAACGAGGGGATTTGTCTCTGCCGGCGGCGTAAATGGACGTGCTAACGCAAGGGCCTTGTCGATGACGGCTCTGATTTCCTCGGGACAATACTTATGTGACATCGGGATCACTTTGATAAACGGTCCAATTTGTCCGGCGGCATTCACATTGAACCCGTGGTCGAGCAAGAACTGCGCAAAGCAGGGATGCGCCAGCATGGCAGCATCACAGAAGGCGCTACCGTTCGTCACAACGGGAACACCCAGTACAATGAGTTTCTCAAATAGAGCGCGATGCTTGAGAAAAACCGTCTGCGTGTCTTCGTAGAGCTGCTCGCTCTTCAGTCCACGTGTATCGATGCGATCCTCGGGTGGACGATGTCGCTTGGCTAGATCAGAGACCATGATGATCGCGTCTTGCAACAGTCGGACAGGAACGTATGTCTCGGCAACCGCATCGGGGTCGGTTTGCAGAATGTCGAGAGCTTCCTCGGGACGGTCAAGCAGCAGAGCCGTTCGCAAGTCGAGTTCGAAACCACGCTCCAACAAATGTTCCGCAATGACTTGATTTCCGGCCCATGCCGCCGTCTTCAATAGGTTCGTTGGGTCCCGGCTTGGCTGGTGGATGTCGGCGCCATTTTCGACGAGTAGATCGAACGTCGCACGGCATTCGGGTGCCCTTCCGTACGCGGCACAGTGCATCAAGGGAGTGTAACCGTAGTCCTTGCCGGCCGAGACATCTGCTCCACGGTCGATCAACAGTTGCGCGACGTCCTTGTGGCCCTCGGCCACGGCTTTGGATAATGGTGTCAGCTTTTCGTGGTTGAACTGGTCGACTTCGGCGCCCAAGTCGAGAAGGAATTGCACAATGGAAATGTCACCGCAACCTGCGGCACAGTGCAAGGCCTCGGTCTCTCTCAGAACGTCTGGGACAGAATCAGAACCTTCAAGTAAGGAATTAATCTTGTCGACGTCGCGATCAGATATGGCCTCGTGCAAACGTTCTTCGAGTACGAAGTCTTCCGGCGCGGCGTCTTCGGGGGAGGACATGGACGAGCACCCACAAATGAGTACGATTGTTGCCCCAACGTAACTGCTGATTTTGAACGCTTGCATTGGATCATCCCGATTCGATCACAAAGCGATCATAATGGATGGACGGCGGCCACGCCTCGCTAAGACCACCAAATCTCGTCGGGTGCGTCGCCCTGCTTAGAAAATCGTGTGACTGTCGAACACTCCCGTCACGCGGTCGCCACCTCCTGCCAGATGGCTGCCATGTTTTTTGCCGCGATGCCGACGTTGAACTTCTGTTGAGCGCGGAGCCGGGCTGATCGGGAAAGGCGTTCGCGAAGTTCGTCGTCTAGAAACAACTCACACATCGCTTCGGCCAGCGCGTGCGGATCGTCTTTGGGGACGAGCCGGGCGGTTTCGCCGTCGGTGTGAATCTCGGCCGTTCCGCCGACGTGTGTCGCGACGGTCGGCGTTCCGCAGGCGGCGGATTCCAGCAGCACCCGGCCGAGTGGTTCTTGTTTAGCGGGATGGACGAGCAAATCGGCCTCGGCCAGAATCTGCGCGACGTCGCTTCGATACCCAAGCCGATGCAGGTGATTTCCCAGGCCGGCCGACTCAAAGCGGTCGACGATCCCGCGTTCGAAGTCGATGCTTTCAGCCTTGGTCGAATGCCGCTCTCCGACGAGCAGGTAATGCGCCGACGGCATCCGCGGTGCCGCCAGCGTGGCGGCTTCGGCCAACACGTCTTGCCCCTTGCGAAGTGCGATCTGCCCGATCGTCGCGATGAGAAAGGCATCGTCCGGCAGCCCCAATTCACGCCGCAGCGCGCCCGCCGCAGGGCGCGGGCGAAACGTATCACAGTCGACTCCGTTATGAACGACGCGCACGCGCCCATCAGCGAGCCCCTGACCGACGTGAAAGACGCGCGTCGCCTCAGAGACGGCGATCAATAAACGATTGCGGTTTAAGTCGTCGATCGCCGCTCGGCTCAAGCCAACGATGTCCCGCAGATGGGCGATGATCGGCACGTCGATTTGATCGGTGAGCGCACCGGTGAGACGTCCCATGGCCAGGCTGTTCGCATGCACGACGTCGGCGTTTGCCGTTTGAACTGCGGCGAGTAGACGATCCAAGGCCGCCTCGCGTGGTAAGCGCATGCCGTCGGCATCCCGAAGATCGAGCGGAACGTGCGCGAGGGATCGTTCCTCGAGCGCGCTCGCCAAGCGGCCCTGGTCCGGCGCGAGCGCGGTGAATTCGAACGGTGAATCGCCCAGCGCATCGATCATCGAGAGGATCGAGTGCTCGCCACCATTGAGCGAGCCGTATTCGAAAATGAGCGCGATGCGTGAAATATCGATTGTCTCACGAGGTCTGACGATCCATCTCGTCTTCCGGAGCGAGATGTCGGTGGCGGCGGAAAGCGTCGTCGATGATGCGATGCACCGATTCCACTCTCACATCCTCTGGTACGATCAATCGCAGTAATTTGCCGCTAGCCTGGAAGCGAATCACCAATCTGCCCTCAAGCACGTTCGATTCAAGCGATTGAATGTCGTCAAAAGCATATTCTTCCTCACACACCGTAATTCCGTGCATGCTGATGCCGTTCTTGTAGCGGACCAACATGGATGTGAGAAACACGCCCGCGTAAAGGGTCGCGACGACAACGAGAAACACGACAAATAAGGCGCATGTGTAAGTAACGCATAGCACGATCGAATCGGTGAGAAATCCGAGCAAGACAGCGAAGGCAGCGCCCACCGGGAGCGGCCATTTGCAGATGGTCCAGTAAGCCGAGAATATGATCCACGGACCCGGTACTCGATAGTCCCATACAATGGCCTCGCTCATGCGGCGATCGTCATCATCATCGTTCATCGTTGTCTTTCAGCGATCAACGCGTGGCGGCGAATCGCCCACCATTCATGGGAAATTCAGCCTTCACTTCGCGTGACGAATCTCCGCGTCGAGTTGAGCGGAGAGTTGTTCGACGACTTTCGCGTGTTCTGAGCGGCCGGCGAGATTGAGCGATTCTCGGGGGTCGGTTTCGTGATCGTACAATTCGCGGGCGATGATCTTGCCGCTGGCGTAGCGTTGCCACTGGGTGTAGCGGTAACGACCGTTTCGTAGCGAGTAGCCCATTACCTTGGGCTGTTTGCCCCTCAGATAGGCGGGGCGGGGCGTCTGCGTGAGCGCGTATTCGCGCAGTGAAGCCGACGGGTTTTCTAAGGCAGGCCGTAGGCTCACGCCCTCGAGATCAGCGGGAGCCGTCAAGTTGCACAAGTCGGCCAGCGTCGGATACAAGTCGAGTAGCTCGACCATGCCGTCGGCTCGCTGACCAGCGGAGTGCTGCGGTGTCGAAATGATGAGCGGCACGCGGGCGTCGAGTTCGAAGTTGGTCGTCTTGCTCCACAGACCGTGTTCGCCCAGGTGAAAGCCGTGGTCGGACCAGAAGACGATGATCGTTTTCTCGCGGAGTTCGAGCCGATCGAGTTCGTCGAGCACTTTGCCGACCTGGGCGTCGAGATAACTCGTCGCCGCGTAATAGCCATGCCTGAGTTCGCGAACGTCGTCGTCGGTCAGCGTTCCCTTGGGGTCGACTTTGTAAGTGTTGAGCGCGATGGTCGGCCCGTCGGTCGGCGGCTGAGGGTTCGCCGGCAGGTCGATCTGTTCTCGGTCGTAGAGATCCCAGTATTTTTTCGGTGCGTTAAACGGCAGGTGAGGCTTCCAGAAGCCGACCGCTAGAAAGAACGGCCCGTCCTTGATCTCTCGAAGCGCCTTGATCGCTTCGGAGGCGACGCGGCCGTCGAAATAGGCGTCATCGGGCACGTCACGGCATTCGGTTTTCTTGAGCGTCGCCAAGTTTTCGGGCACTTCGCCGGCGACCTGCGGATCGTCAGAATAATGCGTGGCGTAGTGCAACATCTCGGGCACGCTCCACGAGACGGCGTCGCCCTGAAAGTCGTCTTGCCGCCAGTTGTGAAAAATCTTCCCGATGCACTGCGCGTGGTAGTCGTTTTGTTTGAAGAGCTGCGGCAGCGTGACGACCTCGGGCCGGTTCTGCCGGAAATGCGTCGGCAGATCCCAGATTTTGAGCGTGTCGGGCCTCAATCCGGTGAGTAGCGAGGCCCGCGACGGATTGCAAACCGCTTGCTGGCAGTAGGCGCGCGTGAACATCGTCCCTGCCTGCGCGAGGCGATCGATGTTCGGCGATTTCGCCAACGTGTTGCCGTAACAGCCGAGCTCGACGCGTAAGTCATCGACGGCGATAAACAACACATTCGGCTGTTGTTGTGCCTCGGCGCCAAAAATATCGGCCGCGACCGGACCACTGAGCATGAACAGGCATCCGAATACCGACGACAAGCTGCCACGAAGTCTACGCATGTTCGACGTTCCTCGCTCGTGATGTTTGGTGTGCAATGCACAATCATTCTAACCGACTCGCGAGACGTCTCGAAACCTGCCGGCGACGGGTTCGAGTAGAATTTGTCGCTGCCGCGAACATACGGAGCGGCACGGAACGTGCCGTCGACTGTGATATGAACGTGTCCGTGCCACGAATTGCTCGGCTAATTTGTCCTCGAAGATGACAGTTCGGCACAAGGCGGAAACATCCTGACCTACTCCCAATCTTTGTACTACGTTGAGTCAGAGAGTCGGGTTTAAAGGTCATGGATGAAGTGAACCAGGCAAAGCACGCTACGGTGTGACGCGTCGACGCAATCTGTTTTAGGCCACGTCTGTTCGACACCGTCCCGCCGGACGGTGTCCCTTCACGGCAAGCTCAACGCGTCAGCGACCATGCTGTTGTAGGCTGTCGACCTTCGCAGACCTTCGAACGTATCCCAACGCAACGACCAAAGCCGCTGCACACATCGCCGCAATGAGCGAGGCCAAGTAGGAATCGAGCAGTGGCGGTTCGTCTGTTTTGTAGTGCTGTTCTGTCATCAGCCGTACGAAGCCGGCGGATAGCGCAATCATGGAGAAACTCGCTGTCAGCGGCAAACCACGACGAGGGAAGCGGGATGCGAACACAGCGAGGCCACCCAGGATCGCACCGACAGTGGCCCCAAGTGCCAGTAGACCCGGAAATTGTATCAGGTCTTTTTCGCGGTCCATTGCAGGTATATCGCCGATCAGCAGCGGGAGTCCGAACATAAGGCCGATAAAGGCAGCCCCGACGAGCGACGTGAGCACTGAACCTGCGACTGTAAGAAGAATGAGCCTTGAAACCGAGGATTGGTGTTGCATTGTTTACGACTCACAACGGTGAGTGTTGTTAGCGCGGCCGCGAAAGACGTAGACGGCGTCGATTTACCAAACACAATCTGACGCGAGCAAGAACAGGACGACGACGCGCTTAGGCCTCGCCACGCCGTTGGGGGCGTTGAAAGAATGTCGAACTGCAATTCACCTCGAAAGTCCGCTGAATACCTTACTGGCGATGATACCTATTACACCTCCGACAAGTGCGAGGAGGCACGTGCCGGCGATCAAGTAGCCAAGTCCAATTGAGACATTCATCTTGTGCGACAACTCATTCAACACATCCAGGCGTCCGCTGGGACTCTCATCGGCGGCTTCATGCCATACGATTATCATTGCAACTGTGTTGAGCGTGAACAAGATGAACCCGGCTGCCGCACCAATGACAAGTCCGCGTCGAAAGGCACGATTTGCGCGATCGGCCGGAGATGCAGGCTGGGTAGACATGATCGACTCCCGCACGAGAAACGGTTCCGCCGTTACGACAGCGAACGTAGCGAATTACGTTGCGCGACGCAATGTGTACGCGCCCGTTGGGAAAATCGTGAGATTCAAAGTCAGCGACGGGTGTCCTACTTCATCCGCCTGAGCACGTATCTGCGCGGCACCGGCTGGTTGAACGTGAAGATCTCATTCTCGATTTCGAGCGCGCGTCGTTCGTGCCCGGCGATACGGTCTTCGATGCCTGCGAGTTTTTCGGCCAGCATGTCGACTTTCGATTTGAGTTCGGCGTTCTCCGATGCATTCTTCAACCGCCGCGCGAGGCGTGAGTGTTGTTGGAAGACCCGCCATTCGTTGCGCAACTTTTTCACGTGCTCGGCGTTGCGCGTGTGGTTGAGTTCGACGACTGCCAGCGCTTGTTGATACTGGGGCGTCTTGGCATTTGGCTGCAATTCAATGTGCCGGGCGAGTGCGGGGGCTCCGTACGTGCCGACGGTTTCGCCACTTGGAACCAATCCGTACGCTGATGTGCGGATTGGCTCGTGTTCGAGACAAGAACCCGATATCCCGAGTTGATGAACTTTGTGTCGCGTCGGTACAATGAGACTAAGCCTCGTGAATCCCGAGGTCTCCCAAACTGCGATAACCTTTCAAGTGCGTCTGTGATCGTAGGGACGAGAGATGAGATGGTATCTCGCACTCAGTTGTGCCGCTTTGCTCTGCGGCTGCGACAGCCGTGAACGGAGTGCGCCAAGCTTCAGCGGTACCGACGAAGTCGCCAGCGATACAAACGAGAGACGTATTACGGCCGGAGAAGAGGCGACTCAACCGACCGAACTGATAGAGGCAGCCAGACGCACTGGCAACGGATCGGTTGAGAAGGCGATTCAGGCCGTCAAGCAGCGCGAAGATGGAGTTGCCGCGCTCATTCAAACGCTTCGGGACGAAAACCATTTTGTCCAACTCGCCGCTGCGACAGCGCTCACCGAGATGGGTTCCAGAGCTGTCCTGGATGTCACCCATTTGTTGAGTGATGAGGATGACGACGTCCGCACTTGGGCCATTGCGATTCTGGGCGCTATCGGTAAGCCGGCTTCAAAGGCAGTGCGTGTGCTTCATGCAGCGTTGGACGATCAACGGCCGGAGATAGCGGCGTTGGCTGCGACCGCATTGGCACAGATCGGGGGACGAGAGGCGACAAGCATATTCGCGACATCGATTACGCATCCCAACAAGGAAATACGCGAACAGGCAGTTTCGTTTCTCAAATCGGCTGAGGCGGGCGTCGCCGTTCCGGCTTTGATTGTGGCATTAAAGGATAAGGAATCGGGCATTCGATTGAGCGCTGCCGTCGGACTGTACGCGAGGTATGCTTCGCCGGAAGCCGCGTCAGCCGTACCGGGGCTATGCGAGGCGCTTCATGATTCCAACGCTAAGGTGCGCTGGTGGGCGGCGCATGCTCTTGCGGCATTCAACGAGAAACCGACGGCGGCCGTTCCTCATCTGATCGAGTCGCTAAAGGATGCAGACAGGTCAGTTCGAAGAGAAGCGGTAGACGCCTTGGGCAGAATTGGCCCGGAACAGGGCGTTGTGAAAGCGCTGATCGGCATGCTGCAGGATCGCGACCCACATATCCGCGCAGCGACTGCCGAGCGCTTGGGCAATATGGGTGCTGCTGCGGCTGTAGCCGTTCCAGCCCTCAAGAAACTTCGGGTGGGGAGTCATACATTTGTCGCTCGTGCGGTCGATGAAGCAATCAAGAGGCTTTCTGAGTAGACAGAATGAATTGGCGAGCAATGTGCATTGACCAGGCGTTATTTACGGCGAAGGCCGGCACCCTTTTCGCAGCACTCGCGCTGATCTCTTGCGCGAGTGAGGAGCCCCCTCGCGCCGAACCAGTTGCATCCAACCAGAAGGGCAATCAGCGAGACGGGCTGCGACGAATTCCGCGCGTTCCGGCAAAACTCAAACCTGCTCTGATCGCCCTCAGAAGAGGCGATGCAGTTCAGGCGAATGAGCTGTTGTGGACGCACACCGACGTGCTCGAGAACTGGCTGTCAAAGGTGCTCGTCAAAGGGCGCACGACTCAGGACGACATCGTGACTTTGCTCGGACCGCACCTGCAGGATCTTGATCGCCCGCAACGGGACGCGGTCGTCACGCAGCAGTATTATTTAGGTGGGTCCGCAGCGTTTACGACCCTGGTGTTTGACTTCGATGCCAGGACCGGCCTGCTCTCTGATTGGTCAACGAGTCAAGCGATCTGCGGATTCTGTCCCCACGTGTTTGCCGACGACGGCCGCTGGCGGTTGGAAGGAAAGTTGCTGGCAGGCCGCATTGGCTTCGAACAGGAAGGCACAGATACGATTCTGTTGCCGAGGCTCGCAGAACGCGACGGCCGCGTACGAGTCAAACTCTCGAATCTGGCACCAGAAATTGAGTTTCTCGATCGAGTCCAACTCGGCGTGGTGCCACTTCAAGAGAGCGAGGAACTGGACATATGCCACGATGGCCGTCCATTTGTTTGGCATGCTAGGCGCGAGTTAAACGTAGCGTTTGAGCAGGTGGTGGGGTCGTATGCTGAATACGCCGTCGATCTGCCTCATCGATCGGCGAATGACGTCGCTGTTCTGGAAGTGCGAAATACGTCGGCGTTCGAAACGGCCATGCGGGAGTCTATCTTCGGAAAACGCCAAAGGCCCGCATCGGCTGAGATGCAGATTCAGTTTGCCGGTGGAGCATCGGTTGGCATCGACCCGATCGGAACGAAATTCCTACGACGAATCGTGGTTCCAGTGTCTGCCGATTCCAAACGATTCACGTTGCGCGTCAACCCAAAAATGTGGCTCGTGCGGAGAATGTGGATCGGCACCGGCCGATCCGTCGATTCTGCGATACGATGGCAATCGCCTATCACCGCTCGCGGACCGGTGGCAAGTGCGCTAAGGTTAATTTCCAAGACCGACCAGCGGCGACTTACACTTAAGCCGATGCAACAGGTGGAAGTCGACTTTTTCTCGTCCAAGTTGAACTCAGAATCGGCGCTCCTGGGATTTGCACTAAGAATGACAGGCTATTACGAATTCCAGCGCCGACCCGAAATTGGAATTAGATGATCCCCGATGAGCGGTGGGGCGCTAGCTGACGTCTTGAGTTGAACGAGTAAGAGCGCCCGTCGGGAAAAACGACTCGTTCGATGCCGGCAACAGGTGCCCTACTTCGTTCGCCTAAGCACGTATTTGCGGGGCACCGGCTGGTTGACGGTGAAAATCTCGTTCTCCATTTCCAGCGCGCGTTGTTCGTGCCCGGCGATCCGGTCTTCGATGCCTGCGAGTTTTTCGGCCAGCATGTCGACGTTCGATTTGAGTTCGGCGTTCTCCGGTGCATTCTTCAATTGCCGCGCGAGGCGCGAGTGTTGTTGGAAGACGCGCCATTCGTTGCGCAGTTTCTTGACGTGTTCGGCGTTGCGCTTGCGGTTGAGTTCGACGACGGCCAGCGCTTGTTGATACTGGGGCGTCTTGGCATTCGACTGCAATTCGATGTGCCGGGCGAGTGCGGGGGCTCCGTAGGTGCCGGCCGTTTCACCGTCGATGCTCAACTCGTATCGTCCCGGTTTCAAGCCGTGGATTTCGAGTGCTTCGCGACTGAACTTGTGCCCTAGGCGGAGCAATTTCGCACCGGTTTGAGCTTCGTCCGGGATGGCCCAGGGGAGACCCTCTGCCGTCCAGGTGAAGGCGATTCCGCCTTCGGTCATTTCGAGTTCGGTCACCGCGCCGCCCTTGGCTTTGGCTTTCGGCGTGCCCTTGGCTCCGATCGTAATTCTGATGTTCGAAAGCGGATGTTGGGCACCGAGGTCGTTCAGCCACGCGTAGGCCATGACGAGTTGCCCCGGCGCATCGGGGTGGACGGCATCGCGGACGAGCGTGAAGTTGGCGTCCTTCTTGCGCGCTTCGAGCGTCAAGTTGTTGAGCGGGCCGTACATGTCGATGAATCCGAGACCCGATTCGACGGCCACTTCTCTGAGCCAGGTGCCGTAGTAGGCCAGCACCGAGTTGTACAGCTCGAGACGTTCCGGCGAATGGTTACGATTGCCGAGCCGGGCGGCTCGCGAATCGAACATCGTCGGCGTGATCAAAACGGGTATCGCCCCGCAGTTTTCGATTTGGGAGATGACGAGCCGCATGTCTTGCTGATACGTGTCGAACGTGTCCTGATTAAACGGCTGGTAGCTGCCGTCG
>Ga0315336_1002023_pt1 | contig 33865 bp, 33 predicted proteins | sample ASW5metaG_FD_204512 | JGI IMG/M metagenome (GOLD analysis project Ga0315336, IMG submission 204512) | Ammonia-oxidizing marine archaeal communities from Monterey Bay, California, United States - ASW #5 | ecosystem: Environmental > Aquatic > Marine > Intertidal zone | place: USA: California...
ATTTTGGCCGACCCAACCTAGAGGATGTCTTCATCCAAAAAACAGGGCGAAAATTCTGGGAATCCCAAGAGAGCGATTCTCATCGGGAGGATGAGAGTTGAGGTTGTTTATTCTGACTGCTGGAACGCTTTGGCAACGCGAAATTGTCCGTTTTCTGCGCCAACGAAGCCGCATCATTGGAGCCCTCGGCCAGCCTATCCTCTTCTGGCTTCTTCTCGGCACAGGATTTGGAAATTCCTTCCAGATTCCAGGAGGTGATGGTTCGGACAATTATCTCGAATATTTTTATCCGGGCATTCTGGCCATGGTGATTCTCTTTACCGCAATTTTCGCCACCATCGCGGTCATTGAGGATAGAAAAGAACATTTTTTACAGGCCGTCCTAGTCGCACCTGCCCCACGTATCGCTATCGTTCTTGGCCAAACGCTCGGGGCGACGACCCTTGCTCTTCTACAAGGCTTGATTCTTCTAGCGGCAGCCCCGTTCGCGGGTGTGCCGCTAACCCTGGCGTCCGGAACGGAGGCAGCCGGCATCATGGTCCTCATCGGCTTTGCGCTGACCAATCTCGGACTCGCCTTCGCCTGGAGAATAAATTCTACCCAAGGATTTCACTCCATCATGAATCTAGTATTACTTCCACTTTGGCTCTTTTCCGGAGCTGTCTTTCCCGCGCAAAGCGCCCACCCCATACTTGGATGGCTCATGAAGATCAATCCACTTACTTACGGTGTTGCCGCTCTCCGCCGGACTTTCTATGCAAACCATCTGGGTGCATGGGATCATTTGCCCGGCCTCGGCCTATCGGTAGCCGTCACCATCCTCTTCGGTCTCGCTACTTTCGTGGCAGCCCTACGTTCCGCCGGCCGAAGTGAGGGATAACCGAATATTCGGATAAACAAAATTCGAATATTCGGGTGTCTTATTTAAACCTAAATTGGGAACATGGACACAAAGAAAATCGGAAAATTCTACCTCAACCCCATCACGTACCGTGCCAAGCGGTCAAGAGCTTTGCCCTGAATAAATGGAAGAGCAGGCATCTTAAGGCCGCCTTTTTGGATTTGTTTTTTAACTTGGGCGAGTGAAAATTTTCGGCCCAGAAGTGATGGTGTCAAATTTGGGACGCCCTCACCCCGCTTTCCGTGGCAGCGCGAGCAAGAATGCTGGAAGATAGAGGAACCGTCCATGGATACGTACACGCCCGGCTCTCCAGAAAAACGCTCCTGGTTTTTAAATAAAAAAAAGACTGCCAACGAAATGCTCACTAGGCAAAAGCCGACAGCTAGAATCTTGTTCATGGCCCAACACCTTATAGAGCAGGCGCTATCACTTAGAGTAGGCGCTATCGCTGTCAAGGGGTAACGGGCGGTGGAGAAAGGATCTCGCTTGCTCGCCCTCATACTCTGAGACTATATGGCCCTCACCGGTGAGCATATACTTGTAAATTAGCAGCCCTTCAAGGCCCACCGGCCCGCGTGCATGAACTTTGTCGGTGGAAATCCCCACCTCAGCACCCAGGCCAAAACGATAGCCGTCGGCGAATCGCGTCGAAGCGTTCCACATGACGCTAGCCGCATCCACACGGGAAAAAAACGACTCGGCAGCGCTTTCGTCCGCCGTCACGATAGCTTCAGTGTGACGCGAGCCATAGTGATTTATGTGAGCAACCGCTTCATTCAGATTGTCCACCACGCGGACCGAAAGAATCAGGTCGAGATACTCGGTCTCCCAATCTATCTCCGAAGCGGGAACCACATTAGCAATAATCTCCATGGTCCGCATGCAGCCCCTCAATTCCACCCCTTTCGCTTGGAGTGCTTCGGCAACTCGGGGCAAAAAATTGCGAGCCACCTCCTGGTGAACGAGAATTGTCTCCACCGAGTTACATACAGCCACATACTGGGTTTTAGAATCTACCGTCAGGCTGACCGCCATATCGAGGCTCGCAGCCTTGTCCACATAGAGATGGCAGATTCCATCTGCATGCCCAAGCACAGGAATACGCGAGTGCTCCTTGATGTAGCTGACAAACTCGTTGCTGCCCCTAGGGATAATCAAATCAATAAAACTTTCCCTAGAAAGGAGGGCATGGATGTCCTCACGCGCCTCGACAAACTGGATTGCATTGGCGGGAATAGCACTCCCCTCGGCCAACGCCCGGCGAATAGTTTCAGAAATCGTGCGGTTGGTTCCGAGCGCTTCGTGTCCTCCTTTCAGTACAACAGCGTTGCCGGATTTGACACAAAGTGAGGCAATCTGGACTAGTGCGTCCGGGCGCGATTCAAAAATGGCCGCAATGACACCGAGTGGGCAGGACACCCTGCGGAGGCCGAGACCTTCGTCCATGAGCACAGCATAACTCACCCGACCCAGCGGATCAGGAAGGGCCGCCACGGCCCGGACACCTCTGGCCATATCGGCAATCTTGGCCTCGGTCAAGACCAATCGCTTGAGAATGGGCTGAGACATCTTGCCAGCGTCCACCATTTTTTCGGCTACCCCAGTATCAGATGTATTTGCGGCAAGTATCTCATCTGCCTCGGACTCAATGGCCACGGCCATAGCTTCGAGGGCGCAGTTACGCATATCCACGTCCATCGGCGCAAGCAAAAGACCTGCTTCGCGCGCTGCGATGCAAATTGCATCAATATCTGCCATACTGTCCATCTCCATTCGTTGTGAGCTGGCTATACTCTGCTACTCTAAGTCCGTACCATAGATAAAGCCAGATTATAGAACTTGCCACGACTTACCGGCAATTTCTTATCCCCGGCCAGGGGTTCGCCACTCCTCCCAGCGAGTCTCGATATAGTCGACAATTAATGAGACAATCCTTTCGTCGCCAGCACACTCAAAGCCTTCGATGCCAGGTGCAGCGTTGACCTCCAGAACTTTGAGCTCGCCAGTCGCCTGGAGAAGATCCACTCCCGCGATATCAAGGCCACATACCTCGGCCGCACGCTCAGACAGAATAGCTGCATGCCGGGTCAAACGGGCAGGGTAGGCCGTTCCCCCCTGATGAAGGTTGGACCGAAACTCTCCCCGCGAGGCACGACGTCGGACTGCCCTAACGGCCTTTCCGCCCACAACGAGAACGCGCAGGTCGGATCCCTTGGCTTCTCGAACAAACTCCTGGACGATAACATCCCGCTCGAGCGCCCACATGGCGTCCGCGATGGACTGCGCCGCTTCTAAGGTTTCGGCGATCATGACCCCATGCCCCTTTGTGCTCCTCGGAAGCTTGATTACAGCTGGAGGGCCGCCAACCAATTCGAGCGCTCGGGGTAAATAAATTGGATCGGGCGCAAAGGCTGTGCGGGGAGAGGGAAGTCCGGCCCGGACGAAAAGCTGCGCCGTTCGAAGTTTGTCCCGAGCAATGTCCAGTGCTCCGCAAGAATTGATAACGAGACACCCAGAAATCTCCAAATGTCGAACAAGAGCAAGGGAATGATTGGAAATTCCGGCACCCAGACGGGGCATGAATACATCAGCCCCACCAAAAGATTTTCCTTCAAACTCGATGGCGACCTCGCCTCTGACGATCTTGAGGAGAGTCCGGTAAGGATCCATGATTTGAACCCGATGGCGGCGGCGACGCGCTTCGACTGTGATTCGGCGTACAGCATGCAAGTTTTCATCTCTACAAAGAATAGCGAGTCGCAACTGACTTTCCCTTTATGTTTTTGTACAACAGACAATGCGCACTGTCGGTTCAGCTGGTTCTAACTATCGGGTATTCGCAAGGATTGCATGAAAGTGACAACCGAATAGACGTATTTTCATTCCCCATCAATAATGAACTATCGCGCCGTTTATAAAATCCATCGTGAGCGAGATTCTCTGTCAAATTTGTGAGGAACTCCATTTCTAAGATATACCGCCTGAGGTGATAGAAAAAATCAAATTGCTCACTCTCGACCTGATCGATATTTCTCTGGCTGCACAGGCAGAGCCGTTCGACGTCCCACCTCGGGAGGTAAAACATGCAATGGACGGAGGCGGCGGCGATGTGAACACCGGCATTACATCGCCGTGGGGGGGGTAAGAAATATGCCCTCCCAGAATGCGGCTTTTCTGAACACCTCCTTTGGTCACGCTCTCGATTTTGACAATGCACATTCAAAGTCTATTATCTACACGGCACCTCCCATCGTTCTTCCGACCCTGGCCGTAACGGAAGGATTCCACAAAACGGCCACGGGATGCTTGGCTCCAGCGCCGCCGCATTTGAGGTGACCCATTAGAATAAGATTGGCCGCACCCGGGAGATTTCATCCACGTGAATTTCATATGACGGCCATCGCGGGAACATTCGGAGCTACCCTAGTCTACGGTCCCATGACTGGCTTGGGGGGTCACCAGCTCGTTGCGCCCGAAAAAATTGAATCGGTTATTTACCATGCGACAAAAAGAGCTATTGACTTGGTACTAACCCTATGCGCGACCAATCACCGACCCCTCATTCATTATGAGAAAAAATCTCACCCCTCCCTTACTTCCTGGGTAGCATCTTCGACCGAGATTAAAAAATCAACCAAAATGAAATGTCCGTCCAAAGCGTCAATAAGGACAAACATTTCAGAATTTCAAAAAACGATGACAACATATTAGTAACGGAAGAGATGGATTGGAACTAGAAACTCATCTAGGCATTTAACGTTTAGTGGATTTTTGAAAAATAGGGTCGATTTTAGATTTTACCCAGTTCGATCTTCGACTACTTGAAAGCGGCGTAAGGGTTGTATTCCCAATTTTTTCATGCGGCTTTGGAGCGTGGTGGATTTCATTCCCAGGATTTGTGCCGCCCCGCGCTCCCCTGAGACCACTCCACCGGTATTCTCTAACACCTTCAGAATATACTGGCGCTCGTACTCATCGAGAGTCACCAGTTTATCGGGTTCTCTCCGGGCAGGATGGGCGTCCCCTAACAGTTGCTTGTCAAACCGAAGGACATCGCCCGAACCCAAAACTAACCCGCGCTCCACAACATTTTCGAGCTCCCGAATATTTCCAGGCCAATCGTACAATAAAAGACGTTCCATGGCTCGGGAATCAATCTTCTTGATGGTTCGGTTCATTCCCGGACCATATTTTTGCGCAAAATACTCTACCAGTTCAGGGATATCCTCTTTTCTTTCTCGAAGCGAAGGCACGTGGATGGGGATGACATTCAGGCGGAAAAACAAGTCCCGCCGGAACTGGCCCATTTCTACCTCTAACTCAAGATTGCGATTGGTGGCCGCCACAATGCGTGTGTCGGTTTTTATGGTTCGGGTCCCGCCAACTCGCTCAAACTCGCGCTCCTGCATCACCCTCAAAATTTTAACTTGGGCGTCCATAGGAATTTCGCCAATTTCGTCTAAAAAAATTGTGCCTTGATTCGCCAGTTCGAAACGCCCCACTTTTCTTTCAACAGCTCCGGTAAAAGCTCCTTTTTCGTGGCCAAACAACTCACTCAACAACAGGGTATCCTGCAGCGCCGCGCAATTGACCTTCACCATCATTTTCTTCCGCCGTGAACCCCATTCATGAATCGCGTGAGCTACGAGCTCCTTGCCCGTTCCAGTTTCTCCCAAAATAAGAACAGTGACTTCAGTATTTGCAACACGTTGGATCATGTCCTTGAGATTAATCATCGACTGACTCGATCCAATAAAATGTTTATTAGATAAATAATTCAATTCATTTCGGAGAAGGAGAGTTTCCTTATACAAATCCTCCCGACTGGCTCGAAGGGTGGCATAAGATCGGGCATTCGCCACTGCAATGGCGATATGAGGCGCCATATCGGAGAGAAACTGTGCCACCTCATCTGAATACTGGTTGGATTGAAAGCTAGCCACCGCTAGCTCGCCAAATACTTCATCATCAATCACGAGAGGAACGCGGACGCCGCTCCGGATTCCGCGCTGGAAAACGATTTCATCCTCAGCAAAAGGGCGCTCCTCGTGCAAATCCCGGTAGATTACATAAGGGGTGTCCGAACGATGCTTGATAAACCAGCCGAGCGTGCCTCCCTCTAGAGGGATGTCCTTTCCAGGGAGCTCAAGGCTTTTCTCTACTCCTGCCGTCAAATTCGTCCAGGTATAGGTTTTTTCATCGGGATTGATAAGAAGGAGAGCCAAATGGTCCAGAGTCACAATAGCCTTGAGCTCAGTAGCAACTCGCCCAAGAACAACATCTAGATCGAGGCTCGAACTCAGTACACGATCGATTCGCAAGATACCTTGGTAGCGCTCTTCGGTGGTAAGATTCCGGACAGGCAACGGTCAACTCCTCTGATGGGCAGGCTGCTTATCCTACCAAGGAGAATGAACCCACAACAGCGAATACGAGGCCGAAAACCGAAAAATGCGTCCACTATCAATTTATATCCACATTCCATTTTGTGTTCACAAATGCGGATATTGCGATTTTAATTCTTACGCCCTAGATAACCTACTGGCACAGGGCCACGCTGGGAATGATTGGGCCAAGTCCTACGCAGATGCAGTGATCAGAGAGCTTGGAAGCCGAATCCGAATATTGGGCCTCGCAGGAAGACCTGTTAAAACCGTCTTTTTTGGAGGTGGAACACCCTCCCTCTTTCCGACTGCTGAGACCGCCCGAATTCTGTCATTTATCCGGGAAACTTTCGACATCGAAAGGGATGCCGAGATCACGGCCGAAGCCAACCCCGGCGAGGCCGACACCGCCCGCTTCAAATTTCTCCGGGAAGCCGGGATCAACCGGCTCAGCATTGGTGTGCAATCTTTTAACGATGACTGCCTCCACCGCCTCGAGCGGGTTCACACAGGAGATGACGCCCAAAAGGCCATTCATTCTGCGCGCCGAGCCGGGTTTTCCAACATCTCAATTGACCTGATGTTCGGCACCCCGTTTCAGGCCCTCGATCAGGCCATTTCTGACATCAAGACTGGTATTGCGCTGCGACCTGAGCACTTTTCAGCCTATGAACTAACCATAGAACCGGGCACAAGTTTCGGGGCACTTCACAGCAGAGGCGAGCTTCATGGGCTCCCCGATGAAGATACCGCTCTCGCCATGTGGGAAACCCGGGACAGTCTTCTTTCGGCGGCAGGATTCATGCGCTACGAGATCAGCAATTTCACCCAACCTACCTTCGAATGCCGGCACAACATGAATTATTGGAACCGGGGAGAATACCTTGGCGTAGGGGCCGGAGCACATTCCCTGATTGGCAGACGAAGATTTTGGAATATAGCGCGACCCGATTACTACGTCAAAAATGCCCACAATCCCACGGCAGGAGAAGAAAATGTGAGTAACATAAAAAAAGCACTCGGGGAATCACTCATGCTTGGACTTCGTCTCCGCGAAGGCGTTTCGCTCTCTTATCTCGCAAAGGAATGTGGAGGGGATCCCGAAGAATATTTCAGTGGCCTGTTCTCTGCTCTAGAAGATCAAGGCTTAACTGAACGTAAGAACAAATTCATCCGCCTCACCCAACGGGGAACGCTTCTCGCCAACCAAGTACTCGTAAAATTTTTATAATCTCTATTTAATTTCTTCCAAAGTCTCTATAAGGGCCAGCGCATCATCTGGAGATGCAGCCAGAGTATTTTGTCCCGTGAAAATTACCTGTCCGGGACGCGAGCGGCGAGGGCGCTTCAGCCTCTGAAACGGCAAATAATCTACGTTCAGCTTCGTACTTCCCCGGGCACGGCTGTAGTAAACCGCCAACACAGCCGCTTGCTGTATGGCCTTATAAGGTGCAGCTTCTGCCGCATCTCCGTTCAACATGCGAAGAATGACATGGCTTCCGGGCACCCCCTGGGCATGAAACCATAAATCGCCATTTCTGCCGATCTCTCGGAGCAAGGCATCGTTTCCCATGGCACTCTTCCCCAAATATATCTGCCATCCTTCCGTCGACTGGAACTGCCTCCAAGGACGGAAGCACTTATTTTCCTCTTTTTTTCGCCTACCTTTTCGAGAACGATTTTCCTCTTTTTTCGATCCACCCCTTGGTTTAAACCCGCCCCGGATCAATCCCTCCCAAATTACCGCTAGATCTTCAATGGATGCTGCTTCATCCAAATCGAATGAAAGATCATTAAGAAATGACTGTTCCTCTTCAATGGCCTTTTTTCGCTGACCGGCGATTACGGCCTGGCGACGTAGCTTTTTATACCTCCGAAAATATCGCTGTGCATTCTCCGATATCGTGTATCGGGGATTAAGCGCGATGTCGATAGGCTCGCCCATATGGTTAGCCCTATATAGAATGGATTTTTCTTCCACCAAGGTCAATTTTTCAAGGAGAATCTCTCCCTTTAATCGCACTAAATCGGACTCGCGACTGTGCTCTATATCCTGCTTAATGGCTTGAAGCGTGTTAGCCACTCTGCCGGAGTGGCGTCTCAATTCGCGGGCGGTCCCGGCTTTTCGGTTGGAAAAATTGGAGGGAGGTATGGAGTGTCGATAAAAGTAATCGGCAGCTTCATTCATGGTCTCAAAAATTCGAACCTTCTTTGGCGGACATAACTGGGGCATTATGGGAATAAGGTTTTCAGGCACTCCTTTCGAATCAAGAAGAACAACTGGACGTGCCTTTTTTTCTCGTAATTCTTGAATAACGCTAGAAAAAACTTGCCAAAGAGCATCCCACCCAGCTCCCCTGACCCTATCTACAATTTCAGAAGCCACGCCAGGGCTTACACCGGAAAACGATCGTACCAGCCAACGTGAAATCTCCCTCGTATCGGATTTCATGATTTTTTTATTAAAAATCATTTCATGAAATTGATCTTCAACTATACTGCCGGGGATAATTTTTTCTTGCTCAGGAGGCAACTGATATCGGGTATTTCGGACAAGGGGCCGCTCCCGGCTCTGGGTCTCAGGTATTTGGCGGATCGCATCGGCGATATCACCTCCCTGGGCATTTACAAGAATGATGTTACTCCACCGCCCCATTATCTCGGCCATCAGGGCATACCAACGGACGGTGTTGCCCGGACCTTTTTTTTCCAGGGAAATCTGGACAACTCGCTCGCGCTGCCCAGCGGAAATTCTAGAAATCCGTGCACCTACCAAATGGTTCCGAAGGGAGAGGCAAAAATCAGTCGGCTCGGCCGGTGCAGGAGACTCATCCTTCGTAAGATGAATGCGTGGGTAAATCGGGTCCGCACTTATGACCAAGCGGCGGGCAACCCCGTCCAACCCTCCGCACACAACAAGAAGCTCCTGGTGGTTAGGTTGAAATAATTTCTGAATTCGACCTCCAACAAGTTCGGCACTCAATTCCCGTGCAATCGCTTGTAATACAAAAATATCCATGATCGCTCGATTGAAATTTACCTATGGTGTTTTGAAAAACTCGTTCAATCCAATATTCCTACCCCATGCATTAGTCCTCAAAATAACATAAATTAAACTCACCGCCTTAAGTACACAAAGCAAAGTACCCTTCCTCGGTAATTTTTTCCATCCAATAATCCTAAGACCTGTATACCACCGAATTGACACCTGGTTTTGGGAAACATATTGTAATTTCTCTTGAAGGTTGTTCTGCCAGGGGGGTCATAAATTGATCGAAAGTATGACCGGCTATGGGTCAGATGAGGTTTCTTTTCAAAATAATACTCTCTCCATCGAAGCCCGATCCGTTAACCACCGTTATCTGGAAACCACAGTAAGGGGCCCTCGCTGGTCCCTGGCACTGGAAAACGAGGTTCGTCAGACTGTCAAAAAGCGGTTCTCACGCGGGCGATTCGATATATTTATTCACTGCAGCGAATCAAATAACAATTCCAGCTTTATTGATATCGAAGCGGCAAAAAAATTTGTTGACTTTATGCACTCCATCCGCGACGAGCTAGAAATCCAGGGGGAGGTAGACTTGGCTCTCCTCGCAAGATTTCGCGACACGCTCAAAAATTCAGATGTCGTCCTTACGCCAGATGAAGCACGTGAATCTTTGATTAGATCCCTAGAGAGCGCTCTTGGCCATTTGAGCCAGATGCGCCTTCGGGAAGGAAAAGCCCTCAAAAAGGACATTCTTATCCATCTTGAAGATGTAAACCGCTTCACCAAGGAAATCCGAAATCGCCTTCCCGAGGCTCAATCAGCTCTGACCGTGCGCATCCGAGAGCGGATTGTAAAACTTTTTGATAGTATGGACTTCAATGAAGACCGCTTGGAGCAGGAATTGATTTACACCGCCGAGCGAGGAGATATCAGCGAAGAACTCAGTCGCCTGGAAAGCCATATTTTCCAATTCCGGGATCTCTTGGACAAAGAAAAACCATTGGGACGCAAACTCGACTTTCTCATTCAGGAGATGAACCGAGAATCGAACACAATTGCTTCTAAGTCTGTTGATTTGGCCCTCACCCAAAAAGCTGTTGACCTTAAAAGCGCGCTCGAAAAAATTCGCGAGCAAGTACAGAACGTAGAGTAACGATGACACGCGGCCACCTGTTTATTCTTTCCGCTCCATCTGGGGCAGGTAAATCAACATTGATTAATCTAGCTGTAAGCGAAATTTCGAATATTTGGCATTCCATCAGCGGAACGACCCGAAAACCTCGAGACTACGAGAAAGAAGGCGTTCATTATTTCTTTATGGAACGGGAAGCGTTCAAGAAATTCATCGACAATGAATTTTTTCTTGAATGGGCAAAAGTACATGGAGAATTCTACGGAACCCCCACCAAAGCCGTAGATGAGCATTTGGATAAAGGCGAAAACGTTATAATGGACCTTGACGTTCAGGGAGCCCTCCATGTCAAACAGAAACGCCCCGAAACTAAATTAGTATTTATCATGCCACCCTCATTGAGAACCCTTCGCGAACGAATGGAAATCCGCCGAACGGAAACAGAGAAAGATATGTTGCGGAGGCTTTCCATAGCGCAAAAAGAAATGGAATATAGGGACCAGTACGATTTTATAGTCATAAATGATTTATTAGACGAAGCATTTCATGAATTAAAATCTATTATACAAGGCAATATTAGTACCTGCACAGAGACTACAACTTGACCGCAAAAGACGAACTAGCTCCTCTTGCCGGAAAATTCATTGTTCTGGCCGTCACAGGAGGAATATCCTCGTATAAATCTATCGACCTAGCACGCCAACTTGTCCTCGAAGGGGCAGAAGTACAAACCATCCTTACCCAAAATGCCCTAAATTTTGTGCGGCCACTCCCATTTCAGATTTTGACTGGCCGTAAACCCATCGAAAAAACATTTCCCATTGAGGGCGGAATACACCCCGGCGATATGCCCCATATCTCCCTTCCTCAAAAAGCCGAACAAACTGTCCTGGCACCCGCCACTGCCAATGCCATCGCAAAATTCGCCCGAGGGGATGGAGATGATTTTCTTTCAACCCTACTCCTGTCGACCAAGGCACCTGTTATCATCGCTCCGGCAATGAACCCTCGCATGTGGACCAATCCCGCAGTCCAGGACAATGTGTGCCTATTGCGTTCGCGGGGTCATCTCGTCATCGAACCCGGATTGGGCCGATTGGCCCGGGCAGAAGAAGGGGGCGGCCGTGGGCGAATGGCCGAGCCAATAGAGATCCTCAGCGAGATTCATCGCCTCCTTCTGCCTCGACCCGATCTCGTTGGATCCCGGATTGTCATTTCTGCAGGACCTACACGCGAACGATGGGACTCCATTCGCTATCTTTCGAATCGATCGAGCGGGAAAATGGGCTATTCCATCGCTGCTGCTGCATTGGCAAGGGGCAGCCAGGTCACTCTGGTAAGTGGGCCATCTTCCTTGCCCGACCCGGTTGGCGTCAAAACCATCCGGGTCGAATCTGCTGAAGAGATGCGCAGCATTATGCTGAACTCATGGAAAACCGCAGACATTGCAGTAATGGCCGCTGCCGTAGCCGACTACCGACCATCGAAGCCCATCGATGGGAAAAAGAAAAAAAATCCCGGGCCCATCACCATAGAACTTGAACCAACCGCTGATATCCTTGCTGAGATGGGAAACTCCAAAGGAAGTAGAATTCTGATAGGTTTCGCAGCCGAAACCAGTAATTTAAATGAAAATGCATTAGAAAAACTCCGCCGAAAAGGTCTTGATTTTATTGTTGCAAACATCGTCGCCGGAAATAAAGACACCATGGGAGCGGATGTCAGTAGAGCCACAATAATCGATTCGTCGGGGGCCACCGAAGAACTTCCGCTGCTGCAAAAAATCCAGCTTGCTGGAATAATCCTGGACCGAATCGCAAAAATGTGGCAAAAGGACACATAAGCACCATATAACTCCGCAGATCAGTTCCGATGCGCCCGTTTCGGGATTTCATGAACAGCCGCAAGGAATCCAACATAACGCTTCTGAGGCACCTACACCTTATGCGCAGCGCAGGCGTTCGCTACATTGCCATGAACTGCTCTGGTGTCGCTGCCTCATCTACTTCAGTTAATTTGAACGGGCAGGGAGAGCTCAATAAAACCTTCACCAAGTCGGGGCCATCAGTAGCTGCAACACACCATTCCGCTTCATCTGCTGCAACTCAACGCACATCGGACGAAACTACAACGCCCGTCCTGCGCAAAAAAGAAATGATGGGCCCGGCACTCTCCCTGCCCTTAAAGGAGAAACTCATGGCGGCTACGCCAGGGCGCAACTCAAATCAAGATGTTACTCCACCACTACCATTCGATCCGTCAGAAAAGATGACTCTTGAAAAACTCTCTGCGGCTGTGGAGGGATGCGTCCGCTGTCCGCTGGGCCATAGTCGGACAAACATCGTCTTTGGAGTGGGGAACCCCAAAGCTGACCTTTTATTTGTGGGCGAAGCCCCTGGCAGGGACGAAGATACGCAAGGCATCCCCTTCGTTGGCCGAGCGGGACAAATGCTCACCCGCATGATCGAAAACGTCATCGAGATCCCCCGAAGTGAGGTCTACATTTGCAACATCCTCAAATGCCGTCCCCCTAGCAATCGTAACCCCGAGCCAGGCGAAATCGCCTGCTGCGAACCTTATCTCCACAAACAGCTCGAAATAATCAGTCCTCGGCTTATCGTTGCCCTGGGTAAATTCGCTGCCCAGTGGCTCCTCGCCACTCAGACTCCCATCGGCAAACTCCGCGGAAAATTTGGCCGCTATCGGCACATACCCACTCTCGCCACCTACCATCCAGCTTACCTACTTCGAAACCCCAGCCAAAAGCGGACTGTAATGGAGGATCTCCTCAGGATAAAGGCCATTCTAGTAGATAAGGTCGAACCTGCCATTGAAATTCACTCCTAAGCCAATTATTTTGGAACGAACCTCCCGTTACTTTTAGGTTCCTAAATACGCCCCCGCCTTATCCCCATACCCTAACGATTTTTGTAAGTCCGTTGAGTTTGCGCTAGCCCCACAAACCCATATAATCCACCCATCATTCATAACCAAGAGGATCCACGCCCCATGACCCCCTCTAACTTCCTCCGTGAACGGCTTTCTTCGCCGGGCATCATTGTCGCGCCTGGAGTGAGCGACGGGCTCTCGGCACAGATGGCGGCAGAAGCCGGTTTTGATGTTCTTTACATGACGGGAGCAGGGGTTTCGCTGGGAACTTTCGGAACACCCGACGTGGGACTTTTAACCCTAACCGAGATGGCAGCTGCCTGCGCCCGAATCACCTCAGTCGTAGACACCCCAATTATCGCCGACGCCGACACTGGTTACGGGAATGCGCTAAACATGACTCGCACGGTAAAGGAATTCATTCGCGCTGGGGCCGGAGCAATCCAAATTGAGGACCAAGAAACACCAAAAAAATGCGGGCATCTGGAGGAGAAACGAATCATACCCGCCGAGGAGATGGGTCTCAAGATCGAGGCAGCCTGTGCAGCGCGGGGGAACTCCGAACTGCTCATTGTCGCACGGACAGACGCGCGTCAGTCCCTGGGAATGGACGAAGCGCTTGACCGTTGCCGCCTTTACAAAGATGCTGGGGCGGATATTCTTTTTTTCGAAGCACCCCAAGGGGAAGAAGAAATTGCCAGGGTACCCCAAGAGCTCGACGCTCCATGCCTCATGAACATGGCAGGAAAATCGGTCCGTCTCCCAGTGAGCCGACTCGAGGAATTCGGCTATAAAATTGTTATCTTCCCTGGCGAGGCCCAGCGTGCAAGTGCCTTTGCCATGCGGGAAGCCTTCAGATCCTTGAGGGAACGAGGCGAAGTAGAATCTATAGAGAACCGACTCATCGATTTCAACGAGCGCTTTCAAATAGCGGGCTACGGAGAAATTCAAAAAATCGAGAAAAAATACTTGCCAAAAGACTAACCAGGCCTGCCTACCTCCCATCTAACCGGCCCGGCTTAAAACTCTTTGTATTGCTTTCTACCCAAAACAGGGATTCTTCTTTTCTTGGCATCAATCTGTTGGAAACCGTTTCGGGAAAAATTCTACGTAAATTTTGGAATGAAGTTTTATTCTCTGTCCCTACTTGGCGGATTCACCTTGCGAGCCTTCCGACCCGGCATAGAGGGATCGGAGGGACGGCGATCTTTCTCCGAAATCTCTTTGGGCACTTTCCAAGACTGCCCCATGCGCTCGGATAGAATTTCCTCTCGATGCTTCATTCGGCGAGCAATTTCCGCCTCAAAACCCCGCTCCCCCGGTTGGTAGAAATGCTTTCCGCGCAGCCCATTGGGAAGGCCTTCCATTTCGACTACTGCATCGTCAAACTGGTGGGCATGCCTATAATTTTTTCCGTAGCCGAGGTCTTTCATCAAGCTTGTGGGCGCATTCCGTAAATGCTTGGGAACGAGCTCTGTAGGCTGTTCCTCGATGGCACGCTGAACCCGCCCATAGGCACGATAGACGGAGTCGCTCTTAGGAGCTGTCGCAAGGTAAAGGGCTAATTCTGCAATAGCGAGCTTTCCTTCAGGAAGACCAATGAAATGAAACGCTTGCTGAGACGCCACGGCCACTTGAAGTGCCTGGGGATCGGCAAGTCCCACGTCCTCAGAGGCGAAGCGCACGAGGCGGCGGAGGATGTACATTGGATCTTCGCCAGCCTCGAGCATCCGGCCCAACCAGTAAAGAGCACCGTCCGGGTCCGAACTCCGAAGGGTTTTGTGTAGGGCGCTGATAAGATTATAGTGCTCCTCACCAGATTTATCATAGAGAAGGACCCGCCGCTGGACAGCTTCATTTACCTCCGCTTCGCCAATGGCAACGGACTTATCCAGCGCGATAGTGGCGGCAAGCTCCAGAACGTTCAGAGCTGTGCGGGCGTCCCCGCTGGCAAATGATGTAATTCGCAGCAAAGCGTTCTCTTTGACGCTAAGACCGGCGAGCCCCAGGCCGCGCACTTTGTCCTCCAGGGCGTTTTGGAGCAAACCAAGTATGGAACTCTCATCCAAGGCCTCGAGGACAAATACTCGAGCGCGGGAGAGGAGGGCTGCGATGATCTCGAACGAAGGGTTTTCAGTTGTCGCGCCAATCAAAGTGATGGTACCGTCCTCAACGCTGGAAAGCAGACCGTCCTGCTGGGCTTTGTTAAAGCGGTGGATCTCGTCGATGAATAGGATAGTCTTTCGGCCCCGGTGGCGCATAGAGCGCGCCTCCTCGATACCCGCACGAAGTTCCTTGACCCCATGTAGGACAGCGCTCATGGTAATGAAATGCCCCCCCGTTCGGTGGGCAATAATACGAGCAAGGGTGGTCTTTCCAGTTCCAGGCGGACCCCAGAAGATAACCGAGTGTACCCCGTCGCACTCGATTGCGCGGCGCAAAACCTTCCCTGGTCCGATGAGGTGATTCTGGCCTAGGACTTCATCAACGGTACGTGGACGCATCCGGTCAGCAAGAGGAGCATCTTTTTCTACATCCCGCAAGACTGAAGGTCCGGAAGGACGCCCGGACCGGCCACCAGTTTGGGACGGCTCCGGGAGTTCAAAAAGCTCAGATTCCACGTTCTAGCTCCTTGCCGGCAGAAGAAAGACTGCCATACCTCCCTTGACGCCGGTTCCAGCTCAGGTTATCAGGAATCGTCTCTCTTCTCAAAATCCACTTCCACAGATAGGAGTCTCATTAGAATGGAAAAAAAAGTCATTCACACCGATAAAGCCGCCTCCGGAAAAGTCCCTCTCTCCCAAGCCATCCGGGCGGGTGAATGGCTCTTTTGTTCAGGCCAACTCCCAATCGACCCAACGACTGGGGAAATCGTCCCGGGCGGGATAGTCGAGCAGACCCACAAAATCATCGAAAACCTCAAGGCCGTCTGCGAAGAAGCGGGAACCTCACTCGACAACGCCGTAAAGGTCACAATCTTTATGGCTGATTTGGGCGACCTGAAGGAGATGAACGATGTGTTCGAGGAATATTTTGGAATCGACGCCCCACCTGCCCGGACGACCTTCCAGGCTGGTAGAATCATCGCGGGTGCCAAGCTAGAAATTGAACTCACCGCCCTAATCCCACAATAGGGGAATATAGATCATGAGCAAAACCCAGGTGGGAATTTTGATGGGCAGTAAATCGGATCAAGATACAATGGAAGCTGCGGAAAAGGTGCTCAAGGAACTGGGAGTGGGTTGCGAGATGCGCATCCTCTCGGCCCATCGGACACCAAATGAGGTACACGAATACGTCAACCAAGCACCCAGGCGCGGTATCCGCGTCCTCATCGCCGGGGCGGGCATGGCTGCCCATCTCGCAGGAGCCGTGGGCGCTGCAACTGACCTTCCTGTCATCGGCGTCCCCTTGAACAGCTCTCCTCTGGGCGGTCTGGACGCCCTTCTCTCAACAGTCCAGATGCCGCCCGGAATCCCAGTGGCTACTATGGGCATCGGCGCTGCCGGTGCGCGCAACTCGGGCCTGTTTGCTGCGCGCATCATCGCCCTCTCGAATCCTGCCCTCGCCAAACGCTACCGTCGCTTCGTAAATGACCAACGGAAAAAAGTCCTCGCGGCGGATGCGAAACTTCAAAAAAAGAACGCCCCCCCTAAAAAAACACCCAAACGCGACCTCCAAAATTAGCACGCATGGTAGAAACCGTCCCTGTCCATCCGGAGGCGCCCAGCAAAAATGTCATCAGGCTCGCCGCCGAAACACTCCAAGAGGGGGGGGTGGTGGCGTTGCCCACCGATACCCTGTACGGCCTATGCACCCTCGCTCAAGACACTGGAAATCTCGAGAAACTCTACTCCATCAAAGGCCGCCGGCCGGGCAAAGGAACTCCGGTTCTTATCGGCCACCTGGATCATCTTTCTGCCATTACCAGACCTCTGGGAGAAAAACTCTGGGAGCGGCTCCATCTCCTATGGCCCGCACCACTTACGCTCATCCTCCCGGCAAGGGAAGACATCTCTCCTTTTTTAGCCGAGAGTGATAGTGTCGCTGTCCGCTTTCCGGCCCAACCCCTTTGCCAGACACTTGCAAGAGCAGCAGGGCCTTTTGCCGCTACCAGCGCCAACCCGACAGGAGAGCTTCCTCTTGAAGATGCTCCCTCCATCGGTGTACGCTTCGGCCAGAAAATTGACCTCATTCTTGACGGCGGGTCCAACGCTGGGGCGCTACCATCCACCGTGGTAGATGCACGGGCTGCCACCCCCCGCCTTTTGCGCAAAGGAGCGGTCTCTTTCAAAAAGGTACTTAAAATCTGGGGCTATTCTTGACTTGGGATCTATTCTGGCTCAGGAAATGCGATGACCACTTCTCCGTCACCCTCGATAGTACACTGGCAGGAAAGACGAAATTCGTCTGGATCCCATCCATAGGCATCCAAGGTATCACGTTCATCCCCGTTCTGAGCGGAGAGACACTCTGAACCAGAAATCACGACAACTTTACAGGTCGAACAAGCACAGTTCCCTCCACAATCGTTTGGATGTTCAATTTCGTTTTCGAGATTATTTTCGAGGATGGTACTTCCAATATGAACCTCATTCACGGTACCGAAGTTCTGAATTTTGATCGATGCCAATGGTCTGGCTCCTTTCAGGAGAACCCCACCTACACTCAAGCGGAATACGGGCCTCCCTTTTTGGCTGATGCATCGGGTATATCTGCGATATGACATCTAGAGCGAATCTGAGGTTGTGGAGTTCGCCATGAGAGTGGGATATTTCTAGTAATCGTCGTCCTCGTCGCTACTGGCAGACACTCTAGCCGCTTCCTGTCGCTGACGCTTGAAGCTGTAAGCAATTATTTCTTCCCGGTCGTTCTCGTTAATCACCTCGAAGGCTATAGCCGTTTCCAATGCCCGCTTTCCCGAGGAGAGCCGGAGTGGGCTAGCTTTGACAATTTTTCCAACTGCCACAACGACAACGGGATGAAGGGGCGGAAGCGTTAGGACCAGCCTCAGGAGGGTACCCCTTTTAACCTTCTGGGCAGTAATCATTCTCATTCCACCCGAAGAAAGATCTACACACATTGCTTTGTTCAGTTTCTTCTGATCATCCGTCGAACTGCCCACAGACTTTAATACCTCATCGAGCTTATCTTCGAGCTGCTTGATTGCGCGCATAGTCGCCTGGAACATCATGATTTGGGCTGGAGGAACTCCCATAGTCGAGAACGTTTCAGCACCCCCCGAACTCACAGGCCCGTCCGAGCGCTCAGACGTTCGCGCTTCTAGGTACATGGGCTTAAGAAGTTGGACCTCTTTGTCCGTGATAATTTCATACTCCATCGGAAACCTTTCAGCCGTCCGGGCCGCATTGCGCTCGCCCTCGGTTTCTTGTCCGACTGATTCAAGATTATCGTTTGCCATTTTTGGATTCCCGGATAACTAGTCTACTTGTCGCATCTTAGACAATTCCTTTTGCCGCCTATACACAAAATCACTAATTTTTTTTCTATCCATTTCATGGATGCCAACAAATTCGCAAGCCGACTCGTTGAGAGAACCTTCTATAGATGGAAGATTTCGTACCAATCGCCCCAGCACAACGACTTTCAGGGGATAAGGCTCCCGCGTATTGATCTCGATATTCAGAAACCAGCCAGGGCTAAGGAGCCGAACTGAGCCCATCCGGATCCCCGCTCCTGAAATAATTCGTGCATAGGCTATCTCCATTAGCGGGCCACTTAGATTCATTTCGTCCTCGGGCCGCTCATCGAGAAGGCGGTTTAGTTTTCCTTCAATTCGATCAAGCCTCCTCAAAATAGTACCTACCATCTTCCCATACTCCCCCTCCAGAGGGATATCATCTTTTCCTTTGATTCGGTTCTTTGTTTCCGTAGTTAAATAATAAGAGCGAACCTCTTCGAAATCTGTCTCAAGAATTACCGAAAACTTAAAAGGAAACGACACTTCTGCACGGAGAAACGATCGGTCAGCGATTTCTCTTCCCCCAAAACCGCCCTTCTTTCTAAAATTGTCGTTTTCTTTGAGCTGATCCACAAAAACCTCTTTTGGAGGAGCCGGATCTACCCGATTGTTCGAAAATTTTATTCGCGGCCCTAAACTCAACTTGCTTTTCCTTCGCGCGATATAATGATTTCCACCCTCCTGTTTTTGGCCCGGTTGGCCTTGGTCTGGGCGAAAAGAGGTCGAAATTCAGCATATCCGATAGCAGAAAACCTATCCGATGCAACGCCGGCACCTTGCGTCATCACCCGCACCACTGCTGCTGCACGGGCAGCAGAAAGCTCCCAGTTCGACGGGTACAACCTCCCCGATGTCTTAGTTGAGTCAGTGTGGCCCTCAACGATAATCTTGTAGGGCAACTTTTTTACCATCAGACCTACTTCAAGGATTGTCGGTTTGATCTCTTTCGTTACGCGCGCTGAGCCGGGGCGGAAAGCGACGCCTCCAGCGATGTTCAGGACGATCCCTTTTTCATTGACTTTGACCTGGACGACATCCTGCATTTGTCCTTCTTTGATCATCTCGCTAACTTCACTTCCTAGGTTTTCAAACGAGGCTTCTGCTTCATTCTCGGCTACCTTCAAGACCTCGGCCGTGACGTCCGGCTCAGCCCCGAGTGCATTGGCAATTGATTTCATGGCCTTGTCATACTTTCCTGGATCGGGACTTGAAATGCCGATTAATAGAACGAAAAACGTAAGAAGGAGGGCCATCATGTCCCCGAAAGTCATAAGCCAATCGGCCGGAGGATCTGGTTTCTTCTCTTTCTTCTCCACCGCCATGACATTCTCCCGCCTAAGACTGACTCTTCTCGCGCTTCATCATCCGGTCGAAATGCGCAACTCGCTGGTGAGGTTGGAGATGCGCGTTGAGCTTCTGCTCGATCAGGCGAGGGTTCCCTCCTTCCTGAATCATCAAAACCCCTTCGATGATGATCTTCACCTGTTGAACTTCCGCTTCGGACCGATTCTCCAGCTTGTCTGCAATCGGCAGGAAAAACAAGTTGGAGCTAAGCGCTCCATAAAACGTCGTTATCAAGGCAACAGCCATACCCGGGCCAAGGCTTTCCGTACCGCCCGAGAGACTTTGAAGCATCCCGATCAAACCAATAAGGGTTCCGATCAAACCGAAAGCGGGAGAAAAGCGACCCATAGATTTAAACATCTGGGCCCCTTCTTCGTGCCGAGACATCAATCCTTCAAGCTCGGTTTCGAGAACAGCACGGACGATTTCGGGCGGCTGGCCGTCGATGACAAGCTGAAGGCCCATCCCCATAATTCGGTTGTTGACGTTTTTCGCGTCGTTCTGGAGGCTGAGGATGGACTCCTTCCGCGCCTTGTGAGCCAACCGAACGACCGCCGAGATATAAGCGCCGGAATCGGAGTCATCACGTATGAATACGTTTTTTACAACACCAAATACTCCGACCACCTTCGGGAGCGGGAAAGATATGAGAATAGCGGACAAGGTGCCACCACCGACGACCATGATCGAGGGAGGATCAATAAAGATACCTATGCCCGCAGAGCTTAAAATTGCGTAAAACAACAGACCAACACCCACTACGAATCCAAGTGCAGTGGTCATGGGTAGATGCTCTCCCATTTAAGGAACAATTGACGGAATCCCAACTCATCCCCCCGCGCCCAGCTCACCCAGCCGCAGGCCGACCGTAAAACTGAACACCCCTCTATTATGCGGCGAAAATCAAGAATCCTCAAATCGAAAATTCACTGATTTCACAGGGTTTATACTTTCTCATCTGGGGGATAAAGAACCAAGGTTTCACACCAAGCCTTTCGAGAATGGATTAGAAGGTATTCCAAGGACTCGGCCACCACCTCGGGCGGAATCATTTTTCCCATGTCGTAATTTCCTGGAATACTCTCCCACATAGAGGTGGCAGTAGCACCAAGCCGGAGAACGATGACCCGAATCCCCTTTGGCCTCAGCTCTTCGACCAGAGCACGGGACATCCCTTCCAGCCCTGCCTTGGCAGCACAATATGCCGCTGCCCCTGAAAATCCATCCACGGCAGAGATTGAGGAAATGTTGATCACGTCTCCACCCACACTCTCCATGAGGGGAACAAGGGAGCGGGTTACCAGATAGGGGGCCTTTAGACATACGGCCAGCGTGGCGTCAAAGTCCTCCGGTGAGAGAGTTCCTATCTCGCCAAAAACGGCACCCCCGGCATTGTTCACCAGAGCGTCTACCCTGCCGAGCCGCATTTTTGTAACCTCGGCAAGGCGGGCCATCCTTTCCGGCTTGGTGACATCACAACTATATTCGAATATTTGGCCTGCGAGGTGCTTAGCCTCTTTAGCCAAAGAGGTCAGGGCGCCAGCATCCCGGGCGATGGCGAGAACCACCGCCCCACCCCGGGCAAGACGTAGCGCACAGGCCCGCCCGATTCCGCGCGATGCCCCCGTGAGAACAATCCGCTTGCCCGCGATTGGACCAGGACCCTCCGCCAGCATCTCATCCCTCACCGTAGTAGTCGACGAAATTCCGCTCGTTCTCGAAAATACGCACCCTGTGGAGCAACCCCACCTTAATGTGCTCCTCGAGATGCTCCCAAATCGAGATGGCAAGATTCTCGGCCGTCGGGATGCGGTCCTTCATAAACCCGGCGGCGTCTTCGTTCAGGTTCTTGTGATCCACCTTATCGATAATCTCCTGGCGCATGATTGTTTTCAAATCCGCGAGGTTATAGATCATTCCTGTCGCTGGGTTCACAGAGCCGCGAAGGGTCACCTCAACGATGTAGTTGTGCCCGTGATAGTGGGGATTCGCGCAAAAACCGTATAGTGCTTCGTTCTCCTCATCCGAAAATTCAGCACTGAATAGGCGATGGGCCGCACTGAATTCCTCTCGGCGCGTAATTTCTATCATCCGACCTCCTCCTCCGACAGGGGATCCACAATCGGACATTCGGCGTTGATCAGGTCTACATATTTTAGCGCGGTAGCCGTATTGAACACGATAATGCGCTCGTCCGCACTCACCACGCCGCGTTCCCTGGCGACCCGAAGGGCCGCAATGCATGCCGCCCCTTCGGGGCAGAGCAAAAGCCCACATGCCCCACCCGCCTCACGCTGGGCAGAAAAAATCGCCTCGTCCGAAACAGCAACCACGACACCACCGCTTTCGCGGATTGCCGCAAGACACAGGGAATCGGCCAGTACCTTGGGTGCGCGAAGCCCAGGAACCTTTGTCGTTGGATTTTCCCACAACTCCGCTTCCGAACACCCTTCCTCGAAAGCCTTCAGCAAGGGGGCACACCCTTGGGCTTGAACCGAGATCATGCGCGGACGCACGGAACCGATCCACCCAAGGGCCTCCATCTCACCAAACGCCTTCCACATCGCCACTAGACCTGTCCCGCCGCCAGTGGGATACACAATGACGTCTGGAAGCTCTCCGTTCAATTGTTCAAAAAGCTCAAAAGCCATTGTCTTTTTTCCCTCAGCGCGGTAGGGCTCCCGAAAAGTAGAGAGATCAAACCACCCGTTCAAAAGTCTCCCTTGGGCGGCGATGGTCCCGCAATGGTAGATCGTGCCGCGCACCTCGGTCACGAACGCCCCTGCCAAGGCGCACTCGGCCTTGTGCACAGACGGTGCATCCGCTGGAACAAAAATATGCGCTTCGATCCCCGCGCGGGAGGCATAGGCTGCAGCCGCACCACCCGCGTTTCCCGCCGTGGGAACAACCACCTTATCCGCCCCGAACAAACGGGCCATCGTAAGCGCCGCCGACATCCCCCGCGCCTTGAAGCTTCCTGTCGGGTTCGCCCCCTCGTCCTTTACATAGAGCTGGGATAACCCGAGCAGCGAGCCAAGGCGAGGCGTTTCAAGAAGGGGAGTCATCCCCTCTCCGAGGGATACGATGCTAGCAGGTGAAGGCGCAGGGAGAACCTCATGATAGCGCCACATATTGATCTTCCGCTCACTCAAGGCTTCGGGCCGGAGGGTTCTAGCAGCAGTCTCGAGATCATAGCGCGCCAGAAGGGGCGCCCCCGCCGAGCTTAGGTTCATCAAGCCTCCAGCCGGATAGCGCTCGCCCGTTTTCGAGCATTCCAGATGTGTCAACAAGGAAAATGCACTCAATTCGTTTCTCTCTCCACCGGAACACCCAGCACAAAACGGGATTGGAATCTACCCACCGTGGTTCTATATTGTAGAATATACATAAAACTCTATTCGCCAAAATGGAAAGAGATATGAAACCCCAAATTCGTTGTAAATAAAATCTCGAATGAGCCCTCTCCATTGGAAACTTAATAAACAACCCCCCGAATCGGAGGAAGATTTAAAACTGTTGAACCTAAATCTTTGGAAGACCCCTTGAAAAAAGACCGCGCCGGAGAGGCAAGGCGTTCCTTCTCACTATCAAGCTACAGCAAGAATATCTGCCTACTCAAGTACGAAGTGACCGCCCTCACCAGAATTGAATTGATGGATTGTGCCCAAAATTGAGATTTTATATAGCCCCGTTTTACAAAAGGAGAACCCTCATGGTAAGCCAAGCAAAGGTCATGCCTCCTCCTGCGAATACTACAGGAATGGTCAAGGTTACAGACGGCGTTTACGCCTACATCGGTGGAAATGGGCAGACGAATTTTGGCCTCATTACTACAAACGATAAACCTGTCATCATCGACAATGACATTCGTGTCAGAAAACCGTTTACTGCAGGCATGCGCCGTATCACGCGCAAGGAAGCGGGTCTCGTCCTTAACACCCACCACAATTTTGACCACACCGCTGACAATGCCTATTACACTAAACGGGGGGCCATCTCTTTCGGCGCCGATATCGTCCGCAAAGAAATGGAACGCGAGTTCGCCTCGGGAAACTGGGTCAAACAAATGGACGGACGTGGGCCGACAGTCAGACACCTAATCGGGAAACTCAATATCGCACCGCCTATGGTCACTTTCAAAAATCAGATCGACATCTGCTACGGTGGCCAAACATTTCAGATGATATACATTGATCACTGTCACACAAAGGGAGACACCGTCGTTTGGATGCCTGAAAGAGGTGTCCTCTTTTCTGGGGATTTGATCACTTACCGGACCCATGTGGTGAACCGGCTCGGGAATTTTTTGAATTGGATTTCTGCCCTAAGCTCCCTTAAAAAATTCCCCGTGAAATACATTGTCCCCGGCCACGGGCCCCTTCCCCCACGAGGAGGTGGTGCTATTGACGAGGTGAAACTATTCCTCACCCGGCTCAAGAACCGGACCGAAGCGGCGCTCAAAAAACATGGAACCCCTGCGAAGGCAGCCCCAGCAGTCCAGATGCCCGAATATAAAAAATGGTTTCGCTCTCAGAATGTTCACAACAACGCGCTCAAGATGGCTAGAGAGCTTAGGAAAAACTCGTAGAACATTGAATATTCTGTTGTTCCTAGGGGAAGTGAAATTACGTACGTCCGCCCGTTAATAGCTAGTCAATGATTTCCACGGGATCAAGATCGCCACAGGGGCGGCGGGAAATTAAGTTCCCGGAGGGCAGTGCGAAACGACTCTCGACCTCGGTCGAGTTCATCCAAGGCTCGTGGTTCCGGAACCCGCCGGTACGTATTTCGCCCTGTACTAGAAGAACGTTCCCCTCAACAAACGGTGTTTCGCGCACAGTACCGCAATGTTTGTCGAGAAAGCGTAATTTGCCATCCTCCACCCCAAATGCGATTACGGCACCACCGCGCCGCCAGCTCACGGTAGAACAGTCTCCATCTTCACCGCGCCGGATTACATCAGCCATACTAGTCCCGGCAATGCAGATTTCACCCCAAAGAAGTGGGGATGATAGAACCCAGCCCGCCGGACTTTCCACCCGCCAAAGGATGTTTCCTGTCGCGCGGCCAATGGAAAAAAATAACCCGCTTTCTTTGTCGTTGAGGACACCAAAAACGAACTCCTCATCAGCGGCATACAACTGGGTCAAAACTCCCAAGCGAGCCATCAAATCTTCAGGGGAAATCACCCAAAACCTCCCAGAAAAAATTCAATACATCGTGAAGTGTGAAACTTTTTAGGATTCGAGCGAAGCTGGGATGATCTTTTTGCGCTATCGAGAACCCCTGTGACAGGAAAACGGAAAATGACGCACCGCCTCGACTACCCATAGAGGGACTTGTACGATCCTACTCGAAGCAGGCCCCGCAACGGACCGCTGCGTTGACCTGTATGACCCTACTGATCTTCGTACCTGTGTTAGCATTTAGCTTCCTCATCCTCAGGGAACTGAGTTTCGATCAGAAACTCCAGAACACACCTTGTCCTATCTCGGCCTAGCGTGCAACTCCGGCAGTCAAGGAATTTCTCTAGCTTCATCATTAGGGTCAACTTTAAGTCCCTGGGAGAAACTGGACTGGAACTTGTCCGCGTGAGTTATTTATAATCACCCTCAATATTGTAGCGCGATCGTTGAACGTCGTGTTGAAGGTTCCGACAGTGCATCCCCGTGTCCCCAAATTTGGCAATTATTTTAACTGAAATTTTCCCCGCTTTTACTCGATCTTATCTTCAGATCAACGATGCTACTTGAATTTAAGGTAGATCTTTTTCTCCTTCTGGAACTGCCTGTAGGGTCAGATTCCTGCTCACGGTAATGCAGTGTGTGCTCTTGACCAGGCAGGTTCGTCTAATCTCACAGTCACGTTTGGGATTGGTTGAAGAAGCGCTGATGTTCATCCTGTAATGGACCTATATATGCATGTCGGTAGGATTCGCAGGCAAAAATATTTGTCTATGGCACGCTGCCCTAACTTTTTATTTTGATGGTTTGGATTTTCCGTGGGTCGTACATTCTTTTCTAACGGGGTGGATCTTTCGCCCCTAGATAAGAGATTTCGGTATAAATTTGTGGTGGAAAAATTACCCAAGAGGAGAGCTCCCGCTGGGGGACAACACTTTGAGGATGGGAACAAACTCCTTCCGAGCGATGTCGTGCGGGCTTCTCTGGAGTCTCAATCAGTTTGAAAAAAAACTGGACTATCTTGCAAAAATCCTGAACACTGCCTTAACTTGACTCAGAGAAGATGCTCTTCTGGTCGAAACTGAAAAGGAAGGGCAGTGCATTCGGTACAACACTTTGTTGCATTCTTAGCGGTCAAAATGTTTGAGGCCCCCAAATGTGCGTCGTCTACGGCAAAAGATCTACAGCTTTCGAGGGGGGGGGCGCTTTTCTATTCAAAATGAACGAAGAGCACTACACAGGTCTTGAGGGAATCACTTTCAATTTTTCGCTCGACAGAAAAGGTTTGATTTGGAGTGAAATCGCCTTTGGAGTGACGGGCACGCCGCTCCCTACATATCAATTATATTAGGCGCGGAATCGGAAGTTCAAAAGGAAAAAAAGAACCCATCACAGGGAGGTTTTTGACATGGCAGTCATTACCATCTCCCGCCAATACGGAACCGGCGGAATCAATATTGGAAAAATAATTTCCGAGACGCTTGCCTACCGCTTCATTTACATAGACGAGCTGGTCTTGGCGTGTCGCGAGCGAGGGCTGGATATTGATTTGGAGCGGATTGAGGGTCGGCCTCCAAATCTGTTCGACCGGCTCTTCGGCATGAACCGCGACAAGGTGTATGAAACGATTAAGGCGGTGATGGAGGATGCTGCCGATGCCGGTAACGTAATCATCTGCGGATGGGGGGGGCAAATCTTGTTAAATAACCGCCCAGGCGTTTTTCATCTTCGGATCGTGGGTTCAGACGAGTCGCGCACCCGCCATATTATGAACTCGGCGGGGATACCCCGCGCCCAAGCTGAGGAGATCGTAGAATCCACCAATCGCAGCCAGAGCATGTTCTCGAACTTCTTCTTCAAGGTAAATTTTGCAGACCCCAAGCTATATCACGCAATCATCAACATCGATCAAACCTCCGTTGATGATATGTGCAAAATTGTTCCGCTCATGCTCAAAGAAATGAATACCTAGTTCATCGAAAGCAACTGATCAGGACGTGTCTTCCCCGGGAATATCACGGCTATTTTCATCTAGCAACCGCTATTTAGCCCGGTGAGTGGCAACTATACCGGTGACAACTGATAAGAGGTTCATCACCAAGACCAGAATAAAAGCGTAGTGATAGTTTCCTGTCACATCGAAAATATAGCCCGCAGCCCACGGCCCTAGGCCTGAGGCCAGCCCAGCACCCAGTTGGCTGAACCCTAGGATACGGCCGAAACTTTTCCCCGGAAAAATATCCGCCTTGAGCGAGACAAACGAAGTCCCGCGTGCTCCCGCCCCCACTCCGTAAAGAAGGATAAATAGATACGCGAGCAACCAATGGTCCGCCGAAACGAACATCAAACAGGCCACGCCGAAAATCCCGAGGAAGCCGGAAACTGCAAAAGTCAACCGCCGGCCTATTAAGTCTCCAATCCATCCCCCAAAAATGCCCCCGCAGGCCCGCATAACTGCCAACAAACCTAGCAGCCACGCTGCCATAATTTTCGTGAACCCCACATCCACCATGTGCGCCACCTGATGAACACCCACGATACTAAACGAAGCTCCTTGGAATACGCCCGAGAAAAACATAAGCCAAAATGCCCTTCCCCGGAGAGCCTGGGCAAGCGTCCAGTTTTCTACTTCCCCGGAGGGGAACGCGGTCTCCAGCGACTCTGGCCAAGGTCGGTGAAAAATCAAATTGAGGGGGAGAAGAATAACGATGATTCCGCCGGCGAGAAGCAGATAGGCCGATCGCCAACCGAACCATCCGATCAGAAGTGCCGACAACGGTACCAGGATAAGACTCCCGATGCTCCTTCCCGAGTGGACAATCCCTAGGGTGGTCGCGCGTCTTTTAACAAACCACCGACTAATGATGGTGCTAGTCGGAACCATACCGATCAGCGTAACACCGAGGGCAACGAATACCCCATAATACAAATAGAGAGAAAATCGACTCGATACGGCGGACATCATAACTAGGCCCGAGGTCAGCACCATCACTCCCAAAGGAATGACAATTTTTGGGCCAAAGCGATCTATGAAAGCGCCAATTGGGCCTGCGGCTAAAGCAAACGTTACCATTGAAATGGAAAATGCCAGAGCCGTATCCGCCCGCGACCAAGCGAATTCTTCAAGAAAAGTGACGTAGAAAATTGGAAAGGTGCTGACTATGGAGCCGCCTACGGCCATTGTCGTGAACGTTAGGCCAACTATGACCCATCCATAATAGCGTGGGCTAGTCTCGGCCGCTAAACCATTTCTCAACCGCCCCTCACCTCATTCAGAATTGCCCTGGTTCATTTCGGTAGATCTTTCGGGAGTGCTCGGCCCCCTGGCCTACACAAGACAGACCAATAGTCAGGATCAATCACTTCGAAAAAGCAAGGATCAAATCGCCTGTGGGATGGTGTTCACTACAAGAAACCTGGAGTCCAAACGACCCATGTTTGTCAAATTTGTCCGTCCATTTGATTCGCTATGAAATGAATCGCCTTCCTTGAGGCGGTAATTTTGATCCCCCCGAGAAACAGTCAACTCTCCTTTGAGGCAATAAATCAAGTATTCGCCGCTGCCTTGGAGCAATGGGCTCTTGCTCCGACTTCCCGGTTTTAACGTCCGGTACACGGACTCGAGCCGGCCTTTCCGAATCCGCTCGGCTACCATTTCGGTCCGACCCTCTTGGCCGATCGAAACAACGGTCCGGTCTTTTTTGCAAATATAGCGAAATTCAGGATACTCATCGTCTTCTTCCACGAAATGACTCACCCGACGCTCCAAAGCCGTTGCTACCTTCATTAAGGTCGTTACAGTCGGGACCATTCCGTTAGTTTCAATTTTATAAATCCCAGCAGGAGAAACACCCGAGAGTTCGGACAACTTTTGAATTGAATAGCCCTTCATCTTTCGATCAGTGCGGACCTTCTCGCCGATCTTGAAATCAAGGAAATCAACGTGATTCTTTTTTGCCGAAGCCTTACGTAATTTTTGAGAACTCTTCACCACATTTTTAGTTTTTGTTGCCATAGCAAATGCTCATCCTTCCTAGATTTTTGCGTATTTTCGCGCAAGAGTCCAAAACACGGACCGATTATCTTTTTTTAGAGGGTCACATTTTCGTAATGGATATTCCACTATAAGAAATAAACAACAATGCTGCAGGCCATAACACCGTTAAGCACCATAACACCAGTTTGTGAAATAGTCTATGTCATTCGAAAAATTATCAAACCCGCATGGGCATAATGACATAAGTATATCCTTCGGCCTCCTCTGGCTTCAGAATCCCGGGGCTCAGCGAATCTTTAAGTTCGAAACAAATTTTTTGGTCCTCGAGGATTCCGAGAACATCAAGGCAGTACCTCGCGTTAAACCCAATTGTCAGTTCTTCTCCTGAATAATCGGACTCGAGGAATTCTTCGGCTTCTCCAGTCTCGGAGCCGTTCGTGGTCAGCATAAGCTGACCCGGCGTGAACACAAATTTGACCATTCTAGTTTCGTTCGACAAAAGAGAGACACGCCGAAGCGCCCGGAATAGGTTGTCTCGGTCCGTAATAATTCGGCGATTGTTATCAGCTGGAATTACCTGGCGATATTTCGGAAAATCTCCATCAATCAGACGGGCCGAAAGCTCTATGGCATCTAATATAAAGGTTACATGATTTTTATCTAAAAAAATTTCGACATTCTCATCTGTCTCAGAGAGCAGCTTGACCAGTTCTCCGAGTGCTTTTTTGTGAATAATTACCCCTTCCTCGAATTTCGTCCCGGCGTTGGGCTGCTCGATCAGCGCCAGGCGATGACCATCGGTCGCGACTAGGCGAAGCACATCGCCTTCGGACTCCATAAACACGCCGTTATAGGTGTAACGTGTTTCGTCCTGGGAGATTGCGAACATGGTTTTCCGGATCATGTTCCCGAGTAAACTAGCAGGAATCTTCTTAGACTCCCCACCAGGCACCGGGATTGACGGAAAGTCCGAGGGCGGCAGGCCAGGAAAACGGAAGCTCGAGCGCTCACAGGTCATCCGCACCCACTGCCCGTTTTCTTCCTCGAGATGTACGTCCGTGTCAGGCAGCTCACGCACGATGTCGAATAGCTTCCTGGCATTCAGGGTCACCGAGCCGCCTTTTTTGACCTCCGCCCCAAACACACCTTTTAGGCTGATGTCCAAATTGGTAGCGAGCAGGCGAATCTGAGTGTTTCCCTCAGTGCAGAGGAGGACATGCTGAAGAACCGGCATGGCGCTGCTTCGACTCTCCACGACACCTTGAACGGTCTGAAGGGCACGGTGAAGGGTCTCCCTGCTGATCGTAATGTCCAAGACTATACCCCCCACCCCTGGAAGTTTGGTCTATTTAAACCCGCTCGCGAACCTGGAAAATTGGGCTACAAAATAAACTGTTCCGGGAAGGGCATTTTCCCAGGACCCTTCACATCTATAGCGCATCCTAAGCCAAAGGTTGCCGGCGGGCAAGGGAACCATTTGAAATATCCACGACCACATAATTAACCAACTATCAATTATTTAAAAAATTAGCGCCAGCAAAAAGGTAGTAAAACTACCGACGCTGAACCACCGGAATGGCCAGCTCGTCTCCAGCCATGACGCGGCGGATTTTTTGTCCCATGTTATAGCGGCGAAACAACCATATGGGCACCTTATGGATCTGAACAAGAAGGGTCCATAAATTTTCACCCCGCTTCATCCTGTAACGCTTTACGTGGGATACCATGAATTTGGCAAAAAATACCTTTTCAATTTTTTTATGATAACCAACCCGCTTTTTAATAAAAGTCGACTTCGACACACGAGAGAATGAAAGGCGAATTTTTTTACCTATCCTGATTTTTCGATTCGAGGATATCCCGTTCATCCGGCGCAACCGAATTGGGGACATCCTCAGCCACGCAGAAAAGTGAGCGAGGGTTTCATTTTCTTGGACACGTACCCATTCTCCTTTTTTTCCCGCTAATGATTGCACAGCCAACTCTTGGCGGAGTTTAGATTCTCCGTCCTGGCCAGTCTTAGAAGACATTGCTCCCGTACCGGAGGAAAAGGTTTGATTTTCCGGTACCGAAAAATAAGAATAATTGGGAATTCGGAATCGGTCTTCCCGATCGCGAATCTCTTTCTTGATAACCGCCTTCCATCCCAGCTTCGGTGTGAGAGCCATCAACCGACGGGCTCCGTTCTTGAGTTTTTTCCTTTTTTGGGTTTGCGACCGCGGAGATTTTTCCATGGCGGCAATTCGCTTTTGAAAAACCCACTTGGCCGGGAGCTTTAGCCAATCTCCAGCCCGGATCATGCTTTTCTTGAGACTGTTTTCAGCCATCAGTTTTTTTATGGGTACGTGGTGACGGTGGGCGATTCCGCCAAGTGTATCTCCGGACCTGACGAGTATCCATCCTAATCCATCGTCCACATTAGCTGCCCGTACGCTGGATATATTTCGGTAATATGCTTTGAGAACGCGACTCTTTTCCCCCAATGGAATGCGTAAAAGATATCCTCTTGGAACGTTCCGCCGTCCCCAAAGAACGGGGCGAAGGAGGGCTGGGTTCAATCTACGGAGTATTTGAATATTTATCCCGATCTTACGTGCAAGAACCTCTAATCTAATATGATTTGGTAAATTGAACTCATCGAACAACATGGGTGGATCCATTTGAAGGGCACCATAATATTTCTGTGCATTCTTATGGACATGCACCGCTGCCAGAAATTCGGCGTAAAAATTTCGCGAGGCAAACCCGAAAGTCCGTCCTTTGTATTTATTAACGATGAGGCCGATGCTGCGCGATCCAAGCTGCAACACCGCACGATGAATGCCCATAGCACCATGATTATAGGCAGTAATGGCGAGTGGCCAGCTTTTTAATTTTTGATAATTTTGTGCGAGCAGTCTGGCCGCCGCCTCAGCGGCAAAGAACGGGTCCCGCCGGGCATCAACGGTACCGTCCACACGCACAAATCGCCTAGCCGTCCTTCGAGTGAACTGCCAAAGACCAAGCGCACCAGCATGGCTGGAAATTTGGGAGCGAAACCCACTCTCAACATGGGGGATAAATATCAGATCCTCGGGGAGACCTCGCATACGAAAAATCTGCCGGAAATGCGACAAATAGCGTCCAGATCGGATATATCCTTTCTGGAACCGCTCCTTAAGACCAGGCTGAGCACGAATCTGGTAGATCGCATCCCAGAGCTCCGCGCGGGGGCGACCCGAGAAAATCTTTCGGACACGGGACGAGAGAGGCTCGGGGGGAGGCACCCGATCCTCTGCCAGGGCCATCAATACAGTCCGAATCTTTTCTTTGTAGGAACGAATTCTTTTTTTCTGTAGCCGGGTCCCCTTCCAAGGCTCCCCGAGCCGAAGGACAGCATACCTCCGATCTAGGTGCACTTCATCGTGAAAAACCACATCGGTGATTTTGTAGTGCGCAAAAACATCGCGCCAGAATTTCACGTTCTCCTGAATAGCGGAAGGAGAAGGAAAGTCTCCGCCGACCGAGCTGCCAAGGAGAACTCTCCCCTCGGCCACCCCAGAACCACAAAATACATGGGCTAACACCGTGAAAAATACTATCAAAACCAAACAGGACGTTATTCTAGCCAATCATTAGACTCCCAGCAAAATAGGTCTTTACAAATCCAGGTCATTATTTCGTTATGGCTAAAATTGTAGGTTACCAAACATAAACTACTCTTACCGCTCGTTAATCCATCCTGTGATGGGATTATGGGCCATCCAGAGGATCTGAATGTGTCCGCATCGCCCGCTGGAGTCTTTCGAAGAATGCGATTGGGGGTAGAGAACTGCAACAGCCTCCTGCTCTTACCATTCTGGGTGGTCACCACCCAGTACCGGGATGCCCTGACCGAACACTATCATATTTTTTTAGGGCAACTATGGGACGACTAGACTAGACGACTAACTATACAACCGTCAGCGACACCAGAGCCAAGGTCCTACGACGGGCTAAAATTTGCTGCAGAACCCCGTTACCGCACACGGACATACCGAACTCGTTTTTTCGAGAACAGCGCAGTGGGCTAGTATTCCCAAATATCCCGTCTAGAGAGCGCAAATCCACCGAGGTCAGTCTATCCAGAAGGGAAACTCACCCTCTGGGTTCCAGCTTCCCGTAAGCAATCTGAATAACATCGCTTGCGATTGAAGTAGGCCAATCGGGCTGGTGGGAGCTCAGAACGATTGTCTTTCCCGACCTGGAAATGGCAGCAATAACCTCCCTGAGTTGTTTGGTATTCTCGGCGTCCACTCCAGCATCCGGTTCATCCAAAAGTAAAGTTTCTGCCCCTGTGGCTAGGGCACGCGCCATCGCCACCCGCTTTCGCTCCCCCCCCGAGAGAGTGCCAGCATCCCTCCCGGCCAGGTGGGCACAGCCCACCGTCTCGAGTGCCTGGAAGGCCTTCGCATCAGCCTCGGCACGGCTATTTCCCCGCATAACCATCCCTAGGGAGGCGTTAGCAATAACCTGGCCCCGAAACATGAATATGTCCTGATGAAGTAGGGAAACTCGCCGGCGATGACCCACCCCCCCTCTGCCG
>Ga0315336_1002024_pt1 | contig 33854 bp, 27 predicted proteins | sample ASW5metaG_FD_204512 | JGI IMG/M metagenome (GOLD analysis project Ga0315336, IMG submission 204512) | Ammonia-oxidizing marine archaeal communities from Monterey Bay, California, United States - ASW #5 | ecosystem: Environmental > Aquatic > Marine > Intertidal zone | place: USA: California...
TGTGGAGAGCCGAGCAGGGCGAAAACCGCCTGCGTGAGTTGAAATCGATAAAACCTGCAGCGAACCCTAACGTGCTGATATAGCGCCGGTTGCTAGGAGCAGCCAGGGCGTTAGCCGGACACTACTGATAAACTCTATAGTTTTACGCCTGTTTATCTACTTGATAAAAGTGCCTCTGAACTTTACATAGAGACTTAACCTACTCGTGATCCCAGGACTCTTAGCGCCGGTTCTGGACAGCGCGAAGGGCTCTATTGATCATCTACACCCACAGGTCAGGAGCGAAGCATGGGTCACTCTCATCAGAAAGCGAACCGCAGCAGAAACCGAAACGTGCGGCCGTCGTTGAGAGTGTTGGTGATCTGGGCGAAACTCGGTGCTGTTAGTTGCAGGCTTGGCTCGGCGAATTGAGGTGTGTTGAGAAGATTGATCGACTCCGCACGAAATGAAAGGGTCTTCTCTGCGGCGACCTTCCAGTTACGCGAGAGTGCAAGGTTGACATTGCGGATGCCATCCTTGCGAAAGGTGTTTCGTCCGACGCTGCCAGCCTTTGCGCCCGGTTGGATAAAGCCAAAAGCGGACCGGGGAAGCCGCTGAGCGGAGGTGTCCGGATGGTCGATACTGCGCCCGAGAATCGAGGGGTCCAGGATGTGCACTCTATCGCCGCTTGTTCCATCCACATTTCCGAATCCCGGTCCATCTGAACCACTGGACACCGTGAAAGGCGTACCCGACTTGAGAAGAACGACGGAGAACATCTCCCATCGTCCGAACATCTTTTGAACGAAGCCTGTACTTGCGGCGAACCCCGGCGTCTGGTAGCCAAGGCGCCAAAGGAACGCGTGGGATTGGTCAAAGTCGCTCACCGACTTCACGTCACCGTGTACGTCGAACTCCGATTGGCTCCTCCCGCGGAAGGTATCCCTGGAATTACCGGTGCTTGAATAGTTGGCCCCCAAGTCGATCGCTTTGCTGAACCAGTACGAGGTGTCGGAGCCGAGCCCATGCCAGCGTGGAACCGTCAGCGTGATCCGAGCGGCATCAAAATAAGCTCGGGAGCCGTTGAGGATGCTGCGGTTCTCAAAGTACTTGGGATTGGGCCGCCGGTCATTTACGGTGCTGGTGACGAGAGGAATCCCCGGTACCGGCTGGGCTCGGTTCGTCGGCCACATGCTGATCAACCGGTGCGAGCGGCTCCCCACGTAGCCGAGTCGCAGCACCCATTGCGTCGCGGGGTTGAGTTCCCAACTGAAGTTGTACTGGTGAGAATACGGCGCGGCCAAGTCTGGAGAGATGACGAACAACGCCGCTCTTGCATCGGGGTCGGTGGAGTCTACAATCACTCCTTCCAACGGATTGAGCAGGTTGGGTGCGGGAAGTCGAAGCTTGAGGTTCCCCGGCGGATTGAAGCGCGCCTGCCCGAAGGTTGCCGAGAAGATCTCCCCGAAGTGCATCCCATAGGCGCCCCGAATCGCTCCCCACTTGTCGTTGATGCGATAGGCAAGGCCCAATCGCGGCGCCACGTTATTGCAATCGCAATCGTAAGGAACGTCGCTCAAGCCGTTGACCTCAAAAGGACTGGTGAGAGGTTGGTAGCGCACTCCTAGGTGCAACGTGAGGCTGGAGTGCAATCGCCAATCGTCGCCGGCGTAATACTGAAGATCCCAGTAACGAAATCCTCGATGGGTATTGCCCAGGCCCCTCGAATACGAGCTCGGCTTCCCAAGGCGAAGGTTCGTGATCGCGTCGCGGACCTGCCCCGACTCGTCCGCGAAGTCGTTGCGGAAGGAGAAAACCCCCAGGTGGGACGAGCTCTCAGCACCGTTCACTTGCTTGCGAAAGATGTCAAAACCAGTCGTTAGGGAGTGGCGGCCACTCACATGTCTGACGCGGGAAGCGTATCGGAATTCGTTTTGGGACCGATCGATGGGAATACTGGAACTTGAACCGATCGTCGCAAGAATTCGAGACGTGTAGATCATCGTCCCGGGACTGGATTCATCGGGAACGATCAACGAAGTGACGCGCTTGAAGCCTGCCGAAATGTCCACCATCGTTGCTGCCGACCAGGAGCGATTCCACGTGACACGAGCGTCGTGAGAACGCGTCGTCGTATCGGGGTTCTGCCCGTCCACCAGCTGAAAGGCGTCCACTTTCTGGGTCGTGTAGTTATAGCCTAACGAAAACCGATCGTTGTTCTTCCATGCTTGATCGAGAAGTGCTCCGATCGTGTGGTTGTTGATGCTCTGCCGTGCATTGGTATTGAGCGCCCGCGGATCGATGTCCGTCCGATTGGGAAGCTCGGCCGGGAAGGCATCGATGATCTGCTGGACGAATTCTCGCGTTGCCGGATCTTGGGCAAGTGGTGTCCGCTCGTGAGGGGCCAAGACGAGAACGTTACCGTTAACATTGCCTCGGATGCGCTGTTGGCTGCCGTCGATAAGGATGTGCGCCCCGCTCCACAGAGGGGCGCCGAGTTGAAAACCATAGTCGTTCGTTCTTGCCGGTTTGACGTCGCCAACCTGGAAGAAAGAACGCGCGGAAAAAATGCTGTTGCTATGTGACTCGTAGAGGTTGCCGCGCAGGCGCGACGCCGTCGAGTCATCCAAGTGCAACGAAGACGTCGGCGGCCCGCCGAACTCCGCGCCGAAATAGCCGCGCTCCACGTTGAACTCACTAACGATGGTCGCCGTCGTACCCATGCGGCGGTTCAATTCGTTGAGAACATTGTTGTCGATCAGGGTGATTTGAACGTTTTCGTTGCGCTGGCTTTCCCCGGAGTTCGTGTCCACCGCCCCGAGCAGATTGAGGGTTGTGCGCTCGTCGGAGGCGGCAGTGCTTCCTTCACCGGTCGCGGAAGCTTCGTCAGGCTGAGAAGTAAGGTCTGCTTCCCGGTCCGCTACTGCCGCCGCCATTGGGTCCGCGGCGGAGCCACTGCCTGGGCTGTTGTCGCGCGACTCGTCGGACTGGGTCGCGGAAGGAAATCCACCGCTCTCAGGCCAAACCGGGTTCGGTCCTAGCAAAAGCACCACAACGCACACGAGATGCGTATACGCTTTACCCATGCCGTTGCTGAACCCTCCGTACGAAGGCAACCCGACCGCCTATGAACAGCATAGAAAACCCACCCTCTAAGCCACAGCTTAAGGTCATTGGACGGATCGACTGCTGGCGATCATCCTTGGAAACGAGACCGTCTGCCTGACGGGTCCGGTGCGATTCTACCACGAAAACTTAGCTGTCGCTAACACTGCGAGCTCAACCGGTCGATGCAACACTCGCGTTAAGTCCTTTGGCTGGAGTGTCCGACCGCTGAGAGGGACGAGTGGCTTACGCATCAGCCGAAACTCCAACCGCAACCGCCTAACTCCTTGTCCTTCAACAGGGTTTAGAGGGGAGCGCGGCATCCACACCGTTAGCCTCTTTGTTTCTTAGGCTTACACTTCGCCTTTCCTTCCAGGAAGGGTGTTGCGTCGACCCATTGAGACCACCCCCGTTCCATCCAACAACGAGACCGGAGGCCTTCCAAAGCCCTGAGACCCCTCAGATTCCCTGCTTCAGGCCGACTGCCGTCCGCTTCCCAAAGAGCAATTACTGGTGGTAATCACGTTCATCAAGACTAATCGAGATTCTGTGGTTCACCTCCGACGAGGGAGAATCCCGGAAGTGACTGGGTAAAGCTGACTTTTCAGCGGACCGGTTAGCGCAGTTCTGCTGGTGCGCGCCCCCGGTCGTACCCCTTGAAATCAAACGTCCACTTCAGAGGAATCTGCTGCGGAAGATAACAAACCTTGTCGTCACAAGCTTGATAGTGGAAGACGCCTTCAACGCTAATCTTTCCGTCTTCGCTCACAAGCGGCTGAATCCGGTCGCGCAGTCCGATCTCCAGGTCGCGGACCACGCGAAACTCACCTTCGTAGACCGGAACGATCTCATCAATCGCGGGCAGGTGCAATAGCTCGGATTCCGGATAGCTCGGCGGCGAATCCTGCCAACCGTCGGAGGAACTGGTCTCCCACGCAACAGGCAGATATCCCGTCACGTCAGGGGCGTACACATGCATCTTGGGCTTCATCTCGACGTTCAGCACAAGTGCGATCCGATGTCCGCCGACCACTTCGCGATTACTTGCCGACCAGCTCATCCGCAGGTGCGGCGTTTCCGCTTCACCCTGCAGTTCGCCCGAATCATCGAACTCCCGCACGAGGATGTTCGCCGCCGTAAACCGCTCGCGGTAATTGTCGTCGAAGTACTTTGATTGGACGACGCCGTTCTCATCAATGATGTAGTAGCCGGGGAACGGGATAACGTAGTTGCGGTTGTCCGCCGGCACCGTATCGTTGAGGATGCCGAACGCACGGATTGCTTGCGAATCCGTGTCCGACAGCAGCGGGTAGTTGATGCCGACGCGCTTCGCGAAATGCTGGAGAACGGCTTGTGAGTCGAAGCTCACCGCCGCGACATTGAGTCCTTGCGCCTTGAATTTCTCTGTTTGATCCCTCAACTCGACCAGTTGAGCTTTGCAGTACGGTCACCAGTCCGCTGAGCGGTGGAACAGGAGCACCAGCCCCTTGGGTCCGCGCAGCGATGCGAAGGTCTGCGTCTTGCCGTCTTCATCGACGGCCTCGAAAGAAGGGATGCGCTCGCCGACGGACGGCCCCGTTTTCACTCTTGACTCCTGTGCCTGGGCGGGTTCACAGAACGCTGACCCCCAAGCGATTAGCACCCCGGCGGCCATGATCGCACCGAATAATTTCCAGGAAAACTGTTGCTGTGCCTTACCCACGGCCACCTTCACCTGCTGACTATGATAGCCGCTAGTCGATCCCCAATTGTTCCCAGATGGCGTCGACGCGTTTCTTTACGTCTGTATCCATCTCGATTACATCCGGCCACGGGCGTGTGAACCCTTCTTCGGGCCACTTCTTGGTGGCGTCGATGCCCATTTTCGAACCGTAGTTGGGCATGCGGCTCGAATGATCGAGTTGATCGATCGGCCCCATCGTGAATTGGATGTCTCGCTCCGGGTCAATGTTGTTCAATGCCTTCCAGGCCACCTCTGAGGGGTTCTGTACATCCACGTCGTCGTCAACGACTACGATGCACTTGGTGAACATCGCCTGGCCCAATCCCCAAATCGCGCTCATCACTTTGCGGGCGTGCAGCGGGTACGATTTGCGAATCGACACCAGCATCAAGTTGTGAAAAATACCTTCCGCCGGCATACACATGTCGACGACTTCCGGGAGTTGCAGCCGCAGCAGGGGCAGGAACACACGCTCGATCGCCTTGCCCATATAGAAGTCCTCCATGGGCGGTGGGCCGACGATCGTTGTTGCGTAGATCGGATCTTTGCGCTGTGTAACGCAGGTGACGTGGAAGACCGGGAAATCGTCTTCCAGCGAATAGAAACCAGTGTGGTCGCCGAACGGACCCTCCGTCTTCAACTCGCCGAGCTTTACATAGCCCTCGAGTACGATCTCGGCTTGCGCGGGAACCTCGATATCCACGGTTTCGCACTTAACCATCTCGACTGGTTTCGAGCGCAGGAAACCCGCGAATAACATTTCATCGAGGTCCGGCGGCAGCGGGAGAATCGCCGAAAACATCGTCGCCGGGTCGGCGCCGATCGCGACCGCCACTTCCATGCGCTCTTCCTTGCCCTCGGCCAGCCGCCGGCGGTAGTGCTCGGCGCCCTGCTTATGCGTCTGCCAATGCATGCCCGTCGAGCGCTCGTCGTAGACCTGCAAGCGATACATCCCGACGTTTCGCTTGCCGTTGACAGGATTCTTTGAAAACACGAGCGGCAAGGTAATGAAGCGGCCACCGTCCTGAGGCCAGCATTGCAAGACCGGATAGTCAAACAATGAGAAGCCGTCCTTCCGAACCACCTCTTTCACCGGCCCGCTCTTCACTTTCTTGGGAAAGAACGAACCCATCTCGGCCAGCTTCGGCAGCATGCTCAGCTTGCCCATCAACCCTTGCGGAGTCTTAAGTTCGAGGTATTCGGAGATGCGGCCGGCGATCGTGTCGATGGAATCGACCTGCATCGCGATCTCCATTTTCCGCATACTCGCGAACGAGTTGATGAGGACCGGGATGTCGTATCCCTTGGGGTTCTCGAACAGCAGTGCTGGGCCGTCCCGCTTGACAGCGCGGTCGGCAATTTCGGTGATCTCGAGGATCGGGTCAACTTCAGCGGTGATGCGCTTCAGCTCGCCATTCTTTTCGAGGGCGCGAATGAATTCACGAAGGTCGGTATAGGCCATGGGTGGATAGTGCCGCCGCAGGCTACCGGCGGGTAGCGATCACTGCGCTGGTACGCTCTGCATGTACGCCAGCAAATTCGCGATGTCGTTTAGGTCGTAAGGATTGAGCAAGTCTTCCGGCATCGCGGAAACATTCGAGATGCGGCGCTCGCGGATCTGCCCTTTCGGAATCGCCACGGGACGTTCCTGCTCAGGGAGCATCATCGTAATTCGTTCCTCGTCCTCAGACAAGATGAGACCGTCGAGAATATCATTGTTCGTCGTCTCGATGATGTGGGACTGATACTGGTCGGAAATCGTCCGCGACGGCCACAGAATCGCTTCCAACGTATCGCGGCGTTTGAAGCGATTCGCCAACGTCGTCAGGTCGGGCCCGTAGTCGTCGCCCTGGCTACCAAAGCGATGGCAGCGCGAACATTCCTTCTCGTAGATCGCCCTGCCCTTTTCCGCCTTGGCTCGCCCGATCATCGGACTCAGCAGCGTGTGATCAAAGATTTCCTGCTCGCTCAGCGCGCTGGAGCCTCCCTGGCGCGCAAACACACGGGCGCGCACATAGCCGCCTCCCCGGCGGAGACCTGCCGCATCCAAGTCCTCGACCGGCGCGAAATCAGGGATCGCCTGATAGGCCATCGTCTTCTCCTGTTCGTCGAAGAACTCGAGCGACGAGTCGAAAAGCCGATTGATGAAACCGGGGAAACTCGCCCCACCCCGCCACTGCCGCGCCTTGCTGAACCATGAGAGCAGTGTGCTTTTCTGATCGGCGGTCCAGCCCCTGTCGATCTCGCGCAAGCTGTACACGTAGTGGATTTGCAGTTGCTGGTTCTCGTCGGCATCAGGCATTGCATTGAGAATGGCGGGAATCGCGGCCGGATCCGCGGCGTAGGCCATTGTGCGGGCATACTCACGGTTCAGCCGCTCGTCATCAGCGGGGAATCGGGAAAGCGCGACCTGCGAAGACTGTGCTCGAACGTCCTGTGAGCAGCCTTCGCCGAATTGCAGGCACGCCAGATGGAAAGCTCGCAATGCCCGCAGCTCATCCCCGGCCGAAAGATTCTCGCGCCGCAACAGTGTCAACGACCGCTCGACGACCGCGGTCTTTTCCGAGTCCGTACCGCCCGTCCGCGTTAACGCGGCCAACCCTTCCGCGGCGGCAACGGGGTCCTCTTCTTCGAGCACGCGCTGTGACCATTCGCCGCGCGGCGTCCGCTCCAGGGCCAAACGTCCCGCATAACGCGACCAGCGGTCCTTGTCGCCGAGCATCGCGTAGAGGTCATCAATCGGCGCAAAACTCGGCGCGTCCGGCGATAGTCCCATCCGCAGAGCGGCTTCCGCCGCCCGCCGTCGCACCAACGGATGTGAATCCTTCAGTCCCGACACCGCGATCGCCTTGGCACGGTCGCTGCCGTGTTGCCCGACAACATAGATCGCCGCGGCGCGTACACGGTAGTCTCGATCCTGGCTGAGAGTCCGCAGCAGGTCGGCGCGGGCTTTTGCTCCATGCTGCTGGAACAGCATCAACGCCTGGATACGGTCATTCGTGCGATGCGCAGGGTCGAGAGCGATCCGTTGTAGGTCCTCGTCCCATTTCTCACCGAGGGTTTCCATCGTTTTCTCGACCGCGGCCCAACCCCAGCTCGAAAGCGGTTGCGGCTGCCGAATCGCCGCCCACACACCTTTAGACTTCTTCCGCGACGTGTTGGCTCGGTTTCCCTTGTAAGCGACACGATAGAACCCGCCGGCCGTATTGCGCCCGCCCATCGTGAAGTAGACCATGCCGTCCGGCCCCACCTCGAGGTCGGTCACGTTCAGCGGTTCGCCGTAGACGAAGTCGACCGGATCGTCCATCAGCCTGTACGTCGCGCCATCGCGAACCGGGCGCATCAATACGATCCGGCCGCGCGACCAATCAGCTTGCAGGAAGGCATCGAAGTACTCCGCCGGGTAGGTGTCGTGGTGATAAAACTCCACGCCCACCGGAGATCCTCGGCCCAGGTCCTGCAACGGCGGAAGGCTATCGAGATAGTACGCGGGAAACTTGCCCGAACCCGTGCGCCAACCATACTCTCCGCCGGGGACAACGTGGACGGAGCGAACGTCGCGGTACCACGGCATGTTCACGTCCCACTCCATATCGCTGTCGAACGTAAACTGCTCGCCTTCCCAGTTGTAAGCGTGGTTGAAGGCGTTGCGGAAACCGCCCGCAAGCAGCGAGTATCGCAGCGGTTCAAGCCGCAGTCGCGAAAGCGTGCCGCCGGGCGCCATGATGCCGACCGCGTGGCCGCGTGCATCCATGTAGCGGTCGAGGAGTTGCGATTCGCTGTAGTTCCGGTGGGGCGACCGAGGGTCGATTAGTTCCTCCGGGATGAAGGTGTGGTTCCCGAGCATGACCGACGGGCGTCCATCGGGTCCACGGCGGATGTCGTGCGGCCCGTGCTCGCCGACACTGCCGGTGTAGTCATGCAACTTCTCGAACGTGTCCGCTGTGTCGTCGCCATCAATGTCTTCGAGCTTGTAGAGCCCGGCCTGCTTGTTCTCAACATCCCTGCCGATGGCGTAGAGCGTACGGCCGTCGAACCACATGCCGTGCAGCATCTCGACCCTGTTGCTGAAGGCTTTTGCAGACTCATAGACACCGTCGCCGTCGTTGTCAAACAGAATCGTCGTCGGTCCTTGTTCACGAGAAACTACAGGCCGTCCGAGACTATCGAACGTTACTTGGATGAGCGTCTCGGCCTGTCCCTCCGGCAGCACGGACTCGACCACGAACCCAGGCGGCACCTGGAACGGGCCTTCGAACACAGGCTCGCGCGAACAAGCGGTTGCAAGCAAACACACGACGGCGACAGCCGCCACAGGCCAATAGCGCTTCATAGGAGTCCTTACCCAACGAACGGGAGATTGAAGTCCCAAGTTTACCGCTTGGCCGCCCGGTCAGACTTGGTGGCGACCAGCGCGAACTACGATTTCGAGATGTCGTAACAAGCCATCTCGGTCTGATTGCGCACGATCAGCCGTCCACCGGCGATGGCGTGGGTGTTCCACGTCTTACCCTTAATTGCCGAGAAACGTGTCACTTCCTGATGACTCTCCGGAGTCGCCTTGACGAGCACGACATCTCCCGCTTCGGTGAGGATGACCAAGTGGTCCCCCGCCAGTAGCACTTGTCCGAAGCCGTAACGCCCACCTTTCCATTTGCGCTCGCCGGTGCGTACATCCACCGCCGCGAGAATCGCTTCATCCAGGCCGTAAACAATCCCCTCATGAAGAACCGAGCTGTTGAACTTGTTCTTCATCGTGTTGTTCTTCCAGATTTCTTCGGCGCGCAAGCCGTCGCCGTCCGGCGCGATCTTTACGAGCGCGGCGCCTGTGCCGTAGCCCGACGAGACAAACACGTGCTCACCGTCAACAATCAACGGTTGCGCGCAGTTCGCGTCATACGACGTCTTCCAGGGGTAGTCCCACAGCAGCGCGCCGTCCTCCGGGTCAACCGCCAGCATGCGTAGAGCACTCACCAGGATGATCTGCTGGCGGCCCGCCAACGTTACCAGCATGGGTGAAGTGTAGGCCTGCTTATCGTTGAGGGAAGACCAAACGGTTTCTCCGGTGTCCTTGTCGTACGCCACGACCGACTTACCGCTCGTACCGCCGGGCAACACGATCACCTTGTTATCCACGACAAGCGGCGCGCCCGACATCGCCCACATCAGGTTCTCCGCGCCATTCTCTGAAAGAATGTTCTTCCGCCAAACCAGCTTGCCCGTAGCCGCTTCCAGGACGCGCAGTTCGCCCGCGCCACCCAGGGCATAGACCTTGCCCTCGTGCCAAGTGGGCGTAGCCCGTGGCCCCGGGCCGCCCATCGATTCCTCGAATCGAGCGGACCAACTGTTCGTCCACAATTCCTTGCCTGTGTTGAAGTCGTAGGCCGCCGCAACCTCTTCATCGCGCCGTTGCTCGATGGTGAAGACCTTGCCTTCGGCGACAACAACCGACGCATAGCCGCCGCCCACCTTTTGCCGCCAGACCTCGGGCAGCCCCGAGGAGGGCCACTCGGTCTGAATCGTGCCCGCCGTGTAAGCCCCGTCGCGGTTCGGGCCCCGATAGTCAGTCCATGAGGCGTTGGTGAGCGCCGGCGCGGGTAAGCTCGCCGCCTGAGCCGTCCCTTCATCCCCGCCGGAACGGCTTTCTTCAAGTTCGTCGAAATGCGACTCCGGATCATGGAACGTGAAGACCGGAGTCATCCCGCTGCCGGCAATCTCCATTCGCAAGCCATAGAAAGCGAATAGGTGAACAACGAACACCACCGCCAGTCCTACCGAAAACACCAACTTGCGGAACACGGCCGAATCCGTTCGCGTCCAGAGCAAAACGAAACCCAGCGGTGGAAAGATCAGACAGGAGAAAATGAAAAGAGGCTTCGATCGATACCAGGGAGTCGCCATCACCCTATTTTCGCCCACGGACACTGGGCCGACAAGGCGCCAAGACCTGTCCCCAGAGCCTCAGCCAGCGTAGCTCGGTTGAATCTTGAGGACCGGCCCCATGTCGTAGGCCGGCGGCTTGCGATTCGCCATCAACTCTTTCTGCTCCGAAATCGCCGAGACCAACAAGGGCATTCCGATCGTCGAGTCGCAGTGACAATTGACCATCTGGGCGCCTTTCGCAAGTTTGCCCCAACTCTGCGATTCCTCAAAGGTGCAGCCGGACAACCCGCCCCAGTGCGGGGCGTCGGTCACCACCTGGATCCCGTAACGGTGGCCGGACTTGTTCTTGTTCATCAAGATGGCCACGACTTCCGTCTGCTGCACGTAGTTCTTGGGCGTACCACCGCCAAAATAGATGACGCCCGTCGCTTTCGAATCAGCGACGACATTGGTGATCTCGAGGATGTCGCCCATCATGTCGAACATCAGACGGTTCTCACCGCGGTGTCGGCTCTCGGCCACTCCGATGCCGATCGAGCTGTCGCCGATGGCGGGGCAGAACAGCGGAAGGCCAACCTTCGCGGCCGTCGTCACGATGCCTTCGGCTTGGCAATCCCGCCCAACCTCCTGGCCCAGCAGATAAAGAAACTCCCGTGTTGTGTAAGGCCGACTCTGGTCGAGCCGCGATGCGAAACTCCCGATCCACAGGTCATGCTCACGGAAGCGGACCTCATCGGCCAGGATGTCGTACATCCGGTCGACCATATGATCCCCGAGATTCTCATCATCCATTTCCGGGTTGCCCAAGTAGTGGTGGAAGCCCTTGCTCTCGTGGATGTCATGAAAGAAATTCGCGCCGGTCGACGTGAGCACATCGATCAGGCGGTTCTCGATCATGAACTTGACGACGTTGCGCATCCCGCCGGGCACCATCGCGCCTGACATGCCCATCAAGATGGTGCACTCCGGGTCGGCCAGCATCTGCTTCCACACATCGAAGGCGCGACCCATTTGGCGGCCTTGGAAGCCTACGTAGCGCATCTTTTCGAGGATCGCCGACGCGGACGTCTCGCCGTCGATCGGAAATGGCCTCGTGGGATCGGACAGAAGTTCTTCCTTGGAATGTCTCATTCTTGTGCGCTTCCGCCGAAAAGTGGTCATGATAACAGACTGCTTCTTTGGCTTGCGTGTGCGGCGCTCGACCCAGACAATGAAAGACCGACAGGGACACTCCGTTGACTGAGACACCCGCGATGACAACCCTCAGCCAGCCCGTTGCGTTTGACGACATCGCATTGGCTACTCAGGCCAAGCAGGGGGATAAGAGTGCGTTCACCGAGCTTGTGGACCGCTATGCGCAGCGCGTTTTCCGTGTCGCGCGCCACATCACCAAGAACGATCAAGACGCCGAAGACGTGTTGCAAGACACGTTCTTGAAGGCCTATTCGCGCCTCGAGCAGTTCGAGGGTCATTCGAAGTTCTACACCTGGGTCGTGCGCATCGCCGTCAATGAAGCGCTGATGCGGATGAGACGCGGCAAGAACCGCATCACGCTTTCGCTAGATCAGGAATTGGAAACGAAAGACGGTGCGATCCGACGAGATCTACCAGCGGACACAGAAGATCCAGAGGAGAGTTTGCGCCGTACAGAGCTGCGAGACGGCTTGACGCAGGCGATTGACGGCCTCTCGGAAACCTATCGCCCGGTATTCGTCCTGCGCGATGTGGAGGGTTTGTCGACGGAAGAAACGGCTGAGATGTTGGACCTTTCGATCTCCGCCGTAAAATCCCGCCTGCTGCGGGCTCGACTGCAGCTCAGGCAGAAGTTGCAACGGTTCCTAAAAAAAGATGGCCGGCAAGAAGAAAATAACCTGTAGGGATTTCATCGAGAACGTCTCGGACTACATCGATGGGGCCATGGAGCCTGACCTTCTGGTCAAGCTTGAGGCTCACCTCGCAAAGTGTCCGGACTGTTGGGTGCAATTTGACGAAACTAAGATGACGGTCGAGATCTTCCAGAATGTCGAGTGCCACCCCCTGCCGAGCGACGTACACGGCAGGCTCATGAAGACCCTCGAAAGTCACTGGAATCGCTAGACTTCCGCGACTCGAGCGAAATACTCTCCCCGCCTCCGCGGCCCGGGGAAAGTGAGTTTACCTTTCCGCGAACCCAATCGACGAATTTCGACGTAACCAACTTCAAGGGGATCTGGTCCAAAGCTCTTGGAGGAACCCGACGGGGGGCGGTTTCTGTTTTCAGAAACTTCTCCATACGTGCTCACGTTCTCAAAAACGTGAAAGTGCTTGAAACGGAGGTTAATCTCTATGTCGGTAGGGGCGATTCAACCCTTTCCTGTAAGGCCCACTTGGGAAGATCCACTCGATATCTTGCCGCGCCGTAGGCCGCAGGAATTTACCAAAGATCAAACCATCTACACCCCCGAAGACCGGGCGCTCAGTCTGTTCCTCGTCATCGACGGGATGGTGAAAGTCAGCCGCCTCTCTCGTTCCGGTCGAGAGACGGTACTCGACTTCTGCGGCCAGGACTGCTTCTTTGGCGAATCCTGTTTGCTCGCCGAACCTTATCGCGGCGAAATGGCGGTTGCGCAGGAAGACTCGTCGGTCATGGAGTGGAGTGCAGACGACCTCTACGACATCGCGATGCGTCTACCCGCGCTCGGGCCCTCTTTGATGCGGACGATGGCTCGCAAGCTACGCGACACCGAAGACCGTGTCGAGAGTCTCGCGACCGATCAAATCCCTCAGCGTCTCGTCAAGGTGGTTCTGCGTCTTGCAGATTCCTTTGGGGAGCCGACGAATGGGTCACATATTCATCTCAAACCGGTGACACACGAGCTTCTGGCGAAACATGTCGGCACCTCGCGTGAGATCATCACGCAGCACATGAGTCAGTTGCGGCGAAAAGGCTTGCTCACCTACTCGCGCGCCGGGATGGACTTTGACCCGGGCGAGTTGCGGCGAGCGCTGCTCGACAACTGATCGCGGCGATTGAGAGCGAATCGGGCCCCGGTGACGGGGCTCGGCCAACTTTCCGGGAACCCCATCTTCCGAATCAGTTCAGGATACCTGGGGTTCTGCCACAGCGGTTCAAAAAACGGCTCCCACTGGATATACGCGAGGCCCGTGTCGCGCTCTTCGTAAGCCTGCTCGACATAGCGAAACGCCTCATCAAAGTTCCCCAAGGCCAGTTCCAGGATAGCCTGAACGAACAAAGGCATTTTTTGTGTGCCGGCGAGGTCCATGGCTTGGCGAACCTTCTCCGCGGGCTTCTCTGTTTCACCCATGCGCGCGTGGAGTATCGCGGCGGACGAGGGGTCGCGCAGACGCGCCCCTCCTGAAAGTCGGTTCAGCTTGTACAGGGCTCCCTTGGCTTCCTGATGTCTCTCCAGAGCACTGTAGGTGATGCTTAGGTCGAAGTAGGTGCCCGGAAAGGTCGACGCAAGGTCGATCATGCGTTCGAACTGCGCGATCGCCTCGTCATAGCGGCGATTGCAATGCAGAATGCGGCCAACCGCGGTGCTGATGATCAGCGAGAGTGGATCGAGTTCACGCGCTTTGCGCACTTCGGAGAGAGCCTCTTCCAGCCGGTTCACCTGCGCCAGGAACATTGCGTATTGATGGTGCCCGGTTGCGTACCCATCGTTCAATTCGATCGCCCTGCGAAACTCTTGCTCGGCCCCCGCCCAGTTCCAATCCTTGCGGCTGTAGACCAATCCGAGCGCCGTGTGGGCTTCGGCGCAACTGTCGTCGATCGCGATCTCCCGTTGGGCTGCCTCTTCCGCTTTGGGTAGGGCCTCCGCCGGGTCAGCGCCCGGGTACCCTCCGGAACCCAACAGGACGTAGGCCTCGGCGAGGCCGGCGTATGCCAGGGGAAAGTTACAGTCGTCACACGCCGTCTGCTCAAAGCACTCGATGGCTTTGTTCAGTGCTTCGTGCGTTCGCTAGTTGAGATGGTAGCGGCCCAGCAGATAGGTGTTGTAAGCCTCAACATTGTGCGTGCGCTTGGCGGGTGTCGCGGCGGACTGCTTCTCAAGATTCGCCCTCAAGGCCTGGACGACCGCTTCGGCAATCTCGTCCTGGACAGCGAAGACGTCTTTCATCTCGCGGTCGAATCGCTGCGACCAGAGGTGATAGCCGTCCGAGACGTTGATGTGCTGCACCGTGATGCGGAAGCGCTCTCCGATCTTTCGGACGCTGCCTTCGAGGACGGTCTGTACGTCGAGCTTTTCGCCGATCTCCCGAATGTCGTAAGCCTCGCCCTTGAACCCGAACGACGACGTGCGCGAAACAACCTTCAGACCTTTGAGGCTCGTCAGGGCGCCGATGATCTCTTCACTGACCCCGTCACAGAAGTATTCCTGGTCACTGTCCGGGCTCATGTCGACGAACAGCAGCACGACGATCGTCGGGTCGGGCGCTTGGACAGGCCGGATCCCTGTCGTCGCTCGTAGCTCGTCTCGCACTAACTGCAAATCGGCCAGGAGCTCGTCGATCGAGGCGTAACGGTCATCCGGCTCTTTCTCCAGCGCCCGGCGAATGACTCGCTCGAAACCAGCCGGTGAATCGGCAACGATCGGTTTGAGCGACGGCATCGGGCTGTTGATGATGTCGTAGATCATCGCCGTGGCCGGCTGGCCGCCGTAAGGCACGTCGCCCGTCACCAACTGAAACAGCAGCACGCCCAGCGAAAAAATATCAGACCGCTGATCCACCTCCAAACCCTGGGCCTGCTCGGGCGACTTGTAGGCGACGGTGCCTTCCGTCGTTGCGCCGGACGAATCGTTGCTATGACCGGCCACGAGCGCCACGCCAAAATCGGTTAGCTTGATGCGCCCGTCCTCGGTGAGCAGGGCGTTCTCGGGCTTTACATCGCGGTGGATGATGCCGTGCCGATGGGCGTGCGCCAAGCCCGAGCCGATTTGCTGACCCCAGCGGAGAATCTCTTTCGCCGTAATCGGACGCTCGTCGTTCTCGGCCTCCTGGATGCGGGCGGTCAGCGTCCCGCCCGGCAGGTACTCCATGGCCAGGAAGGGTTCCGCTGCCGTATCATCGACCTCGTAGATCGTCGCGACGTTCGGATGATTCAGACGCGACAGCGCCCGTGCTTCCTGGAACAAACGCCCCACCTACTCGGTCGAGGCCCGAAGGTCCGGAGAAACCAACTTCAACGCGACAAGCAGGTCGAGTTTGACGTCGCGCGCCTTGTACACGATGCCCATTCCGCCTTGGGCGATTTGTTGGACGACCTCGTAGTGTGAGAGAGTTTGAACGGCCATGGCGACCCGCGGCGGCGGACGTAGCGAATTTCATTATTCTATCGCTCGGCTACGCTGGCTCCCGCCACCGAATCTGACTATTGATCCCTATGGCACAATGTGGGTTGGCTGAAGAGAAAGCAATGAAAGACGTTGAGTCGAACGAACCCACGGGTTTTGTGCCGGGATTGCCGGGCCAGCCGGCGCCGGTCTCCGCCGAAGAGGAGCAGGCATTCGAGGACGATGACCTCGACTTGAGCGCTCTGCTCGACGAGTACGACGAGCCTGAACAGCAAGCGCCCGCCGATCGCTCGCCAGATGGACTGCTGCAGGGAACCGTGGTCAGCGTTCGCGATGACGGCCTGTTCGTCGACATCGGCCGCAAGTCCGAAGCCTTCTTGCCGCTGGAATCCGCGAAAGACCGTCCCGCCCCCGACGAGGAACCGGACTTGGCGGTGGGAGATGCCGTTCAGGTTTCCATCACAGGACGGTCCTCCGATGGCTACCTAACACTGTCCCGTGTCATCGCCGCGCGCCCCAAAGACTGGTCGCAGTTCGAAATCGCCCACCAGGATGGCATTGCCATCGTCGGAACCGTCAGCGAAGTGATCAAGGGCGGTCTATCCGTCGATGTCGGAGCGCGTGCCTTTATGCCCGCGTCGCGAACCGGCGTGCGCGACGCCGCCGATCTCGAAAAGCTGGTCGGCCAGGAGATCCGTTGCCGCATCATTCAGCTTGACGTCGAAGACGAGAACATCATCGTCGACCGCCGCGTGATGCTTGAAGAAGAACGGAACGAAGCGCTCCGCAGTACGATCGCGGGCCTGCAACCCGACATGGTCGTAAAGGGGGTTGTCCGGAACATTCGTGAGTTCGGCGCCTTCGTGGATCTGGGCGGCGTCGACGGCCTGCTGCACGTCTCGGACATCTCGTATGCCCGCGTGAAGGATCCGGCCGATGTACTGTCGGAAGGTCAGGAGCTTGAGGTCAAGGTCCTCAAGATCGAGAAGGGCGGCGAGCGCATCTCGGTCGGGCTGAAACAAATGGGCCCCGACCCCTGGACGCTTGTCGCCGACAAGCTCAACGTGGGCGACCGATTGACGGGCACGGTGACGCGCCTGAAAGACTTCGGCGCCTTCGTCGAGATCGAGCCCGGCGTTGAAGGGCTGATCCACATTTCAGAAATGTCATGGGCGCGGAAGGTGCGGCACCCCGAGGACCTGCTCAAGGTCGGCGATACGGTGGAAGTCGTCGTTCTGGACCTAAAGCCCGCCGGACGGCGCATCGGACTTGGCCTGAAACAGGCGCTGGGCGATCCCTGGGAACGCGCCGCCAACGAGCTTCTTCCTGGCACCGTCATCGAAGGCCAGGTTCGCAACCTGGCCAAGTTCGGCGCTTTTATCGAAGTCGGCGAGGGGATCGAAGGCCTGCTGCACGTCTCCGACATCACCGGCGAGAAGCGGCTCGATCACCCCAGCGAGATGCTCAAGGACGATCAAACCGTCAAGGTCGTGGTGCTTGAGCTGGACCTCGAGAAGCGGCGCTTGAAGCTGGGCATGAAACAGCTCGAGCCCGATTCGCAAGACGACTTCCTGGCAACGTGCGAAGTAGGCGACACCGTGACAGGCCGCGTCGTTCGCGTAAAGAATGGGAAGGCCATGGTCGAGCTGGGCGAAGGTGTCAAGGGCGTCTGTGCCATCAAGGAATCGTCCACTCCCCAGACCCAAGCAGCCGAAAGCACCGACTCCAGCGTCTCCTCTCTCGGGGCAATATTGCAGGCCGCCTGGAAGAGTGGCGACAAAGGCGCCGGCGGCGGCGAGCCTCTTGCCTCGGGGCAAGTCCGCAGTTTTCGAGTAACCAAGCTCGATCCGTCGCGGAAGTCAATTGAACTAGCGCTGGAGTAAACCCGGACAAGCCTGCGTCCGAAACACCTACTCGTCACCTCCCGGAGTCTCATCATGTCCAAATTCATAACGCGAACCTCGCTGAGCGTTCTTCTCGCACTTCTCTTGATCGGTTGCGGCGGCGAGCCGGCCCCCGAATCCGAAGCCGAGACCGACCCCGGGGCAGGTACTGTCCTCAAGCTCGACGCGGCACTCGACGCCATCGTCCCCGCCGACTACAAGATCGATAAACTCAGTGGCGGCTTCATGTTTACCGAAGGCCCGCTCTGGCGAACTGGCGGCGGACCGCATCTACTGTTCAGCGACGTTCGCGGCAACGCCATCTACAAGTGGGACGCCACGTCCGACGCGATCAGCGACTTCCGCAAGCCGGTCTTCGAAGGCGAGTACGAAGAAGGCCGATTCGTCGGCTCGAACGGACTCACGCACGATCCAGAAGGTCGCCTTGTCATCTGCGAGCACGGCAACCGGCGGGTTCTGCGCATCGAGAAAGATAACTCCGAAACTGTCATCGCCGATAAATACAACGGTAAGCGTCTCAATAGTCCCAACGACATCGTCTACAAGTCAGACGGCTGGGCCTACTTCACCGACCCCCCTTACGGCTTCGCCGGCCAGGATAGCGACCCGGCGAAGGAGCTCCCTTTCAACGGGATCTTTCGGCTCAGCCCCGAGGGGAAAGTCGAACTACTGAACGATCAGCAGACCCGCCCCAACGGCATCGCGTTTTCGCCGGACGAGAAAACGCTCTATGTCGCCAACTCCGATCCCGAGCACAAGGTCTGGATGGCCTACGGCGTCAAAGACGACGGCACAATCGATGCCGGGCGCGTCTTTGCCGACGTCACCGCGGAAACCGGCGAGGGCCTACCCGACGGCCTCAAGCTCGACAAGCAGGGCAACCTCTACCTAACCGGCCCCGGCGGCGTCTGGGTCTATGCCCCCGACGGCACACACCTGGGTACCATCCAGCCCGAAGAGGTTCCCGCCAATGTTGGGTGGGGCGACGACGGCAAGACGCTCTATATGACTGCCCGCACTGGCCTCTACCGCATAACCCTCACCGCCGAAGGCACGATTCCCTAACCTTCCGTCTGTGTGAAGACTCAAGATAGACAATGTAGGGGCACGGCATGCCGTGCCCGCCAGGTAGACAGCCCCCAATATATTCGCGACGGCCCGGTGTCACAAGAGGTTTCCACACAGCCTCTGAAGCACCTCGCCCTCGGCGGCAAGCGCTGACGTTGTCGCTATAGTCATAGAAATACTTTTCGAACCGAGGAATCTATTACTAGCCGCACGCCCATGCCGGAGAAGCCCTACAACCCGCAAGACATCGAAGCCCGCTGGCAAAGCGAATGGGAAAAAGTGGGCCTGTTTCGCGCCGACTTCGAGTCATCGAGCCCGAAATACTACGTCCTGGAAATGCTACCCTACCCCAGCGGCACGCTCCACATGGGCCACATTCGGAACTACTCGATCGGCGATGCTCTGGCCCGCCACAAGTGGATGCGCGGCTTCCGCGTGCTGCATCCCATGGGCTGGGATTCTTTCGGACTGCCCGCCGAGAACGCCGCCATCAAGAACAACCGCGACCCCGGCGCGTGGACCCGCGGCAACATCGCGGCCATGAAAGACCAGCTCCGCAGTTTCGGCTTCAGCTACGACTGGACGACCGAAGTCTCAAGCTGCGAGCCCGAATACTACCACTGGAATCAATGGTTCTTCCTCAAGATGCACGAGCGCGGCCTCGCCTATCGCAAGAAGGCGCTGCTCAATTGGTGCCCGGAATGCGCCACCGTGCTCGCGAACGAGCAGGTCGTCGATGGCCGCTGTTGGCGTCACGAGGAAACCGAGGTTGAGCAGCGCAGCCTCAATCAGTGGTTCCTGCGCACGACCGCTTACTCCCAAGAGCTTCTCGACCATCACGAGGAAATCGCCGATGGCTGGCCGGAGCGCGTGATCACCATGCAGAAGCATTGGATCGGCCGTTCGACGGGTACCGAGGTCGACTTCCAACTCCAAGGCTCCGAAGAGAAGATCACCGTCTTCACCACCCGCGTCGACACCATCTTCGGAGCGACCTGCTTGATCCTGGCCCCACAGCATCCCTGGGTCGAAAAGGTCGGCCTCCAAGAGAAAGCCCAGACACTGATCGATTCCGTCGTTCGCCGCGACCCGAACGATGTCGAAAAACTCGGTGTCGATACCGGACGCTTCGTAATCAACCCTTACAGCGGCGAGAAGACGCCGATTTGGATCGGCAACTTCGTCCTGATGAGCTACGGCACCGGAGCTATCATGGCCGTTCCCGCGCACGACCAGCGGGACTTCGAGTTCTGCCGCAAGTACGACCTCCCCGTGCGCCCCGTCATCCGGCCCATCGATGGCGAAATCGCGAGCGAATCCGAGATGGAAGAAGCCTGCTCCACCTACGGCGTCGCCGAAAATTCCGGCCCCTTCAGCGGCCTGCCCAGCGCCGAAGCGATTGACACCATGAACGCCCACGGCAAAGAGAAGGGCTTCGCCAAGGCTGCCATCACCTACCGGCTCAAGGATTGGGGCATTTCACGCCAGCGCTACTGGGGCACGCCGATCCCGATGATTCATTGCGGCGCGTGCGGTGTCGTCCCCGTGCCCGAGAAGGATCTGCCTGTCGTTCTGCCGGCCAACGTCAAGCTAACCGGCACCGGCGAATCTCCGCTCAAGCAGGTCCCCGAATTTCTGAATGTGGATTGCCCGAAGTGCGGCGGCCCGGCCGAGCGTGAGTGCGACACGATGGACACGTTCATCGACTCGTCGTGGTACTTCTACCGCTACTGCGATCCGAAGAACGATCAAGCCCCGTTCGACACATCGAAGGTTGCCACCTGGTTCCCCATCGACCAATACATCGGCGGTGTCGAGCACGCGGTGCTGCATCTCATCTACGCCCGTTTCTTCACCAAGATGATGCGCGACCTCGGCCTCATTGACTGGAACGAGCCCACCAAGCGGCTCTTCACGCAAGGCATGGTCATCCGGGACGGCATGAAGATGTCGAAGAGCAAGGGCAACGTCATCAGCGCCGACGAATTCCTGCAAGAACATGGCGCCGATGTCGCGCGCGTCTTTTCACTCTTCGCCGCGCCTCCCGAAAAGGACCTCGACTGGAACGAAGCCGGCGTCGAGGGCATGCAGCGGTTTCTCACGCGGCTCTATCGATTCGCCACCAAGCACGCCGGCGGCGGCATCGGTGAATCCGCCGAGCCCGCGACCGATGCCGACCGCGCCCTGCTGCGCAAACTGCACCAGACGATCGACAAGATTACTGATGACTTCGATACGCGCTGGCACTTCAACACGTCGCTGGCGGCGCTCATGGAACTCGTCAACGATCTCTACGCCCACGAGTCAAACCTGAGCCCCGGCGTGCTGCGCGATGTCGTTATAAAGACAGTCCTGATGATGGGTCCCTTCGCGCCCCACCTCGCCGAAGAGCTATGGCGTGAGCTCGGCAACGACGGATTCATCCTCAAAGAGCCGTGGCCGGAGTTCGACGCCGCCCTGACCCGGGAGGACTCCATCGAGATCCCCGTCCAGGTCAACGGCAAGTTACGATCCAAATTGAGGGTCGCTCGGGGCGCTTCCCGCGAGGACGTCGAGCAACTCGCCAAGCAGGACGACAAGGTCCAAGCGCACATAGACGGCAAGACCATCCGCAAGGTCGTCGTCGTCCCCGACAAGCTTGTCAACATCGTCGCCAACTAGCCTGCCAAAACCATGTCCTTGCAGTTCCGTCCCGTCGAGCCCGCCGAGCACGATCAACTCAAGCAGATGATCATCGAAACCTTCGAGCCGATCACCTGGTCGAAAACCGCCGACGAACAGTTCGGGCTCATGAACGGACTCGACTGGCGAGCACGCTGGGAACTCCGGCTCAAGAAGGTCTTCGAAACGCAGATCATCCTGGTCGGTGAATCCAGCGGGAAGGTTGTCGCCTGCGCCACTGGGACCTACGACAAGTCCACCGCGATGGGATTCATTGACATTCTCGCCGTCCCTTCTGAACAGCAGGGCAAGGGGCTTGGGCGCGAAATGCTGCGCGGCATGACGCAGCATTTCAAAGAGATGGGAGCTGCCTGCATCCACCTCGATTGCCTCACCACCAACGAAGTCGGCAACCGCCTCTACCAATCCGAAGGTTTCCAGGAAGGCATGCGCTCCATCCGCTGGCTCAAGAAGATCTAATCAAGCAACGGAGCGGCGGGTGTAAACCCGTCGGCCCGCGCCGCCAGGTGCGGAGAACCCATAGCAACGCCACGCTCTCGTCATTCGCTCAATCGACTCCCACTCAAACTCAGAGCCGCGGCCGTGAGGCTGCGCTGACCCATCCGAAACCACCATCGAACTTCACCCACATCGCAACACCCACAACCACCGTAGCCCGTATCCCGGTTTTGGGTCCGCGGTTCTTCAGTTTTCGATGGGTGTCAGACCGACTGATTGGTGGTGGGAACGCGTGCGAGTTCAGCCTGTCGATGCGACACAAGCGTAAAGCGTTCTGCAGGCGTTTCAAACTCTAGCGTCTGACGTGTCACTCCGTTGAGGGGCATGATGCCCTATCGGATGTTGAACTTTACCGTGTTTGAAGGTTTGTCGTCGACGAACACGATGACATCGACCTCGCCACGCCCGATGAAGTTGCGTGACAAGGCGCCCAGATTCACCTGGTCGATGCCAATCAGAAAGGCGTGGGCAAGCGGACCGTTGACAGCTACCTGTTCACCATCGATCGTAGCCCTAACCACACCGGTCGGCTTCCTCATTCCGGTCCCAAAAAGAATGAGGAAGACCTGCTGTCCCTGCGGACCCATATCGACCGGCTTCGTCACAAAGCGGCCTTCCGCAGCCGAGAACTCAAAGGTCGGCTCCATACCTGGGATGGGCATCCCCTGGTCATCGAAGGCGACGGTGAAGCCACCCGACACCTCAGGGATGTAAGATTGCTGATGAGAAGCGCATTTCTCACTATCGGTACGCGGTTCGGGGGCATAGGCGACGGGCGTCCCGCCAGTGGAGCCGCTGTCGTCTGAGGGGCCAGGGCGGCTAATCGTCCGACTATTTGTGACATCGGTTCTCGCCATCTAGATCCCGGCGGTGGAATCAGGCTGTCGGAGGAACTGTCGATTCCGGCAGTTCCAGGGTCATCCACTTCGGCGTCTTTGAGCTGGATCTGCGCGCGGGCGAACTGCGCAAGAACGGTTCCAAGCTCAAGCTCCGCGAGCAGCTTTTTCAGGCCCTCGCCGCCCTAGTAGAAAGGCCTGGCGAAGTCGTCCTGCGGGACGAACTGAAGGAGCGTCTCTGGGCGGACGACGCCTTCGTCGACTTCGACCACAGCCTCCCGACGGCGATCAACAAGATCCGCCAAGTCCTGGAAGACTCGGCGACCCACCCGCACTTCATCGAGACAATTCCGCGGCGGCACTATCATTTCCTCTACCCGGTTGATTCCTGAGCCCGCGAAGAAAAAGACGGTGCCGCGTAAGGGCTATCGCTTCATCGCGCCAATCGATTTCCCGGGGGAGCCTCGATCGCAGAACGAGCTGCCGCGTTTGCCCCCGGAGCTCAAGATCCTGTCTAGGCTCGGCGAGGGCGGGATGGGCGTCGTCTGCAAGGCCGATGACACCAAACTCGACCGGACGATCGCTTTGAAATCCTTACCCAGTCACCTGCTGAGCGACGGGGAAATCAAGAAACGCTTTGATAGGGAAGCGAAGGCCGCAGCCGCACAGCGCTGGATGAGGCTCATAAAGCCAGCCAGTTCAGTTACTTCCGGACGTAGAACCAGCGATAGGTGACAACAATTCGACTCGGCAGGACCTATCTGCCTCTTCATTCAGCGGTCAGCCTAAATCACTCGTGACAGACGAGGGGGAGGGCGAAGCGGCATCGAGTGCCTTACCCGGGCTCGCTGTTGACAGTGATTGTACCGCTGTGGGCATGAACGATCCATTGGGCGAGTGAGAGGCCCAGGCCGGCGGTGGTCCGTAGCGAAAGGATAATCCCGCCGTTCTCGGGCGTGTACTTGACTGCGTTGTCGATGAGGATCAATAGCAACCGGCGCACGGCTTGCGGATCTCCCTGGATCGAGAGGCCGTCGGGAGGCAGGCCACAACGGAATTCAATGTGTTTCGGACGCGCAAGTATCTCGCCCTGCAGGCAGGCTTCGCGGGCGCAGGCCGCCAGATCCATCGGTGCCAGTTGAATTTCATTGCCGCCGGAATCCGCGCGTGCCAGCATCATCAGGTTCTCGATCAACTGAGAGGTCCGCTCCAGTGCCCCGCGATACTCCGTCTTGGAGCGTTCCTTACGCAGGGCGACTTCTGAGATGGTCCGCATGAGAGTCACCGGAGTCCGCAACTCATGGGAAGCGTCGGCAGTGAACTGGGTCACCTTTCGTAAGGCGACTTCCAGGCGCTGGATCATGTCGTTCAGCGTCTCGGAAAGGCGCTGCAGTTCATCACCCGTGGCCAGCGCTCAGCCTCTCAGAAAGGTTGTATGCACTGATCTTCCGGGCCGTCTGCGTAATCTCATCGATGGGAGCCAGAGCTCGCCTACTGAGCCAGTAGCCCTCCGATGACGCGACGGCAAGGAAAAGGGGAACAGCTGTCACCAAAACCCATAGGAAGTCTGTGATACCTTCATTCATTTCACCGAGCGGGGCGGCCACGTGAACCGTATACGTCCTGCCATCGACCTCGATGTTCCGGGAGAGCAGCCGAAGAGGTGTTCGGTTGATCTCGATAGTCTCGAATCGCCGCTCTTCGCCGATCTCGGCAGCCAGGTAAACGGGCATCCGCTCGTCGTAGAACGGGTCGGATCGATACAGCCAGTTGGCCTGGTCATTAGCGACCTGGAAGAGATCTCCACCCGGTCCGAGGACGGAGTGCTCTCGAAACTCCATCCGCTGTTCATCGATGGAGAGAGACTCCCCCTGCTCTTCAATGAAGCGCGCGATGCCCGCCACGCGGTCCTCGAGCGATTCGTCCACCGCATGGTACATGCTCCTCCGCATGGCCAGCCACATCCCTGCGGCAAACAGAAGCAGCGCCGATGCCAACACGGCGAAATACCAAAGCGTCAGACGGGTGCGAATGGACTTGATCCTCACGGAAGGGCCCCCTCCCGGATGTGGTAGCCGACACCTCGAACCGTGTGGATGAGACGGTTGGAGGGTTTCTCGCAGACCTTCCGTCGCAGCAGCTGGATGAAGGCGTCCATGGTATTGTTTTCGATCTCGCCGGTCAGACCCCAAACCGCGTCGATCAGCGCGTTACGGGAGACAACCCTTCCCGCCCGGTACATCAGATATTCCAAAAGGTTGAATTCCGTTTTCGTCAGAGAGACGGCCTGGCCGGATCGCGAAACCATGCGGGTCGCGGGATTGATCTCGAGATCACCGACGCGCAAAGACAGCGGTCGGGGAGTGGCCGCGCGGCGAGCGATGGTTCCGAGACGCGCAAGCAACACTTCGAAGGGAAAAGGCTTCGTCAGATAGTCGTCCGCTCCCAGGGTCAAGCCAGCGACGATATTCGGCACCGTGTCCCGGGCCGTGAGCATGAGCACCGGTGTACCTCCTTTGGCCTGCCGCAATCGCCGAACGACCTGGAAGCCATCGAGCCCTGGAAGCATGACATCGAGGATTACCACGTCGAAGTCGGAGCTGAGGGCCAACTCGAGCCCCAACTCGCCATCAGCGGCGAGTTCGACGGAGCACCCTTCCTCCTCGAGTCCCTGTTTGAGGAAGGCGCTCAGCCGTGTGTCGTCCTCCACCAGTAGAAGCCGCATCTATTCCTAGTCTGCAATACCCAACCTGAAAAACCGGTGAAACGCATTTTCAGGGGGTTTTCAGGATCGGTCAGTAAAGTGGGGTTTCAGGTTCCGTAATCCGTTGCTCCAGACGATCTAAGAACGTACTCGATCTTGCGAACGCACGATGCTCTTCGAGGCCGGATGCTTTCCGGGCGCCCAGATCCTGATTGTAAGCGAGGTCCGCCGATTGGCTCGCCGCGCTCTCTTCTTGTTTCTGTTCTGCACTGCGGCTGCGTTCGGAGCGGAGCAGCCGACAGCGGTCGCGCTGCGCACCCAGCAGCAGATTACATTGGACGGAAATCTGAACGAGGAAGCCTGGCAGGAAGCAGCATCGATCGGACCGTTCACGCAACGCGAACCGGACTCCGGCGTTCCCCCGACGGAGCAGACCGAAGTGCGTGTCTTGTATGACGCGAACTTCCTCTATATCGGCATGCGCTGTTTCGACAGCCAGTCGGACTCGATCATGGCGACCCAGATGCAGCGGGACGCAGACCTCGAACAAGACGACCGGATCGAGATTCTCGTTGACAGTTTCCGCGACGGGCGTAACGCTTACTACTTCGCGACGAACCCCGCCAGCGCCCTCGTGGACGGCCGGATCACCGAAAATCAGAGTCCGAGACTCGAATGGGACGCTGTCTGGGATCTTCGGATACAGACCGATAACCAGGGCTGGACCGCCGAGTTTCAGGTCCCCTTTCGGAGCATCGGATTCAACCGTCACACGAAGACTTGGGGTTTCAACGTTTCCCGGACGCTCGCCCGGCTGCGGGAAGAGTCCCGCTGGACAGCCACTTCCTTTGACGCGAAGTTCTACCAGGTAGCGCTCGCCGGCGCCCTTGGGGAGTTTGAGGGTCTCTCCCAAGGTGTCGGAATCGATGTCAAGCCGTACGGGCTCACCGGCTTCACCCGTGACGTCACGCAACCGGATGTGGTCAACCGGTGAGTTGACCGGCGGCGTCGACGTTTTCTGGCGCGTGACCTCCAACCTGATCTCGAGCACGACGATCAACACTGATTTTGCCGAGACCGAGGTCGATACGCGGCAGGTCAACCTGACCCGGTTGCCACTCTTCTTTCCAGAAAAACGGGACTTCTTCCTCGAAGACGCCGGCATCTTTGACTTTGCCAAGAGCGAGCGCGACCGGGAGTTCATTCCGTTCTTCTCACGGCGTATCGGCCTGGTGAATGGCGAGGAGGTCCCGATTCAGGTGGGCTCGAAACTCACCGGCAAGGTGGGACGCTTCGACGTCGGTCTCCTGGGTGTCAGTACGAGGGACTCTGACGTCGCGCCGGCGGAGACGTTTGCTGTTGGCCGGGTAAAGGCGGATTTCTGGGACCAGTCCTATGTCGGAGCCATCTTCACGAGTGGCGAGCCTGCCGGGACGACAAGCAACTCGCTCGCCGGGGCGGATCTGAAGCTGTTCACGTCGAACTTCCTGGGAAGAGGGAAGAACGCCGGTGTGGTGGTGTTCGGCAGCAAGACGCAAACACCGGGGCTGACGAGCCGCGACACCGCGCACGGATTCGAGATGTCATACCCGAACGATCTGGTGGACGTAACCTACCGGTGGCGCAAAATCGGAGAGAACTACAACCCGGCCTTGGGCTTCGTCGCACGCCGTGGCGTTCGGTTGCAGGAGTTGCGCACCAATTTCCGCCCGCGCCCGAACTTCTGGCACATCCGCCAGATGAACTTCCAGTTCAACTACACCGAGCACTACAACACTGTCGAGCACGCCGTCGAAAGCCGCCGCATCTTCACTGCGCCGCTGAACTGGCGCTTCCACAACGGCGAGCACCTGGAGTACAACTGGGTCCCAACCTTCGAGCGCCTGTTCGTGCCGTTCGAGATCCGCCCCGGGATCCTGATACCCTCCGGAGATTATTGGTTTCACAGGCACCGCTTCGAATTTAACTCGGCGCAGAACAAACGCTGGATGTTCGACATGACCTACTGGGGCGGAACCTTCTACACGGGCACGAGCCACGAGCTCCGCACGGCGGTGCTCTGGAGAAAAGACAGGCACCTGACAGCCCAATTCGAACTCCAGCAATTCTTCGTCAATCTGAAGGAGGGCGACTTCACGGCGCGCCTGGCCCTCTTCCGTCTCAACTACTCTTTCTCTCCCAGGCTGACTCTGTCCAACTTCATCCAGTTTGACACCGACAGCGGGAACATCGGTCTGCAATCGCGGCTGCGCTGGATTTGGAAACCAGGCAACGAAGTGTTCGTGGTGTTCAACCATGCGTGGCAGGAGAATACTATCGACCGTTTCGAGACGCTACGAACCAACTTCCGCGTCAAGGTGAACCACACGTTTCGGTTCTGACGGCGGAGCGGTTGCAGGGACAAATCTGTTCCCGCCGATGGGCACGACTTGTTACTCATGGCTATGCGGGGAAGCTGCCGGCCCGAGGAGGCCAGCGAATCGCTGACGACCATCCGTATTGCCGAAAACTGGTACGAAGACTTCCGCGACCGTGAGTAGGACTAAGTTACTAAAAAAAGAGCGAGTTAAGCCATCTTCCACACTTTCCTGTTGAGATATCAGAGTGTTGTAACGCAGGCGACCCGGGCGGAAGAGCATCGCCCAGACGAGAGAACTAGACGCTTGCGTTACAACGATATGAAGGGAGCGGCCCTATTTGGCAGGGCAATCGCTCTTATGGGGTTTGTATCCCAACTCGTTCGGCGCGATGCGGTGTCGTGGCTCCGCGAAGTGGGAAAGGGGTACGGTAGCCGCTCCAAGTTTGATCGACCGCATCAGCAGTTGCCTGCCAAATCCTACCACGCGAAGCGTCTGCCGTCAGGCTTCGTTCATATCCGGATCGCACTATCGATCTTTCGTTCTGAGACCTATCTGAGAAAAGAGACCTACTGACGGGAGATCGGCGTTACCGCCAGTGCGCTGGGCCGGGTGCCGAACGCACGAGGACCATCAACGCAGGCTGACGCCTGGCGGCTCTGAGTTTGGTTAGGGGTTGATTGAGTTGTTCACGGAGCGATCGTAGTCCTGCGGGGTTTTCCGCGGGCTGGGCCCGCGAGCCGGCGGATTCACATCCGCCGCTCCGTTCCTTGGATTTAGTGGGGCGGGGGAAAGGCCGCGGATCTCAAAACCGAGATCCGCGCTACGGGTCTGACGCGAAGCAGGTCGTTAGCCCGTGAGGCAGCTGTGCATCCTGACTCGCCGGGTGCGCTTCGGAATCCGCGGCGCGGCCTGCAATCAGGCTCTACAATAAAGAACAGCAATGGGACTCTTCGACATTTTCCGGCCCAAGTGGAAGCACAGCGATCCCGACGTGCGCATCGCCGCCGCCAAGGAACTGGACGATATCAACACTCTCCAGCAAATGGCCACCGGTGATAGCGACTGGTTTGTTCGTCATCGAGTATTCGACGAAATCCGCGACCGCCAACCGGGAGACGGGGTGTACGCCCATCTGGCCAAGCATTCCGTGGACGAAGAGATCCGCCGCAAGGCCATCAAGAAACTCACGGACGAAGCGATCCTCAAGGAAGTAGCCGAAACCGAAAAATTCCGCTACGTCCGTGATGCCGCCGAGCACCGCCTCGACGAACTCCGCCGCAACATCTACGGCGAGAAGCCCGAACCGGCGTCCAGCGAACCCGCCCAAACCACCGGTTAGCGGAAACCCAGGCGTTCAACCGCTAGCCGAGCCGCGACTCGCAAGGAGCGGTGCAACGTTCCGAAGGACCTAAGCAATGGGCGACTCGCGATGGATCAGATGCAGGATGTTGCCCTCCGGGTCGAGGAAGAACGCAAGACGGTTCCCGCTCGCGTTGAGCTCTTGGACAATCTCGACACCCTTGCTCTCGAGATCCTTCTTGCCGGCATCAAAGTCTTCCACGGAAATCGCCAAGTGGCGAATGCCCGGGGTCTTCATCTGGGTATCAGCCGGATCACCTTCCGACGGAATGATCTCAAGCATCGTGCCATCGGGGGCTTTAACGAAAACATTCCCCGCGTAGCGGTGAACGATGGGGAAGTTCAGTATCTTGTCGTACCAGGAAGCCAATGCTTCCGGGTCCGGCGTCGCGATCGCGGTATGTTCGATTCCTGTGTACATGTCTACTCCTGTGCTCTCTTTCTGGGCGCGCCGATAGCAGCGCCGTTAATCATTCAACTCAGCCGGAACGTTGCCGTAGGTCCACCCCTCGCCCGCGAACGGCGCGTGAGGCGGCCGCGTCGGCGTTTTGCCCGGTGTCAGGCTATTCGCCAAACGCACACCGGCGTCGGCGATCCGCGTCCCGGCCGTCCGTTCGAGATTGCTGTAGCTTGACAGGCGCGTTTCGTAGCCGCCACCTGTGGGACTCAGCGCCTCCTCGGTCGGCACGTACCCTACACAGCCGTTGGCCAACTCCACGGGGTACGTATATGGGAATTTACTCCGCTTCTTGATGTCGAGTCCGTACTCGACAAAGTACTCGGCCGGGTTGCTCACGAAGACCGCCGGCCCCACTTGCACCGCCTGCATCTCGGTATCCACGACTGGCGTCTTCGCGATCAGCGCATCCAGCATCACGGTTTCTTTGGCGAACGTCCACTCGGTGCGGTCCGTGTTCTCGAGCCCTTGCTTCACAAGCTCCATGGCCTTGTTCAGCTTCTCGGAACTCGGAACCCGGCGCGGAATCTTCAGCACCTCGATCGCCGAATCGACCGGCCCCAGCGGTCCGGTATGCATCGACGCCAGCACCTTCACCGCTTCGGCGCCCACGCGCGATCCGACCAGCCGTGCCCACTCCTCGCGCCCCGGATTTACATACGGACTCAAGTTGTCGACCTGCGTGATGTCGCCATTCGCGCCCGCCAGGAAGACCACCACGACATTCTCGCCGAACACGCCGCGAATCGTCTTCTCCAGATAGTAGATCCAATTCGCCGAAATGCCGCCCGGGCTTGTCGTTGCGTGGCAGGCGTAGTTAACGATGCAACCGACGAGGTTAGCGTCCTCATCGAACGTTCCGATCACACCCACTTCCGGGTCCGTCGGTCCGGCCGGGCCGATGATGTTCAGGTTCCCCTGCCGTGGGTGTGTCTGCGTTCGCCCATTCTTCATACGGAAGCGGCGATTGAACGCGGCTTCCTTCTCATAGCCGGAACCAACCCCGCAGGGCAGCGCCTTCTTCTCGCCGTTCGCCTGCAACACCGCCGAGATGATCTGCTCCTCGACATACTTGAGGAACTTCGGGTCCGCCGCGGACGATTCCTCGTAGGCTAACTTCTGGACGAACTCGTCGGCGTGATCGTATTCGCCCGGTTGCACCATGCCCACCGGCCCGGACGAATGCGAATGCGACGCGCCGATCATGATGGCATCGCCGTCAATCCCCGCCTTCCGTTCGATCACTTCGCGTGCTCTCAACACCAAGTCACGCGGGATCATTAACGTATCGGTTCCGACGAGCGCCACACGCTTGCGGCCATCATCAAATACCGCCGCCCGCACCTTGCACGCGTCATGAAAGTATTGATGGAAGCCCTTGCCGTATCCTCCCGGCCGCTCCATGCCGATCTCGGGTGTAATGTCGGTCTCGGCATACCCTGCCTGCAGAAGCGAATCCGCGGCACTGGCCCGGCTTGGCGCAAGCAAACCGGCAACGGGACCAAGCAGCGCCGCCTGTGTAAGAAAACTCCTACGTGTCATGCCGGTTCCTCTCTAATCACTTGCCGAACCGCAACGCATACAAGTCCGCGTCGCGCATCACAAAGCGAATTTTGATTACCTGACCCGCGACCCTCTGCAAGGGCGTCCGGTCCGTCCGCGTTCCCGGACGGGGCCACACCACTTTGCCGTCAATCTCATCGCCGTAGAGCACCGGTGAATCCTCCAGCGAGAACCCGGGCAGCGCCTGCCCCTTCTCGTTCTGCAACTCGATCCGGATACTCCCCGCCCCTGAGGTCGAGTAGTTCAAGTACAACTGCTCGCCCTCGAACACAAGCGATTTCGTCACAAGCTCGCCGCCCGGATACCCCGCGTTCACCGACACGAACCCATCCATCCGCAACGTCATGCGTTCGATATGCGCCGTCGGGTACGTGTAGTTCCGCGCCACGTAGAGTGAAAGTTCATCCGGGCCGGTTTGGAGAATTCCGCGCGAAACCGCGTTCGTCCGATGCACCCAGTTGCGCTCGTCGCGACCCGGGCGAATGAACCCCTCGATGAAGCGGTTCCAATGGACCCCGTCACGGCTCGACATGAAAACACCGTCGGAGAGTCCGTTGTTCTTCTCGTCGTCCACCTTCGTACGGAACGGCATGAAGCGTTTCGGAAACGACAGATAAATGTGCGGCGCGCGGAAGTACGGCACCGTCGCGTTCGTGTAGAGATGCTCCGGCGGCGCATCGCCATAGTCGGCCCATTCCCCAGGCGTCCAGTGGATGAAGTCCTTCGACGTGGCCGTCTTGATCGTCCGCACGCCATGCCGAAAGTCACGGTAGACGGCGACATAGTGTCCGCGAACGTCATCCCAGAAGGGGACGTTTTGCGAGTCGAACTTGCCGTCTGTAATCACCGGCTCTTCCTGCATCTTTTCCCAGTGGATGCCATCCGCCGACTTCAACGCGATGAGTGGCCCACCCGCGAGCGCCTTGTAACGCTCCGAGGCCGGCGCGGCGGGATTCGTGTCCTTGAACGCCGCAAAGTTGTGCCCGCCCTCGCCCATCCAGACGATGCTGTTCTGCTTTGAGCCATTGAACTCATAGAGGCCCAGCGGCGGCTTGGTCCACGTAATGCCGTCCTTACTTTCCGCGTATGCCGTAAGCTGCGGATGCGGTTGCGGAACGGGTTCATTCGGGCTCACCATCGACTGGATCACGTAGTCCGGATGCGTGCTGCCACGGTAGTACATGCGGTAGCGCCCGTCATCCTCGAAGGCGGTCACATAGAGGCTCGTATTCCCTTCCCACGGCTCGTCGAAAGCCAATACCTTGCCGGCCGAATGAGGCCGGTTCAGTTGCACCCGAACGCCGTCCATTGAACCGATCAAGTGATCGTCAACAAATAGCTCCCGCCGCGAACCGATGTCAATCGGCTCCGGCTCAGCCGCTTCGAGCGACAGGAGAAGCGCACCCAATACCGACGCGCAGAACAATACGAAAAGTCGAAGATGCATGGAGTCCCTCGTGCCCGGCGAGCGAGCGCGCCAAGACGGACCCCATTCTACAAAACGGCGCGACCACGCCGCGCAAGCCGAGGGCGACCCACCGGGCCACCTCTGCCGCGTTTACTTAGTACATCGTTTCAGAAGCTCGCTCACATATTGCAGCGCGCCTCCGGGAGACGGCAGGACGTCTGCCTGACTCCCCCGAGTCTGGTGTGCTAAGTTTCCGAGAGGGACGTTCTATATCCTTCCGGTACGTCTGGCTCTACACTGGCCGATCAGGGGCGGATCCAGCCGAACTTCGTGCTCTTAAAGACCGTGCAAGTACGAGAGCGACACCCGTCCCGGACTGCCTACCCCACAGCCAAGCGCATCAGCGATTTGATTAAGTCAGTTTTTGTGAATAAGTTAGACGGATATATGACACATTCCGCTCGCCGGCTGGCGACACCGAATGGTTTCCGTTCGTCCTCACAGGTCCGTTAGCTTGGCTAGGGATCACGGGGATACCGGCGAATTCGGCTAACCTGACCCAAGCAGGGAATTTCCTTCCCCATCGAGACACTCACCGAAAGTAGTTTCATGGCAGCGATTCCCTCTCAGGCGATGGTTAGGAAGGGGTGCTCCTTCGGCTCATCGCGTAACTGACGATGAAGCCGTTGAGCGAGACAAATATCGGCACCACCACTGTCGGCGCCAGGGCCATCGGGTACTCGAACATGGAGACCATGTCCGGCGTTGAATGGACGATGTGCCAAGGACCCGGTATGCCAAGATTCATCAAGACTACGCCGCCGGGTACGATGATCACGAAACCGTAGACGTTTAGAGCGAGGACCCACTTCAGGTCCAGAGATTTCTGATAGAGCAGATATCCTGCTGACCTACCCCCACAAGTTGTACCACTTTCTAAGTTAGGATCTGGGCCGTTTTCGGCGGGCGCAGGGGCGGAGCCCCGTAGCTCGCTGAAAACGGCTCGAATGCCTCCGGTGTCGGTGGCC